>Ga0182027_10012836_pt1 | contig 11737 bp, 11 predicted proteins | sample 712E1DmetaG_FD_121300 | JGI IMG/M metagenome (GOLD analysis project Ga0182027, IMG submission 121300) | Permafrost microbial communities from Stordalen Mire, Sweden - 712E1D metaG (Illumina Assembly) | ecosystem: Environmental > Terrestrial > Soil > Wetlands > Permafrost | place: Sweden...
AAGAAACAGGCCGGTTCAAGCTTCTTCTGTTGAAGCTGGAACCGGCCTGCTGGTATTCTTGCGCTCTTGCGCCCCCAAAGACGCAAGAGTCAAGGAAGGCGAGCCTTTAGTAGGCTGGAATCCCGGTGAGGGCCTGACCCACAATCAGGGTGTGGATGTCGTGCGTACCCTCGTAAGTGATGACCGATTCCAGGTTCATCATGTGGCGCATGATGGGGTAGTCGTCGGTGATGCCGTTGGCGCCCAGGATGGCGCGCGAGATGCGGGCACACTCCAGAGCCATCCAGACATTGTTGCGCTTGGCCAGAGAGATGTGCTGGTGGAGTTCCTTGCCGGCATCCTTGAGGCGGCCGACCTGGAGCGAGAGCAACTGGGCCTTGCAGATTTCATTCGCCATCCACACCAGTTTCTCCTGGATAATCTGATGGCTGGCGATGGGCGCACCGTGGAACTGCTTGCGAAATTTGGCGTACTGCAGGGCGGTGTCATAGCAATCCATGGCCGCGCCGATGGCTCCCCAACTGATGCCGTAACGGGCCTGGTTGAGACACATGAAGGCGCTCTTGATGCCAATCGCGCCGGGCATGATCGCCGAGAGGGGCACGTGCACGTCCTGAAGCGACAGTCCGCTGGTGTGAGAGGCGCGCAAACTCCACTTGCCATGGACATCATAGGAGGAGAAGCCGGGGCGATCGGTCTCGACCAGGAATCCGCGGATCTGGCCGCCTTCATCGTCGACTTTGGCAAAGACGATGGCCACGTCGGAGATGGTTCCGGAGGTGATCCACAACTTTTCGCCGTTGAGGATGTACTCGTCGCCTACCCTGCGGGCGGTGGTGGTCATAACGCCAGGGTTGGAGCCTGCCCCGGGCTCAGTGAGGCCGAAGCAGCCCAGCTTTTCGCCCGTGGCCAGCTTAGGAAGCCATGTGCTCTTCTGTTCTTCAGAGCCGAAGGCGTAAATGGGGTACATGACCAGCCCGGATTGGACACTCACAAAGCTGCGGACGCCGGAGTCGCCGCGTTCCAGCTCCTGCATCACCAAGCCATACTCGACGTTGGACATTCCGGCGCAGCCATAGCCCTCAAGGTTGGCGCCGTAGAAGCCGAGCTGGCCCATGATCGGGACCAACTCACTCGGGAAGCGCTCCGTGCGGAAGCTCTCCTCAATGATGGGGATCAGGTTGTCCTCGACAAAGTCGCGAGCGGTCTTCCGGACGAGCAATTCGTCCTCGCTGAAGCTGGAGTCGAGGTGAAGAAAATCGAAGCCTTGGAATTTAAAGCCCATGATTGCACCTACCGTTTTTGGCGATCAATTAAGACAGGCGATTCTAGCAGATGGAGGCGGGAACAGGGAACAGGCAACAGCTTGGCACGGGCGGGCGCTCTTGAGGATGGGCACGGTGCTTTTCCGCATCCACTTAAAACCCTCATCCTTAAAGTCTTACTGCAGAAACTCGCGCACGAACGGGTTCTTGCACTGGAGAAGCTCGTGCAACGAGCCGTCGAAGATAAGGCGGCCTTCTTCAAGCATGAGGAAGGTGGTGTTGGGGTCGGTTTCGCCTTTGGGCAGGGGAACCATGCGGCCCTGTTCGGGGTCGAAGCGATGGTTGCAGAGGATGAAGGCATCCTGGAGGCGATGGGTGACCAGCAGCGAAGGGGTATGGCTGACGTCGCGCTCCTTGACGATCAGCTCGATGATGGTGGTCGAGGTAACGGGGTCGAGGCCGCCGGTGGGCGAATCGTAGAGCAGCAGCTCGGGCTGGTGGATGAAGGCACGGGCGATGGCCACGCGGCGGCGCATACCGCCCGAGAGGCTGGCCGGATAAAAGCTGAAGGTTTCCTCCAACTCGACAAAGCGCAGGGCATCGCGGACACGGCTATCGATTTCGCTGTCAGGAACCTGCTCCTGAATGAGTTGGTAGGCCACGTTGTCGCGGACGGTAAGCGAATCGAAGAGCGCGCCCTCCTGGAAGACCATGCCAGTGCGGGTGCGCAGGGGAAAGAGCTGCTCCTCGGGCATACGAGCGATCTCTTCGCCGAAGAGCAGGATGCTGCCCTGATCGGGACGCAACAGGCCATTGGCAAGCTTGAGCAGGACGCTTTTTCCCACGCCGGCCGGGCCGAGCAGGATTCGAGTCTCTCCCGGAGCGACGGAAAAGCTGACGTCCTCCAGCACCGGCGGTCCGTCGAAGGCGATGGAGACATTGCGGAAGACCACCACAGGGTTGGCGTCGGCGGCTGTTTCCTGACCGGATGGGCCAGGGCCGGACTGCGCAGAAGCGGGAGAGTCGTTCATAGGGCAGGGAAGAGGGTGAGCAGCACCTGGGTGAGGAGGAAGTCAACGAAGATGATGAGCACCGAAGACCATACGACGGCCTCAATGGTGGAGCGGCCCACGCCCTGGGTTCCGCCCGTGGTCCTCAGGCCGTAGAAGCAGCCGATGGAGCTGAGGATGTAGCCGAAGAAGAGCGGCTTGACCAGTCCCTGGATGATGTCGGGATAGCGAAGGTGCTCCCATGCCATGTCCAGGTACTGGGTGCCGTTCTGGTGGTTCATCAAAACGGTGACGGCGCCGCCGCCGGCGATGCCGCAGGCGTCGGCGACGATGGTGAGGAAGAAGAGCATACAAATGGTGGCAAAGATGCGCGGGGTGACCAGCTTGCGGATGGGGTCAACGCCCAGGGCGCGCATGGCGTCGATTTGCTCCGTGACAACCATCGACCCGAGTTCGCTGGCCATCGAGCTGGCATTGCGGCCGCTGACCATCACTCCGGTGAGCACCGGGCCCAGTTCGCGGATCATGGTCAAGCTCACAAACTGGCCGGTGATGGCGGTGGCGCCGAAGGCCGAGAGCGTGGAGGCCGATTGTAGCGCCAGCACACCGCCGGTGGAGATTCCGGAAAGCACAACGATGGATAAGGAGCCGAATCCGATGATGTCGGACTGTACGAGGAATTCAGGCCAGTAAATGGGAGGGCGATAAAGATTTGTGAAAGCGCGCCAGGCAAACAGGGAGTAGTCCTGCACGGTGAGGACCAGATTCTTGGCGGTTTTTTCGATTGATGCTATCGCCATCGCGTTTGCCAGGTTGCGGGCTGAAAGGCTGCGCCGCTCTCCTCGTCAGGATAGCGCATTCCAGGGGGCAGAGGTCAGTTGAATAGGGAACAGGAACGAGGACGCATCCAGCCGATTGGTCCGCTATGGAATCCTCCGAGGCGGCAACGATTATGCCGCGGTTGATTCGGCAGCCTTGTAGAATCTTGAACAGTCGGCACCCAGCGACAAACATGACCGATCTGGAGGACGCGTGAAGACCTGGCAAAAAATACTGATTTCGATGCTGATTACGCTGACCATTGGCGGCATCTATCTTTTCTCCGTGTGGCGTCATCGGCAGAATCCCGGAGCGATCGGGCAGCCGGACGCTAGTCAGACGCTGAGCCAGGACGACCTGGCGGTCATGCGCGCGTACTTTCCGGTGCATTTTGAAGACACGCTGCGCCTGGAAGGCACAACGGTGTGGATGAAGAACGGCTACCTCATGCCCTATTACCCCTACTCGGGCGGCCATGTGCAGTTTGCCAAGCGTGTGGGGCTGATCGCGGCGGCGCAGAGGCTGGAGGTGAAGAAGATCGTCAAACAGGCCGTGCCCGCTGCCGAGGACAACGGCATAGGACACGGCAGCCGGCAGGTTTTCGCGGTCTTCGCTCTGCCGGGCGGCGCGGCTCTCTACGCCACGCCCATCGGAGCGATTCAAGGCAACGAGGAAGCCTATTTCTGCGACATGCTCTTCTACTACGACGATCCGCACATGATTTATGACCACTGGCCCAAAGATGTGTGGGCAGCCGTCGATGCGCACCAGGTAAAGCCGGGGATGAGCGAACTGGAGACGCGCATGGCGATTGGGCACAAGACGCAGACCGACGGCAGCAAGGAAGGCGACCGCACGGTGACCTACGACCAGAACGGCAAGCATTGGACTGTAACTTATGTAAAGAACCGGGCCACGATGATCAAGAGCGAATAGGACTTCGCGTTCAGCAAGACTTTGCTGGTTTATAAGGTGGTGCGGATACATTCAGCCGGGTTGAGGTTCGTGGTTTCCACCCTTGCGACAGAAAATGCAAAATGCAGGTTCTTCGACTCCGCTACGCTTCGCTCAGAATGACAGCAACGATGGGGCACCCGGCTGACTGTTAGCTGACGACTGTTAGCTGATAGCTGCCCTTCTATTCCCTGCCCTTTTTGTGAATCTCGATGTTGAGGCGCTTGATCTTCTGGTTGAGGGTGGAGAGCGGAATGTGGAACTGCTCGGCGGCCTCGGTCTGGTTCCAGTTGGAGCGTTCCAGCTTCTCGATAATGATGCGGCGCTCGATGTCTTCGAGGATGTTAAAGAGCGAGGCGTTGGGGTTGTGCTCAAGCAGGGCATCCTGGAAGCTGCGGCCGGTGATGTGTCCGGGGAGCAGATCCGAACCGATGATCTGCTCGTTGGAGAGCACGACGCCGCGTTCGATGGAGTTTTCCAGTTCGCGCACATTGCCGGGCCACTCGTAATCCATGAGTGCGCGCAGGGCGTCGGCGGAGAGCTTGCGCGGAGAGAGGCCGTTCTCGTTGGCGTAGAAGTCGAGGAAGTGCTGCGTCAGCAGGGGAATGTCTTCGCGACGGGCGCGCAGCGGCGGCAGGTCAACGGTGATGACGTTGAGGCGGTAGAAGAGGTCTTCGCGGAAGCGGCCCTCCCGCACTTCCTTGCGCAGGTCGATGTTGGTGGCGGCGATGATGCGCACGTCCACCTGGATCTCCTGGATGCCGCCGAGGTGCATGAAGCGGCGGTCCTGCAGGACGCGCAGAATCTTGGCCTGGGTGTCCATTCCCATGGTGGCAATTTCGTCCATGAAGAGCGTGCCGCCGTTGGCGACTTCGAAGAGGCCTTTCTTGGAGGAGATGGCGGAGGTGAATGCGCCCTTGACGTGGCCGAAGAGCGTGGATTCCAGCAGCTCGGAGGGCATGGCGCCGGTGTTGATGGGGACGAAGGGCTTGTCCTTGCGGGGCGAGTTGGCGTGGATGGCCTTGGCGATCAACTCCTTGCCGGTGCCGCTCTCGCCCTGAATCAGCACTGTGGAGCGGCTGGGCGCCACCTGGGCGACGAGGTCGAAGACCTTCAGCATGATCTCGCTCTTGCCCACGATGTTAGAGAAGTTGTAGCGCTGCTTGAGCGTGCGCTTGAGCTGTATGTTCTCTTCTTCGGCCTTGTGAAGAGCCACGGCAGAGCGGATGTCGGCCAGCAGCTTCTCGTTGTCCCAGGGCTTCTGAACGAAGTTTTCAGCGCCGGCGTGGATGGCGTTGACGACGTTATCCACGGTGCCGTAGGCGGTGATCATAATGATCGGCAGCTCGGGCTGGCGCTCCTTGATCACGGGCAGCAGTTCGAGGCCGCTCTGACCGGGCAGGGCCAGGTCCAGCAACACCAGATCGAAGCTTTCCTGCTCCAGGATTCGTAGTCCCTCCGCGCCGTCAGCGGCCATTTTTACCGCATATCCCTCGAGCGTGAGAAGCACTTCGAGCGACTCGCGGATGGCGGCCTCGTCATCGATGACCAGGATGCTGGCCAAGTTGTGAGTGGAGCCGGAGTCGCCAGCGGCGGTTGCGGATGCAGACGGGTTCAAGGGCAGTTCGACCTCAGGCATGGACGGAATTCCTCAACACGGGAAACTCAAGATGAAAGGTAGTGCCGGCGCCGACTGTGCTTTCGACATGAATCTTGCCGGCGTGTTCCTGAATGATGCCGTAGGAGACGGAAAGACCCAGGCCGGTGCCGCGGCGGTTACCCGGCGTGGGGGTTGTCTTGGTGGTAAAGAAGGGATCGTAGATGCGTTTCAGGTGCTCGGGTGCAATGCCCGAGCCGGAGTCGGCGACCAGCGCGGCGACATGGCTGTCAGGCCCGTCGGGAGTATCGATTCGAGTGGCCACGCGCAGGTGTCCGCCGCCGGGCATGGCTTCCTTGGCGTTCAGCAGCAGATTGAGAAAGACCTGTTGCAGTTTGCCGGGGTTGCCGTGGATGGGGGGCAACTCCTCGGTCAGTTCGAGATCGACGATGATCTGCGCGGTCTTGAACTGGTGTTCGAGCAGGGAGAGCGTGTCGCGAATGACCTGGTTCAAATTGGTTTCACGGAACTCGGTGGTCGAGGTCCGTGAGAAATTCAAGAGGCCATTGGCGATCTCCGCGGCGCGGAAGCTCTGCTGGATAATTTTGTCGAGGACCGGGCCAAGGCGGGCGTCGCCCTTCAGTTGCTTGGAGAGCATCTGCGCATAGGAGGAGATGACGGCCAGCGGCGTGTTGATCTCATGGGCCACGCCGGCGGCCAGCAAGCCGATGGAGCTGAGCTTGTCGGCCTGCGCCAATTGGGTTTCCAGCGAGACCCTCTCGGTGATGTCGTCAACCAGGATGATGCGGCCCACGGAGACAAAATCCCGCGAGAGCAGCGGTGCAACGGCAATGTTGGCGGTGCGCTGCTCGCCGGCTCGGGTGGTGAGGCGGAACTTGTAGAGGTGATGGACGCCTTGCTCGTTGCGGAAGCCCTCGAGCGCCTCAATGAACCCCAATGGGAAGACCGCGCGAAGCGGCTGGCCAATGGCCTCGGCGCGGCTGAGAGCGTACATGGCCTCCATCTGCGCGTTCCAACTCTCGATGCGATCCTCCAGATCGAGAGCCAGGATGCCGACGTTGATCGACTCGACGATGTTTTCGTTGAACTCCTTGAGCCGCTCGAACTCGCCGATTTTGGTTTCCAGGCGGGCGTAGAGGCTGGCGTTCTGGAGGGCGATGCCGATGTAGCTGGCCAGGGATTCGAGCAACTCGATGTCTTCGCTGGAGAGGAAGTCGCCGCCGATGGTGCGGCCCAGTCCGATTACGGCGATGGTGCGTGTAGCCGTTCCGTCCTGAACGCGGCAGGGCAGATAGTAGTTCAGGTCGAGCAGAGCGGCGGTGCGTCGCTGGTCAAGGGGCAGATGCATAGCCAGCTGGGCGTTTTCCAGGAAGATGTGCGAGTGGTCCTGGGCGACGTCGAAGTTCAGGAAGCCCAAAGCCATACCGTCCTGCGCGGCCAAGGCCTCAGCGGGCAGCCCGTGGGAGGCGGCCAGCCGCAAATGGCCGGAATCATTTGAGTTTTGAGCCAGGAAAACAGCAACGCGCGCCACCAGCAAGGTGCGCGGCAACCGCTCCACGATCGATTTCAGAAGGGCTTCGAGATCGGTTTCCGAACTGAGGCCGCGGCCGAAATCGACCAGCGCCTTGCGGTAGTCGTAGCGATGGCGGTCGAAGACGCGGTCTACCCAACTCTGAATCCTACGTTTGAGAGGTTCAAAGAGGGCGAGCGCCACCACAATGGCGATGCCTTCGCCCCAGTCCCTGACCGGCTCGGGCAGCCGATAGTGGGCCAGCCCTGCGGCCGCCGCGATGACTCCGAAGTAAGCTCCCAGAATCAGGCCGGTAGCCAGCGTATACGCCACGCCGCGTTTGAAGATCAGGTCGGTGTCCATCAAGCGGTAGCGGACGATGGCCCAGCTGAAGGTGAGCGGCAGAAAGATGATGGAGAAGCCAGCCAGATTCGTGAGCAGGCTGGGCACCCGCAGGTCAAAGAGGAAGGGAATGGCGTAAAACAGCGTGAAAGGAACAACTGCCAGCAGTGCGCCGCGGGTAAGCCACTTCAATTGCTGGCGCAGCAGCGGCGTGTTGGCACGGCTGTAGCTGAGCAGGAACAGGGCGGCCGCAAGCACGTAGAAAATGGCGTCGTATGCCGTTCCGACCTGCTCCAGGCGGTGCTTGAGTAGCGCGGTGGCCTGCCAATAGTTGATGGCATAGAGCCACAGGCAGAGCAATCCGGCGCCGGGCGCATAGATCAGCGGCAAGAGCCAGCGGCGGCCAAGCTTTTTGAGGCGTTCCTCGGGAAAACTGAGGGCAAAATGCAGAAACAGCGCCGGCTGAAGGGATTCAGCCAGCACATTCGACCAGAAGACGGTCCAGTCCAGCGCGTCGAACGCGCCGGTGTACTTGAGCGCATAGAGGGCGAATGAGACCAGGCAGAAGAGGTAGAAGTGGGTGGCGCGCGGAGCTGTCCAGCGGCGAAAAAGCACATAGATGCCGATGGCCAAATAGACGAGCCCAATCAGACGCTGCCCCAGCGCGAGGCTTCGGTCCAGCGGCTCCGGAATCACCTCGACGATTACTTCCGAAGGCGAGACTCCGTTGCGGTTGAGCCGATAGTAAATCTGGAAGTAGCTGCCGGTCCGATAGAGGGCGCGTTCCAAATCCGCCGATCTAAGAACAGGGGTAAACTTGACGTCGGAGGAAAGGGAAAGCGGCGCGTTTTCGGCGTGCTGCTCAACTTCGTCCGGCAGTTCCTTCACGACGCTCGAAATCTGTTCAGACGACCGAATATTCGGGTGCAGGCCCGAACCGACCGATCCGACAGGCAGGATATTCACGCCCGTGAGCCGGTCGCCGCTCCGGATGCCAGCGCGCTGTCCGGGGCTGTCAGGCAGAACCCTGTCTGCCACCAGACCGCTGCCATTCGCCGCCTCCCGCCACCAGACGCCGTCGTCGGGCTGCTGGGAGTGGCGCTCCTCGATAAAATTCAACACCGCCAACAGCACCAGACCAGCCGTGACTACGGCCAGCAGTGTCGCCTGCAAGCGGTTGAAGAGATTTGTCTCCATCAGAGGAGCACCTTATTCCATTCTCCTCTATTGCACGTCAGTTGCCATGGCTGAAAAAGACCTCGAACGCGAAAAGCAGAAGGACAATCGATTGAGAATACGCGAGATAGAGACGATTGGCTCCCGGAAACGTCAACCGGATTCCGCAGAGATGGAAGAGAAAATACAATAAACTGCATGATGCCTACTAAAAAAGGGATATACATATTGAAATCTGTAGCGGTTGGAATTCCACTCGAATCATGGGGATTGACCCGCACGGCCGCTTTCTCATGGACTGGAATCCCGGATTCTCGCCTCTCTCGAAGGCAATGAGGTCGGAAGAAGCGAACACCTTACCTGCTTCGAAGTTCTCAGCGGCGCAGTGGTGCACAAGGCCATTTTCATAGCGTATTCTGGTGTGGAATTGGACTCCAGATATGTACGGAGGAATGTTTTCGATGCGTCGAGTTTTGTTGTGCGGGTTGAGTGGGTTTGCGGTTTGCGCGCTGCTCTCAACGGCGGTGCTTGCGGGCGGGCATAATCCCGCCGATTATCCATTGCGGATCAACATCTTTCATCACAGTTCCTATTCGCACTACTATGGCCCATCCAGCGTACGGTCTCTGAATGGTGTGGACGGGGAGGGCCGCGCAAATCTCTTTGAGAATGGCGAACCGGCGGGTTTCGACTTCAGGTATAACTGCGGGAGTCGGCTCATGAACTCGGCGGGTAACGAGACTTTCCGGGCGCGGTGGAAGAAGCCGGGCAAGGAGCTGGAGATGCTGCTGCCCGCGATGGCTGGAACCTGCGACCTGAAGGTGGAGATGAAGGAAGGCATTGCCTTTCGCAGGACCAAAGATGGCGCTCTGATCGAAGTACCAGCCGAGAAGTTCAAGGAATGGATGATCAAGTATCAGTACGATCCAGAACATGGCAAGGAAGTGCCGGTGGCGCCGGCTCCTGACCCGGCAAGCACCGGAGCGAGTGCGCCCAGGTAAAACGCGCCTGATTGCTGACGGTACGTGGGGCGTCGCTGTCCGCTCCACTTGCCGTCGATTCGATAGATATAGATGAGAATTGCCGCGGGGCTGTAAACTTGCAGCCTGTGCGGGCGTCTACCTAAGTGATGGCAGCCGGCACAGCATTGGTACCGATGAGCATAGCTACCGCACAAGAGAATGCGGCGCAGGAGTTTTCTGCTGTCGTCGCAAAGCATCGTATGCAGATCTTCCGGTTTCTTCTCTCGTCGACTCGTGACGTGGACCTGGCCGAGACGCTGACGCAGGACTGTTTTCTGAAAGCGCACCGGAACTGGTCGAGCTTTCGCGGCGAGTCCAGCGCGATGACGTGGCTGATGCGCATCGCCATCAACCTGCAGAAGGATCACTGGCGCAACCGGCGGATGCAGTTCTGGCGTCAGACGCAGTTGCATTCGGTGGACCTGAACGAGGCCAGCGATTGGTTGCCGAGCGGCGAACGGTCAGCGGAAGAGCAGTTGCTGGCGAGGGAACGGGTGGGGCAGGTGGGGGCGGCAGTCAAGGGGCTCAGCGAGCGCCAGCGGACGGTGTTTTTGCTGCGCTACGTGGAAGAGATGGAGTTAAGCGAGATTGCGCGGGCCACAGGGCTCAATGAGGGAACGGTGAAGGCGCACCTTTCGCGGGCAGTGGCGAAAGTGCGCGCGGAACTGGGGGGTAAACGATGAGTTTCAAGGACAATATTCCGGACGAGCAGGTGGAACGTGCAAGGCTGTACGCGGAGCAGGACCCTGAGCTGAACGAGGCGCTCAGAGACTTCCGCTTAAGCGTTCATGCATGGAGCGAGGCGGTTTACGTTCGGCCGCGGGCTGTGGTTGAACACGCGCAGCGGCGGATTTGGCGGCTGGCGACCGGTTGGGCGCTGGGCTGCGTTCTGGTTGCCGGCGGAGCGTTCGGTGGATTTTACGGCCATCTTCACCGGCAGCAAGCCGCCGGTTGGGAGCACCATCCGCAGGAAACGGGGATTCACGAGACCAGCGCGGTCAAACTTGAGCAGCCGGCTGTTGTGCAAAGGGTTCAGCAGACACACAACGAGGAAGAGGATTTGCTGGCCAAAGTGGACAGCGACGTATCCAGACAGGTTCCGGCCGCTATGGAGCCACTGGCCCAACTGATGGCCGGGGACGAGACCCGGTAAGAACGAACTTGGGAAACAGACACCACCCCTCGCGAGGTCGAGGCAGGCAGAGGAGAAGGCGATGAAGGCATTTGCAGCAGTGTGGTCAGGATTGGCGATTGCGGGAGTTTTGTTGGCGGGGACGGCGATGGCGCAGCCGTCCGGCAATGGACCCGGAGCGGGTCCTGGATTTGCGGAGCATAAGCCTCCGATGGAGAAAGCCTTTGGACCCCAGGGTGAGCATGGGCGCTGGTGGAATAATCCCAAGGTCGTGGAGCGGCTGAAGCTGACCGAGGAGCAGCGGAAGACCTTTGACAGTATTCTGCTGCAGCACCGGGAAAAGCTGATCGACCTGCGCGCCAATGTAGAGAAGGCGGAGCTGGAAATGGAGCCGCTGATGGGTGACGATCAGCCGAATGAGGTCAAAATTTTGGCCCAGATCGACAAGGTGGCGCAGGCCCGGGCTGAGCTGGAAAAGGCGAATGCGCGTTTCTTGCTGGCGATTCGGAATAAGTTGACGCCGGAGCAGTGGAAACAGATGGAGGCTTACCGCGCCCGCCACGAGCAGGAACGCAGCGGTTCGGGACGGGACGGTCAAGGACAGCGACCGGGCGGCCATGAACAGGGCAGCCAGCACCACCAGACGCCCCCACCTCCGCCTCCACAAGGCGCAGATTCACAAGCTCCCGCTTCGCCGCAACCGCCCGCGGCTCCAGGACCAGGAACCGAGCAGTAGAAGGGTTTTGTAGCGAAAGTTTCAGGTAGAGAGCAAATGCGGTTGCAGTAAAAACCGATGGCGGCAAGAGGTGATCCTCTTGCCGCCGTTTTTTATTGCTAACAGCGAACAGTTGACAGCGAATAGCTTTCAACTGCTAGTTGTTTGTTTTGG
>Ga0182027_10012837_pt1 | contig 11736 bp, 9 predicted proteins | sample 712E1DmetaG_FD_121300 | JGI IMG/M metagenome (GOLD analysis project Ga0182027, IMG submission 121300) | Permafrost microbial communities from Stordalen Mire, Sweden - 712E1D metaG (Illumina Assembly) | ecosystem: Environmental > Terrestrial > Soil > Wetlands > Permafrost | place: Sweden...
ACCTGCAGCCATCCATCCGTTACCACGACTCCAGAAGAAAGGAACATCCTGAGCATGAAAAAAGAGTCCATTTGGTCTTTGCAGCGAATCGAGATAAAGCACCATCTCCTTTGCTGCCCTTTCAATATATTTTTTGTCGCCGGTTGCCCGGTAGGCCTGAACCTGTACAGCGGTTATCATATACATGTCATCGATCCACATTCGTGTCTGTGGAGTATATCCCTTTTCGTAAAAAATCATTGCCTCAGGTGTTGCACCGATACCTTCGGGAAGTGCCCATTGTATGTCAGCTATTCTCCTGCCCAAAGTAAGATATTTCAGATTTTTGGTAAGTAAATATAATTCCAGAGGAACAGAACCGAAAACCGTGTTATCGACATGATTGGGCACAGGTATCAGAATCGAATCGGCTCCAAACAACGGGTTGAAACGTTCTTCAAGCCTGGTTACCAGCTTACTATCTCCTGTCAGCTGGGCAAATGTAAGGGCACCATACCAGGTGCAGACTTCAGGATAGATTATTTTCCTGGGAGCATCAGGAAGCGGTCTGATAACGTAATGTTCTGCAACACGTTTCCCTATCTCCTGAGGAGAAGAGCCTGCCGGCCAGTGTTTAAGGTCAGAATTCTCCTTAACTTTCTGTCCGAAATCATTATAAGGATAAAGGAAAACTACGACACAGATTAATGTTAATCTTAATCTTAATATCGAATTCATTTTCATACTCTTAATTTAATGTAGGTTGTATCATCTGTATATTATTGTCTAATCAAATATACATCATTTAGATAATTGGTAAGTTAAAAAAAGTTAAAGAAAGAGGAATAGAAAAAAAGCACCGGATTTGTATATGATAAGATCATGATTTAATTTAATTTTACTTCAGATAACAAGATGAGTTATCAGTTACTTTAAATATTATATTATGACAACCCGCAGAGAATTTATTCAAAAATCCGCATTGGGCGCTGCAGTAGTGACTCTGGGTGCAAAGAGTTATTCGCGTATCCTTGGTGCTAATGACAGGGTACGTGTTGGGATAGTCGGTTTTTCTGACCGGTTCAGAACATCACTGGCACCTGCATTCCTGAGTCTGGCAAAAGAACTAAACTTTGAAATAGTTGCGGTATCTGATTTGTGGAACAGACGTCGGGATGAGGCAGATGCTTTTTTCAAAGAGAAAGGTGTAACGATCAGGAAGGCCCGTAATAACGATGAACTATACAGTGGAAAAGATACAGATGCAGTTATTATAAGCACTGCGGATTTTCAGCATGCATTGGTGCTTGCTGAGGCTGTTCGGGCAGGTCAGGATGCATATTGTGAAAAGCCTTTCGCTGAGACTATGTCTGACGCCAGGGAGGCTTTAAAAGCCGTTCAGGATTCTAAAAAGATCGTCCAGATTGGCTCACAACGCAGGAGCACTCCTAATTATATTGCAGCTAATGACTATATCAGATCAGGGAAATTTGGGAAAATTGTTATGGTTGAGATGTCGTGGAATGTCAACCAGCCGGGCAGATGGAGAAGGCCACAACTTACATCGGTTATTAAGGAGGCTGATACTGACTGGAAACGTTTTCAGATGAATCGCGAACCTGCGGAATGGGATCCAAGAAAATATCTTGAATTCAGGCTATTCTGGCCATATTCATCCGGAATACCGGGGCAATGGATGGCACACCAGATAGACACCGTTCATTGGTTCACCGGATTAAGTCATCCAAAAAGCGTTGCAGCAAACGGAGGTATTTATTTATGGAAGGACGGACGTACCAACTATGACACTATGACTGCAGTGATGGACTATGGAGATGCCGACTCAGGATTCCAGGTTGTTTATACATCACGGTTCACCAACTCAGCAGGCGGAACCAAAGAGATTTACTTCTCCAATGGCGGATCACTCAATCTTGATACCAACAAGATTAATTCTGAAGGTGGACTGAGCGCTGCTGATGCCAGGGACATGAATATGCAACCAAATCTTCTTGAACCCATGGACTTACCTGGATTTAAGATAGAAACATCTGCTAATACAGGTTCCGATCTTATGACAAACGCTCATATGAGGAACTGGATGGAATGTATTCGTGATCGCAAGAAGCCAAATGCAGATATTAAGGCAGGTTATAATCACTCAATAGCTACAATTATGTGTACGGCGGCGCTCAGAACTGGCGAGAAAGCTACATTTGATGAGGCAAGACAGGAAGTTCTTGCAGGAGGGAAAGTGTTCCAATATTAAAATTTGTTATTTATTATGGGAATAATAAAAAAATTGTCCGCAAGTATGATCCTGATATCAGGAGGATTCTGTATTCTTGTTTTTTTGTTTTCAGGAATGATCATTAACGCTCAGTTTTCCAACGATAAAGGAGTAAAGCTTGTCAGAGTTGATGACAAACATAAAGTTGATGTTTTTATTAACGGCAGCTTTTTTACATCTTATCAATACCCCGAAAACATTGAAAAGCCATTTCTGTTTCCTGTCAATGCTCCTGACGGCTCAGTGATTACCAGGGGTTATCCGATTGAATCAAGAAAAGGAGAACGGGTAGATCACCCACACCATATTGGTATATGGTTTAACCATGGCAATGTGAATGGTATTGACTTCTGGAATAACTCTTCAGCAATACCTGCCGACCAAAAAGATGCTTATGGACATATTGTTCTCCAGAAAATTGTCAAATCGCTAAGTGGGAAGAAAGGAATCCTTCAGGTTGTAACGAACTGGGAAGATAATAAAGGTAATACATTGTTAACTGAGAACGTACGATATATCTTTTCGGGTGACGAGAATTCCCGGACGATAGATCACATCTCAACCTTATCTGCAATAAATGGTCCGGTTACAATCGCCGACTGTAAAGAAGGTTTGTTTGCGATCAGGGTTGACAGGGCTTTTGAAATGCCTTCAAATGAATCTCTGATATTTACGGATGATAAAGGCAATCCTACAACAGTCAAAGCCACAGATAATAATGGGGTTACAGGAATGTATCATTCAAGTAACGGATTAAGGGGAGACTCGGTATGGGGAACCAGAAATGAATGGGTGATCCTGAGTGGAGTTAAGGATAGCGTTAAGATTTCCATGGCTATTTTTGATAATCCTAAGAACCCGGGTTATCCCGCTTATGCTCATGCAAGGGGATATGGCCTTTTTTCATTGAATAACTTTGGACAAAATTCTTATAATCCAAAAAAGCAGAAGAGCAGTTACAAGATTGAAAAAGGTCATTCGGTGACTTTGTATCACAGATTTTATGTTCAATCGGGTTCAGAACTGACACCGGAGAAAGCAGATAAAATCTTCAGGGAGTTTTCGAAGGCATATTAACCCCAAAACATTTTAGGCCTCATCCCCCGATCCCAAGAGAGAAGGGGAGTTTGAAAAAGATCAGATTAAAGTCCCTCTCCCTTGGAAAGGGATTTAGGATGAGGTAAAAAGAAACAAAAGGTTTAGGCTGGGGTAAAAAGGTAGTGGAACGAAAACAATAGAAGAAAATATCTGGAATGACTATTTCAATAAATTAATAATCAATATTTAAAAAATGAAAAAATCAGATTTCTTTTCCCGGATACTTCCGGTATTAATGTTATTCATGACTATCGCAATAAATGCCTTTGGAGCAAAACCGGCAAAACAACAGTACTATGAAATAAAGATTTACCGGATTTCAGATAAAGGACAGGAGGGTAGAGTAGATGCTTATCTGAAAGAGGCATATCTGCCGGCGCTTCATCGTGCTGGAATTCCAGTGGTAGGAGTGTTTAAACCTGTTGAAGCCGATACAGCTTTCGGGAAATTAGTCTATGTGTTTATCCCTTACAAGACTATCGGTCAGTTTATGCAACTGGCAGATAAACTTGAAAAGGATCAGGTTCTTACCCAAAAAGGAAAGGAGTTTCTTGATGCCCCATATGATAATCCGCCATTCGTAAGATATGAAAGTATACTGCTGAAAGCTTTCTCTAAAATGCCTGAATTCAGAATTCCAAAGTACACTACTGCCCCTTCGGAAAGGATCTATGAATTAAGAAGTTATGAAAGTGCAACTGAAGCTAAAGCAGCTAAGAAAATTCAGATGTTCAATGAAGGAGGAGAGACCGGTATCTTCGAAACTGTCGGATCCAATGCCGTATTTTATGGACAGGTATTATTGGGCAGTCTTAAGCCCAGGCTCATGTATATGACAACATATGCTGATATGAAATCGCACGATGATCATTGGAAAGCTTTCAGGGATTCAAATGCATGGAAGAAGTTATCAGGGATGGAAGAATATAAAAACACAGTATCAAAAGCCAATCCATATCTTCTTCATCCAACTTCTTATTCGGATTTTTAATAAACATATCTCTGTGTCTCTCCGTGTCTTCCCTTAGAGTAGTGAACCCATCCCCCAACCCCTTCCCTTAAGGCTAAGGGAAGGGGAGTAACTAGTTGAATAATAGTATTTTTGCCCTTCCCTTATTGTTTAAGGGAAGGGTTAGGGAAGGGTTAAGAAAAACCACTAAGAATAGAACCACAGAGCCCAGATTTCAGACAGGGATATTAATTTTGGATATTGCATCCTCAACTTCTGCAGTCGTCATTTCATGATCAGGAAGATTATTTTCGAAATATTTCTCATAAGCAGAGATGTCGAAATGACCATGTCCACTTAAGTTAAAGAGTATCGTTCTTGAGACTCCTTCGAGATCGGCTTTTCTTGCCTCATCGAGAGCACCGGCAATTGCATATGTCGATTCGGGTGCAGGAAGAATGCCTTCCGATCTTGCAAAAAGCACACCTGCTTCAAAACATTCCCTTTGCATCTTTGCTTTAGCCTCAATAAATCCGTCTTTCAGGAGCTGGCTTACAAGAACGCCTGCCCCATGATAGCGTAAACCGCCTGCATGTATCTTTGCGGGCATAAAATCATGTCCGAGCGTGTACATGGGAAGGAGAGGGGTCATTCCTGCCGAATCGCCAAAATCGTACATAAATTTTCCTTTCGTAAGTTTTGGACAAGAGGCAGGCTCAACTGCCACGAGCCTGATATTCTTCCCGTTAAGCAATTTTTCGCGAAGGAAAGGAAATGCAATTCCTGAGAAGTTCGAACCTCCGCCGAAACATCCGATCACAACATCAGGGTAATCGTCGGATTTTTCCATTTGAAGAAGTGCTTCCTGTCCTATAATAGTCTGGTGAAGGATAACATGATTGAGAACACTTCCAAGTGAGTATTTGGTATATGGATCCTGTACAGCCACCTCCATCGCTTCGGAAATTGCTATACCCAGACTTCCCGGTGAGTCGGGGTCGAGTTCAAGGACTCTTCTTCCTGCCACTGTCATAGTGCTTGGTGAAGCGACAACCTTGGCATTATAGGTGTTCATCAAAAGTTTGCGACCTGGTTTCTGGTCATAGCTTACCTTAACCATAAAGACCAGAAGTTCAAGTCCGAAATGGTGGCATGCAAATGCCATGGCGCTTCCCCACTGTCCGGCACCAGTTTCAGTGGTAATTCTTTTAATTCCTTCCATTTTGTTATAATATGCCTGAGCTATTGCCGTATTGGCTTTATGAGAACCGGAGTAATTACCGCCTTCATATTTGTAGTAGATTTTGCTTTTAGTGCCAAGTGCTTTTTCAAGGCTGAATGCCCTGAATACAGGTGAGGGACGGTAGGTTATGTAGAGGTCAAGCACCTCATCGGGTATATCAATATACCTCTCGGTTGATACCTCCTGTTTTATAAGTTCCATGGGAAAAACAGCAGCAAGGTCCTCCGGACCGACTGGTTGTTTGGTAGCCGGATTCAACGGTGGCATTGGTTTATTAGGCATATCAGCCATTATATTATACCATTGCCTAGGCATTTCGCTTTCGCTTAGAATGATTTTTCTGATCTTTTCCATAATTGTTAAATATTAGTATTTGTTAAAAATTTTAAAACAAAAAAGGCACGCTGTGAACAGCGTGCCCTTATAAATAAATATCTTGTAAATGTTATATAATGGCTTGTTTCACAGCTGAATCAGATAAGCTGTGCCACGACCAAAAATAAAACATTTGTGCTTTCATGATGACAAAAATAATTAAAAATTTAAAATATCATCTAAAAATCAACTTTTTTTTAAATATTTCAATAAAATGACCCTTTTTATGATCGGAACGATTACAATTCGGCGCTCGAGGGCATTATTCATGAACTATGGCCCCAACATGCCTGAGATCATCAAAAAAGCCGGGATATGATTTTGCGACACATTGTGAGTCCCTGATAGAAACTTTTCCAGAAGCTCCGAGTGAGGTAATTGCAATGGCCATTGCAATACGGTGATCATCGTGCGATTCAACCCTGGCGCCTTGCGGCTTTCCTCCGATCACATACATCAGATCATCATCAATTTCAATTTTAATTCCCATTTTACCAAACTCTTCTTTAATAGCTTTGGCCCGGTCACTCTCCTTATATATTAATCTTGATACTCCTTTGATTGTTGATTTTCCCTCACAATAAGAAGCGAGCGCAACAAGTGGTGGAAACAGATCGGGAGATTCCGTGGCATCAAATTCAAACGCTTTTAATTCTGATCTGGTAATATCTATCTGGTCTTCACCTGATATAATATGTGCACCGGCTTTCTCCAGGGCATTAACTATTGACTTGTCACTCTGCATACTGTCTGATCTGAGTCCACTTACGCTTAACTGACCGTTAATGGCCCCTGCAACAAGGAGAAACGCGGCTCCGCTCCAGTCACCTTCAACAATATAGCTGTGAGGTACGTATTTTTGATTTCCCTTAATACGGAACAAGTTATAATCTTTGTTCTCCACTGTTATACCAAATGACTTAAGAATCTGGATAGTCATATCAATGTATGGTTTGCTTTTCAGGTTATTGACCCTGATTTCGGAGTTCCCGGTAGCCAGAGGCAACGCCATTAACAATCCGGTTAATAACTGGCTGCTGACTGAACCGTCAATTTCGCAGAATCCACCGACTATTGGCCCTTCAATTGTAAGAGGAAGAAATCCGCCTGAGCTTGTACACTTCACTCCAAGTTGATTTAAGGCTTCTTCAATCATGAACATCGGTCTCTTTTTAAGAGAATTTGATCCAACCATCTTAATTTCAGCAGGATATAAAGCAGCGATAGGAGAAAACATGCGGATTGCCAGACCCGATTCACCACAATTCAGCTTAGGTTCTTTCAAAATTGCAGAACCATTTATCTTTAATTCGTTTACCTGAGGTTCAACTCTGGCACCCAGTCCGACTGCTATACTCATTGCTGCCAATGAATCATCACAATACGAGGGATTATGGATTATACTTTGACCGTCAGCCAGTAACGCAGCAGCAATTGCCCGTTGTGTCATGCTTTTTGAAGCCGGAGCTTTTATAGTGCCTTTAATTATGGACGGTTCCAGATATCTTTCCATAAGTTCATTTTAATTTTTATTTTTCGTCAGAGCTGTTTTTCACTCCATTATTCATGACTTTCATCTGATGATTAATAGACTCCTGGTGAACCGCTTTGAAAATCGTATCAATCAGTTCTTTACTAAGACCTTTAGCCAGACCTCTGGCAATTACTTTATTAATAATTTCATCCCACCGGGTTGTTTGCAAGATAGTGATATTATTTTCCTTTTTATAACGACCGATAGTTTCTGCAACTTTCATTCTTTGTTCCATCAGATCGAGAAGATGATCATCATAAACGTCGATCTGCTGCCTTAATTCACCGAGAACATCAAGTAATTTAGGGTCAGAAGGGCTAGGATTACGAAGAATCAGTCTGCTTAAAAGTTCTTTCAGATCGTTTGGAGTAAGCTGTTGGGCAGCATCGCTTAAAGCTTTTGAAGGGTCAATATGTGATTCGAGCATTAACCCATCGAAATTAAGGTCCATCGCTTTCTGGGAAATCTCGTGAAGAAATTGTCTTGCTCCGCCAATGTGACTTGGATCACAAATTATTGGCAGATCAGGTATTCGTCTCCGGAGTTCAATTGGTAACTGCCAGTTAGGCTGGTTGCGGTATAATGTTTTTTCGTAGGATGAGAATCCACGATGTATTGCACCTATACGTGTAATACCAGCCCTGGCAATGCGTTCGATTGCCCCAATCCACAGCTCAGTATCGGGATTAATCGGGTTTTTGACCAGAACCATAACGTCTACTCCGCTTAATGCATCGGAGATTTCCTGAACAGTGAAAGGATTAACCGAAGTCCTGGCTCCGATCCAAAGCATATCAATATCATATTTTAAGGCTTCATAGACATGTTTTTCATTCGCTACTTCAGTACCGACAAGCAGACCGGTTTCCTGTTTCACTCTTCTTAGCCATTTTAGCCCTTCAGTACCAACTCCTTCAAAAGAATTTGGACGGGTCCTGGGTTTCCATATGCCTGCACGAAACAGACTAACTTCTTTTATCTTAGCTAATTGTGTAGCAGTTTCCATCACCTGTTCCTCAGTTTCGGCGCTGCAGGGACCGGAGATCAGAAAAGGCCTGCCCTTATATCCTTTCCAGTCTTTAATCAGGGAATTCTTAAGTTTTAATTCCATTATTTTAATTATTAGTTTATTTATTTTTCGCCCCCCTTCCCCCCTAAAGGGGGGTTATTACTCTTCCGTTAATGATAAATCTCCTAAATGTTCGAGTATTAGCTCCCCTTTAGGGGAGATGTCCCACTTCAGTGGGACAGAGGGGCTCAGACTCTCAATTCAATATTTTCCTGATCTTATTAGCCTCCTCCATAAGTGCTTTCAACCCCTCAATGTCCTTTTCTGAAATCATCTTTCTGAACAAATTCATTTTCTCAATATAAGTATCCATCACCTCCAGGATATATTGTGAATTTTCCAGGAAGATTGGAGCCCAGGTCTCTCCATTACTTTTGGCAAGACGGACAGTACTTTCAAAACCGCCACCGGCCAAAGCAAGGATATTTTGTTCTTCCTGTTCTTTTTCAAGAACACTTAATGCCAGTGAAAAGGAAGTAATATGTGATATATGAGAAATATAAGCAACATGTACATCATGTTCACTTGAATTCATATACACTTTATGCATATTAAGCAAATCGAGCATTTTTTCAACAGTTGCAAGTGCGTCAGAATCACTGAGTTCCTTGTCACAGATAATTGCAGTTTTATAGTCAAAAAGCTTTCCTATAGCTGCAAGTGGACCTGAATATTCTGTACCAGCCATAGGATGTAATGCCACATATCTGCCCCTTCCCGGATGATCTATAGAAGCCTTCGCTATGCTGGCTTTTGTTGAGCCCATATCGGTTACAATTTTTGAAGTGCCTGCGAGTCTGTCGAGAATACCCGGTAACATTTTACAGTTGGAATTTACAGGTGTTGAGAGAATTATTAAATCGCTTTGTTCAATTGCATTTTCAAGAGTATCGTTTTCATCTACCAAACCACAAAGAAGAGCAATGTTCTTGTGATGCATGTTTGTGTCAACACCGATAATTTTGTCTGCAAAACCACGTTTACGCAGATCAACCATAAGTGATCCTCCGATCAGTCCTAATCCAACTACAGCTATTGTCATTATTGTTTGTTGTTATTAAGTTATTTATTATGTAATTAAGTTTAAAGCAAGGCAGTTATTCTGTTTTTGGCTTCATTCAGCTTTTCTTCTGTGGCGCAAAGGGAGATACGGATAAAATGTTCTCCGTTCTTTCCGAAAATGAATCCGGGCGTTATGAATACTAAACTTTTCATTAATATTTTCTCAACATACGATTCACAATCCGGAATATTTTCAGGAATCTTTCCCCAGACAAACAAACCAATCTGCGATTTATCATAACTACATTTAAGCAAATCCATTATTTGTTCGACTATTTTTCTGCGCCTGATATATACACTGTTTACCGTATCGTACCAGGAATCATGATTATTAAGTGCCTCAATTGCAGCCATCTGCATGGCCAGAAACATTCCTGAATCCATATTACTTTTTACCTTCAGCACTGTTTTAATATAATCGCTCTGACCTGCAACCATCCCGATTCTCCAGCCAGCCATATTGTGCGATTTGCTTAGTGAATTGAGCTCAAGAGCGGTATCTTTTGCACCTTCAACAGCCAGGATACTTATATATTCTTTGTTTAATATAAAACTGTAGGGATTGTCGTTGACAAGCAGTATCCCATTTTTCCTGGAAAAGGCAATCAGTTTTGTAAACAGATCAACCGACCCTTTCACCCCGGTTGGCATATTAGGATAATTGACCCACATTAGTTTTACCTTGCTCAGATCACTATGTTCGAGGGATTTCAGATCGGGAAGCCAGCCATTCTCTTCGGAAAGATCATATTTTCTTACAATTCCGCCAACAAGGTTTGTTACTGATGAATAAGTAGGGTAACCCGGATCAGGGACCAGGACTTCATCGCCCGGGTTGACAAATGCCATGCTTATATGCATTATTCCTTCCTTGCTGCCCATCAGAAGAAGGATCTCATTGTCAGGATTCAGGTTAACATGGAAATACTTTTTATACCAATCTGAGAATGCTTTCCTAAGAGAAGGTATCCCGCTATAGCTTTGATATCCATGAGAAGCTGGCTTTTTAGCTTCTGCAATCAGGGCCGACACAGTATTTTCAGAAGGGGGCTGATCGGGGCTGCCAATACCAAGGTTAATAACATCAGAACCCTCTCTGCGCATCCTGTCTATCTGGGCAAGTTTTTGAGAGAAATAATACTCCTGTACATTTGCTGTACGGTCCGCCGGTTTAACTATCATATAGCATGTCTCCTTTAAAATAAACTCCAAGTATCTCCAGGTTAGTGGTGTATTTATCCAGTACCCTTTTGATTATATCTGATTTAGTGTTTTTATTCAATTCCAGATCGAGATAGAACATATATTCCCATTCACCATTCAATCTTGGTACAGACTGGATTTTTGAAAGGTTAATTTCAAGTTCAGCAAGCTTAACGAGCACTTTTGCAAGCGACCCGGGTTTATGTCCGGTAGAGAAACAGATTGACACCTTGTTGCCTCGTGTGTTACCCTTCTCTTCACTGCCAACAACCAGAAACCTGGTATAGTTTTGTTTATAGGTTTCAATTCCAGGGGCGAGAATTTCAAGACCATATATTTCTGCAGCATGTGAGGGAGCTATAGCTGCCACGCCTTTTGCCCTCGTTTCTCTTATCTGTTTGGCGCTACCCGCAGTATCGTCACTCTCAATAAGGGTAATACCGGGAAACTGATTAAGGAAAGTCATACATTGAGCGAGAGCAATCGGATGAGATCGGATTTCCCTTATGTCAGTTATTTTCTGATCGGGCAAGGCCATTAAATTCTGTTTTATTCTGAGATTGTGTTCTCCAAGGATCTTCATCCCTGATTCCCTTAGCAATGTATAGTTATACAGAATACTGCCCGATCTTGCATTTTCTATAGCCATAACTGCAAAGTCTGCGTCACCATTCTTTAAAATATTGAGTTCCAGATCAAATGTTGAACATGGTACTATGTCAATTTCATCATAATTGAAGTACTGCCTCGCAGCAACTTCATGAAAACATCCTGACTCTCCCTGTATTGCTATCTTCATTTTATAAAATAGTATTAAAAAAGCAAGGGCCCCTCCGAGGGACCCTTGCTTTCATATAATTTAAATTATCTGTATACAAAAATCCCCTTATCTGTTTTTAAAATAAAAATAGAAGTAAAAAAAGGAGATAAAATA
>Ga0182027_10012838_pt1 | contig 11736 bp, 8 predicted proteins | sample 712E1DmetaG_FD_121300 | JGI IMG/M metagenome (GOLD analysis project Ga0182027, IMG submission 121300) | Permafrost microbial communities from Stordalen Mire, Sweden - 712E1D metaG (Illumina Assembly) | ecosystem: Environmental > Terrestrial > Soil > Wetlands > Permafrost | place: Sweden...
CATCACGGCCAGTCCGGCCCGGGAGCCCGGCCCGGTCCCGGCCGTTGGGGCCCGCTCAGCGGTGAGAGCTGGGTACATAGCACGGCCGAGCCTACCGACTATCTCTAGTTATTGCTAGATAAACGGTGCTCGTCCCCCTCAGCCGAGCGCACCGGAGAGGGCGGTCGGCCTCGTGTGTGCCCGCTGAGCGCCCTGGCCAAGGCTACCGACATGGCCAGCATGACCGCCGCCCAGGCGGCTACCCCTACCCACACCCAGGCCCGGGCCACCGCCACCATGAACCCGAAGCCGCCGGCGCGCCCGAGCGACAGGGAGGCCACGGTGTACATGCCGAGGGGGAACACGACGCTCCACAGTCGGGGCTCGTAGGCCATCGGATAGTGGCATAGGAGGTAGCGCCACAAGCCGAAGAGGACGAGGAGGGGGATCCACCACGTCCCGAAAGACCACAGGATGACCGACAGGCCGACGAGGACAGGGTGCATGTCGGCGAGCAGGACGGCGCTGGCCGGGTGGCGGACGGCAAGGATCCCCGCCGCGGCGCGGACGCTGATGGCGGTGGCGCCCATGGCGATCCAATAGGCCGGGCCCATCTCCTTGGGGGTGATCTCGACCAGGAACAGCCGCAGGAAGATGATGACGATGAGAGTGAGGTAGAGCATGATGCCGACACCCCACAGGACGACAGCCACGATGGGGAGGTTGTCACGCAGCACCGGCCAGGGCGAGGTGGCGGCCAGGCCGGCGGCGACGATGGCCACCGATTGGGTGGCGACGACCCAGATGAGCCAGGTGCCGTTGATGTCGCCGAGGACAGGGCGGCGCGCTGCAAACATGATGGACCAGGGCAGACCGTAGCTGAGCAGGAGCCACAGCACGCTGGCTGCGGCTCCGAGGATCAAGGTGACGAGGGGGTGGCCGGCCATGAGGAGGCGAGCGGCGAGCACGTTGGTGCCAGCGACGAGGGTGAAGTACCCCATGGCGGTGGCGGGGTTGCGCAACGCCTGGCGCATCCGGTCAGGGAAGGAGATGGCGCGGGCCGCGTAGGCAACGACGAGCATCACGAAGGCGACTTCGGTGACGACCAGGGTGATATCGGACAGGAGGTGCTGGTGGAGCAGGGAGGCGCCGACGGAGACGATGCCGCTGGCCATCACCCAGGCGAAGTAGCCGGGGTCGAGGTCGGCCAGCCCACGCCGGACCCGTGGGCCCAGACCGCGGGCCGGCGGCTGCAGACCGGCTTCCGCCGGGCCATCAGGTGGCGGTGCCGGGCCTCCTGCGGTCGCCTCGTCCGGTCCTGGCACGCCGCTCACGCTACCGACTCGACCGGCGGCCGTTCCGCGTTTCTCTGCGCCGCGCCAGAAGATTAGACTACGGTCCTTCCTACCGATTTCGCTGCGGCCTGCCAAAGCCACGGCGGAGTTCGGCTCGGTCCTGGTCGAAGGAGGCCCCCGATGACGGTGACGAACCACACGGACGGTCTCGTCCCGGATCTCCTGGTGGGCGGGGGTCTGGTGCGGGCGGCCCGCTATTTGCAACGGGGGGAGGAGTCGCCCGACGGGCGCGAGGTACACCGGCGGGGCGGGCGGCAGGCGGAGGAGTTCTACCGGGAGCGGTGGCGGCATGACAAGGTGGTGCGCTCCACGCACGGGGTGAACTGCACCGGGTCGTGCTCCTGGCGGGTGTTCGTCAAGGACGGGATCATCACCTGGGAGACCCAGGCGGTGGACTACCCGTCGGTGGGGCCGGATTCGCCGGAGTACGAGCCTCGGGGGTGCCCGAGGGGGGCGTCGTTCTCGTGGTACACGTACTCGCCGGCGCGGGTCCGCTACCCCTATGTGCGCGGCGAGCTGCTGGAGATGTTCCGGGAGGCCAAGGCGAGACTGGGAGACCCGGTTGCGGCGTGGGCCGAGATCACCGGTGACCCCGAGCGCGCCGGCCGGTACAAAAAGGCCCGGGGTCGGGGCGGGTTCGTGCGAGCCGGGTGGAACGAGGTGCTCGAGCTGGTCGCCGCCGCCCACGTGCACACCATCAAGGAATACGGCCCGGACCGCACCGCCGGGTTCACGGTGATACCGGCCATGTCCATGGCCTCCTACGCCGCGGGCACCCGATTCTACTCGCTGTTGGGCGGGACGATCCTGTCGTTCTACGACTGGTACGCAGATCTGCCGATCGCCTCGCCGCAGGTATTCGGAGACCAGACCGACGTGCCCGAGTCGGCGGACTGGTGGAACGCGTCGTACCTGATCGTGTGGGGCACCAACCTGCCCATCACCCGCACCCCCGACGCGCATTTCATGACCGAGGCCCGCTACCGGGGCCAGAAAGTGGTGGTGGTCTCCCCGGACTACTCGGACCACACCAAGTTCGCCGACGACTGGCTTGCCGCGGCGCCAGGCACCGATGCCGCTCTGGCCATGGCGATGGGGCACGTCATGTTGACCGAGTTCTACCGGGACCGCCGGGTGCCCCGCTTCGAGTCCTACGCCCGCACCTACACCGACCTGCCGTTCCTGGTCTCCCTGCGCCGGCGGGGTGACGCCTGGGTGCCCGACCACTTCCTGACCGCCACCGACCTGGGCGACACCGGCGAGGAGGGCCAGAGCGACGGAGCCCAAGGCGAAGGGGCCCGGAGCGAAGGGGCACAGAGCGAGGGAGCCCAGGGCGAAGGGGCGGAGTGGAAGACGGTGGTGCTCGACGAGGTGACCGGGGAGCCGGCGGTCCCGAATGGGTCGCTCGGGTTCCGTTGGACCGACTCCGGCGTGGGCCGCTGGAACCTGCGCCTGGAGGACATCTCCCCGGCGTTGAGCCTGCACGGCCGGCCCGGGACGGAGGCGGTGGCGGTGGACCTGCCCCGTTTCGACGTGGGCGACGACGGGGGGGGCGTGCTGCGCCGGGGGGTGCCGGCCCTGGTGGTCGGGGGCAAGACGGTGACCACGGTGTTCGACCTGGTCATGGCCCAGTATGGCGTGGCCCGCGACGGCCTGCCCGGGATGTGGCCGTCCGGCTACGACGATCCCGACGTGCCCTACACCCCGGCGTGGCAGGAGCGGATCACCTCGGTGCCGGGGGTCGCGGCGGCCAGGGTGGCGAGGGAGTTCGCCCGGAACGCCGAGGTGTCGGGGGGCCGGTCGATGATCGCCATGGGGGCGGGCACCAACCACTGGTACCACTCCGACCAGATCTACCGGACGTTCCTGTCGCTGTTGATGCTGGGCGGCTGCCAGGGGGTCAACGGGGGCGGCTGGGCCCACTACGTGGGCCAGGAGAAGGTCCGCCCGTTCACCGGCTGGTTCACCCTGGCCTTCGCTTACGACTGGGTCCGGCCGACCCGGCACATGCCGGCCACCCCGTACTGGTACCTGGCGTCCGACCAGTGGCGGTATGAGGGAGCCGGCGCAGACGCCCTGTCCAGCCCGCTTGGCGACGGCCGTTTCGCGGGCCGGTCGGTGGCCGATCTCAACGCCTACTCGGCCCGCCTGGGGTGGCTGGCGTCGCACCCGACCTTCGACCGTAACCCCCTCGACCTGGTCGACCAGGCCGACGCGGCCGGGAAGTCCCCGGCCGACTACGTGGTCGACGAGCTGGTCGCGGGACGATTGCGGTTCGCGGCCAACGATCCGGACAACCCGGCCAACTTCCCCCGGGTCCTAACCGTGTGGCGGTCCAACCTGCTCGGCTCGTCGGGCAAGGGCCACGAGTACTTCCTCAAGCATCTCCTCGGTGCCGACAACGCGGTCGCCGCGGAGGAGTGCCCACCCGGGGACCGGCCGGCCGAGGTGGTCTGGCGGGACCCGGCCCCCGAGGGCAAGCTCGACCTGCTCGTCGCCATTGACTTCCGGATGACCTCCACGGGGATCTACTCCGACGTCGTGCTGCCCGCCGCCACCTGGTACGAGAAACACGACCTGTCGTCGACTGACATGCACCCGTTCGTGCACTCGTTCAACCCGGCCATCGCCCCGCCATGGGAGTCCCGATCCGACTTCGATCTGTTCGGCGACCTGGCCGCCGAGGTGTCCCGGCTGGCCGAAGGCCGCTTGGGGGTGCGCCGCGACGTCATGGCCGTCCCATTGCTGCACGACAGCCCCGACGAGTGCGCCCAACCCGGCGGCCGGGCCCTGGACTGGGCCGCCGGGGAATGCGACCCGATCCCGGGCCAGACCATGCCCCGCCTGGTGACCGTCGAGCGGGACTACCCGCACCTGATCGAACGGTGGCGGGCGCTCGGCCCGCTGATCGACGAGGCCGGCGCCACCGTCAAAGGAGTGAACCTGCCCATCGGCAGCGAGGTCGACTACCTGCGGTCCCGCAACGGCACCACCCGAGGCGGGGTGGCCGACGGCCGGCCCCGCATCGACCGCGACGACCTGTTCTGCGAGGCCATCCTGGCCCTGTCGGGCACCACCAACGGCCGCCTGGCCGTGGCCGGCTTCGAGAACCTGGAGGTCCGCACCGGGGTTGAGCTGGCTGACCTGGCGCATGAGCGGGCCGGGGACCGCATCACCTTCGCGGACACGGTGACCCAGCCCCGCTCGGTGATCTGCTCGCCGGAATGGTCGGGATGCGAGTCCGAGCGACGCCGCTACTCGCCATTCACCATCAACGTCGAGCGGCTGAAGCCGTGGCACACCCTGACCGGCCGCCAGCATTTCCTGGTCGACCACGAGTGGATGGCCGAGCTGGGCGAGATGCTGCCCACCTACCGTCCGCCCCTCGACCTGGTCGGCGTCTTCGGGACCCCGCTTCGGGCCGACCAGGGCAACCGGCAGCTGGTGGCCCGCTACCTGACGCCACACTCGAAATGGTCGATCCACTCCGAGTACCAGGACAACCCCCACATGCTCAACCTGTTTCGGGGCGGCCCAGTCATCTGGGTCAACGACGACGACGCGGATCGGATCGGGGTGGCCGACAACGACTGGATCGAGGCGTACAACCGCAACGGCGTGACCGTGGCCCGCGCCGCGGTCACCCACCGGGTCCCGCCCGGCACGGTGCTCATGTACCACGCCATCGACCGGCACCTGCAGATGCCGGTCTCGGAGCTGTCCGGGCTGCACGGCGGGACCGACAACTCCCTCACCCGGGTGGTCATGAAACCCACCCACATGATCGGCGGGTACGCCCAGCTGTCGTATGGGTTCAACTACTACGGGCCGACCGGCTCGCAACGCGACGAACTGGCGGTCATCCGCCGCCGCTCCCAGGAGGTCGAGTTCTAATGCCCCACAACCGCGTGACCCGATCGGCCCGGGGTGGGGCCAGCCGATGAGGATCATGGCTCAGGTGTGCATGGTCATGAACCTGGACAAGTGCATCGGCTGCCACACCTGCACGGTGACCTGCAAGCAGACCTGGACCAACCGGCCGGGCGCCGAGTACATGTACTTCAACAACGTGGAGACCAAACCGGGTCTGGGCTACCCGGCCCGCTATGAGGACCAGGACCAGTGGAAGGGCGGCTGGACCCTGGACCGCAAAGGCCGCCTCCGCCTCCGGGGCGGAAGCCGCCTGCGAAGGTTGGCGTCGATCTTCTACAACCCCGACCTGCCCACCATCGACGACTACCACGACCCGTTCACCTACGACTACGCCAAGCTCACCACCGCCCCGGCCGGCACCAAAGCCCCCTCGGTGTCAGCCCGCTCCACACTGACCGGACGGGACATGGTCCCCAAGTGGGGGACCAACTGGGAGGACGACCTGGCCGGCGCCCCCCAAAACGCCGTCGGCGACCCCAACCTGATGGCCATGGCCGAGCAGGTCCGCCTCGACTTCGAGTCGGTGTTCATGTTCTACCTGCCCCGCATCTGCGAGCACTGCCTCAACCCGTCCTGTGTGGCCTCCTGCCCGTCGGGGGCCATGTACAAACGGGAAGAGGACGGCATCGTGCTGGTTGACCAGGACCGCTGCCGAGGGTGGCGGTTCTGCGTGTCGGGCTGCCCGTACAAGAAGGTGTACTTCAACCATCGCACCGGCAAAGCCGAGAAATGCACCCTGTGCTTCCCCCGGATCGAAGCCGGGCTGCCCACCATCTGCTCGGAGACCTGCCCCGGACGGCTCCGCTACCTCGGACTGGTCCTCTACGACGCCGACAAGGTCACCGCCGCCGCAGCCACTGCGGATCCCCAGGACCTGTACGACGCCCAGCGGTCGGTGTTCCTGGACCCCGACGACCCCGCCGTGGCAGCCGAGGCCGAGGCCGCGGGCATCCCGCACGACTGGGTGGCCGCGGCCCGCCGCTCACCCGCCTACGCCCTCATCGCCCGCCACCGCGTCGCCCTGCCGTTGCACCCCGAGTACCGGACCATGCCCATGGTCTGGTACATCCCGCCGCTGTCCCCCGTCGCCGCCGCCGCCGCCCAGGCGGGCTACGACGACACCAAGGCCGATGTCGTCTTCGGAGCCATCGACGCCCTGCGCATCCCCGTCGAGTATCTGGCCAACCTGTTCACCGCCGGCAAGGTCGCGCCGGTGCGCGACGCCCTGCGCCGCCTGGCCATGGTCCGTACCGTCATGCGCGCCCACCAGCTCGGCGAGCACCCCGACGTGGACCCCGCCGATGTCGGGCTCAGCGAAGACGACGCCGAGGACCTGTTCCGACTCCTCGCCATCGCCCGCTACGAGGACCGCTACGTCGTGCCCCCCGCCCACGCCGAGCATGCCGGCCGGCTCATGGCGCAGCACTCCTCCTACGGCGGCTGCTCCCTCGACGACGACGGCGGCCCGGGCATGGGCGGCGCCGGTCCCGACGGCGAGGCCGTCCCTGGCTTCCACCTACGCCGCGAAGACACCGCCGACGGGGCGGTCGCCGGGCGCGACGAGAGCGGTCGGATGCACCTGCGGATCAACGAGACCCCCGCATGAGACGGGCCGCCGCTGCGGTGGTGTTCGGGTGCGCGTCGGTGCTCCTCAGCTACCCCGAGACCGGCTTCGTCGACGACCTCGCCGTCCTCGGCGACGCTCTCGACGGCTTGCCCAACAGCCCGGCCCGGGCCCACCTGGAACAGGCCCGGTCCCGGCTAGCCCGGCTGGCGCCCACCGAGGCGGCCGCCGCCTACGTGGACACGTTCGACCTGCGCCGCAAGCGCACCCTGCACCTCACCTATTACCGCCACGGCGACACCCGCGAGCGAGGCATGGCCCTCGCCGCCCTGGTCGACGTCTACCGGGCCGCCGGCGTCCGCTGCGCCCCCGACCAGCTCCCCGACTTCCTCCCCGCCCTCCTCGAGCTCGCCGCCCTCGCTCCTGCCGGAGCGGCGGTGCTCGGCGAGCACCGAGCCGCCCTCGACGCCCTGCAGGGCGAACTCGACAAGATGCGCAGCCCCTACGCCGGCGTGGTCGCCGCCGTCACCCTGGCGCTGGGCGGCTCGACGCGGGCCGACCGTGACGCCCTACGCCGCTACCGGGCCCAAGGGCCGCCCTCCGAGCGGGTCGGCCTCGATCCGTTCGCACCCCCCGAGACCATCACCCTGGGCATCACCCGACGATGAACGGCGTCACCGGCTGGCAGCTGTTCTGGTGGGTCATCCTCCCCTACCTGGCACTCGCCACATTCGTCATCGGCCACATCTGGCGGTACCGCTACGACCAGTTCGGCTGGACCAGCCGCTCCACCCAACTCCAGGAGAAGCGCTGGCTCAAATGGGGCAGCCCGATCTTCCACTACGGCACCTTCGCCGCCATCGGCGGCCACGTCATCGGCATCCTCATCCCCGAAACCTGGACCCATGCCATCGGGATCCCCGAAAACGTGTACCGATGGTTCTCCGCCGGCGCCGGCACCCTCGCCGCCGTGCTCGTCATTATCGGCGTCACCATCCTCGCCGGCCGACGCCTCTTCGTCCCCCGGGTCCGATCCACCACCAGCCCCGTCGACTGGCTGGCCCTGATCATCCTCGCCATCGTCATCATCCTCGGCATCTCCGAAACCGTCGGCGTCGGCCTCCTCGGAGCCGGCTACAACTACCGCCAAAGCGTCGCCCTATGGTTCCGGGGCCTCTTCGTCGGCAATCCCGACGTCCAAGCCATCGCCCACGCCCCCTTCATCTACCAGGTCCACGCCACCGCCGCCTGGGCCGTCCTCGCCGTCTGGCCCTTCAGCCGCCTCGTCCACGCCTGGAGCTACCCCGTCTGGTACTTGTGGCGGCCCTACGTCGTCTACCGCACCCGCGCCGCCACCGCCCCCAACGAACCCGGCACCAGCGGCCGACGCTGGCGCAAGATCGGCAGCCGCTACTGACGCTCAATGTGCTGTCAAGCCGGTTGAGAGTGCGGAACAGGTGCCGGGCCAGGTAACCCTTGCTGCAGCGGCGAGCCTCCTCGTCGGTCTTTCCCTCGGCACGGCGCCGCTCGATGTTAGCCAACGTCGGCGGGTGAGACCTCATCCGGGTGACGGCCACCATTTACAGCGCCCGGTTGAGTTGACGGTCCCCGAGCCGGTTCAAGCAGTGTCGGTGGTCCGTCCCGACGACGCTGGGATCGGCGCGGTGCCCGACAGCATGGTGAACGCTCCCCTCGCTGCGGATACGCCCCGCGTGCGACCACGACGACCTGGGCCAGGCTGAGCGCCCCGACACCGGGCTCGGCGGCGACCACGCCCGGGGCCAAGTCCTCGGCGATCTCGGACTCAAGCTGGTCGACGACCTTGCCCAGCTCGATGATGCGCGTCCCGATACGGGCCAGGGTCTCATGCAGGACCCCGGATCGAGCGGTCCGCGCCGGGCGGGCCGGCCAGCCCGGCGCATACCCGGGCCCCGACGTTCCCGGGAGAGATGGCGCAGCTGCTCGCGCAGTCCCGTCGAGGCGGTCACGATCAGCGACGTCAGCACCGTCCTCGCCGAGCGGACCGAGTCCACGGTGTTGTCACAGTCGATCATCAACAACCGCAACGCCTCCCGGTCACCGTCAACCCGCGGCACTGCCGGTTCCGGTCGGGCCAGCAGCTCCTTGGCGGCCCGGACCGCGTCGATCGGGTCGCTCCTGTCTGACCGTCTGTTGCCGATGTGACGGCTGCTGTCGATCTCTACCATCCGCTGCCCGTGGGTCGAAAGGAACCGGGACAGCCCCAGCCCGTAGTGGCGGGTGCCTTCGATGGTCCATGCCACCCGACCCTCCCAGCGGCCTCACGGACCCACGCCACCAGATCCGTGTAGCCGGTCGGGGTCGTCGGCATCTGCAGCTCAGCCAGAAGTCGGCCTCGCGGGCCGCATATCGCCGCTGTGTGGGTATCGAGGTGAGTGTCGACCCCGACGACCAGGTCCACGTCATCCACCATGGTCACGCGTTCCTCCGTTCGTTCGCGATGCTGGGGACGGCACCGGCCTCGAGGGAGAATCCCGCGGCAATCCTGTGAAGGGTCACGATCCTCGGGTCGGACAAGCTCCTGATCAGGCCAACGAGGGTGGCCAGGCCGGTGCCAAGCAACGCCGAGGACAGGTCATTAGCAAGACACGCCCAGCCAGGCGGTCCGGATCAGAGAGAGCCACTCGGCGTCGCGGCCACCAACCTGGCTTCCCGCCAGACGGCAACGCGGATACTCACAGACCTGAGTAAATCGTCCGCTCAGGCAGCACCAAACCCCGATCGCTGTGGCCGCCACGACGGCCGGCCCGTCCAACAGCTGCAAGACCCCCACCCCTTCGCTGTCCGCACCGGGCGGCACAACGCGGGTCAGGTTCCACACGGGCGAGCGCCCCGATTGCGACCGCCCCGAGCCACCGAGCGCACCCGGGCGGCCAGCCACCCCGGCGACCACCCCCGTGGCCACCTGGGAGACGTCGGCGACCGACCGGCGGCCGGCCTGACGCCTTCGGCGGCGGACCTGCACCCGGGGGAACGGCACCGAGGCCACCGCGCGAGCCGCCAGCACCACCCACAACCCGACCGCCAACCGGCCGCCCAGACCCCCGGCCAAGGCGATCGCTGCGGCCACCACGCCCATCCCCACCGCCCCGGCCATCTCGGGACCAGTCGCCGACCCCAGCTGCGGACATCGAACGACGGCTCGAGCGCGAAGAACGGCACCGCACCCGCCAGCGGCGCCCACCACCCCCCGGTCCGACTGCAGCGCCGCGGTGACCACCGCCGCAGCCAGCACGGCCAGCTCCGTGGCAGCAACCCGCTCGGCCAGCACCGAGCGAGGCAGACGGCGCTGCCGCCGCCGATCACCACCGCCAGCTTGAGCAACGTCCGAGCCACGAACGCCAACCCGGTCGGGACACCGACGGCCGCCCCGCCCCGCTCGGTCGTACCAGCAGCCCCAGCAACACCACTTCGAGCGTCAGCCCGCACCCACCGTGCTCCGCCGGGATCGCGATACTCCGCCGCAGAGACCGCGGCCGCCCAACCGACACGGTGAGACCCCGATCCGGCCGGGACACCGCCGTGACGCCGACCTCGCTGTCCGGATCATTCGACAGTAGAGAACCACTGACATCCACGCACCTCGGTCAACTCGTTCGGCCATCGTGTGACAGGCGGACAGACGGGGCCGCCCAGGAGCACGCCACCTCCGATCAACGGACATCATGAAAGCGCAGTCCGCTCCTCACGCAAAAGAGGCGAAAGTCCCGACCCGCCACTCATCTCATCGAATACGACCAGCCGGGAATCGCCCGCAGGCAACCCTGGTCGGCCGCCCCCGATCACCGCTCCACACTGGACCATACCCGCAGCCGGCGATCTGAGCCCGCCACAGGTATCTCGGCGTTATTCAAGTCTATGCTAGAATATTGTCACGATTCGGTCCCTGCGAGGGGAAGGATGCCAGCAGTGCACCAGCAACAGGCGAAGGCGCTCGGAGACCCGACCCGCCATCGCATCTTCGGGTATGTCGCCGAGGCAGCCCACCCCGTCGGGGTAAGCGAGCTCGCGGCGCACCTAGGCCTCAACCAGAACGCCGTGCGCCAGCACCTCGCGGTGCTCAGAGACGCCGAGCTGGTCATCGAACAGCGCGAGGACCGCAAGCAGCTAGGACGCCCCCGGCTGCTGTACCGGCTGCGCCCCGAGGCCGCCAGCAGCTGGGGCAGCGCCGGCCCGTACGGGTACCTAGCCTCGCTGCTCAGCACGGCGCTGGGAGACGGCACTGACCCTCGGGCAACCGGACGGGTCGCGGGGCGAAGCGAAGCTGACCACCTCGATACGAGCCTCGACCCTCTCGACGCCATCGAGAAGGAGATGACCCGCCGAGGCTTCCGACCCACCCAGGCCGCCCGGGACCCTTCGAGAACGTAGCCGCCCGCAACCCGAGGACGGTCGGTCTGCCAGCTACACCTAGGGCTGGCCGAGGGACTCGCCGAAACGTTCGGCGACATCGCGGTACTGGAGTTGATCCCCGAGGACCCGCACCACGCGGGGTGCCGCCTGGCCTCGCAACGCCGCCCATCGCTCCCTGTCGCATAGTCGAGCCCAGATGGGTGAGGACGCCGCGGTGTGCATGGGAACGGGTACGGACGCGATCCGTCTCCGAACGCTCGTGATGACGAGGGCGACGAGTCCCTCGGTGCTGGGTCGTGAGACCTGTCTGTACACAGGTGCGTATGGTAGTGACCATGTCATGCTGGGGTACCCTGTCGACCGTTTGGGAGCGGCGTCTGTCCGCGGGGTAACGGTCACTGACATCGACACCGTCGGCCCCGTCGCTGACGCTCGCCGACCTCTACCGGGGCTTGGCCGAGGGCTCGGCCGAGTACCGGCAGCGGCTCTACCCGGTCCTCGACGCCGACGGGC
>Ga0182027_10012839_pt1 | contig 11735 bp, 15 predicted proteins | sample 712E1DmetaG_FD_121300 | JGI IMG/M metagenome (GOLD analysis project Ga0182027, IMG submission 121300) | Permafrost microbial communities from Stordalen Mire, Sweden - 712E1D metaG (Illumina Assembly) | ecosystem: Environmental > Terrestrial > Soil > Wetlands > Permafrost | place: Sweden...
TCGCGTTTGCCCTGGATGATCGGCTTCAAGAAGGGAAGTCCAAATTGAAAGATCTTTCTGCTGTGGTTAACTCAGATTTGGAATTTTATTCTGAATCCCTCCCTGCGTTAGCATATAAATTAAGGGACAAAACAGACTTCTATTATCTGGCCAGAGGTGTCAATTTTGCTGTAGCTGACGAAGGTGCTTTGAAACTCAAGGAAATAGCCTATGTGCATGCAGAGGGAATGCCTGCTGGCGAATTGAAACATGGCACTCTTGCTTTGATATCAGACGGAACTCCTGTGGTTGCTATTTGTCCTTTGGACTATACCTATGAAGACTCAATGGCCAATCTTATGGAAGCCAAAGCGCGTGGTGCATATGTCATCGGTGTCTCCAATGCGCAATCTTTGATCTTCGATGATTCGATAAAAATTTCCTACTGTGAGGAGATTTTATATCCGCTGGTGACTACCATCCCATTGCAGCTGTTAGCGTACTACTCAGCGATAGCAAGAGGATTCAACCCTGACCAACCCCGTAACCTGGCAAAATCGGTTACGGTAAAATAGCAGACAAGTTTAACACCATCTCGTCATAGTGTCCGTTTATGTTATTCATAAAAGTGCAGTTTCGTCAAAGGCTATTAGTCATAATTCAGGCACTGCGCAAACGCGCCGATGTTTGTTTGATAAAAGTTGAGACGAATGTAGAGTTTAAGTCCAGGCAAACGGTTGTTGTCTGTACATTAGGAATTGGTCTTTAAGGCATTGTTCTCCGATATTAGGCCTTCTCTTTCTGCGTAAACGGCAGCCTGCTGTCTGTTGCGGATGTTGAGTTTGTTTAGTATTGAACGTAGATGCGATTTGACTGTATGCTCTGAAATGATTAGTTTTTCGGCAATTTCACGATTGGTGGCTCCGAAGCCAATCAGTTTTAGTACCTCGCGCTCACGGTTAGATAACGCTGCAATAAGTGCTGTTGGCAGAGTAGTGGCCAATTTACTTTGAACACCATCAACGGCACCCGTCCCGGCAACCATTCCATAGTTGATGATTGTATTTGCCATCAGAGCATGGTTAGGGATAATTACCAGATCTCCCTGACTGGTTTTGATTACCGTACGTGTCCATGAGATATGGGTGATATGTCCCATTTGCCCTAACTCGAGCTTGATTAAGTGCCCAACCTTAAGATGTTCGCTATAAGTGATTTCAAGGCCGGCAACAAGATTATTGTAAGTGTTTCTAAAAGCAATCCCAACGATGAAAAGACCCGTAATCAGAACTAGGATGATCGGCAGTGTGGGAGCTCCCCAAATTTCTAATATTATTAGCACACCGGTAATAATTATTATAACCCTGGCGATGCTTGATGCTACCGAGACTAAAGACTGCAGCTTTTTGGTCTTCCCCAGGTAGAACCGGATCAGTCTTTCGCTCAAGCTGACAGTTGTCCATATCAACGAAAGCGCAAAAAGACTCGCCAGTCCCTCTCCCGTTAGCCGTTTGACTGCCGCTGAGAGCATTGAAACTTGAAAGGCGACGTAAGCGCCCAACAATAGAAACCAGCATAGAAATGGACGCCACATGGTTTCAATGACGAATTCATTGCCTGCCCATCTCTCCGTTTTCCTTTTAAGAAATTTATGGATGACCAATCTTGCGCAAAACCCGAGAACAACAAATGCGATAAACACTAGCGACGGGATAAGTATACTAATCCAGTGGTTTATTAACCAATTTGTCAATCCAATCACCTTGTCAATCGAATGAGATATCCAAAAAGATGTTGTTTGTTAATCATATTCTTGTCAAAATGCTTTCTGTGGAACTTCGGTGAAAGAGAACGGGGATTTTTAAAGGATGAAATTAACATTTGCTTATTTTAAACATTTTTGTACCGCATGACGAGCAAACGCCCTGGTTGGCGGGTCTGCCGTTTTTCATGGTAATGGCCTTGACGTCCTTCATTTCTTTATTAGCCTTACATTTCATACAATAACCTTCCATTTTTCTGGTTCCTTAATCAAATTATAGACCGGCGATTTAGTGCACTTTAACAATTCTGAACGGCCCGAGGCTTTAAACGACGATTGTAACTTTTCTTTCTCTAGATTATAATCCCTGTAGTTTGTCCTGGCTGTCGTCTTGACGACAAGAAAAGTTAAAAGTAAAATTGAAGAAGATATGCCTAAAGAAACATCAGCAAAAAAGTCAAAATCATCCACGTCCAATGCCAATGATGAAATGCCAAGAACAATTAATATGCTGTTCGGGGCAGATATCTTCCGCGGGATGGAACCTTCACAACTGGGTTTGTTCTTCGAAAATACGCAAGTGGAAAATTACCCGGTTGGGACGACTCTCTTCACTCCGGATGAATCCTCTGAAAAATTGTTTATTTTAAGACGGGGCAGAGTCGCCATCTACCGCTTAACTAAAAACGGTAGGCGTCTTGTGACACGGCAAATTCTTCCTGGATCGGTATTTGGAGTAATGGGGCTGGTTGGTCAGACGATGCAGGGGAGTTTCGCTGAAGCTACGGAAGATAGCGAAATCTGTACGATTACCCGAGATGATGTCCTGGCGCTATTGAAAAAGCGGCCTGATATCGCTTTAAGAACATTAGAGATCGTCGGCAACCGCCTGCGGCTCCTTGAAGAACGATTCATAGAAGCGGTTTACAGCCCAATTAGGGTGAGGCTTGCTCATTTTCTGCTGTCCAGTGCTGACCCGTCTTCGGGACTGTTAACTAACTTCACTCATGAGGAAATTGGGGATAATATCGGGGCTGTGCGTCAGTCAGTGACGGAAACATTGGGCATTATGCAAAAGCAGGGGTTGATAGTAATTAGTCCAAGACAAATTCAGATTATAGACAGGTACGGGCTCGAAAAGATTATCCAAGCTTCTCAAACCTAGTTCACTTCTAATTCAATGTTTTGTGGAATGAATATAACCTTAGATTAAGTTATTTTTTACTTTAAGCCAGTGCACCATGCTTAATGATAAAAACAGAGAGGTTTAACCTCCTATCCTATCCTAAAACTCAGTTTTTCTTCTTTTTCGACTTTTTGGGACTCTTGAGCTTTTGGAATATTTTTCCCGCCCAACAATGCACCATTCCGACATGTGTGCATCATTGTCAGACAGCAATGAGGCTATGTTTGCCCTATGACAACACCAGAATTTGCTACTTTTCTTCGGTCCTAGTCCAAAGATAATCGATTTTACTGTTGTCGGACATCATTGCCCATCGAACACGAAACAACATTTTACGTATCTTGTTTTTCAACGTTAGTGCCTCTCTACTCTTAACCTGGTTGCGAGAAACATTTTGTTTTCTTAGTTTAATTTTATCCTGCTTCAACTACATGTCAATAGGGTAATAATTGTCATAAATCCGTGAAATTTAAACCCCAGAACACATATAATTGGCTAGGGTTGTTTTTGTCAATTTGAAAATTACGTGCCTTTGGCCCGCTAATTTATTTTGGACTGACAAATACACCCCCATCATGAGTAAAACAAAAGAGCACCTGTGTCCTCGGCGAAATAATCAACGGTTAACACCCATCTTGTTACAGTGTCCTATCTTGATCTCCAACAACGGCCATTATTTTACCTGCGACAAACTCGAATCGCCACCTATATTTAGCGTAAACTTATATTAATTGGATGAGTCGACAATATAGTTCAATTCTCAATCTTGGAGAACTTTGAAAAGCATAGAAAGAGTCTTAGCCCATATTTTGGGTGTGCTAGATGCCTACGGCATTTTAGCGTTGGCAGGCATCGTTGAACCTTTAGTCTTAGTTGCGTTGGATATTGCAGCAGCTGTATCTGAGCCGAAGTACAGTTTAATTCGAGACTCAATCAGCGTTCTGGGATTGACCTCATTAGGATGGATCCAAACGATCGGTTTTGTCGTTTTTGGTTTATTAGTGGAGATTTTTACTGCCGGGCTATTCCTCAATATTCACAGGAGACATTTGTTTGACCTCGGAATTGGATTACTGACATTTTTTGGTTTTGGTCTAGCATTGATTGGACTTTTCCGAACTGATCCAATTGGGGGATTGACCACAATGCCTGGCAGAATCCACGTCTGGGCAGCATATAGTGTCCTTGGCCTTTTCCCTGTAGCTTTAGCACTGTTGTTATCAAGTATCAGGAACGATCCCAATTGGCGGGGGTTGTTCCATTACACGATTGTAACCGGGATATTGGCATTTACTCTAGCCGTAGGTAGACTGTTCCTGCCAAAAAATATAAGCTGGTTTGGTTTATACGAACGCCTCCTTGTTGCGAATGTGTTGATCTGGCTCGAAATAACCGCGGTCCACCTTTTTCTTTTGTCAATACGGCGAAACCCAAATCGACTAAGCGTTTTTTTACGCAGGCAATATAAACGGACTTGATCTATTTAGCACCTATTACTTTTTGGAAGTTGTATTATGTTTAGGATATTGTCCGAAGCCATATTGTTCCGCAATCGATTTACCTGCGCAAACTTTACCACAGAACAAAGAACCATTACAACGGCGGTAGTTAATAAAAAACTGCTGCTTGCTCCTGATAAAAAGCTTTCCGCATCTCGAACACACAATTGGTATTTGTTGCCATTTCTCTTGCACTCCAGACTGCAGAATTTGAATGAGCTTACAGTGCCGCAGACGGGGCATTCATAGAGAATTTTCTTGATCCTGTGCCTGGTCGGCAATCCTTCCTGTTTCAATATTTGGAAAACACGCTGTCGAGATGTGTCAGCTTTTCGAGCTATCTCTGACATCGTCATGAATAAATCGGAACTACGAAGTTCTTTTACGCGTTCGCGAGCAGTTGATTTAGACATACCGTCCGTGGTTTTAGTTTTCACAACTGTATTATATTCTTATTTTGTTAAAAACAGGATGGCGTTCTTGAGAAAGAATATTACACATTGAAGTATTATACTTGAGTAAAAGAATGATTCAATGTGCTACCAAAAGGCACTGAATCAAAAACGAGGGCTATGAAAATGAAAATCGATATAGGAAACAACGTTCGCATTGCCGGTAATTTCCCGTCAAACAGAAACCTTCAAGATCAAACAGGTAACATCGAGTCTTTGCCGAACAAAGAACATCCGCGAGAATATTTAGTTAAACTCTATGGGGGCATCGTAAGTCCGCACCTTGCCGGAATGTTAGTCTGGGTGCCATCCAGCAAATTAGAACTTGCCAATAAAAACTGACGGTTTTAATGGCTTGGCCTCGGGAATCTAAGAGTAGATAAATTAATATTATTTTACGACCTTGCAACACTTACCGTGATTATTTCGAGCCTTCCGATGCTGGTTCTCTTTCACCGTTCATTATTCGTCGACACAATTGTGGTATTTCGGCATCTGCACAGAACATCCAGAATATATTAGGCCCAGGAGACGAAGATATTCGTTCTCCACCAATAGATTGATTATTGAAACCTTCCGGTGACCAATCTACGGCACAAGAGCCTTTGCAGTCCTGGCACTGTCCGGCATCTTTTAATTTATTAAGAAATATTTCTATTTCAACGCTGGAAGGTCTAAAAGAATCGAAATCGAACACTTCGTTCTTGAGATCCTCGGGAACCACAATAAACAATTCAACGTTGCATCCGGGTTGGGTCGTGACGAACTTAAGTTCCAGATTTTGTAATCGATGCTCCATCCTCATGGTTTGGCCCCCTTATTACCGCTTCAAGATACTCTGTTGTTAAATCAGAACCCTTCGTTTTGGGATCGCCAGTTATAAACTGGGCCAGTTCATCATCGGTCATGTTCCACAAATCAAGATGCCCTCTGCTGAGGCTTTCTTTTATCCGCTGCAGGCGTCTTTCGATGTTCATGCCCGTATTTTACCTCCCAAGGTTTATTTTCTCTTTTAACAAGCGTTGGAATTCCCTTGGTTCCATACCAATCTTTTCGCAGATTATTTCGACTACGCTTTTGCCTGTAACGTGAGCAGCCTCCCGGGTAGCCACCGGATCGAACCCCATGTGTCTGATGACATCATCGGTGCCGACCGAATAACCAAGCATTATTTTTCTGGAACTTAATATCAATTCAAGCTGCTTTAACCTGACATCTAAACTCATTCTTAGCCGCCCCTTTTTCTCACTTCTTAATCTTGGCAAGTTCTTCCAGAGCTGCGACCCGTTCCTCAATTTCCCCAACCTCCAGCATGCGCAGGGCAACCTGAGCCAAATAGGCCAGCGTCCGGACGCGGGACATACTATTCTCCATGGACAGGGCGTCCAGTACCGCAATCAAAACAATACGGCGAATACCATCCACGGAGTCTAGAGATTCAAACTGGTAGGCGCTCGAAATTGTGGACTCCCTTTTCCTCCGGAGCCCTCCCAGGCGGCGGGCCTCTTGCACATCCTTTGCCCGCTCAGGCGAATGTACCCAGCAGAATTCCCCGTCCTTCAGAGGTGCGGCTTTACACTGCCGACCCGAGGGGAGACGAAAAATACACTGACGTTCGGTTACCATGAATTGCCTCCATAAGGCGGGGCCGGATGTTTTCTCGGACTACCCGCTAGACTACCAATGAGACTAGCAATGGCAACCGGCCCACGCTCGAGAAGACTACCAATGACTACCTTTGCTAGTCGGGGGGGTATGGTAGTCTTTTTGACTACCAAGCAAAACAGGCCCCCGTCACTGGGAGCCTGTTCGAAGGTTATTCGCTTCTCAGGTAATGCTATTTGGCCTGATGCTTTGCCGGGCAAATCCCCGGTATCTCGACTGCTGAGGTTATGAAGCTCTTGCCGCAGTCCCGGCAGAACCAGCGGATTTGGCCTTCCGGCACTCCCTTCTGGTTGGGGACCAAAAACACCCCGGTCTTCTTGGGGTCGCCCTTCGGCGCATCCGCAACAGGTTCCTCTTTGTGTTCGGTTTCTGCCGCAGGAAGAGTTTCCGCTTTCTCTGCATCCGGTTTGGTAGTGGTCTCTTCCGTTTGTACACTCCAGAAGACCCAGCCGTCGCAGGCATGCCCGGTGATGGCCATTCCGGCAGCCGAAGGGCTCCTGAATTCCCGGCCATCTTCCAGTTTGTAGCGTATTTTCCCTTCCGCATTCTCCACGACTTCGCACGAATAACTCTGTTTGTGGTACCGGCCCGTGAGTTTGGTTCCCTTGGTTAAATTTCTGTTTTCGATTGGCATTATCATTCTCCTTTAAATTAACTATCATATACATCACTCTGTTCACTCCTGAAGTCAAGCAATTATCATGGTTCTTTGAATCTATTTCGATATTTATTTCTGCCGATGAAACACCATCTGGCAATAGTGTCTGCTCCATGGTTACTTAACCTCCTCGCTCCGTTGTGCCTTTTCGCCGGTGAAAGCCTCCCAGCGCATGCGGGCGATATCCACATAAAGTGGTTCGAGCTCCATGCCATAGCAAATCCTGCCAGTTCTTTCACAGGCTATTAGTGTGCTGCCTGACCCCAGAAACGTATCTAACACTTTATCTCCAGACTGACTGCTGTTTTGAATCGCTCTTTCAATCAGGGCCAGCGGCTTCATTGTTGGATGCAACGGACTGGAAGATGGTTTATCCACTTGCCAGACGTCTCCCTGGTCGCGGTCCCGGCACCAATAATGGCTGACCCCTTCTCGCCAGCCGTAAAGAATGGGCTCATATTGGCGCTGGTAATCAGACCGCCCGATGGTGAAGGTATTCTTGGCCCAGATGATAAAAGTCGCCCAGTGTCCACCGGCAGCGATAAAAGCCTTCTGTAATGTATGGAGCTCCGAGGACGACATGCAAATGTAAACCGCGCCATCGGTAAACTCCAGCATGTTCTTGCAAGCCTTCTCAAGGAAAGGCTCAAAAGCGTCACCCATATTATCGTTGATGATTTTATTGGAGTTCCCTCTGATTTTGTCTTTCATCGTCTCCCCATAATTAACGTTGTAAGGTGGGTCAGTGAATGTCATCGCGGCTTTCGCTTGTCCCATCAGGCGTTGTACGGCTTCGCGGTCGGTCGAATCACCGCAGGCGAGGCGATGCTCACCTAACAGCCAGATGTCGCCCATTTTTGCCACAGGCGAGCTCTGGGCAGCCTTGACCGCCGCATCCAAGTCAAAGTTTTCGATACGCTCTTTCTTTTCTCTGGCATCTAAACTTTTTAACAGTTTCTTCAGCTCGTCATCCTCGAAACCGGAAAGGGAAAGATCGATGTCCGGGACTTCTTGCAGTTCCTTTAATAACCGAGCCAGCAGTTCCTGGTCAAAAGAGCCCGAGATTTTATTCAAAGCAATATTCAAGAGGTGGGCCTGCTCGACCGTCAGATCGGTTAAGACCACCGGTACCGTTTTATAGCCGAGCTTGCGAGCGGCCAGTAAACGCTGGTGGCCGCCGATCACCATCTTGTCTTCTCGGCGGGCGATGATGGGGTCGATCAATCCAAATTCCCTAATGCTGCGAGTAAGGGTTTCCAGTTCCTGATCGCTGATCCGTCTGGGGTTTGCCGGGTCGGGCCGTAAGTCTCCGATGGGTAGTTGTTCAATTTGGATTTGTTCTGCTGTTTTCATATTCTTTACTCCAATTTCTTATTTACTTCCGCTGTGCTCATATCTTTGTTCTGTTGGTTATTTATTCATGGCCTCGGCCTCGCTTAGTGCCAAATTAGGCATTGATGTGATTGTTGCCTTCGTCTTTCTATAACGTCGCATCGTTTGTGCGTGTTTTACTCTTTCCATTGCCGGTGTTTTGACGATATCAGATGGGTCTAAGTTAACCTTGACGTTAATAAAGCGCTGACCACTTTGCTGAACTGCCCATGCACTGCCATCAGGCGAGACAAAGATGTCGCCAAACTTATCGGTAAGATGCCAGCCCGGATCAGGTCGATGATGGTCTGATGGTATTTCTTCATTTGGAATCTCCGCGTTTTTCTTCATGTATTTCTCCAATTCTTATTTCGTTTTATAATTTGTGGAACATTTCAATCGTTCGGCCTGTACCATTCTTTGGTCATTTCAAATTCACAGCCGCGAACGATATTAAATTCCACTCGTAAACCATTCGGGTCTGTCTTTTTGTTAGTCCAACTTTTACCCTTGACGATGGTTAGTTTACGTTCATCCATCGAGAGATAGAACTTACTTTTCTCAGCGCTAAATTCTTGCCCGCGTCCCCATTTCTGCCCCACTTTTTTCTGGATAGCCACGATGGCCAATCCGTTGCCTAGTTTTCGAGTTATCGCTGTTAGATGAGTGTTGATTGAATAAAGATCCTCGGTAATCTCCAAGTAGTCCACGATGTTCACGCAGTCGGGAGCGATTACGTCTGCAAAATCCGTAGATCTGTCGAATGGTCTGAAATTCCATTCCTCAATGGACATGCCGGGGAACTGTTCCAGGCGTTCTTTTAATTCAACATCACCCATTTCCGAACAGAAGTAATAAATCGGCATTGGGAACGTGAATTGATTCAGGTATACGGTGTTTAAGAGTAAGGCTGTTTTACCAGCGTTTGTTGCCCCGGCGATGACTACCAAATTACCAGGGAACAGGTTAACGTATTCTTCTATTTTCAACGGCCATTTGAACGGCAGTATTCCGGCGCTGGTTGCAGTTTTGAATTTGATAGGGGTCAATAGTTTGTTAACAAAGCGGAATTGCTTTTGAATCTTGGGGTGTTTTTCTATTATTCCCTTCTCTTCTAAGCGGACTAATATTTCACGCCGGTTGTTTTTATCTGCAATTGATGTCAGTCCCAGATCCCTGTCTAGTTCGGGCGTTTCGCACCAGCGGGAACCTGAATTGTTGACCCAATCTTCCACCCTTTTCGATAAAGGCTCTTGTTGCGTTTTGCCTGTTTCTGTTGCGATTTCTGTTGCGTTTTTGTTGCGTTCTGTATCTAAATCCTGAATGTTGCGTTCTATATATTTATATAAATACGTATTATTACCATTAGGAGAGCCATTGGCTGGTGGATATCGCCCCACGCTATTGGCTATATTCCTGACTTCCTCATCGGGTAAAGGTGGCTGACAACTTTCCCGATTTAAGTTTGCTAAAGCCTCAAATATTGCCTCGGATGAAAAACCCGCGCGTCTCATGGTCCCAGCTTTACTGGCTAACGTCTGATTTCTTTGCCCTTCAGGGATCAGTTCGGCTTGACCCACCTTATAGGAGTTTGAACTGGGCTGTTGCTTTTTGGTGCACAGGGTTATCAGCCAATCAGGTGCGACTGCGATTGGTCTCCGGTCAACCCACGCATATTCATTGCCGCTTCGGTGGATTGATGGTGGTGCGACTACGTAACCGCCAATACCCCTGATATCTAGTCCTGAGAACCCAGCCAATGCAGTCGTGTTATGAATTCCGTCGGCTTTGAACCACAGATGGACACCTCCGCCGCCCGAAATGACTGACATGGTTTGGGGTAGTTTGGCGTACTGCGCCTGGATAATATCTAAACTTTCATGTCCTCCATGTTCGGCATCCACGTCAAGAACGAAGTAACCTTGAGGTATAACAATTGCGACGTTGGCATCCGGCCATTTTCCCCAGTATTCTTTGACACCAGCTTGTGTTTGTGTTGCATCATTAAGACCATGTTCTGTAAGCGGAACTTTGCCAATCGATTTTCCTTCATGCCCCCTGCCACACCCACAAGACCCGTCTGGGGCAGGCCAGCATAAAGGTATAACCGGGAACCCCATGGCAATGTATTCGAGAGCTGCCTCAGCCTTAGCCGTAGTTGTCAAGTTCATTTACTTCCTCCATTCACTGGGTTATCATTTATCGGACTAAGCCCATTGTTGTGAGGCCATGAATTAACATCTGGGACGATTGTCTGTTTTCGCTGACTTCTGCAGGTAGGACATCGTTTTGGAGGACTTAAAGCTTTCGATGCGAAGAATGCTTGTTCCCCCGCGCTAAAGAGGAATGTTTCATTACAATCGCAACAGGTTAGAGTTACATCTGAAAAAGTTGGTTTATTCATTTTTCCGCCTTTCTTTTTAATACCGCGTAGTTGTTGGTTGCCATAAAAGAACACCAATTACATTTCTCACCTCCTGTTTTGTTAAATATTTGTCTGCTTATGCAAAGCATTGGTTGAAGCGAATAATCGGGTAAAAACGAAGCTAATATCATGCATAGGCAACTCGCTGCTCCAAAAATGGGCAATAAAAAAGGGCGGTTAAAAAACCGCCCTTAAAGGGTCACACTTAAATAAAGAAGTAAATTACTTCAGTTTAGAATAGCAGCCGGAATACCAGCCGATATCCGGACAATTAAAGAAATTGTGAAACTGCTACAATAGGGGAAATTTATAAAGCATAAGATAATGTTTTTAGAAGAGTGAAAAAATGGATACAAGTAGTGCGATTAGAATAGTAATTGGGGCAGTGTTGATTGCCATTGGATTACCCCTTTTTGCTTTAGCGAGATACTTTTCAGCCCCAGAAGATAAAAAGAATCAAATGGCACGAGGCATGAAAATAATTGCTATAACTTGGGTGTCGGTAGGCATACTACTTTATCTGGTTGTTCTTATTACCCAACTGAGTTAAGCTAATTTCAATTCAACTTGACCCCCTACCCATTTTAGGGTTAATTTGATATCAGGAGTGAGGTGGAGTTATGGGAGTTTAGGCCTCCCCCGTCTCCACCAATACATACAATTTTGCCTTCTGGCATTGCAGTCATCGGCATAGATTCTTGGGTTGAACGATTCACTAAAATCTTCCAGAACCTCCAA
>Ga0182027_10012840_pt1 | contig 11735 bp, 8 predicted proteins | sample 712E1DmetaG_FD_121300 | JGI IMG/M metagenome (GOLD analysis project Ga0182027, IMG submission 121300) | Permafrost microbial communities from Stordalen Mire, Sweden - 712E1D metaG (Illumina Assembly) | ecosystem: Environmental > Terrestrial > Soil > Wetlands > Permafrost | place: Sweden...
GTGGACACCTCCCGATGGCCCAAAATCAATCAGAATTCTGTAGCGATCTCTTAGAACAAATTTACCCTGCCTGTTCCACTACCCTGCTTGCTCCTGCTGTGCTATTGTCTTACCCGCAATCCAACGGTCGCTTCGCCATCAGTTGTGATGGCGGGTGGCGCGAGGAGGCGGCGCATGCTCAAGAAAGCAAGGATGGTGCCGGTTCCGATTCTCATGGTGGTCGTTGCGGCTTCCTTCGCACTTCACCCGCTCCCGGTTGCGGTGGGTCAGACGGCCCCCGAGGTCTCTTCGGAGGGTGAGGCTACCCCAGCCGTCTCCTATGTTGAGATCGCGGGGCGTCAAGTGGCGATGTGGAAGCCCGCCGGTCCGGCGCCGGTAGCAGGTTACCCCCTCATCGTGTTCTCACATGGCTTCACCCTTTGCGAAACGAATTCGCAGTTTCTGACTGAGGGTTGGGCGCGAGCGGGCTATTTCGTTCTAGCTCCTCATCATCACGATGGGGCCTGCGGTTCGAGGCACGGAGGGAAGCTGCTCGAAAAACTCTCCAAGCGTCCGGAGGAACCCTTCCGCAACCCAGACGGCTGGAGCGATGCTACCTATCGCGAGCGGCGCGATGATGTGGAAGCCGTCCTGGATGCCGTTCTCAAAGAAAAATCATGGGAGGGTGTTCCGATTGACGGCAGCCGTGTCGGCCTAGCCGGTCACTCGTTAGGCGGATACACCGTTCTCGCCCTGGCAGGGGCATGGCCTTCCTGGAAGGACCCTCGCGTCAAGGCCGTGCTCGCCGTGTCTCCGTTTTGCATCCCGTTTTTTAAGACCGGCGACTTGGGCCATCTCGGCGTGCCCGTCATGTACCAGGGAGGGACGAGTGACGTCGCGGTCACTCCGACGGTGGCGCGACCGGGAGGCGGCTACGAGCTCACCTCGGCTCCGAAGTGCTTCGTGGAGTTTGCCATGGCGGGGCACCTGGCGTGGACGAGCGCCGATCCCTTGCACCATGGCCTCATGGAGCGATACGCCCTCGCCTTCTTCGATCGTTATCTGAAGGGAGTGACGAGTCCCGACCCCTTGGCCGCACTGGTTAATTCTCCCCGGCCCTCGGCCGTGAGACGCCTAGAGTATGCGGAGAAATGAAATGCCTCACCCGAACGTAAGACAACGAGTCCGTCTGAGGTACCTACTCAGCGGGTAGCGGGGGTTCGGGGTGCGGGGCGCAGAGGGCACAGGGACAATCAACTCACCTTCCTTGGTGTCTTCGTGTCTGGGTGGTGACTTTTTTTGCCGGAGCGCCGCCGCGGCTCCCCTGTAGCCTCACTTTTTCCTTGACAAAGGCTAGATATGTGAGTATAGTCAGTAGAGAAGTTCGCCTGTTGACGAAAAGGCGCTGACCGTGTCGAACGTGGAAGACTTCAACCTCCTCCCCTTGTGGCGATTTCGCCACACTTTAAGCCGACAAAAAGTCACAAATGGGGGACCACCACCCCGGAAAAGTATAAAAAATGAAGGTCGATCCGGAAATGTGTATGAAAATAAAGGGTCGAATGGCAAATTGTCTGAAAATATCTCGGACATTTGTGCCAAAATTTAGCCATTTTTGCAGAAAATTGCAGGTTTGGAAGGCCATTTTGCTGCAATTTGCGCTTTCGGGGCGCTTCTTTCCCGGAATTTGTGGCGACAAGTTGGGCACCCACCCGCCTTAATGTGGCAGCGTAACCACACCCTTCGGCGGGCGACGTCCCGACGGCCTTCCGACCGGCCTGCTCTCTCCGCAGGGTCGGAACGACGGCATGTGCGAACCAGAGTTCCGCGTTACAATGCTGCCCCTGGCAAGCAAACGCCTTCAAGGGGTGGCCGGTGCAACACGCTATGAATACCAAACTCTGTTTTCTTCCGACCTTTTTTCTGGCGGCCGCAAGCCTTCAGGCCCAGTCGATTTCCCAATACATTCCCACCTCGCAGCCGGAGGCCTCCATCGAAATTCGCGTCGCGGAAACCGCGCCCTTCAAAATCCCCCGCACGGTCTACGGCACTTTTCTGGAAGAAATTGGGCACTCGGTTTTTGGGGGAGTTTCCGCGCAACCTTTGGACAATCCCAGTCTGGAAAGCTACGACGCCAGCCTGGAAGAATTGCGCGCGCGGTTTTCGGCGCCGGAGTTCATCCGCTCCACCCGCGATGGTATGCCGCTGCCCTGGCTTCCCCTGCGCGATGTGGGAATGCGTTTTGAGCCCCGCTGGGGCAATGCCGCCAATTCCGAGCGCTATCTCTATGTCATGGGCGTAGCGGGCGAGGAAGTGGGCATTCGCCAGGCCGTTTATCTCCCCATCGGGCGCGAGCGGGAATATCAAGGCGTACTCTTTGCCATTGCGCACGATGGCTCGACGGAGCTTTCCGTGAGCTTCCGTGAACACAACGTGCCCGACGGCGTTCTTGCCTCCACCACGGTCCGCGTACCCGAAGGCTCGACCTGGGTAAAGCTCCCCTTTCACCTCACCCTGCCGCCAGGGCGGGTGCAACCTCTCACGCCGGTGGATTTCGCCGTCGCCTTGAAAACGGGCCAGCGGATTTCGCTCGATGAAATTCGCCTCTACCCCGCCGACGCCATCGGCGGTTTGGACCCGGAGGTCGTTGCGGCGGCAAAGGCTTTACACACGTCGCTGCTGCGTTATGGAGGCAATTACACCAGCGGTTATCACTGGCGCGATGGAGTTGGACCGCTCGATTTGCGGCCCACCCGGCTGAACCAGTCGTGGGGCTATCCGGTCTTTAATGATTTTGGGACCGACGAGCTGATGAAGTTTACCCAGTTGATTGGGGCGCGGGCGCAGATTTGCCTGAACCTGGGAAGCGGCTCTCCGCAGGAGGCGCGCGAGTGGGTGGAGTACTTGCAAGGCCCGCCAGGGACCACGGAGGGCGCGCGGCGCGCCGCCAACGGCCACCCGGAACCTTATGACGTTGGTTCCTACGAACTCGGCAATGAACTCTGGGGCCGCTTTCAAATCGGCTGGCAAACCCCCGAAGGCTACGCGGATCGATACAGGGTTTTCCTTAACGCCATTCGCAACGTCACCCCGCCCAGCACGGCGCTCTACGCCAATGGAGCAGACCTTGACCACTTTCAGGATTGGAATGGCACGCTGATCGCGCGGGACGGCGAAGACCTTTCCTATATCACCACGCACTTTGTCGTGGGCGTGGACGACATGGTCAATAAATCCGCCGATCACGATGCGCGCCTCGCGGCGGGATTTGCCCTGCCGGTGGGCGTGGGCAACTACCTGGCGGCGGCCAAGGCCCAGATCGACGCGAATCCCGCCACGCGCGGCCACGTGAAGCTTGCCTTTACGGAGTGGATATTCCTTTCCCCCGCGCAAGCAAACCTTCCCGACTTTACCAATCTCGGCGGGGCCATCATCACGGCGGGCTGGATGAACATGATTTTGAGCCATGCCGATTTCGTTCCCATCTCCGATATGACGGGGCTCATCGAGGGCGGGGGCATCCACAAGCAGCGCGGACGTGTCTATCTGACGCCCCAATGCTGGGCATTCTCGCTGTACTCCAACTACGCGGGCGACACCCTGGTGGCCTCGCAAACGCAGGTTCGCACCTACAACGTCCATGAGGGGATTCGCCGCGCGCCGGAGATTCCCGGCGTCCCCTACCTCGATGTGCTGGCCACGCGCCACTCCCCGAGCGGTGATCTGGTAATCTTCGTCGTGAATCGGGACGCGAACAGCGCCATTCCTACCTCGATCCGATGGAAGGATTTCATGCCCGCCACCATCGTGCAGGTGAGGACGCTGAACGCGGATGCGATTACCACGCAGAATGACGAGGAACACCCTGAGCGTGTGCGCCCGGTCAGCTCGACGCTCCCTCTCTCGGGGGCCGAACTGCATTATGATTTTCCCGCGCACTCTTTGACCGTGCTCACTTTCGCGAAGCGCTGACGCGCAAAGTGCGCAGAGTGATGATAGAGTTGATTCGTAGAACTCTGACGAGTCATTCTTCCACTCGACCAGGAGTTCCCCGCAGCTACGAGCATGCTGAATACAAATCAATTCGATGCTCAAGCCCGCAACATGGTCGAAACGCAGCTTCGCCGCCGGGGCATCCGCGACGAGCGGGTGCTGGAAGCCATGCGGCTGGTTCCACGCCACGAGTTTGTCCCGGCGCAGTTTGTGAACGCTGCTTATGAGGACCGCCCTTTGCCCATCGGTGAGCGCGAGACGATTTCCCAACCGTACATCGTGGCCGTCATGACGGAAACGGCGCGCGTCGCCCCTGGGGACAAGGCTCTGGAAATCGGCGGGGGCAGCGGTTACCAGGCGGCAATTCTCGCCCAACTGGGCGCAACGGTTTGCACCATTGAAAGCAATCCTCAGCTTGCGGAAGAGGCGCGTGTACGCCTGGCGCGCCTGGGTTACAAAAATGTTGAGGTGTTCGCAGGTGACGGTAGCGAGGGCCTTGCTGCCCGCGCGCCTTACGATGTTGTCATCGTGAGTGCGGGGACGCCCAGTATTTCCCCCATCCTCCTCGGCCAACTGGCAGACGGTGGCCGCCTGGTGGCGCCCGTGGGAAATTTACAGCAGCAGGAACTCTTGTTGGTTTGCAAACAAGGCGGGGAAATAACCACCCGCCACCTCGACGCGTGCCAGTTTGTGCCACTGATCGGAAAAGGTGGCTGGCCGGAGGAAGAAGTTCGAAGCTAGCTCCTCACTTCCAGCTTCTGATATAGTTTCGCGCCATGCCCGAACCGTTTCTCAGCATCGTGGTTCCCGCCTACAATGAGGCGGACCGCATCATCAGCTCACTGGAAGCGATTCAAGACTATGTGCGGGGGAAGGACTTCCTTGTCGAAACGATTCTGGTGGATGACGGCTCGACGGACAACACGGTGGAAGTCGCTTCGACGCAAGCGGGGATTCGGGTGTTGCGGAACCAACGCAACCGAGGAAAAGGATACTCGGTTCGGCACGGAGTTCTGGAGGCGCGAGGTGAACTCATCCTTTTTACCGACGCTGACCTTTCCGCTCCCATCGAGGAAGCGGACAAACTTCTGGCAGCGATGGAATCTTCCCACGCCGATGCAGTGGTGGGTTCGCGGGCCTTGCAACGCGAACTGATTGGCATTCACCAATCGCCGTTTCGCGAATGGGGAGGCCGATTCTTCAACTTGTTGGTCAGGACTTTCACCGGTCTCAGAATTCACGACACGCAGTGCGGCTTCAAGCTCTTCCGGCGCGATACCACCCGCCGTGCTTTCGAACGCCAGCGCGTGGACCGATTCGGATTCGACCCGGAAATCCTTTTCCTGACCCAGCGCCTGGGTGGCAAGGTGGTGGAGGTCCCGGTGCGCTGGAATCACAACGCCGCCACCAAAGTGCATTATCTGCGGGATTCCCTGCACATGACCCTGGATCTGGTGGTCCTGCGCTGTCGGTCTTTGACGGGTCAATACGAAAAGGCAGGAGGCGGTAAGCAATAGGCGGCAGGCAGCGGGCAGTCCCCAGAGTATCGCGTCTCAAATCACCGCACCTTTGATTGTCAGGGTCGGTGTTGTAGCGCTGACCTTGAGGTCAGCATCTGCCGACCCTTCGGCCAGCTCAGGGCAGGCTCTAAAGGTTGGCACTACACGTGCTGATTTCCTTATCGTTTTCGCCTCATTTTCGCCGCTTTTTTTTGCTTGACTCGCCCTGAATGCGGAATTAATATCGGCCCATCGCTAGAAAGGAGGTGATCCATGTCGATTGAAAGTGATAGTGACCTTAGCGAGGGTGCTGAGGCTTAGGCGCAAAGTGAGCGCTCTATCGTGGGTCCCTCTCTTCTTTTCTAGCTCAGAGAGGGTGTGGTGGCAAGGCGCTGCTGTGCGCCGTTCCTGAGAAAGATCGGAAATAGGAAAAGCCAAACCCATCAGTATCCCGGGCCCCTGGTTGTGCGGTCAGCGTACAACCAGGGGCTTTTGATTTAATGGACGTTGATGAACAGCCAACCGGATGGAACTGAAATCCAGCCGCCCGCAGCACCCGGGCCGGTTATTTTGCCGCCTGCTGCTTCCTTTCTTGCCGGGCCGTGGCCGCTGGCAATTCTCCTGCTGCTCGCCACTTTGCCTTATATCGGCGTCCTCCGCAATGATTTCGCCTACGCTTACGACGACAAGGCGCAGATCATCGACAATCCCTACGTGCACAGCTTCGGGCACTTGCGGGAAGCGCTGACCACCTCGGTTTGGTCGTATAAAAGCGGCTACGGCGTGAGCAACTATTACCGGCCGGTCATGACGATCGGATTCCTTCTCTGCTATCACCTCTTCGGCCCATTGGCCTACGGATTCCATTTGGCCAGCCTGCTGCTGCACGTGGCCATTGTTACGATGGTGTTTCTGTTTGCGGAGCGGCTGTTTCGCGACCGTGGCGCGGCGTTGGGCACGGCAGTCGTATTCGCGCTCCATCCGATTCACGTGGAGCCTGTGGCGTGGATTCTCGACGTGGCCGACCTGGAGGTGACCTTCTTCTTCGTGCTCACTTTCTGGTTATTCCTGAAGGTGGGAGAGCAGCGCGGCGGACGGCGGCTGTGGACGCAAGCCGTCATGATGGCAAGCTGCCTTCTGGCCCTCGCTTCCAAAGAACCAGCGCTGACACTTCCCTTCCTCGCTGCAATCTATGAGCACTTTTATCGTGAAGACCATGCCGAGACCACGTGGAGGGAGAAATGGCTCCGGCAGGGGCCGCTCTGGCTCGCGTTGCTGTGCTACTTCTTGATACGGGTCTGGTTCCTGGGAGGTGTCGCCCATAACACGGGATTGCACGACCTCACCCCGCTTGAAACTCTTCTGTCCGCCCTGGCTCTGGTGGGCCAGTACCTCGCCAAACTTTTTTGGCCGGCGCATCTTTCGGCATTCTATACCTTCCAGGCGAGCAGCCGGCTTTTCGACGCGCGCGTGCTTGCGGGTATTGGCGCGCTGGTCTTTTGCGGCGTGGCATTCGTTGCGCTGTGGAAGCGGGCGCGGCCGGCGTCATTCGGAATCCTCTGGCTGCTGGCCACGCTCGCGCCGGTGCTGAATGCGCGGTGGATGGCCGCTTACGTCTTCGCGGAACGCTATCTCTATTTGCCCTCGGTGGGATTCTGCCTGGTGGGGGGATGGGCGGCGGCAGCCTTGTGGCGGGCGACCGTCAGGCAAAAACCCGCTTGGCGAGTGGGGGCCGTCACCGCCGCGTGCTTCCTGGCGGCGCTTTGCCTACTTCGCATCGTCATGCGCGTTCAAGACTGGCGGGACGATATTACGCTGTTCACCAGGACCCTTGCTGCCGAGCCCAACGATTATCGTTTGCACGATGCATTGGGGCAGGCCTACTGGATTCGAGGAGAGTCGGAAGGGGCTGAACGCGAATGGCAGGAAACCTTGCGCCTGGAACCCAACAATATTCAAACCCTTGATTCGCTGGGGGCGCTCTATGCCGAGCAGGGGCACTTTGACAAAGCCATACCGGATCTTGAGAAAACCCTCCAGCTCAGTCCCAATGATCCCGAGGCGCGTTTGATCCTGGGGGCGGTTTACGCCGAAACGGGCAAGATGGATCGCGCGGAGGAGAATCTCCGCGCTGCCGTGCTTCTGTCCCCCACGAATTTCAATGCTCACAACGTGCTGGGCAAACTTTATTTTGATTCGGATCGGTTCGTCGAGGCAGCGCACCAGTTCAACCAGTCACTGCAATGCGAGCCCAACCTGGCTGCCTATGACCATCTGGGTTACATCTACATGAAGTGGAGTGATCCCGACAGGGCGGAGGCGGCTTTTAAGTCAGCGCTCGCGATCAACAGCACCGACAGCCACGCGCACTTCAATCTCGGGCTGATATACGCGGCTTCCGGGCGTAAAGCCCAAGCCATGCAGGAGCTCCAAGAGGCTCTGGCCGCTGATCCCCACAATCCTGAAATCCTTTCGGCCCTGGAGAAATTGCGGCGCTAGAGAAGCCTGGTGAATGGCCGCCCCTTTCATCCGGCGGTTGGCGCACCCCTCTCCGGCAAGAGGCAAGGATATTAATTCAATGTCGCACTATCCATGCGCCCGGAAAGAGCGGGCGGAAAAAGGCGTTTCCGGCATCAATAAGAAAGGGCGTTCCATCGCCCGGCACGCGGCTTCAAGGGCAGGCTTGGCCAGACTCGGCCCCTGCTTGCAGAATCGATCAGCAGCGCAAGGAGGAATTATGTTTGAGACTCCACGGAAGCAATGGCGTTCTTCTGCCCGGAGAATTGCGGTAGGCTTGCTGGGGTCCATGGTTCTCGCGCTGAGTGCGCAGGCCGCGCCCGGCAAGGATTCGCTTCAACAACTTGACAATTCCGTGGTGACCCTGGTGCAGCAGGTTTCTCCTGCCGTGGTGCAGGTACTGGTGACTGGATACGGGGCCGTGGAGCAGCGCGGGCAGACGGCACTGATCAGCCGCCAGCGGACGCTGGGCTCCGGCTTTATCGTGGACCCGGAGGGATACATCATCACCAATGCGCATGTGGTGGAAGGAGCCGTAAGGGTCCGCGTGGTGCTCTCTTCATCTGAGAGCAGCAATTCGCCCCATGCCACCTTGCGCTCCAGGACCACCACCATGGACGCGCGCGTCCTGGGGGTGGAAACCGGCACGGATCTGGCCTTGCTCAAAATCGAAGCCAGCGGCCTGCCGTCACTTCCTTTGGGCAGATACCAGGATGTGCACCAGGGCCAACTGGTGTTTGCCTTTGGAAGCCCGGAGGGCTTGGGAAATTCCGTAACCATGGGCGTGGTGAGCTCCATTGCGCGCCAGCCTGACCCCGATCGCCCTATGGTGTATATCCAGACGGACGCGCCCATCAACCCCGGAAACAGCGGCGGCCCGCTGGTGGATATTGAGGGTAGGGTGGTGGGAATCAATACTTTTATTCTGACGCAAGGCGGAGGAAATGAGGGCCTCGGATTCGCGATTCCCAGTGGTGTGGTGCGACGCATTTACGAGCAACTGCGCAAACATGGGCACGTGCATCGAGAGGAAATCGGCGCGGCGGTACAAACCATTACCCCGACATTGGCAGCGGGACTGGGGCTGCCACAGGATTACGGCGTGATCGTCTCCGACGTTACACCCAAGGGTCCCGCCGAAGGCGCGGGACTGAAAGTACAGGACATCATCCTGACCCTGAATGGGAAGCCGGTGATAAACGTGCCGCAGTTTGACGCTGCGTTTCAGTTGCGGGAGGCGCCGGCGCCCCTGCAATTGGAGGTCGTGCGGGGCTCGGAAAAGATCTCCTTACAGGTTCCCGTCGTCGAGGTACATGATGATATGGATCGCCTGGCGGACTCGCTTGACCCGGTAAAGGACTTGGTTCCAAAATTGGGGATTCTCGGTGTGCAGATTGACCAGCAGATTTCCGCGATGGTTCCAGACCTGCGCATGGCCTCAGGAGTGATCGTGGCGGCCCGCACGGCCTATGGCGCGAGTGTCGATTCCGGTCTGGAGACCGGCGATGTCATCCACTCGTTGAACGGCATCACCATTATCAGCCTGGATGTGCTGAGCGGAGGCATCCAACAGATAAAGCCTGGCGACCCGGTGGTGGTGCAAATCGAACGCAACGGCCAATTGCATTACCTGGCATTTGAGATGGAATGAGAGGGGAAAGGCGTCCGTTGTCAGTTGCCGGTCTTCAGGTTCCCATTCCCCCAGAGGGAGAGCGCGGCTTGCCCTTGTAGCGCCGACCTCCAAGTGGGCACGTGCTGACCTCCCGACCATGGCGGGACAGGTTCCGGTCGGCGCTACAAGGCGGACCGGCCTCCTCAACGCCCGGGGTGCAGATAACGCGTTTCGATTGCTTTCACCTTTTCCAGGCGGCGAACGTGGCGTTCTTCATGGGTGAAGTTGGCGCGCAGGTAATCACGCACGAGGTCCTTGGCCAGTTCCGATCCGATCACGCGGGAACCCAGCACCAGCACGTTCATATCGTCGTGTTCCACGCCCTGGTGGGCGGAATAGCAATCGTGGCAAATGGCGGCGCGGATTCCGGGAATCTTATTGGCGGCCACGGATGCGCCCACGCCACTGCCGCAAATCAGTACGCCGCGTTCCGCCCGGCCTTCAAGCACCGCGCCGGCAACCGCTTCCGCAAAGTCGGCGTAATCCACCGCTGCGGTGCTACAGGTGCCAACGTCCACCACCTCGTGGCCCAAACCGCGCAGAAATTCAGCCAACGCCTGTTTCAGTTCGTACCCGGCATGATCCGAACCTAATGCCAGCCGCATGCGAGTCTCCTCCTGGGAAATCTGGCCATCTAACCATCGGGTCATTTGTTCATCGAGTCATCGGGTCATTGAAGGACTGCCAATCTTCCGGGGGTCGTGGTCGAACGACCGTGATACGCTGAGACCGAAAGATCGAGGCCACTGACAACTGACAACGGACAACGGACCGTTTTTCAATGACCCGATGACTCGATGAACAAATGACCCGATCTCCTGTTTACAAGCTTCCGATCAAAATCCCAGTGATGAAAACCAGCGCCAGGATTTCCCGCTCCGTGAGGTCCTTGAAGTTTCTTGCCATTGCAAATCTCCGCGTTAACTCACCGTCCGCTTGCCGGCTTTGCGGTCGGCGTACTGTTCAGCGATCCAGGCGTAGGTCTTGGCCATCCCGTCGCGCAGCGGAGTGCGCGGCTCCCAATGCAGGATGCTCTGAATCATGGTGTTATCACTATTACGGCCCGCCACGCCACGAGGCGCGGTGGGGTCGTACTCGCGTTTCAGTTTGACCCCGGCGATGGTCTCCACGATTTCCACCAATTCGTTGACGGAAACCAATTCGCTTGACCCCAAATTGATGGGTTGGGCGAGCAATTCCTCGCAATGCATGATCATATCGATGCCCTTCACGCAGTCGTCAATGTACATGAAACTGCGCGTGGGAGTGCCGTCGCCCCAGATCAGGATGGTATGGTTCCCTGAGTCCTTGGCTTCGATCACCTTGCGGGAAATCGCCGCCGGAGCTTTTTCCCGGCCGCCGTCCCAGGTGCCGTGCGGCCCGTAAACATTGTGGAAGCGCGCAATGAAAGTCTTCAGCCCGCGCTCGGCCGTGTATTCCTGGCAGACCATTTCAGAGAAAAGCTTCTCCCAACCGTAGCCGCGCTCGGCCATGGCGGGGTAAGCATCCGACTCCTTCAGGGCGCGGACCTTGGGGTCCTTCTGCAATTCGGTGTTGTAAGCGCAGGCGGAGGAGGAGTAGAAGTAGCGCTCCGCCCCGGCGCGGTAAGCAGCTTCCACCAGGTGGGTGTTGATCAGCACGCTGCGCAAGCACTCAACGCGGAAACGCTCAATGAAGCCCATTCCGCCCATGTCCGCGGCAAGGTTGTAGACTTCCATGGCGCCTTCGCAGGCGCGAACGCAGTTCTTGTATTCGCTCAAATCGAGGCACAAGCTTTCAACGCCGGGTACATGCTGGTACCACTCGGGCAGAGGCTTCTTATCTACCGCGCGGATTCGAGTGAACCCCCGCCCCTGGAAATATCGCACCAACGCCCCCCCAATAAATCCGCCTGCCCCCCCAACTACGATCAAGCCATTCTTGTCCGGACCTGCTTTCTTATTGGCCACTGATTGCTTTTGCATGATGCCTCCCCCTATGAAGCGAAATTCGATGTAATAGCGCTGGACTTTCCCCTTGACCATCCAGGAGAATGGAAAATGATAACAGATTGAGCAGAAATAACCACCTGCATA
>Ga0182027_10012842_pt1 | contig 11735 bp, 9 predicted proteins | sample 712E1DmetaG_FD_121300 | JGI IMG/M metagenome (GOLD analysis project Ga0182027, IMG submission 121300) | Permafrost microbial communities from Stordalen Mire, Sweden - 712E1D metaG (Illumina Assembly) | ecosystem: Environmental > Terrestrial > Soil > Wetlands > Permafrost | place: Sweden...
CGACCGCGGCCTCGCGCTTGGCCACCTCGATCAGCTCGGCGGCATTTTCGTGCGCCACGCGCCGCGTGTGCCGGGTCACCACCCAGATGACGAGAAACCCGATCGCTCCGCCCACGAGCAACGCCACCGTGAGCGACCAGTCGATCGGGTCACTCTCGGCGAACGGTAATGCGAAGTTGGCTACGCTGACGCTCGTCAAGAGGTCTGCACCGTAGCCCACGACGCCCAAATCTCAAGTTTTTATCTGATGCTCCCTTAACGCGGCGCCTCGAAGGCCGGCAGGGTCCCGTCGAGCACGCCCTGGATCCGCGCGAGCGCGGCGGCTTCGCCATCGCGCGCATCGGTTTGGGCCAGCACGTAGGCCCAGCGGTCCGCGCGACCGCCTAGCCGGGCGAGCGCATCGAACCACATCCGCTGCCAATACGCGGCCACCACCCGGTCGGGGCCGACAAACCAATACGCCACAATCTCCGGTGATGCCGCACGCCGCCCCGCCGGACCGGGCGCCTCGCGGCGCACGCGCAACACGGTGGCCGGAAAATCCGCCCCGGTGCGGCTGCGGTCGCGGAAGCGGTGCACCGCCGCGCCCCCGATGGTCCACCCTTGTCCCACCAGACACAGCTCGGGCCGGTGGATCGACGAACGGTCGCGTCCGCTCAGTACCACGGAAAGGAAGACGCTGTGCCCCGGATCGTCGAGCGACACGTAAAGTTTGCGCGAGTAGCCGGTGTCCGGCGGCAGGATTTCCCGCTCGACGGCGGTGACTTCGGCGCGCCGGCCGATCCACGCGTTGCCCAGGAAGGTGGGCAGCTCCACCGGATCGACCTGCCCGGCCGCCAGCCGCACGCCGGCATCCTCCACCGTCGGGCGCGCGTCGATCCACCGCGTGCCCGCCGCCACGACCAGCGCTCCGGCCAAAACGACCACCAGCACGCCCCACGGCGGTCCCGCGTACTCCGGGGGCGCCCAGGGTTCACCTCTGCTCCCCATCTCTCTGCCATGGGCGAGACGCCCATGCCACGCTTGCCCAGCGATCCGAGTGGCACGGGCGTCCCGCCCGTGGGCTTGAGTTGTGGGGGAAACGCTGTCCCCAACCGGCCCGGCCGGCGGCGCCTCAAGGGCGGCCGTTTGCGGCCAGCATCGTCTGATGATGGTGATCGTCGCCAGCACCAGCCCGAGCACGATCGCGAACACCAGGAATCCCGCCCACTCGTGCACCCACCCCCCCGCCTTCTGGCCGAACCACTGCGCCGTGAAGATGACCGCGGTGATGCGCACGACATTGCCCACATAGGTGAAGGGCAGGCTGAGCAGCAGCATGAGCCCGCGCAGCCACCACGCGCGAAAATACAGGTATCCTCCGAGCAGCGACAGGGCGAGCAGCGCCATCAACGAACGCACGCCGGAGCACGCCGCCGCCACGTCGTACTGGAAGGCGCCGTCGGGCGCAAACAGCTGCGTGCCGCTGCGCATCACGTCGAGGCCGGCGCCGTGCGCCAGCCCGTAACTCGCATCGATCACCCAGAGGCGCAGCCAGAAACCCGCCGTGTCGAGAAAGTTGACCGGTACCGCAAAGAGCAAAAACGCCAGCGGGAACAGCGCCGCCCGCCCCCACCGCCGTCCGCCGGCGAGGGCCAGCCCGCCCCACGCGAAAAGCAGCAGCGCCACGATCGAAAGCCGCGCCTGCTGCACGAAATAACCGAACAGATGCAACGCGAGCCCGCCCAGCATCGCGACCGCCGCAGCCGACGGCAGCTGGCGGATGGCAGACGGCGGACTAGTCGTTTCCGCATTCCGCTCTCCGTTGTCCGTCGTCCGCCGGCCACTGTCCGCCCTCCGCCGTCCGTCGTCCGTCGTCCGCTCTCCGCTCTCCGTTCTCCGTTCTCCGCTTTCGGCCATCCCCAGGTTCCGCCAGAACAACCAGGCGCTGAGCGCCAGGATCAGCCAGCCGTGCTCACCTTCCGCGCGCGGATCCAACCACTGCGAAACCCACCACCAGAACAGCGAGGCGGAGTCGATGTAGCCACGCGTGCCGCTGCCGAAGAACTGGAACACCGCCGCGCCCGCCAGTGCGCACAACAGCGCCGCCCCAAGGGGTCTCCGGTCAGGCGGCTGGCGGGCGGGGGCGTTCACAACTGAGGCATCGTTGCGGTTCCGGCCCATTTTCCAAGAAACTTGATGCAACTCCCCGTTTTTGCCCACACCCCGCCGCCGCCTCTGCTGCGCGCGGGCTTGCCATGCCAGTGGCCTAGCCGAGAAAATGCGCCCCAGCCCAATGCGCCTCCTCTACGCCTTGCGTGACCAGGATCTGGCCACGACCAAATCCATCGGCATCCTCCACGTCTCCGTGGCCGTGCTGCATGGCTTGGTGCGCCAACCGGAGATCACCCGCCTCGATGTGCTCGCCAATCGTTCGCTCGCGCCCCTCGTGCCCGCGCCGCCGCCGCATGTCCGTTATCATTTTCTCGACGCGCCCGCCCCTCGGCGCTGGCAGCGGCTCTGGTGGGACCAGTGGACGCTGGGCGCTTGGACGCGCCGGCTCGAGCCCGACTGGCTGCTGCTGCCGAAGGGGTTTTTCCCGCTGCTCCGCCGGCCGGCCGGCCGCGTCTCGGCCTATGTCCATGACAATATTTTCGGCCACTATGCGCGCCAGGGGACAAATCCATTCCCCTGGGGGGAGATGACCCTGTTCCGCCATTCCCTGGCCCGCACTGCGGCGCAAGCGGACGTGATCGTGACCAACTCCGCCTTCACCGCCGCCGAGATCTCCTCCGCCTATCACTGCCGCGCGCAACCCGTGCCGATCGGCGCGCCCCTGCTCCCGGCCCCGGCCCCGGCGCGCGGGTCGGCAGAACTTTCCGCCGACCCGCGCGTGCTGCTGCTCACCTCGCCCCACCCGCACAAGCTCACCGCCCGGGCCATCGCATGGCTGCAACGGCTCCAAGCGGAAAGCCGCGGCCCTCTCGCGGTCGTGGGCGTGGGCGGCCTGCCCCCTGGCCTCGCGTGGCCGGACCAGCCCGGCTGGCAACGTCACCCGCGCCTGAGCGAAGAAGCCTTCGCCGGGGTGCGCACGGGTTGCAACCTGCTCGCCTACTTCTCGGCCTACGAGGGTTTCGGGCTCCCGCCGTTGGAGGCGTTGCAGGCGGGCCTGCGCGTCGTCGCCTCCGACCTGCCGCCCCTGCGCGAAAACCTGCCGGCGGAAATTCTCTTCGCCAACGGGAGCTACGACTCATTTCGCCAGACGGTGCAGCGCGCCCTCGCCATGGCCACGCCGCCCACGACCAGAACCGCCTCCCCCGATGACGTCGCCGCCCGCTGGGTGACGCTGCTCCGGGAGTCCGACGCACCGGGAGGCCGCTGACCGTTGGTCAGGCCGGCACGTCACGATCCGCCACTACTTCAGACGTCTTCCCGCATGAATGAAACCTCCAAAACGAAGAAAGTCTGGGGACCGTTGGAGGCTTCGATTCTCAGTGGCTCGGGCATCGACATCGGCTGCGGTTCCGATCCGGTAACTCGCGACGTCCAAAAGTTCGATCGCGCCGACGGAGATGCCAACCACATCACTCGGTTCGTCCACGAGCAGTTTGATTTTGTTTACTCCTCGCACTGCCTGGAACACATGGAGGATCCCAAAAGCGCTCTGCACGAGTGGTGGCAACTGGTCCGACCGGGCGGGCATCTCATCTTCATCGTGCCCGACGAGGACCTCTACGAGCAGGGCGTATTCCCCAGCCGTTTCAACTCGGAGCATCGGGCGACGTTCACAATTTCCAAAGCGCGGAGTTGGTCGCCAGTTTCAATCAACGTGCTGGACCTTGCGCGGGCGCTGCCCAACGCGGAACTCGTCAGTCTGGAGTTGCAGGACCAAGGCTACGATCGGCGTCTGTTGCGGCATGGCGAAAACACGGCGATCGGCCCGGCGCTGCACTTCGCATTTCGCATTTACCACGGCCTGCGCCGCCGCGAATTTTTCCGAATTTCGTTCATCGAGCGATGGCAATCGCGCACCATCGCCCTTGATCAGACCACGCGGCCCGACGTGCTGGCCCAGATTCAATGCATCTTACGAAAACTGGCCTAGGAAACCCGGCGCAAATTTACCGCCGTGCGGCTCCCTCTACGCCCCGCTGGTTCCGAACTCGGTGTCTCCGCCTGATCCGATCCGCGCGAACACGCGCTCAGAGCGCGGCGTAAATCTGCTCCCAGCGCGCCACCACGATCGACGCCGTGAAACGCTGCAAATCCGCGGCGTCGATACGGACCTGCGCCAGGGCATCGCTGGTCGCCAGCATCGTGAGGATCCGCGCCAGATCGCGTGCGTCGCCCGTGGTGAAAAACCATCCATTGCGTCCGGCCGTGATGAAATCCTTCGGGCCCCCGCTGTCGGCGGCGATCACGGGAACACCGGCGAACAACGCTTCCAGTGCCGCCATGGAAAACGGTTCATGGTCCGACGCCACCAGCAGGCAATCGGCCTCCGCCAGCAGCCCGGCCGAAGACGGTTGCCAGCCCAGCCAGCTGATCTGCGAGGCAACCCCCCGCTGTTCCGCGAGGCGACGGAGTTCGCGCGCATAGGCCGCCGACTCCTTGGTTTCATTGGCGGCGCCAATGTGGCGAAACTCGATCCGGGCCTGAAGGTCGGCGGGCAAAAGCGCCAGGGCTTCGAGGAGATGGTGCCAGCCCTTCCAGCGGACCAGCAGTCCCGCGCCACCGATCACCAGGCGGCCGGGTCTTCGCGGAAGTTTGCAGGAGGTTCGCGACGATTCCGGCAGGCTGTTGGGGATGCAACCGTCCCAGTTGGGCAGGCCAACCCCATAGTACGCTTTCATCGCGGGTGTGAGCCAGACCATGCGTTCGCCGAGTTGCCGGGCCGCCCAACGATAAAACCACCGCCGACGCCCATAACAATGCACGCTCGCGACCACGCGCCGCTCGCCGCTGCGCGCCAGCCACAACGCCACCACCAGGCCCGCCCGCGAATGGGCGTGAAAAACCCGCGCTGCATCCTCCCGCAGCCATGCGCCCGCCGCCCGCGCCACCGCCCGCGCCCGCCACAGCGTGCGCAGGTTGATGGTCTCGCCCGTAATCGACGGCAGTTCGAGCGTCCGGAGCGGGGGCACCCGCCCTTGCGTGAATCCCGGATTCACTCCCAGCACGCACCCGAACCGGCCCGCCTCCGCCAGCCCGCGGATGACCGACATCGCGCCGCCCCGGTCGTCGTTCGCGCCGGTGTAGTGCAGCACGAGCCGGGATTCTGGCACCGCGGCGGGCAGATTCTGGGCTTTCACACGGTGAACGTTGTCCTTAAACCCGCTCAGTACGCACTCAAAAACGATCTAATGGCTCACGTTGACACCCGGGATCAGCCGCCGCCCGACACGCGTTTTCATGCCACTCGTGGCATCCTGCTGACCCAGGTCTTGCGGCTGATGGTGCGCGTCGTGACCGCCGCATGTCTCGCCCGGCTGATCTCGCCCGCCTACTACGGCGTCTACGGCATGGCCGCGCTGGTGTACGGCCTGGCCTACGTGGTCCAGGATTTCGGGCTGGCCTCGGTCACGCTGCGCAAGGCGGCGATCGGCGGCGATGAGCGTACCGCGCTGTTCTGGCTGAACGCGGGCACGGGCGCCCTGCTGGCGGTCATCGTCGCCGCGCTCGGGCCGGCCGCGGCGGCCTTCTATGGCGAGCCCTTGCTGCGCCAGCTCCTGCCGGCGCTGGCCGTGACCTTTGTCATCAATGGCCTGTACGCGCAGCTCCGCGCCCAGCTCGCCCGCGAGCGGCGTTTCGGCGAGCTCAACCGTATCGAGATCGCCGCGTTCGTGCTCAGCTCGGGCGTCGCCCTGCTCGCCGCCCGGCTCGGCGCCGGCTGCTGGGCGCTCGCCACGCTGCCGCTCACCGCGGAGGTCGTGATTGCTGTCGGCGTCTGGCGCGCGCAGGCGTGGCGGCCGGGCCGCTGGCCGGCGGGGTTTTCGCCGCGCACGTCGCTGGCCCTCGGCGCCGCCATCTCCGGGCACGAGGTACTGCGCTACCTGCAACGCAGCACCGACCAGTTTTTCATCGGCCGCTGGTTCGGCCCCAGCCCGCTCGGTCTCTACGGCCGCAGCGCCCAGCTCGTCCTCCTGCCGGGCCAGTACCTCACCGACCCTCTCGCCGCGTGGGTCATCTCCTCGCTCGGCCAGTCACACGACGCGCCGGGCGCCGCCCGGGCGTTCTGGTGCCGCGTCGTCAACGGCCTCGCGCATCTCACCCTGCCCCTGGCGGTCGTCCTGTTCTGCCTGCCGTGGGAAGTGCTCCGCATCGCGTTCGGTTCCGACTGGACTCCCGGCGCAGCCATGCTCCGGGGCATCTCGATCTCGCTCCTGGCCCAACCGGTGCTCGCCGCGGAAACGTGGCTGCTCATCGCGACCGGGCATTCCCGCCGCCTGTTGGCGTGGTCGGCCGTCACCCTGGTGCTGGTAATCGCAGCGTGCCTGGTGGCGCGGCCCGCCGGACCCGCCGTGCTGGGCGGCGCGATCAGCGGCGTTCTGCTGCTGGCCGCATTCGCCGGCGCGGTATTCGTCCTGCGCGGTCTGCCGGCAGGGCCGCGGGATCTTGCCGCTGCCATGGCGCGGCCGCTGCTGATCTCGCTCCTCGCCGTGGCCGCCGTGTTGGGCGCGCTCACGCTCGTTCCGGCCTCCGGATCACTGGTTCGCGTCATTCTGGGCACCGGCATCACCGTCGGTTGCTGGGCCGCGGCCTGCGCCACGCCCGGTGTCCGCGGCGAATTGACCGAACATTTCCTCCGCAGCCGCCCGTGAACCTCGTCATTTTCAAACTCTGTCCGCTCGGCGATACGGTGATGTTTCTGCCCGTGGTGCAGACGCTCCGCCGGCTTCAGCCCACCTGGCGGATCACAGTCCTGGCCAACCCGGCCATGGCCCCGCTGTATCGCGATATCGTGCCGCAGGAGAACCTGCTTTTGGTCGAGCGGAGCCGTCTGCAACGCAGCTGGCGCCGGCCCTGGCAGCTGCTGTCGTGGTGGCGGTGGCTTCGTCGACAAAAGCCTCACGCGGTGTTGTTGAGTTTCGATCAGTCGAGCGTCGCGCGGATTCTCGCCGCGACCTCGGGGGCGCGGATTCGCGTCGGCGGGGCCGGCGCGGTCATCCGCTGGCAGGGCGGACTCACGCATACGGTCGAAAAAGCCGCCGGGCACACCCTCGCCGAGTGGGACTGGTCCATGGCCGGCGTCATGATGCAATCGCTCGGACATGACTGGCCCGCCTCGCCACCCCCGCCGGTCCTGCCCGTGCCGGTGTCATCCCGGCCCGTCGCGCACCGGCCGCAGGTCGTCGTGCATGCGGGCGCGAGCCGGGAGTACCAGCGCTGGCTGCCGGAGCGCTTCGCCGCCCTGGCGACCGCGCTCGCCGGCGATTGCGACGTGGTTTGGATCGAGAATTCCGGCATTCCCGCGCCCAATGGGACACGCGCAGCCAAGTGTAGCACCCTCGACGATCTGCTGCGGATCATCGCCGACAGTGATCTTTTTGTCGGAAACCAATCGGGACCATTCCATCTCGCGGCGGCCTTGGGCCGGCCCTGCGTCGTGCCCACCGGACCAACGTCTCCGGAATGCGATCCACCGTGGCATCGTGACCGTCTTAGTCTGTTGCGTGCACCAGGACTGGCCTGCCTGCCCTGCGATCACCTCATGCGAGCGGCCAACCAATGCCAGAATCTGGCGAGCCCGATGGCCTGCATGAAGCACTGGGACGTGGAAACCGTGGTCGCCGTCTGCCGCGATTGGTTGAAGCGCGGGATCGCTCCCGCTCCTTCGCCATGAAAAGCGGACCCGAACTCCGGCGGATGTTGCAGGCTCGTTTGCCTCATGCCAGCCTGACAATCCAAGGCTGTCTCCCACCATGACCCTGTCACCCGTCTGGAGCACCCGTCTCTTCGCCATCGCCGGCGCGCTGCTGGCCGCGGTGCTGGGCAGCCAGATCGCGGACGGGGCCTACTTTTGGGCCGGACTCTGCGCGGGCGGGCTGGCGGCGTTGGTCCTGCAGCGGATCCAGTCCCAGCCGCTCGGCACCCTGCTGATGGGTGGTTTGCTTGTGGGCTACATCGTCGGCAACCGGGGCTTTGCCCAGCTTTCCCTGCTCAGCGTCTTTCCGTTGCTCCCGGCCGAGTTCGTGCTGTTGGTCGCCAGCGTCATCCTCGTCGTGCAATGCGCCCGCCGCCGCGAATTGCCGCTGCGCTACGATGCCCTGAACCTCACGCTGTTCGTCTGGATGCTGATCGGCACTGTCCGCCTGCTGTTCGACATCCGGGCCCACGGTTTTGCCGCGTTGCGCGACTATGCCATGGTCTATTACGGCGCGTTTTTCTTCCTCGCCCAACACGCCGCCCGCGACGCCGCCTCGGCGCGGTTCCTGCACCGCTGCGTGCTGGCCGCCTGTGGCCTGCTGCTCGTAGTTCACCCGCTCGCGGCCCAGTTCCCCGAATTTTTTCTCGGTTCCCTGACCCTCCGCGGCATTCCCGTGATTTTCTACAAGGACGACCTGGCTGGCAATTTCATGGCGATGGGCTCGCTGCTGTTTTTCCTCCGCTACGAGAAGTCCCGCCACCTGGCCTGGCTGGCCGGAAGCCTGGCGCTCGTCGGCCTGATGTTCGCTACCAACAGCCGGTCCTCGATGGTGGGGCTCGCGGTGGGCGCCGGCTTGCTGATGTTGGCCGGACGCTGGCGGTTCGTCGCCGCGCTGGGCGCCGGCGTGATTGTGGCGGCCGTCGGCATCCTGCTGGTCGCGCAGGTTCGCAACCAGTCCTGGAAGCAGACCCCGCTGTACAGCGTCTACGAGCGTACGGTGTCCATCGCCGATCCGCTCGGCCAGCGTACCTATCAGGACGAGGAAACCCTGTCCAAGGGTGACAACAATGTCTTCCGCATGGTCTGGTGGCGGGCCGCCGTCGAGGAAACGATCGAGGGCAATCTCTGGTTCGGGCTCGGTTTCGGGCACGACCTCGCCTTTCGTTTCATCCGTGAATATTATCCCGACAACACCGAGGAGTTCACCGCACGCAGTCCCCACAACGTGTTGATCACGATCTTCGCCCGGATGGGCCTGGTCGGGAGTGTCGCGTTCCTCGCTTTGTTGGTCGCCTGCGCCGGCCGCACCCTGTGGGTCCTGCGCCACGCCGCGCCCCTCACGGACGCCGGGGCTTTCTGGTGTGCCGCCTGGGTGCTGCTAATCTGCGCCTGCTTCGGCGTGGTGCTGGAGGGGCCGATGGGCGCCGTGGTTTTCTGGACCATGCTGGGATTGGCGAGCGCCACGTCCGCCGCCGAACGGGAGCAGCGAAACGAGGAGAACGCCGCCAGCGCGGACGCCGGGCCAGCAGCCGTCGATGCGCCTCCCGCCACCGCATGAACATCCATGCTCTCTATGCCCGGATTTCGCCGCAGTTTCGCCGACGCCGGCTGCGGAAATTTTTCGCCCTGGTGCGTCCGCAGCCATCGGAGCGATTGCTCGACCTAGGCGGCTATCCGTGGTGCTGGCCGCCGGAGGTGCGGCGGCCGCAGATCACCCTGCTCAATCTCACATTTCCGCCGGAGGTAAAAACGGCGGCGGCCGGCGCCTTTGATCTCGTGGCGGGCGACGGCTGCGCACTCCCGTTTGCGGATAACGCCTTTGATATCGTGTTTTCGAACAGCGTAATCGAGCATGTCGGCACATGGGAGCAGCAACAGCGATTCGCCGCCGAGTCTCGCCGCGTGGGCCGGCGCCTCTGGGTGCAGACCCCGGCACGCGAATTTTTCGCCGAACCGCATTTGCTTGCGCCTTTCGTGCACTGGCTGCCGCGCCCCTGGCAGCGGCGGCTCCTCCGTTACGGCACGCCGTGGGGCTGGCTCACGCGGCCCAACCGCCCGCAGATCGACGCATTTCTCGCCGAAGTGCGTTTGCTCACGTTCCGCGAGATGCGACAGCTTTTCCCTGATTGCACGATTCTGCGGGAGCGATTTCTTGGTCTGACCAAAAGCTACATCGCCGTCCGCACCGCCCTACCGTGAACCTCCAATCGCCAATCGAGTACCTGAGCGTCTTCAAAGTCACCACGCGGGAACGCTGGGATCTCGGGACGCCGCTCGCTTTGCTGGGGCTCGGAACGTTTGGAGTTTGCTTCATCTACAGCGCCCAGTTCTCCGTCCACGGCAACGACTGGATCAAGCAGCTCGTGTTTCTGGCGCTGGGCGCAGCACTCTATGTGGGGGTGGCGCTCATCGATTACCGCTTCTGGTTGAGCGTGGTGCACTGGTTCTACCTGGCATGCCTGATCCCGCTCGTACTCGTACTCATCCCCGGGATCGGCAGTGAACGCTATGGCTCGCAGCGTTGGATCGATCTCGGTTACTTTTCCATCCAGCCCTCGGAGGCGGCAAAAGTCGCTGTACTGCTGATGGTTGCTGGCATTCTGATCCGCTCCGAAATCGGCACGGTGCGGCAATCGCTCGGCGTTTTGGGCAAGTTGGCGCTTGCGGTGGGATTGCCCATGTTCCTAATCCTGCTTCAACCCGACCTGAAGTCGGCCATCGTGCTTCCCCCCGTCGTTTTCGCCTTGCTCTACGTTTCCAAGCTCTCGACCCGCTTTTTCGCGGGTGCGCTGGGCGCGTTTGTCGTGATCGTGAGCATCCTGGCGTGGGATGTCTGGCGCTATGCAAACTACATGGAGTCGCGCCACCTGTCGTTCATGAAGGACAAGGGCGCCTACGAACCGCATTCGTGGCTGCCCTATTTGCACGATTATCAGCGCAACCGCATGCTGTCGTTCGCCGCGCCCGAGGTCATCGACCCCACCGGCATGAACGACGGCTACAACCTCCACCAGTCGCTCATCTCGGTGGGCAGCGGCGGGCTCACCGGCAAGGGCTGGACGGCCGGCACGCAGGCGCAGCTCGGCTACCTGCCGCGCTCGGTGGCGCACAACGATTTTGTCTTCTCGGTCATCGCCGAGGAGAAAGGATTCCTGGGAAGCCTCACGGTTCTCGGCCTGTTTGGGATAGTGTTGTTCAACGGTGTCCGCATCGCGGGTCTCTCGCGAGACCGCCTCGGCACGCTGATTGCCATCGGCGTGACGGTGCTCTTCGCGGTGCATGTCTTCGTGAACATTGCCATGACCATCGGGCTCGTGCCCATTACGGGCATACCGCTTCCCTTTATTAGCTACGGTGGCTCCTTTGTGCTCAGTTGCTGCTTGCTGCAAGGACTGGTCCAGAGCGTCTATCGCTTCCGAAAGGATTTCACATGACCCCATTCGAAATCCTTCCCCGCGATATGGACCGCTCTGCCGGAATTTCCTGCGCCGCGACCGCCGCCCAAGGGTGCCCCGGGCTCAACCCACCCGACCCATACCCGCACCATGAGCGATCAATCGTCGCATCCCACCAACGACGCCTCCGCGGATTCCGATCCGCAGGACGTCTCCCACAAGTACGATGAGGAACTGGCCCTGCCCCCCCAGCCTCTCGAAGCCTCTCAAGTCGATCCCGGTAAACTGAAATCCAGCGCGCTGGAGCGGGCTAAACAACGCCCGCTTCTGCAGAAGATCCTCTCGGTCTTCCAAAAGTCCAAGACCACCTACCGCGAGCTCATCATCAATTCCGAGCCGCTGGAAAGTCGCGTCGCCCTGCTCGTCGACGGCCGCCTCGAAAAATTCGAGATCGAACGCCAGTCCGACGACCGCATGGTCGGCGGCATCTTCAA
>Ga0182027_10012843_pt1 | contig 11734 bp, 10 predicted proteins | sample 712E1DmetaG_FD_121300 | JGI IMG/M metagenome (GOLD analysis project Ga0182027, IMG submission 121300) | Permafrost microbial communities from Stordalen Mire, Sweden - 712E1D metaG (Illumina Assembly) | ecosystem: Environmental > Terrestrial > Soil > Wetlands > Permafrost | place: Sweden...
CGGCGGGACCACGTCTGGATGGGTTTGCGCGAGCTGGCTTTGCTGGCCTTCTCGATCTTGGCCATGAGACTGGGATCGACGAAAAAGCCTTTCTTGATTGAACGAGCCATGGTGGGAAGCGGAGGAGGGTTTGGGCGCGGGACGCCGGAGGAGGGCTATTTCTTGCCGCGAGGGGGGAGGCCGTTTTTACGGAGCAGGATGAGGCTGTTGGAGGGCTGGGAACGACGGCGGGTGGGGAAGCCCTTGGCGAGCTGGCCCCAGGGCGAGACGACTTGCTGCCGGCCGCCACCACCCTTGGACTTGCCCTGGCCGCCGCCGTTGGGATGGTCGACTGGATTCATTGCCATGCCGCGGACACGGGGCCGACGACCGAGCCAGCGATTGCGGCCGGCCTTGCCCAGCGATTCGTTGATGTGATCGGCATTGCCCACTTCTCCAATGGTGGCACGGCACTTGGCGTTGACGAGGCGCATTTCCCCTGACGGCAACTTGAGCTGCGCGTTGCCGTTCTCGATAGCGATGAGCTCCAATCCGGCGCCAGCTGCGCGGGCCATTTGGGCGCCGCGGCCGGGAATCAACTCGACCGCATGCACGCGGGTGGAAGGCGGAATTGTCTCGAGCGGATATGCGTCGCCGGGACGGTATTCATTGTTCTCGCATTTTGCGGCGCTGATGACCGTGGCGCCCACCTTCAAACCGTTCGGCGCCAAAATGTAATTCTTGGTGCCGTCTGCATAGACAAGCAGAGCGATGAGCGCCGTCCGATTAGGATCGTATTCAATCGCTGCCACAGTTGCGCGGGCATCGACCTTGGCGCGCTTGAAATCGATGATGCGGTAGAGCTGCTTGTGCCCGCCGCCGCGGCGACGCGAGGTAAGGCGGCCGTAACAATTGCGGCCTCCGGTCTTGTGTTTGTGCTCGGTCAAGCCGCGTTCAGGGCGCTTGTCGACGATCTCCTCCGGGCGGTTCAACGCCGTGTAGCGGAGGGCCGGGGTGAGCGGACGGAAAGTTTTGATTGGCATGGCGGTGGATGGTTGGCGATCGCCTACAAGAAGGCCCCTAGATGAGCTCGATCTTGTCGCCCTCTTTGAGGGTCACGATGGCCTTCTTATAGTCCGAGCCCCGGCTCGGCTGGCCCTTGCGGCTGCGCTTGTTCTTGCCGCGGATATTCTGGATGTTTACGCGCTTGACCTTGACCTTGAATGTCTGCTCGACCGCTTCGCGTACGGTGTACTTGGTGGCGCTCGGCGCGACTTCAAAGGTGTACTGGCTGTATTCTGCGGAGAGCTTGTTGGACTTCTCCGTCAGACGCATGTGGTTCAGCACTTTTTCGGCGTTAATCATCAGTTGCCTCCGTTGGCCGCGCTCGCGCGGGCGATGATCTTGTCAAGGGCCTTCGTCGACACGACGATCCGGCCGTATTGGCAGAGATCGAGGGTGTTAAGTTTGATGGCCTCCTGCATGGTGAAACGAACGAGATTGCGAGCGGCCCGGCGCATTTCGACGGCGAAAGGATCGTCGACGATGAGCACCTTGCCCTTTGGCGCGATACGGGTGAGGATCTGGGAGATGACCTTCGTCTTGGCCGGACTGACCTCAAAATTCTCGATGACGTCGATGTCGCCAGCGATGGCGCGGTCAAACAGGGCACGACTGAAGGCCAGCGCCTTCACCTTGACGTTGATTTTCTTCGAGTAATCTCGCGGCTGGGGGCCAAACACGACGCCGCCACCGGGCCACAGGGGCGACCGGTTGGAACCAGCGCGGGCGCGACCGGTTCCTTTCTGCCGCCAGGGCTTCTTACCGCCGCCGCGAACCTCGCCGCGTCGTTTGGTCGAATGGGTGCCGAGTCGGGCGTTGGCCTGGTGGGCCACGACGACCTCTTTCACGGCCTGCACTCCCTTGTCGCCTTCAAAGGCGGGAATGCCGAAATCGGCTTCATGGCTGCTTGCGCCGTCAGGACTATAAACTTTGAGCTTCATGGCTGCGGAATCTCCGGTTCGTTATTTCGCGGCCTTAGGCTGGCCTTTGATGGCAGAGCGGACGATGACATTATCGCCGTTGGCTCCTGGGATCGCGCCCTTGACCAGGAGAAGATTCTTCTCCGGCAACACCTTTACCACTCGCAGATTCTGCATCGTGCAGTGATCGGTGCCCAGGTGGCCGGGCATCGACTGGTTTTTCCAGGAGCGTCCGGGGGTCTGGCGCATTCCGATCGAGCCTATGCGACGGTGGAACATCGAGCCATGGGCGGCGGGACCGCCCTCTACGTGGTGTTTCTTGACGACGCCCTGGAAGCTCTTGCCTTTTGAGACCCCGATGACATCGACGAACTGACCTTCATGGAAGGCGGTGACGGTGACGACGTCACCCGGTTTGAGTGTGGACGGCTCGGCGAGGCGAACTTCGCCCAATGTCCGCGGGGCGTCGTCCAAGCCGGCTTTTTTCGCGTGATTGAGTTCGGCCTTGCTGGCGTTCTTGAGCTTCTTCTTGGAGAAACCGAGCTGGACGGCATTGTAGCCGTCGCTCTCTACGGTCTTGACCTGCACCACGGGGCAGGGGCCGGCTTCGACCACGGAGACGGGGATCAGGACGTTTTGAGCGTCGTAGATCTGCGTCATCCCGATCTTTTTGCCTAAAAGGGTAGCGATCATGGGCTAAGCGGTAGGTGGAGGGTTCCGTTTCGTGAGACCTACATTAGCATTGCCGGCGGTGAACCCGCGGGCTTGCTGCTAACTGTCTGTCAGAAAAAAGTTGCGTTAAACGTTGATCGTAATGTCCACGCCCGAGGGCAGGTTCAGTTTTTTGAGTTCATCGACCGTTTGGGCGGTTGGCTCTATGATATCGATGAGTCGTTTGTGCGTGCGCGTCTCGAACTGCTCCATGGATTTCTTGTCCACGTGAGGAGAGCGGTTGACCGATAGCTTCTCGATATTCGTCGGGAGCGGAATCGGCCCGGAAACGCGAGCGCCTGAGCGCTTCGCCGTTTCGACGATTTCCGAAGCCGACTGGTCAATGACTCGGTAGTCAAAACCTTGGAGCTTGATGCGAATTCGCTGGCCTTTCATACGATGCAAGAAATCGGGGTTTAGGTGCGGGCCGGTGCCCGGGTGGAGGATTCGACGATCTTCGTGAGCAATTGCGCCGGAACCTGTTCAAAATGCGAGGGCTCCATCGAATACGAGGCGCGGCCCTTGGAAAGCGAACGGATGTCAGTCGCGTAGCCGAACATCGTCTCCAGCGGAACCAAGGCGGTGATGATGCAGGCGGCCTCGCGCTGTTCAATGCCCTGGATGTGGCCACGACGACGGTTGATGTCGCCCATGATGTCTCCTTGATATTCCTCTGGAACCGTCACCTCCACTTTCATAATCGGCTCCAAAAGGATTGGCCGGGCTTTCGCCATGGCCGTCTTGAAGGCAAAAATCCCGGCCATTCTGAAGGCGAGCTCCGAGGAGTCGACCTCGTGGAATGAACCGTCGATAATGTGGGCCTTGAAATCGATTACGGGGAAACCGGCGACAACGCCGTTATTGGCCGCTTCAAGAATCCCCTCGGTGATGGGCTTGATGTATTCCTTAGGAACCACTCCGCCCACTATCTCGTTGATCACCTCGCCGCCTTTGCCCTTTGCGTTCGGTTCGAGCATGATCACGGCGTGCCCGTACTGGCCGCGGCCGCCCGACTGGCGGATGAATTTTCCCTCGCCATCGGCGTGCCCGGTGATGCCTTCGCGATAGGCGATCTGCGGTTTGCCAGCGTCGGCATCGACCTTGAATTCGCGGAACATGCGGTCGCGGATGATCTCAAGGTGAAGTTCGCCCATTCCTGCAATAATCACCTGGCCCGTATCGGTGTCGGTGAATGTGCGGAAGGTCGGGTCCTCGGCGGACAGACGTTGCAGTGCTGCACCCATCTTCTCCTGGTCGGCCTTTGACTTCGGCTCGATGGACATCGAGATGACCGTTTCAGGGAACGTCGGGGGCTCCAAGCGGATGTCTGCCTCGTCGTCACAGAGGGTGTCTCCAGTGATGGCATCTTTCACGCCGACCACGGCGCAAATATCACCGGCGTAGGCGACGTCGATTTCTTCCTTGTCCATCGCGCGCATGAGCAAGAGGCGCGAAATGCGTTCATTGCGGCGGGTTCGGGGATTGTAGATCGACTGGCCGCGGCTCAGTTTGCCCTGGTAGACGCGGGCAAATACGATCCGGCCGACAAAAGGATCGCTCCAAAGCTTGAATGCCAGGGCCACGGTCTTTCCACGATCATCGGCCAGAGTATGGGCTTCCGCTCCGTCGCTCGTGAGTCCCTTGGAAGGAGGCAAATCGAGGGGGTTGGGCAGGTAGTTGACGACGCAGTCAAGCAAACGCTGAACGCCCTTTTTCTTGAAGGCCGAGCCCGGAATGACACCCGCGAAATTGAGAGACACCGTCGCTTTGCGAATGCCGATCATCAGTTCGTTGACACTGATTTCGATGCCTTCGAGGTATTTGTGGGCGATCTCATCATCGCAATCCGCAACGGCTTCGATCAGCTTCTCGCGGTATTTCTTCGCGTCCGCCATCATAGCCGCGGGGATCTCTCCAATCTTCGGGTTGAGCCCGAGGGGATCGGCCGGATCCTCGTCGAAAAAGTAGGCGTTCATCTGCACGAGATCGACGAGGCCCGAGAAATTCTCCTCGGCGCCGATCGGCAGGAAAAGCGCATGCGCATTCGCACCCAGCTTTTTGCGCATCTCGTCAATGCAGGCGTAAAAATTGGCGCCAACCCGGTCCATCTTGTTGATGAACGCAAGGCGCGGAACTCGGTATTTGTTGGCCTGGCGCCAGACGGTCTCCGACTGCGGCTGCACTCGACCAACCGCACAGAAGACAGCGACCGCACCGTCAAGCACCCTCAGCGAACGCTCGACTTCAGCGGTGAAGTCGACGTGTCCCGGGGTATCGATGATATTGATGCGATGCTTGATCGGAGTAAACGGTCCGACCGAAGGAATCCAGGCGCAGGAAATGGCGGCGGCGGTGATGGTGATGCCGCGCTCGCGCTCCTGTTCCATCCAGTCCGTGACGGTGGTTCCTTCGTGAACCTCGCCCATCTTGTGGACAGCCCCGGAATAATAGAGAATGCGCTCGGTGGTGGTCGTCTTGCCGGCGTCGATGTGTGCGGCAATGCCAATGTTGCGTGTCCACTCCATGGGCGCAGGACGCTGCGGAGCGTTGGCCGGCGACAGCTTCGCCTTCTCGGTGACAATCTGAAGAGTGACAGACATTCGGTCGGAGGCTGGCTACCAGCGGAGGTGGGCGAAGGCGCGATTGGCCTGGGCCATCTTGTGGGTGTCTTCCTTCTTTTTGACGACAGACCCGGTATTATTATATGCGTCGACGATTTCCGCGGCGAGCGCATCCGGCATCGGCATGCCTTTTCGGGCGCCGGCTGCCGACACGATCCAGCGCAGGGCAAGGCTCTCCTGGCGTTCGTAAGAAATCTCCACCGGCACTTGGTAGGTCGCGCCACCAACGCGGCGGCTCTTGACCTCGAGGCGCGGACGGGCGTTTTCGAGCGCCCCGATCATCAGGTCCACGGGATCTCCCTTGCCGAGCTTTTCGCTCACCCGCTCAAATGCGCCATAAACAATGCGCTGGGCGAGGCTCTTCTTGCCCCGCTCCATGATAACGTTGATCAGGTGGGCAACCAGCGGGCTGCTGTAACGGATATCCGGAATGGTCTCCCGCTTTACTGCTCTGTGACGGCGTGACATGGTTCGGTGCTCTCCTCGTAAAAGTTAGGCCTTCTTGACTTCCTTGGGGCGTTTGACGCCGTATTTGGAGCGGCTGCGACGGCGCTTCTCGACGCCGGTTGCGTCAAGGGTGCCGCGTACAATGTGATAACGGACACCCGGCAAATCCTTCACGCGGCCTCCGCGGACCAACACGATCGAGTGCTCCTGCAGGTTGTGTCCCTCGTCGGGAATGTATGAGATCACCTCATAACCGTTCGTGAGGCGCACCTTTGCGACCTTGCGGATGGCGGAATTGGGCTTCTTCGGCGTGCGCGTCATCACCTGAACACAGACGCCACGACGGAACGGATTGCCCTGCAGCGCCGGCGCTTTGGATTTGGCGCGGATCTGGCGGCGGCCCTTCCTCACGAGCTGGTTGATGGTTGGCATATAAAGACTTGAAAATGGAGAAAGATTTGGAGGGAAAAGTCGCGAACGCTACCAGAGACGTTGCCTTCGGCAAGCGTTTTTGAGAAAAAAAAGACGGGTCGCGAAATTTGGGATTCGATCCCCAGACTCGCGGTCCGAGAAGCGTTCTTCAGCCGATGCTGAAAACGCGCGGGCGTTGAGAGAGAAAAAGGATGGTCAGCAAAGCATGTGGGTGCGCCGCAACGCAAGGCCAAAGTTGCAGGATCTGATCGATGGAGGCATTTCTGGATTGTAGGTCGGGCCGGGTTGATTCCCACCGAATCGGAAGAATGGCGGGCGTGAAGCCCCTCCCACTGCTGAGTGTCCTAGAGGGAGAAACCACCCTGTGCGGCGACCAGGAAATACGCCCAAATCCAGCTGGAATATAACGACCACTGAAATGTTTTCAGCTGCGATCTCGCGAAGGTTGTCGTGTTGTCGCTGGCGCCGCACGGATCACGATCACGATCCCGGTTTCTGGCGAAAAAAAGCGCCCGGCCGATGAAGGCCGGGCGCAAACCACCAGGAGCTAGGCTCAACTGGCAGTTTTTTGACGGGAGGGGAAAGCAGCTTCGCCGGCATGCGAGAAATGACAAGGTTTTTCTGGGGGCAGGTTTCGAGCTGGAACGAATGGTTTCCCTATTGCCATTTATTCGGTATTGCCTCGCCGTAAACCTTCCTCCCATAACTCCGCATGGCACAGACAATCGCCGTCATCGATTTTGGCTCCCAATACACCCAGGTGATCGCGCGCCGGATCAGGGAGTGCCAGGTATATTCAAAGATTTATCATTTCAAAACACCGGCGGAGCAGTTCCGGCAGGACGGTGTTATTGGCATCATCCTTTCCGGCGGTCCGAGCAGCGTTTTGGCGCCGGATGCCCCGCGGCCCGATCCTGGTGTTTTTGAATTGGGTGTGCCGGTTCTCGGCATTTGCTACGGCATTCAGCTGTTCGGTCATTTGCTTGGCGGAACCACGGCCAAGAGCGACCACCGCGAGTACGGCCACGGTGTCCTCACGATCAAACGTCCGGGGCGGCTCTTTGCCGGTCTCCCTCGAGAGCTTCGCGTCTGGAACTCCCATGGCGACCGCGTGACCAAACTGCCGCCTGGATTCAAGGCGATTGGTGTGACGGAGAACTCGCCATTTGCGGCGATCGAGGATCGGAAACGGAATTTCTATGGCATCCAGTTTCATCCCGAGGTGTTTCACACCGAACGGGGCGTCGACGTGATCCGAAACTTCCTCGTCGGTGTCTGCGGTGCGCGCCAGGACTGGTCGATGAAGAACTTCATTGCCCAGGCGGTGGAGGAGGTCCGGAAGACGGTGGGATCGGGCCGGGTCATTCTCGGTCTCAGCGGTGGTGTGGATTCATCGGTGGCCGCCGCCCTCATCCACCAGGCCATTGGCCGCCAGCTTACTTGCGTCTTTGTGGATAACGGGCTGTTGCGCCAGGGTGAACGCGAAGCCGTGGTCGATCTTTACAAGAAGAATTTCCAGATCGACCTGCGCGTGGCTGACGCCGCCAGTCTGTTTCTGCGCCGGTTAAAGAGAGTCTCCGATCCCGAACAGAAGCGCAAGATCATCGGGCGGACGTTCATCGAGGTGTTCGAACGATCTCTGAAATCGATCGGCCACGCGGAATTTCTGGCCCAGGGCACCCTCTATCCGGATGTAATCGAGAGCGTCGCGATCGGTAACAACCCTGCTGCACTGATCAAGAGCCACCATAATGTCGGCGGTCTGCCGGCCCGGATGCGCCTCCGTCTGATTGAGCCGCTGCGAGAGTTGTTCAAGGATGAGGTGCGCGTCGTGGGTGAGCAGCTGGGGCTGCCGCGCGAAGTTGTGTGGCGGCAGCCGTTCCCCGGCCCGGGCCTGGGCGTGCGCGTGGCCGGAGAAATCACGCCGGACCGGCTGGAAATCCTGCGTTGCGCGGATGCCATCCTGCACGAGGAGATGATGCAGTCTGGTTGGTATTGGAAGGTATGGCAGTCGTTTTGCGTGTTTCTCCCTGTGAAATCGGTCGGCGTCGTCGGCGACGAGCGCAATTATGCGTGGGTCATCGCGGTGCGAATAGTCGACAGCAAGGATGCGATGACTGCTGACTGGACGCGTCTGCCTTACGACCTGCTTCAGCGCATCTCCAGTCGCATTACGAACGAAGTGCGCGGTGTCAGCCGGGTGGTGCTGGACATCAGTTCCAAGCCCCCGGCGACCATCGAATGGGAGTAGAGGTTTTCCGTTGCGAACTCCGGCTCCGCCGGCCAGCCTGACTTGATCTGTAAGAATCGTTCACCATGATGCACACCACGACCGTGAAACGGATCCTCCTTCTCAGCGGCGTTGCGTTGGGGATTGCCCTGCCCGCGCCGGCCCAGACCGCCGATGAGATCATTGCCAAGGCGCGCGCCTATCTCGGCGGCGATGCGGCGTTAAGCGCGGTCACCTCCGTGCATTTCAGCGGAGTGCTGGTGCCCGACAATGCGACGCCCGCTGCTCCAAAGCCGGTGAATGCCACCGTCGACATCATCTTTCAGAAGCCGTACCAGCAGCGGATTGTCGCTACGGGAGCCGACTTGGTCGAGACGACGGCGCTCGACGGCTATTCCGCTTGGCAGCGGACGCAGGACGTGCGGGATCTGGATCATTGGAAGCAGCTCACGGTGCTGAACCCGGATCAGATCAAGCGACTCCGGGCGAACACGTGGGAAAATTTGTTTTTTTTCAAGGACATCGAGCAGCGCGGCGGCCATGTTGAGGCCCTCGGCTCTGCCGCCGTCGACGGGCATCCGGCGGTCATGTTGGCCTTCCTGCACGAAGCCGGCATCGTGTTCTACCGTTACTTCAATCCCGAAACGGGCAAACTCCTGATGACCGAGACGGAACAAGGAGGGAGCATCCGCGAGGAGGGTGAGATCATGGTCAACGGGCTGCGCTTTCCGCAAAAGGTGATTCAAACGGTCAAAGGCGTTGACGCCAAAGGCCAGCGGGCGGAACGGAAGCTGGTCATGACCTTCGACAAGATCACGGTCAATGAGACGTTTCCCGCGAGCTATTTCGAGATGCCGCTGCCCCGCCCTGGGGCGCCCAAGACAGCGAGTGTATCGAGCCCGGCGTCGGGGGTGACTCTTCCGAATCCGCCGCCGACTCCCGGCCCGGCCGCAAAATGATGCCATGTTGGAAACCTTCCGCGCCCCCTGATGTTTCCGTTTCGCGCTTCGCCCCGTCCGCGAAATAACCGCCACAGCGGGACGCCTACGGCACTCCAGCGTTCGCCAATCTCACGTTTCTGATCACCTTGATGCACCAGCGGCTTTGAGGCCGCGCCTCGCTGGCCGAATGTTTTTTCACTCCAAGAAATCTCAAATCCTCCTCCCATGTCGTCGCGACTTTTGCAGACTTGGCCCATTATCCGAACGGGATGGCTCCTGCTTCCCGTTCTAGCTCTTCCCCTTCAGGTCGGCGCTCAGAGCGTAAACCTTGGCGTAAACGCCGCGCAGCCTGTGCGCACCGTGGATGAACGCGTATTCGGTGTAAACGCCGTGACGTGGGACTGGCAGACCGCGAATGCCCAGACAATCACACTGCTCCAGTCCGCCGGCCTCCGCGCAATCCGTATCCCTGGTGGATCTGCATCTGACGGTTTCCACTGGAAAACTGGCAATGCAGGCAGTAGCTGGGGCGTGGGTGTCTTCAGCCAGCTGATCAGTGGAATCAATGCCCAGGCTTTCGTCACTGCAAACTACGGTTCGGGCACGCAACAGGAAGCGGCGGCCTGGGTGGCCTATACCAATGCGAGTGCGACCCTGCAAGGTACGGCGGCGGATGTGATCCTCGGGGACGATGCGAATGGAGCCCATTGGTTTACTGCCGGATATTGGTCGGCCCTTCGAGCCGCCGCTCCGCTCGCAACGGATGACGGCCTAAATTACATGCGCCTCAATCACCCGGCTCCTTTTGCGCTGAAATACTGGGAGATTGGCAACGAGTGCTACGGCTCTTGGGAGAACGATACCCACGCCGCCAAGTGGGATCCGGTCACCTATGCGAACGTAGCCAAGACCTATATCGCGGCCATGAAAGCGGTTGATCCGACGATCAAGATCGGCGCCGTGGCGGAGGTCAGTGAGGATGCGCTCGATTCGCAGTCGCCGGTTCACAACGTAACCAATCCAGTCACAGGCGCGACGCACCACGGCTGGACGCCGGTGATGCTCACCACGTTCAAGAGTCTCAGCGTGACGCCCGATTTCCTTATCTATCATCGATACGAGCAGGCGCCTGGCGGTGAAAACGACGCCCTCCTTCTGATGGCTCCAGAGAATGGCGCCAGCCAGGCCGGGCAGGGCTGGGCCGCGGATGCCGCGGGATTGCGGACGCAGCTGAACAACTACCTTGGCACCACCGTTGCGGCGCACATCGAACTGGACATAACCGAAGACAATTCGGTCTATACCAATCCCGGCAAGCAATCGACGAGTCTCGTCAACGGACTCTATCTTGCCGACAGTCTTGCGAATGTGATGCAGACCGAATTCAACTCTCTCGTCTGGTGGGACCTTCGCAACGGCGAGGACAACACCCAGAACAATAGCAGCTCGCTCTACGGTTGGCGCTTGTATGGAGACTACGGCATCCTGGCTTCCCCATCCGGCCAGCCTTGGGGAGACTCTTCGTACTTTGATGGCTATCCCGCCTATTACACGATGAAGCTCATGTCGTACTTCGTGCGGGGCGGCGACACCGTGGTGCACGCCTCCAGCGACAACACCTTGCTTCCGGTTTATGGCGCGCTGCGCGCCGACGGGTCATTGGGCCTCTTGGTAATCAACAAGAGCCCAACCGCCACGTCCACCGCCAACGTTAGCATCGCTGGATTCGTGCCGATGGCGACTGCGGGGATAGCCGTGTATTCGTATGGAATTCCGCAGGACACCGCCGCGCAAACTGGCACCGGCTCGCCAGACATCGACACTTCAATGATTGCGTCGCCTCAATTCATCGTCAACGGCGGCACCCGCAGTACCACGACCACGGCGTCGTTTGGTCCTTATTCCGCCACGGTGCTTTCATTCCAACCAGCTCCGCTTAATAGTCCGGTCATCTTGACCCAGCCGGTCAGCCAAACCCCAACCTCGGGGCAGAGCGTTGTCTTTTCTGCAACTGCGAGCGGTAATCCGCCGCCGACTTACCAGTGGCAGCGACAAGCCGCGGGAACCACGACTTGGACGAATCTGACCGACAGTTCCACCTATAGCGGCTCCAGCATGGCCTCGCTGACCGTGAATTCCATTGCCGCGGCGATGAACGGCGATTCGTTCCGCTGCGTTGTCACCAACTCCAGCGGCACGGTTACCACCACGCCGGCAACCTTGGTCGTCGAGACACCGCTTGCTGTTGTTACCTTTACTGGGCAGGCAGGAATCAGCGGTCATGCCGATGGCAGCGGCGCCGCCGCCCAATTCAATTCGCCGGCCGACGTCGCGGTCGACAGCTCCGGGAATGTCTATGTGGCCGATAGCAACAATAACACTGTGCGGAAG
>Ga0182027_10012844_pt1 | contig 11734 bp, 5 predicted proteins | sample 712E1DmetaG_FD_121300 | JGI IMG/M metagenome (GOLD analysis project Ga0182027, IMG submission 121300) | Permafrost microbial communities from Stordalen Mire, Sweden - 712E1D metaG (Illumina Assembly) | ecosystem: Environmental > Terrestrial > Soil > Wetlands > Permafrost | place: Sweden...
AATAACTTTTGGAATATTCGATTTGAAAATAATGTTTGGTTGAATTCTTTACTGACTGAATAACGTCAAATGAAAGATACCGGGAATCAAAAGTGGCACAAAGATATAAAATAAAACCTGAATGTCAACAAAATATTTTTTACAGATTCCGCAAGTGCAAAAATCTTTCCTAATTTCGCAGTGTAATCTTTTTAAACAATCTGAAATAATAACGCTTCCCTGATTAAAAAATTATCCGAATCATGATCCAGCGTATCCAGAGCCTCTATCTGTTTGTTGTAGCAGTATCCTGCACACTTTTGTTTTTCTTCCCGATGATCAATTATATTGATCCGGTACAAGGAACGTATAAATTGTTTGCAACGGGAATGAAATCCTATTCTGACCTTCCCGGCCTTCTCTTTTTCTGGGAGACCTTTCCTTTATTTATTCTTGTCATCACTTCCCTGATACTGGCCCTTATTACCATCTTCCTTTATAAGAGACGTAAAATCCAGTTCCTTCTCGTCAATATCAACGTCCTTGTAAATGTTTTGGTGGTTGCCCTGGTATTTCTTCTCTACAGCAGGATCTTTGAAAACCGCCTTCACATTCCTTCAACCTACGAATTCGGAATGTACATTCCTTTGATCTCACTGGTTTTTCTTGTACTGGCGAGCAGGGCAATACGCAAGGATGAAGCGCTGGTGAAGTCGTCGGACAGACTTAGATGAAACAAATGAAAAATTAAAAATTAAAAATATAATTCAGTCGTCAACTCTTCATTTTTCAAAAGAATTTTTCACTTTTCATTCTTCATTTTTCATTCCTTCAATGGGAATTTCCCAACATCTCTCCACACAGACCCCTCATCAATATATCCATTGATAAGGTGGTCTTTTGCCAGCCGAAGATAAAGGCGGGTAAGCGAAAATTTTCCCGTTTCAGTGATCAGGGCGAAAATTTCCGGGCTGAGGATCTGGATGCCGCTGAATGCCAGCATTTCCTTATTTCCGGAAGGTTCAAGTGAAAGAATTTTCTCGCCAGTCTTCAGGTTTGTCCAACCACAAAGACGGTGATCCTGATCAAAAAGAAAATAGCGGGAGGTTTCCCTGTTGCGGATTGCCAGCGTTGCGAGTGCATGCGATTGCAGGTGATGTTGCATCATGCCATGAAGATCCAGGTCGGATATTATATCCACATTCCGGACAAAAAACGGATCCTTTCCAGCAAAGAACCAGGACACTCTTTTCAAACCGCCACCCGTATCCAGCAATGAATCCCTTTCGTCGGAAATGGTAATATTCAAGCCGAAATTTTTGTTCTGACCGAGGTATTGTATGATCTGGTCGGCGAAATGATGAACATTGATCACGAGTTCCTTCACCCCATAATCTGCAAGATGCCGGATGGCGCCTTCAAGCAGGGTGCGTCCGCCTGACTTTACCAAGGCTTTTGGAAGGGTATTGGTTAATGGACGTAACCGCGTTCCCAGGCCGGCAGCCAATATCATCGCTTTGGTTGGAATAGTCTGTTCCGGGTTCACGTTCTCAATAGCTTATTTATTCAACTCTGAATGATAAAGGTCGACCGTTACACCAAACTTCGAACTTATGTGTCTGGCCAGTTCAACCGCGCAATAAACCGAACGGTGCTGACCGCCGGTACAGCCGAAGCTGACTGTAAGGCTGGTGAAACCGCGTTCGATGTACTTTCTGATGCTCTGATCCACTAAGGAACAGGCATGGTTTATAAACTCCGCTACCTCAGGTTCCTTTTCCAGGAAATCAACGACCTCGGGATCATTTCCGGTAAGCGAACTGTATTCCTCATACCTTCCGGGATTGGGCAAAGCGCGGCAATCAAATACGAACCCGCCTCCGTTTCCACTGTCGTCGGCCGGGACCCCGGTTTTATACGAAAAACTCGATACCTTCACAGTTAGCTGATTACCGGTTGCAGGTAAATGACGGAACGACGGGTTAAGAATGATCTCAGCCAATACTTCCTCAAGCATGGGTAAGGGAACAGGAAGGGATTTCGTGTCCAGTAAATACTTCAGGTTGGCTATGGCAAAAGGAATGCTTTTCAGGAAATGGGGCTTGTTTTCATAATATCCGCGGAAACCATAGGCACCCAGGGCCTGGAGGATCCGGATCAGGACGAAACCGTTGTAAAACTGCCGAAAAGATTTCCGGTCGACGGGAAAATAATTCTCCAGAACATCCAGGTAATATTCCAATAACAGCACTCTCACCGGTTCAGGGATGGATGCTTTGGCATCATATAACAACGAAGCAATATCATATTGCAGCGGTCCCTTCCGGCCACCCTGGTAATCAATGAACCAGGGTTCCCGTTGCACCAGCATGATGTTCCTCGACTGAAAATCACGGTACATAAAATGGTCTGCCCCTGCCCCCAGAAGAAAATGCACCAGGGTATGGAAATCATCTTCCAGTTTCTGCTCGTCAAACGGGACCTTCGCCAGCTTCAGGAAATAGTATTTAAAATAATTCAGGTCCCACATCATCGACTGGCTGTCAAAAACCTGCCGCGGATGACATTTTGAATAATCCAGGTCCTTTCCTGCAACTACCTGAAATAAGGGTAAGAGGCTTATCACTTTACGGTAGATAACAATCACTTCTTCCGGAAAATCTTCAGCACCGGAGCGTATTCCCGAAAGGTAACTGAATAACGTTAGATCGCCCAGGTCGCTGGATAGGTAGGCCTGTCCGGATGGATCCGTCGCGTGCACTACCGGAACCGGCAGTTCATGCTGCTGAAATGTACGTGAAAAGGAAATAAAAGCATCATTTTCTTTCCGGTCTTCATTGAATACCCCGATCACAGAATCTTGCCCACCTTCCAAACGGTAATACTTCCGGTAGGAGCCTGATCCGGGAAGGAACGTCATACTTTCCGGTTCACTGTCTGCCCATTTACGATATAACTCCCATATTTTCAATTCTTCATTTTTCATTCTTCTTTTCTCATTAAACTTCAACAACTTTTATTTCCGGTTCAATAAATACAAGATATTTTCTCACTTTCGGGTAGCCCATTTCATTCAGTAATTTACCATAAAGCCCGATCTGTTTTTCCTGTGTTTTGGAAGGCTTCCCCGTTTTAAAATCCAGTACAACCGCTTCATTTTCCCGGATAATAACCCGGTCGGGCCTGTATACATGCCCGTTTTCATGCAGGATCTCAGCTTCGACCCTGATCTTATTGCCGGGAAGGAAAAACGGGTTGATCTGCGGATCGGCAAGCAGGAGGCGGATCCTGGCAAGCAATTGCTCCATCTGCTTTCGATCGATCATCCCCTCATCGGTCATCTTCAGCAGAACATTTTCTTCATCTCCTGCTTTCAGGATCCTTGAAAAAGCAGTATGAACCAGGTTTCCCCACCGGAAGTTTTTCTGGGGATCAGCGATGTCCCAGGATTCAGGGGCACTGGTCCGGATCAGCACCTTTTCGCGCCAGTCGCTGCTGATCATGGACGACAAAGACCTTTTGCCAACCGGCTTGCCATTTTCCTCCGGTTTATAAGGGGAAGCTGTTCCAAATTCATATACCCCATTTTCTTCTGACCATAATTCCGATTGTTGCAGGTACTGGAAAAAGAATACCGGAACCGTATCGGTGGCTGTTGGTTTGGCCGGCGGAGCCGGAGTAAAAACGAATAATCTTTCTTCCGGACGTGTCATGGCAACATAGAGCAGGTTGATGGAATCCAGCAAAGTTTTATCTTTTTCCTCCGATGACCGTTCGCCGAATTCCGTTTTCTCCATGAATTTACCGGTTTCCAGCATCGCAGCCGGAAGCCCATGGAATCCGGATTTCGGAAGATCCACCCAGAGAAACTTTTTGGTTAACATCTTCTTTTCAGTAAAAAAAGGAAGGATCACAACCGGGAATTGCAGTCCCTTGGCCTTGTGCATGCTCATGATGCGAACAGCATTCATACCATCGGGCATAATGATGGAAAATGAATCTTTGTGTTCATCCCACCATTCAAGGAAATCCACTGCACTGGAAGAATGTTTCCGTGAATATTTCAGAGCAGTATCCAGAAAGAATTGGATGTAGGGATCGGCATTTTCGTCAGGGTAAAATACACGTATCAGTTCCTCGATGGCATCATATACCGGTCTGGTTCTTAACCTGTCGGCAGATAAAAGCATCCCGTTGTCCTGTATAAGACGAAAGAGAAAATCCTTACCGGTTTTCAACGGGATTCCCGAAAGTAAATCATGAAGGCCGGAAGCCGGTAGTTTTCCCTTCCCATACAAATAGGTAACCAGTTCCGCTAACATTATGGCATTTTCTGATCCATACAACAAACGCATAAAACCTGTCAGGAAGTTGACTTCAGGTGAGTGTGAGAGCATCAGTGATTCAGCGGAGATCACATCGATGCCATTACCCAGGAGGAACCGTGCGATTTCGCTTCCTTCTTTATTTTTCCGGCAGAGAATGGCAATATCCTGTCTGCGGAAACCTGCTGCTTCCTGTTCGCAGATAGTTGTCAGTATTCTTTTTCCCATATATTCCCGGAATTGCTCACCTTTCAGTTCACGACCGGCAAATTCAATGCGGATATATCCACCGTCTGAACCGGTATCTGCTTTTTGTTCCAGTTTGTCGTAAACCAATTGGTTATAAGGGGTCAGCTGATTTTTAAGCCATAGGAAGAACGCGTTATTAAATTCAACGATTTCCCTTTTTGACCTGAAATTCGTTTCCAGCGTTTTCTTATCAAAATGATCTGTCAGAATCTTCTCGCTTTCGCGGAAGGATGGGTTCGTCTCACTCCCGGGAATGAGAGGTAAATCTGCAAACTGTCTTACATCCCCGTTTCTCCAGCGGTAAATAGCTTGTTTACCGTCTCCGACCACAAGATTGAAATATCCCCCTGAGAGTGAATTTTCCACCAGAGGGAGCAGGTTGTGCCACTGAAGGATCGAAGTATCCTGGAATTCATCGATCAGGATATGGTTGAATTTTTCCCCCAGCCGCTCATAGATGAATGGAACTGGCTCATGCAGGATGAACTTCGAGATCCGCTGGTTGAATTCCGAAATGTGGACAATGTTATTTTGTTTCTTAAATCCGTCAAGCAGCTGCCCTATCACATTCAATAACGCCATAGGAAAAAGGGTTTTCAGGACAGCCAGAGATAAATAGTACAGGTTTTTCCCTTGCCCGTATTCGCGTTGGATTTCTTCATATACTGAAGTCAATTCAGGTTTAAGACCAGAAATCGCTTCCTTCTCAGCTTCTCCGGCACTCCCGCTGGTCCACTTGTCCTCCCCGATGGTTTTTCTCACATACGAATTAGGTTCAATAGAATCCATATCGCCTTGCGAAAGCTTTTCGAAGTATCGGGATATACCGGATCTTCCCTGGTAAAACGCAGATGCCTCCAGGTTTGATGAATCTATCAATGCCATAGCTTTAGCAGCAAGGACACTGATATTCCGCTCAAAATCCCCTGTTTGCTTTTTCAACATACCCGCTATCCTGGAAAAATCATCCAGCGTAAGATCTTTTAATTTTCCGAGCTGCTGGTTTCCTTCTTCATCCAGCAGGATCCTCGCAAAATTCAGCAGAATCCGGTCAATATTCCAATCCTGCTCGTCATCCATCCTGTTCTCAATAAACCTGACCAGCAGGTTCGTCAGCCCGGTATCCGCCCCTACCTTGTCGATCAGCAGATCCACAGCGGTCGTCAATAATTCCTCACTGTCGACCTCGACATTAAAGTTCACCGGCAATCCGAAATCATGCGCAAAGGTCCGTATGATCCGGTGTGAAAAGCTGTCGATGGTCCCAATGGCAAAATCGGAATAGTCGTGCAGGATAAGCCGCAGAGCTTCTCCTGCTTTTCTTTGAATTTCGTCCTCTGTTAGTTTGGTTGAATCCATCAGCGGAGGTAACAGGTCTTTGCGGGTGGAAGCGCTTCTGTTTTCCGGCGAATCCGCTAATTCCTTTAAGCTGCGCAAAACACGTTCCTTCATTTCGTTTGCGGCTTTATTCGTAAAGGTGATGGCCAGGATGTGCCGGAAATGATCCGGTTCAGGCAGGATCAACCGGAGGTAATCCTTCACCAGTGTGAAAGTCTTACCGGAACCTGCAGATGATTTGTAGACTGTAAATGACAAAATAATTTCGATTTAATTCCTTCTTCTGACCTCTTCGTCAACCGGGATTCAGGGATGCAGTATGATTACAACCAGATAGTTCCCTGATAGGATCAGTGTTATTGTTCTTTAACCGGTATTTTGTTTATTTTTTTATCACTTTTAAAAAAATCGCCCCAGTTGCTGAAATCCCGCTGGTATGAAATACCGATGCCCTGTGTGTAGGGTGCATTGTTATCCAGCAGGCCTATGGTATTGGTGCGGTTAAACGCCCGGGCCCTCCATCTCCGGTTATTGGTCAGGATGTATTCAAGTTTTACATCGCCCACAATCGTACTTGCTTTCTGAACGGTCGAGTTAGGGTTCATTGAATTTACGCCAAAGAGTCCATCAATCAAAAGCCGTTCATTGAAAAGCTGGGTGGAGACTGCAAGATCGATCTCCTGTCCGGGAGTGTATGAGGAACGACGGTAGTTTACCCCGATATCTACATCTTTCGACACTTTTGAAAGCAGGGAATTGAACTGACTCATAATGAGCGATAAGGATGTAGATCCCACATCGATATTTCCAATTGAATTTCCCCTGTTGGATTTGAACTGACCTAAAACCAGGATACTGAATATCTGCTGGGTCATTTCCGAGGAATTGACCGTATCGATGGCACCATAAACGTATGATTTTACTTTCTCATCTGCATCCGGGAGGTTAAGCCCGAAAGAGATTGTGGGGTTCGTGAGCTGTCCTGAAAGCCGTATAATGCATTCAACCGGGATCCTCTTGAACTTGTCTTCTTCAGGGCCAAGGTCCCCAAGGGGAATTCTTGTTTTGTATATGGCACTCATGTTGATATCAGCAATGGCAGGATCGCCCGACCAGGTGATCCTGCTTCCAGCCTCAATGGAAAAACTCAGTGGTAACAGATTCTTCATCATGAAATGAAAGGATCCTTTCTGGATGGTATAAGTACCGGAAAGCGAAAATCCGGTAGTGGGAGTCATGCCCATGGTCAGGTTGCCTGATCCTGAGGCTTTTATATTTCCCATCTGGTTGGGCAATGAGACTTCCACATCAGCAGATGGGTTGACCAGTATGGCGAGCCCAAGGGAAAGCCCTTTTGGGTTCCCCGTGGGAAAAGGCTCTCCGTTCCGGGTCGAATCGTTTACATATTTTGTAAAAATGATGAAGTCGTTCTGCCCCACGTCGGCAGCGGAACCGATCGGTATGTATACATGGGTTCCGCCACCCGTCTGGGCCCTTGCATTGATTGAAATGTTATCTGCAGGCCCTGTGATCCTGACATTCCCTGTTCCTCTCGCCGTTCCGTAAAAGAGGTTGTTCTGGGTATAAGTGTTCCGGAATATGGAAAAGTCCTCGGGATCAATGGACAGATCAAGTTCCAGGCTATGAAAATAATTATGATAGATCTTTCCGCTGAGATAAGCCTTATGTCCAAGGGAATCATAAATAGTAACATGATTAAAATTGAAAGCGGTGCTGTCGACAGTTACCACATCCACTACCGAGTAGGGTATATTCAGGTAATTGATTTTGAATTCCGTGCGCATCAGGTTAAGTTTTCCGGCCAGCCTGGGTTTCTTAGGGGAACCTGTAACCGTGACATCACCTGAAACCAAACCACTGAGCCTTGACATGAAACTGGCGACGAAGGGTGAAACCATTTTCAGATTCAGGTTTTTCAGCGACAGGTTAAAATTCATATGAGGATCCGGCTTACCAAGGTAATAACTTCCTTTCAGCGAGAGGGGAATGTTGGTTCCGGCATTCCCGGTATAAAAGATCCGGGAATCCACATCAAACCGTGCTGCCTTGTCGTCATAAAAAACGTTGAACTTCGCATCCCCAAGGAGTTCCTTATTGAACGCAAACTTTTCGATATTCAGATCCGACAGGACCGTTAGGGAATGCGGGATATTTACCAGTTTCAGGGTACCACTCAGGATGCCATCAACATCGACATCCGGATTTTCAAGGAAATAGTCAAGATCGGAAATATCCACTTTATTGAACTTCAGACACAAAGTATCTTTTTGCAAGCCGGAGATATTTCCGTCCACCTGGAGTTTCTGTTCCCCAGACTCAAAGGCAAGGTCATGAAACTGAACAGCAGAACTGTCAATGATTACTTCGTTATCTTTGGCAATGCTCCAGTAATTTTTATCAATAAATGTATGGAAACGGGTCAGTTTGACCTGGATAACAGGGCTGTTCCTGAGATTGACAAATCCACCCATATCACTTTTAATTTTACCCATGTTCCAGAAAATGTCATAGAAGATGCTGTCGTGGTGCAGGTTTGAAACGAGATGTAATGAATCCATCATGATCAGGGCAGAATCCTTTTTCTCCCCCCTCAATACGAAAAACCTGCTACAACCTGTCTGGATGTTAAGGTTCTCCTGGCGGCTTGTGGCCCTGATATACCAACTTGTAAAGTGGTTTCCGTAAAGGGTAATGTCCGGCGAAGATCCGTTCAGGGCAATCATCCCTTCATTTTCATTGTAATATCCTTCGAAAATGGTATTGGGAGCAACTCTCAGATGAGGCACGAAGACCTCCATAATGGGGTCCGTTTTTTTCAGTTTGACCACATAATTGATATGCTGATTGGTTGAAGGATGGTGATTGATTAGTGAATCATTGAGTTCAAAGGATGCGATATAATTTGTGATGAACGATGTCAGGGAAGGGATCATGTCGCTGAAATAAAAATTCCCCGAAAAATCAGCATCCACAAAATCCGAAAGCAGATGGTAGGATTTGTTGTTTTTCACGTCCCTTGATGTCAGAAGCGAAAGATGATCCATGCGGATTGTATGATTCCCTTCACGGTATCGGGTACTGTCGACCCGGATGGTACCCTCGATGTTGTCGATGCTGTTTCCGGTAAAATCCACCCTGACATGAGCCGAAAGATCTTCCAGAGAATCCCGTTTCACCAGGTTCAGAGCAAAAAGCTGGGCATGATTCAACATAAGATCAAAATTGAATGCCGGCAGGGAATCGCCCAAATCCACCAGTCCGTTAAAATCAAGCCTGAGGTTAGGATCATCCACATTCATCCTGCCGTTGAATTTCTTATCTTCCAACCCACCCTGTAAGGTTATGTGGCGATATGTATATTTATTCAGATTGACAGAATCGACCCATACATTCATTGTTACGACTGCATCCGCGAGTGTGAAGCCACTGCCATTCAGGTCAGCCCGAAGGGTTATGGAACCCAGGCTTTCTTTGGATTTGAAAAGTTTCCCGAGCTGCAGGCCGTTAACATCTGCCTCACCCGTGTATCGAAGTCCTTTTACTCCCTTTTGCTTCCGCAGGGTAAGATCCGTTTTCAGATCGCCGATATCCGTATGAAGATTAGCATTTGCCACGAAATCGTTGTAGAAACCGGTGAAATTTCCTTTCAGGTTTAGGGTCCCGGCATTTTTAAGAAAAGCCGGGAGAACCAGGTTTGTATCAGATGTCGGGAGATTCAGGGAATGGATATCCCACTGGTTGGTGGATAATTCCTTGATGTTCAGGTCCACGAACGTTTCTTCCACATTGGGAAGGCCGTATGCATGGATATTCCCGAAAAACCTTGTTCCCGTTCCAAAGGCACACCTGAAATCTTTTGCACTGAAATTGTTGACTGTTCCTTTAATCTTACCTTCCAGCTTAAACCGGTCTTTCATCACATACATTACCGGTGCAAATGTCCCGATGTCCTCAAGATCCAGATAAGACGGATTAATGGATGCCTTAATATCTACCTTGTTCAGGAAATCGGTGTAATCCTTCCAATGGTCATACAAAAAATCAAACGTAAGGTCAAGATTACTGTGATTGGTAACCACTTTCAGGTTGTGGGCTTTCAGGAATGCCGGGCTGACCTGGAAATCCCCGCTCATGGAATGGATCGAAAAACCTGACCGTTCGGTAGCCGAAAGCCGTTCGATCCTGGCATTCATTGTATCGCCCTCCGGATGGAAACCAGAAATCAGGAGGTCAATGTTCCGGACATCAATATTTGAATAATCCATCCCGATCATAACCAGCGGTTTATTCTCATCCTGGAGATGAAACCGCGTTGACGAAATCTGAACCGAGTTTGCGGAGAGATGCCATTTGGGTGCCAACGTATCAGGAGGTCTCAGGGTAGCCTTTGGTGTAAAATAATCAATGATAAACTGCAGGTTTAAAACGCTGTCGCCTTTGTGTGTCAGAAGCTGGATCAGGCCTTTGTCGATAAATATCTTTCTGAAATTGAGGATCTTTTTTGACAGGCTGAATTTTCCCGGAATAATGCTGAGCTTATGTGCTGAGAAGATATCCGACTGGTGCTGGTCCCTGATGATGATGTCTTCCAGGGTCAGTCCCCGGCTGATGGAAAGATCAAATCCCCCGATCCTGATATCGGTATGAAGTTTTACCGAGAGGTAATGCGATGCGATCCTCGCCGACAGGGTTTGTACCCAGGGATCCCGTAAAACAAGATAGCTGGTGGTAATTAAGGAGATCAGCACCACCAGGATATATATCAATATTTTTGTGATCCTTTTTATGGTAATTTTGTATTTCGAATCCGTGAACAGCTAATCCAACAAATAATCATGATTTACATTCTGGGCATAGAATCCTCCTGTGATGATACAGCAGCCGCTGTTACCGCGGACGATCGCATACTTTCAAATGTGACGGCAAACCAGGAGATACACCGTAATTTCGGTGGCGTTGTCCCCGAACTGGCTTCAAGGGCGCACCAGCAGAATATCATTCCCGTGATCCAGGCTGCCATCCAGGAAGCAAATATAAGTAAAAATCAGCTTTCCGCAGTCGCTTTCACGAGGGGTCCCGGGTTACTCGGTTCACTGCTTGTCGGAATTTCCTTTGCCAAATCTTTTGCGTTGGGTATGCAGATCCCAATTCTTGAGGTGGATCACCTGCAAGCTCATATCCTGTCGCATTTCCTGAGAGATGAGACCAGCACAAAACCGGTCCCGGTTTTTCCCTTCCTTTGTCTCACGGTATCGGGAGGACATACACAGATCACAATGGTGAAAAGCCCCTTCGATTTCCAGATTATCGGACGGACGATCGATGATGCTGCCGGTGAAACCTTCGACAAGGCTGCCAAGATCATGGGGCTTCCCTATCCCGGCGGGCCGATAATCGATGCTTATGCGAAGGAAGGAAACCCGGATGCCTTTCAGTTTTCAAAACCCAACATTCCCGGGCTCGATTTCAGTTTCAGCGGACTCAAGACATCCATCCTTTATTTCTTCCGGGATCATTTAAAGAAAGATCCTGATTTTGTTGAAAAGAACAAGGCCGACCTCTGTGCATCCATTCAATCGGCCATAATCAGTATTCTCCTGCAGAAGGTCAAGACTGCTGTCGACCTCACCGGGATCAGCGAGGTCGCTATCGCAGGCGGTGTCTCTGCCAATTCTTCATTACGTTCGGCTTTACTGAAAGCACGGGACGACTTTTCCTGGAATGTCTTTATCCCGCGATTGGAATATTCAACAGATAATGCTGCCATGATTGCCATCACCGGGTATTTCAAATATCGTAACAAGGATTTTGCAAACCTCTCG
>Ga0182027_10012846_pt1 | contig 11733 bp, 11 predicted proteins | sample 712E1DmetaG_FD_121300 | JGI IMG/M metagenome (GOLD analysis project Ga0182027, IMG submission 121300) | Permafrost microbial communities from Stordalen Mire, Sweden - 712E1D metaG (Illumina Assembly) | ecosystem: Environmental > Terrestrial > Soil > Wetlands > Permafrost | place: Sweden...
ACATCGTAGACCGACTGTCCCTGACCGCCGCGTTTCACAACTACCACCTCGCAGCCAAACTCAACGACTGCCGCAGCCATCTCCCACAAGTCATGTGTTTCGCCCCAGAAGAGACCGCGCAGTTCTTCCTCCGATGGAAGAAAAGCCGTCAATCCGGACAGAAGGAGCCGCAGGTTTTTGTAATTAGAGCGTGTCATGCTGCCCGGTGACGGGTCGAGAGTAAGCGTTGTAACCGACCCGGCTTTGAAAGCAGTAATAAGCTGATTATGGATGGCAAAGTCCATAGGACACAAATGGACGGCGCGCGCCTGGCGATACTCCGCGGGTATTTCCATGATGATTGGGGGGGCCGGGTTTGCCTTTTTGGTATCTTTCCGTCTTTCGGGTGGCACTTGATACCCCAGCAGGGATTTTGGAAAGGTGAGCTCACGGCGCGCAAACTGCGATACCGGTGTGCCATGTGTGACCTCGAACTTTTCGTTATAAGCATAAAAGGCGCGCAAATCGAGGCTTTGCTGCAGGATTTCGATCCCGCTAATATCGATGCCATGTGATTCGATCTGCTTCAACCACGGACGGGGGTAATCTTCACCAACGCGTGCCAGCAAGCCGACATCGCTTTCCCAGACGATCAGGCCGCCTGAAGCATACAGCGCGCTGCCACCTGCGACGTCCAGCAAGGGCTTGCCGTAAGGAGGCAGGATATATTCGCGTGTGATGGCCCCGGCAACTACAAAAGAGGGTTCCATAGATTAAGTTGATTTGCGGATTATCCGCTGTGCTGAGGATCAGGACAATAAAACTTGCGGGGTGGCTTGGAATACGAGTGTTTTGATGGGCAGAAGGAAAGTGAAATTGCTGCCCTTGCCCTCCAAACTCTCAACCCAGATGCGACCGCCATGTATTTCGATCATTACTTTTGCTACCGAAAGGCCCAATCCCATTCCATTGTGCCGGCGGGTCAGGTGCGATTCGACCTGGAAGAAACGCTCGAAAATGTGGGGTAGGTCCTTCATGGGTATGCCGATGCCATCGTCGATCACCGAGACCTTGACGTAACCCGGAAGGGACTCGCTCTTGACCAAAACGTGACCTCCGGCATCTGTGAAAGTGATGCCGTTCTTAACCAGGTTGCTTAATGCCATGGAAATCTTGGTTTGATCGGCTTCCACGAACAGGTCATCCCCGCCTGCCTCAGTCGTCAATGTAATATTTTGCTCTGAAGCCATGTCTGAAAATGAAGCAACCACCTCTTCAATGACGTGTTTCATCGAAACCATTTGCGGGCGGAGACGGGCCGAACCTGTCTTATAATTATCCATGCTCGCCAGGCTTTCGATGATCTCCTTTAGCCGGGACGCATTCTTGATGATCACGTCCACCTGTTCGCCATATTCCTCATTGACTAATTCACGCAGGAACGTAGCGTGTCCTAGGATTACGCCCAGTGGGGTGCGCAATTCATGGGACGTGATTGCAATAAAATCGGTCTTTAGGTGATCGAGTTCCGAGAGTTGGCTGGAACCCGCTTCGATCCGTTGTTGGAGATTATTATTCTGTAAAAAGAGCGCGATGGGCGCCGCCAGCGTCTCTAGGATTAAGACATCATCCTCGGTATAATGAGCCTTGTTCTTATTGACTGTTTCCAGCACGCCGAGCGTTTTTCCGCTGACGTTCAGCGGTACGGCAAGCAAGGTATGCGTTTTATAGGCTAAAGTGAAATCGACACCGCTGAAATGCCGATTATCCGTTGTGACATCCGGACTGACGAGCGGTTTCTGCTCCCGGACCACCCAGCCGGCCATACTCGCGTTTACCGGCACTCGTACCGCGCGCAGCGCATCCTTGTGAACCTTGGGCGCAGCTAAAAAGCGGAGTGACTCGCCCTGCTCGTCGAGCTCCAAAATGGAAGCCGCTTCGCTGTCAGTGAGTTCGCTCGCTGCAGCGACCACTTTTTGCAAAAAAGGCTCAAGCTCGACCGCGTGGGTTAAGTCGCGCATCACCTCGGAAAGTCGTTCGAAACGGAGCAGTCGGTCGTCAGTCATAAGTAACAAAATTATAACCGGTTAGAAGAAGACAAAGGAATGGCAAATAAGAAAGTTCGTGTCGCGATCATCGGCGTGGGTAACTGCGCCTCTTCCCTGGTGCAGGGCCTGCAGTTTTATAAGGATACACCTGATGATGAGACCGTCCCTGGACTCATGCACGTCAACCTGGGTGGTTATCACGTCCATGATATTGAGTTTACAGTAGGGATCGACATCAATGTGACCAAGGTTGGAAAAGATCTTTCCGAAGCTATTTTTGCGGCACCCAACAACACCTATAAATTCAGCGATGTGCCAAACCTGGGTGTCCCAGTTGTGCGCGGTATGACCCACGATGGGCTGGGCAAATACCTTTCAGAGGTCATCGAGAAGGCCCCCGGCCCCACCGCTGACATTGTAAAGCTCCTCAAAGAAACCAAAACAGACGTCGTTGTTTCGTATCTGCCAGTTGGCTCGGAGATGGCCACCAAGTGGTACGTCGAACAGATCCTCGAAGCCGGCTGTGCTTTCGTCAATTGCATTCCGGTTTTTATTGCCTCACAGGAATATTGGGCCAAGCGTTTCCGCGAAGCCAAGCTGCCTTTACTCGGTGATGACATCAAATCGCAGGTCGGAGCCACCATCCTGCATCGCGCACTCACCAGCCTGTTCGTTGACCGCGGCGTACGGATCGACCGCACCTATCAGCTTAACTTTGGCGGCAACACCGACTTTTTGAATATGCTGGAACGTGAACGTCTCGAATCGAAAAAGATATCGAAGACCGGCGCCGTGACTAGCATGATCCCCTACAATATCGGCGCAAATAATGTCCATGTCGGCCCCTCCGATTATGTGCCGTGGCTGTCCGATCGAAAGTGGGCCTACATTCACATGGAAGGCACCACCTTCGGCGATGTGCCTCTTAATATAGAGACCAAGCTCGAAGTATGGGATAGTCCCAATTCCGCGGGCGTGGTGATCGATGCCGTCCGCTGCGCCAAGATCGCCCTTGACCGTGGCCTCTCTGGCCCGATCGTTGGCCCATCGTCGTATTTTTTCAAGACTCCTCCCAAGCAGTTCCGCGATAATGTATGCCGCGATATGGTGGAAGCCTTCATCAAAGGCGAGTGTAACGATTAACCTTCAGTCAGTGATCAGCTTGTAGAGTTCGATTTTTGGGACGTTTGCCTCGCGCAAACGTCCCTATACTTTAAGGTAGAATTTAACCCATGTCTCGACAAACGCTCTCCCGCCTCTGTATTCTTCCGCTAGCGGCCATGATTCTCGCTGCTTGCCAGCCTGGATCACCTTCTGTAGATGTCAACGCTCAAATAACCGTTGCCGTGCAAACGGCTCTGGCGTCCATTCAACAGACCAAAGCTGCTGCAACACCCTCTCCCACCGAAACTCTTGTTCCCTCGCCGACTGTAGTGCGTACACCGCCTGCCTTGCCGTCTACATTCTCGACAAAATACCTCAATCCACTGGACACACCCCATACTTATATTCAGGATAGTTGCCAGTACTTGAAGGATAAGTGGACGTCCACCAACTCTGCGCCTGGGACGGTTGTCATGATGGTGATGTTCCACACCATCAGCAAATCCCCGGCCACTGCATCCAATGAAATCAGCAACCAGGATTTCCAGAAGTTGATGAATGATATCCATGACATGGGATTCCAGGCAATTTATATGCAGCAGTTGGATGATTTTCTCTACTCGAATGCGAAGATCCCTCAACGCTCCGTTATCCTGATCCAGGATGACCGCCATGCTGCCCAAAATTTTACTGACCATTTTCTTCCTTTCTTTCAACAATGGGGCTGGCCGGTAATCAATGGATGGATCAGTTTGGATGACTCCATCAGCAAAACAGATTTACCTGGTAACGTCGCACTTTCCGTACAGGGCTGGGTTGATTATCAGGCGCATGGTGTTATTCATAACGTCCCGATCACTACCAGTTCCAGCGATGACTACATTCACAGCGAACTATTTGGGTCTATGCAAGCCATTCAAAAGAACTTCAATAAAGCACCCATAGCCTACATCTGGCCAGGCGGCGGATTCACTCCCAAGGCAGTCGAGGTCGCACGGCAAGCTGGTTATAAACTTGGATTCACCACCAATCCGCGCGGCCCGGTGATGTTCAACTGGGTTCCACAAAGCGATCAGAATGATCCGCAGCGCCCTTACTTCATCCCTGAGGGCTCATCCAATGACCCGCTCATGACCCTGCCGCGCTATTGGGATGTGGATGCACGTACCCATTTGGATGAGGTGCGTCAGATTGGCAATGATGCGGCTGTGTATGCCCAGCAAAACAAGGCTACCGAATTGGACTATTACAACATCGTATGTGCGCCAAAACTCGGTCCAATTCCCTAACGGCCAAAAGGCGCTTTCATGCCATCAGCCCGTAGTCATTTTTCCTCGTTCTTCGTTCTGACTTCGTTAATATCGACGGTTCCACTATTAATATCTGCCTGTGGACAGGGAACTCCTTTGCCGGTCGAAAAAACCGGGATCGTTCCCCATAATACGCAGAGCCTTACCAAGACGCCCATCCCTTTGCCGACAATTCAGCGTACGCCTCCAGCCCTGCCGGATGTCTATCAATCATCGCTTCTCAATCCTTTAGACACACCACATCCTTATATAAAAGACGCCTGCACTTACTTGCGCGATAAATGGGATTCGCACAATTCTCCTCCAGGCACCGTCGTGATGGTTGTCAGGCTGAACTCAATCAATAAGGGAATACCCCAGGGCGGTGACGTATTAAACGTAACCTCTTTTACAAAAATGATGGAAGAAATTCACGGCCAGCAGTACCAGGCGATCAATACCACACAACTTGCGGATTTCCTGGAGAACAACGCTAAAATTCCGGCGCGTTCGGTGGTTCTCATCCAGGATAACCGGTGATATGCGGATAATTTTAACAAGCATTTTCGTCCTTACTGGGATACATGGGGCTGGCCGGTCGTTAACGCCTGGGATAATGGAGCTGCTTCAACCGACGCCCTTTGGAATGAAAATATTGCTCTGGAGCAGGAAGGCTGGGTGGATCACCAGGTTTATGGTCCCCCGGTCGACCCAAACACTGTCGATAATCTCTCCGATAATTATTTTACGCTTGAACTTCAACAGCAGATCACGACTTTTCAAGCGCACTTCAACAAGTCCCCCACTGCCATCGTCTGGCCGAACGGATTCGCCACTCGTCCGGTCCAGATCGCGCGGCAGTTGGGCTATCGTTTGGGTTTCACTGAGAATGCGCGCGGACCGGTGATGTTCAACTGGGTGCCGTTGGCTGAAAATGTGGATAATATGCGTCCGTCCTATCCCCCGGAAGGATCGGTCGATGATCCGCTGATGACGTTACCTCGCTATACACCTTTTCAAGTGCCTGATGCTTTGGATACGATCCGTTTGATCGGGAAGGATGCTGCTGCCTATGCCGACCAAAACAAGGCCGCTGAAATGGAATATTATGACATCGTTTGTGCACCGACGGATGGACCGATTCCATAAAATCCGTCCTTCAATCTCATGGACACATCCCTGCCGAGATACCTTTATTCACGTTTTTCAAGGTTTAAGTCCAAAATGGTCGACTCCTGTATCTTCTGTAAAATCGTAAACAAGGAAGTTAAGTCAACGATTCTCTATCAGGATGATCAAGTGACCGCGTTCCGCGATACACGTCCTGTCGCGCCCACACATATCCTGATCATTCCGAACAAACATATTGAATCTCTAAATGAATTAGTGGATGACGATAAGACCTTGATCGGCCATATGTTCGTAATTGCCCGCCAGGTCGCGGCGCTGGAAGGGATTCACAAAGGTGGTTATCGCATTATAGTGAATACCGGCCCCGACGGAGGCCAGACCATATTCCATCTCCACTTGCACTTAATTGGAGGGCAGCGTATGAGGCACCCTTTAGGTTAGAGAATTAATATCTACAAGCAACCGAAAAAAATGATATGTGCAGGGCGAACGCCCTCCACATATCATTTTTCCGAAGGTGCAGGATTTCATCCTGCTCGGTGTACTCTCTATCACCTTTAGCGGTTCTAAGTACCCGCCGACGGTTCAACTAGGAAAACCAGTGTTATCTTTTCAAAAGGCCGCTTCGTTTAAGTTTGCTTTGTGGCTCTCGCATACGCAGCGCGTACCACCCCAGGCCAAGACCGCCCAACAATAAAAAACCGCCCAGGAATCCCAGGATCGGAGATGGACCGCCTCCGCCACCGGTGTTTCCCGGCTGGGAGGCTGTTGAATCGCGTGCTTGCGCGCCAAAATCCACCATGGCAGTATCGCCGGCTGCTACATTGATCGCGGTAGTCAAGCTCATTGTTGGATTATAGTTATCTGGAATTGCCGCACCGATATTGTAGGTACCTTCAGGCACATCCACAAAACATGTACCTTGATACGCCGTCGGGTCCGGGTTGACCGCGGTATCTAAAGTCTTGGAATATTTTCCGTTTGTCTCGGTTACACTGATCGCACCGCCTTCGATAACCGGTTCGGTGGTTTGGTGAAGCGCATCGCCATTAAGATCATTAAAGAGTAATACACAGATTTCGGTCGTCCCGGGTTGTGATGTGGGTGTGACGGTGGCAGGTTCCGGTGTGGGCGAAGGTCCCGGCGTGGCAGAGGCCGCTGCCGGTCCGCCCGTTCCAATGAGCAGCAAAGTCCCTACAACGAGATTGGAACAAGCAGGATTAATATTTGTGTTTAGCTGCATCAATTGTTCCACGCTGATCCCGTTCAGCAAAGCGATACGGATGCAGGATGTATCGCTTGGCTGTATCTTGTAAAGGATCCGTCCATCTGGCATGGGTGTATTGGTGGCGAACTGTTGAGGCGAAGGCGCGGCCTGCGCAGGGAGTGAAATACCAAAGATCACCATCGCCGCGACGAAAATACTCAGGATGACAACTAGACGGATCTTCATTCTCAAAATTATATCAGGAATCAAAACCGGCCATCTTCTCGGACGACCGGTCTGTGTTTCGCCAATTATTGATTACTGACTGCAGTTTACCGCTCATATCTCTTCCTGATCTCCGGTAGAAAATATCGATCGAAGAACGCGTCAACATCATAATCGGGCCGCCAACCCCATTCGGCGCGGGCCAGGGAATCGTCCACATCTTCGGGCCATGAATCGACGATGCCCTGGCGGCGGGGGTCGGGTTCAAAGCTGATCTGGGCATCCGGAAACGCTTTCAGCACACGGTCATGGAACTCGCCGGCTGTCAGTGCAAAAGCTGCAACATTGTAAACAACATGGCTGAGCTTTTCACGCGGCACGTCGGCCAGCATTAACAAAGACTTGATTGCATCCGGCATCGCCATGAAAGAGGTCTTCGTATCCGCACGGACAAAGCAGGCATACGGCTTTCCTTGTGCCGCGGCGTGCAGCATTTCCGGGCCGTAATCGCTTGTCCCGCCGTTTGGAAGGGTGTGAGCCGAAATCAGCCCGGGGAAGCGCAGTCCACGAAAATCGGGCATCACTGGCGGCCGCGTATCCAGATGGCGCTGTCCGTTAAAGTGACTGTAATACATGCCAAGTTTTTCACAATAAAGTTTATTGCATCCGTACATCGTATGCGGCGCATTATATTCTTCTTCGTGAATGGCACCTGCCGACCTCTTGACATCGAGGCCGGGCATTCCATAAACCGCAATCGAGCTTGGATATAAAAACTTTATGGCCTTCTTGTATTTCTCCGAACGATAAGCCGCCAGCATCAGCAGTTGCATCGTCCCTTCCACGTTGATGCGGTGCGCTTCCTCCGTCGCTATTTCGGCTTTCGACGAAAGCGAGGCAGCCAGGTGAAAGATCGTATCGAAATCATAATCGTAAAAGGTCTTGATCTTATAGATCAGGTCCCCCTGTACGTGCTCCGCCACTGAATTTTTGATCGCCCCAGGCAAAGGCGCGATATCGGCCGTCACGATCCGTAATCCTGCCCGCTTCGATAGCTCCTGCACCAGAGCCTGACCTATTTCCCCGCACGCGCCGGTCACCAGCACGGTTTTATCCGCCATCGTCAGCTCCTTATATGCTAGAATGGGAAAGCTGGTCTATTTTACAACACCTTATGATTTTCCACATAAATCGTCATCGGTTGGTTACCTTTCCCGGGCTGCTTTGTACGATTACACTGATTACTGCTCTTGCAGCCTGTGCACCGCTTGCAGGATCACCGGCTCAGAATATCGTACTTGCGACTTTAACGCCTCCGCCTCCCTCCCCGACCATTATCTGGTTCCCATTATCGGCCACGCCCTCTCCCCAGCCCCTACCGACCAGACAAGCTACACCCGATGAGAAACCCGGTATCGGGGGAAGTATCCTGACTGATAACTTTTCATCTGCCTCCGATTGGAATACCGCCGTCTCCGATCAAGCCAGTGTGGATGTAAGCGATAATCTGCTGAGCATTGCCGTCCAGCCGGGTATTTCTGCGATCAGTCTGCGGCAAAACCTGGACCTCAACGACTTCTACGCGGAGATCACCGTCCGCCCTAGTCTCTGTCGCGGTACCGATGAATACGGGTTGCTTTTCCGCGCACCTAACAACGTCGCTTTTTATCGCTATGTGATTTTCTGCAACGGCACCACGGGGGTGGACCGCTTGAGCGTAAAGACGCCGCATATGATTCTTCCTGCCGTCCCGAGCGCCGATGTGCCGCCGGGTGCCCCTGGAGAAGTCAAGTTGGGTGTGTGGGCCGTTGGCTCTGAATTTCATTTCTTCCTGAACGACCATTATCAATTCAGCATGAGCGATAGGAATTATTCAGCCGGTGCGATCGGTGTTTTTGCCCGCTCGACCGGGGATACACCTGTAACAGTTACGTTCTCCGATTTGGAAATTTACGACGTTACCTATGCTCCACCGTCAGCCACCCCGCTCCCATAACCGGACCACGATTTCATCCTTTCACAATATGCCGAAGAATAAGCTGAACGAATTAGACTCCAAGACATGGCTAAAGTTCCAGAAATCCTGGTTTATACACAACCCGCCCCCGCGTAAGAAGGGTGTGCTCGTTCATCCGGCCAAATTCCCTGAGACGATGGCGCAGGAATTCATCGAGTTTTTTACCAAAAAAGGCGGGAACGTTCTCGACCCCATGGCGGGAACAGGTTCTACGATTGTGGCTGCTTTACGCTCCGGCCGCAATTCGTATGGCATCGAATTAAATCCAAAGTACGCCGAGGTCGCGCAGCACATCATCGCCGAAGAACGCGAGGAACTTGGCAAGCCGGTTGAAAACCTTGTGTCTGTCTTCATCCATGGCGATGCATCCAAAGCCGTAACCTATCAGTTGCCGCCCATCCATTATGTTTTGACCTCTCCGCCGTACTGGGATATGCTGCACGCCAGGGGCGCTGCGACTCAAAAGAAGCGCCGCGCCTCGTCGGAATTGGATGTTTTTTATTCCGCTGATCCGGACGACGTGGGCAACATAGATGATTACGAAAAATTTCTAGAGCGGTTGGTTTTGATCTATGCGGGTCTAAAACCCCTGCTCTCCGAAAAGGCATATCTCACCATCATCGTCAAGAATGTCAAGAAGGGTGGACGGATTTATCCCCTGGCCTGGGACCTGGCCCGCGGGCTGGGTAAATTCTATACATTGAAGGATGAAAAGATCTGGTGTCAGGATAACCAGCCCCTGGCTCCCTTTGGATTAGGCTCAGCCTGGGTTAGCAATACCTTTCATCATTATTGTTTGCAGTTCAGGAATGAATAAGTTATTCTCGCTGCTCGAGTACCATGATTAATGTTGACGATCTGGTGCATATTCCATATACGACTGACCTCACGGAAGGCGGTATCACGTATGCCTGTCGTTCACTTCCTCACACGTATAACCACATGGACGGCTCTTCTTTCGACCGTCTGCGCCGGACAACCGCAAGCGTAGCCGTTGAACTCGCCTTTCGCCGCTACCTGACACAACAAAACGTCCCTTTCGATGTGAAAGGTGCAGAGCCATTCACAGACCCCGACCGGTATGACGTATCGCTGGGCGGGCATCGCTGTGACCTCAAATCGTTCCTGATCTCTCACAGGACACAGATCACAGCGCTGCGAGCGGATCTCAGCCCCGCGCTCAAAGCCCCGGCCCTGGTTCCGCTCGATCAATATTCTGCGGACGGCCAGGCCGAAAATGATATCTACCTCTTCGCATTTCTCACCGGCCTCATCGCCGCCTCACCGGACGACGTAAAAAAAGCCGTGAGCGCAGCCCAGCCTGTCTACCTCATCCACACCATGCCAAAGACGTGGATTCGTCCACATGCCTGGATTCCACTCGGTCCTCTGGTCCTGAAATCCGAATCGGATGAAACGCTCAGCCTCGTGATCGGTGGACAGGACGCGGGCCGGGAGTTTTTGACGCGCACACTGGAACTCCCTCCGCACATACGCCGCGAAGTGGATGGAGATTTTTATTCGGTAGTCTTCGTTCACGTCAAGTCCAGACCGGATGCAAGGCTCGGTATCTATTCCCCCTCACGTAAAGAAACATATCTGGTCGATCCCGGCCAATGGAGCAATATCTGGATTTATGGGTTGGACATTTATCTTACCGGCTGGATCTCACGCGCGGAATTTCGTCAGCGAGCCAGCCTGGTCCCGGAAGGCAGCCGCGTATTCCAATATGACCGCACCCGGGTAAAAAACCTGGCCGTATCGATTTCAGATCTAAAACCGTTATCCGAATTGTTGGAACGCGTGCGCGAATGGAAAGAAGAGAGATAATTCTATACAGATGAGTTTCCTTTTTCAATAAAAATCCGCGAAATCCGTGCTCTATCTTTTAAAATGTCGAGAACCTGGAACGAAATTCCTTATTTAAGAAACCACTAATTCAACTCTGGTACACTTGCCGCCATGCTTAAAAAATATGCCCGGACGATTCTCCTCGGTCTAGTAGGGCTTCTAGTTATAAGCGTGCTGATCTATCAGGTTCCAGTTGTACAGTCGCGCCTTGCCTGGCGGCTTGAAGTGTGGAGCACTTATTTTCAAAATGCAGTGGATCCGGTTGGTAAAATGCCTACGCCCTTACCATCCACACCCTTTGCAACTTTTACACCCAAGTCTCCTACGCCGACCACTTTGGCGACCCAGCCTACTACTCCCACCCCACTGCCTCCTCCTCCCCAGGCCGCTTTACCGGCGCCCAAATACGAATTGCAGGGGATAAATAATTGCGGTCCGGCTACTTTGACCATGGCCCTGCGTGTATATGGTTGGTCGGGCGATCAATATGATATTGCCAAAATCATCAAGCCCGTTCCCCAGGATCGCAATGTAAACCCGGATGAGCTGCGTTATTTTGTGTTAAATGAGGCCGGCTGGCTTCGTGCAGAATACCGTGTGGCCGGGGATTTAAACCTGGTCAAAAGGCTTTTAGCCGCCAATTATCCTGTGATCATCGAAGAACAATCAAAACTTGACCCCCAGGATGCGAAAGGGCCCGCCGACGATCTATGGGACGCTCACTATTTGCTCATTACCGGCTATGACGACCAAAGCGGCACAATCACTGCCCAGGATTCCTACCATGGCGCGAATCTAAAGATACCCTACGATAAGTTGATGACCGATTGGAAGCCCTTTAATTATTTATATATGGTCATTTACCTGCCTCAGGATGAAGGT
>Ga0182027_10012847_pt1 | contig 11732 bp, 11 predicted proteins | sample 712E1DmetaG_FD_121300 | JGI IMG/M metagenome (GOLD analysis project Ga0182027, IMG submission 121300) | Permafrost microbial communities from Stordalen Mire, Sweden - 712E1D metaG (Illumina Assembly) | ecosystem: Environmental > Terrestrial > Soil > Wetlands > Permafrost | place: Sweden...
CAAGATCCCAAGACCGCAGACAAGGGCGGCGATCTCGGCGAGCTGACCGCCAGTGAGATGCCCTCCGCCGTCGGCGAAGCCGCCTTTTCACTCAAGGCCGGAGACCTGACGCCCGAGCCGGTGCGCACTGCCGATGCGTTGCATCTGGTGCAGGTCGTCAAAGTCGTCGAGCCCCAGGATCGGCCTTTCGACGAGGTCAAACGTCAGGTCGCAACCACCATGGTCGTCGACCGGGCCAAGGCTACTGCGGCCCAGGCCGAGGCCGACGCCTTTCTGGCAAAGATGAAAACCGGCGCAAAGATTGAAAAACTGACGGTTGCCGAAAGCGCCAAAGGCACCGCCGCTAAGCTGCCGGTCCGCTACGAGACCCCGTGGATCCTGCATGATCCCGAGGGCGGCGTGCCCAGGATCGGCTCTTCGCCGGAGCTGCTCGCGGCAGTTTTCACGCTGAGCCCCAGTCATCCGCTTCTGGATAAAACCTTCAAGGTGGGCGACGCCTATTACGTCATTGCGCTCAAAGAGCGCGAGAGCGCGGATCTGGCCAAGTTCGAAGAGACCAAGAGCAAGCTGCGCGAACAGGCCATCTGGGTAAAACGCACTCGGGTGTTGCGCGAATGGCTCACCTCCCTGCGTCAGCAGGCCGCGGTCGAGCTCAATTCCGCCTTGTTTGCCACCCGCAAACGGGCGTGATTGCGGCCCGAAAAAATTTAGCACCAAATCCCCCCCAGCACCCGATAATGAGATAAAGGCAATGGTGCGCCCTGCGGTCGAGGCAGGGGCGTATGAGGGTAGACTATGGCCCATGATTCATATCCGGTAATTGGTGGTTCCTCCCAAGCCCCGATCATCACCCCCGACACCACGGTGTTGGTCCCGACACCGCCCGTAGCCAAACCCGTCGCGCCCGGCTCCGATGCGCAGAACCTCTACACCACGGCGGCCCCGCCCAGGAGTCCTGCCCCGAAAACCAATCGCCACAACCCTCATCCGGACGCACCGACAGGCGGTACTCAGCTTCGTTCTGGTGGCACGCCGGCGTATGCCCGCAGGAACGAATGGAAGAAAGTGGAAAAGGAGTACGGCGAGGACTGGCCTGGAAATAATACCGTGGCCCGGACGGGAAACCGCGCAACGGGGCCAAATAGCTCGCTCCCCCAGATCAATACGACCAAAATGCAGGCAATCGCCAGCCATGTGCCCGGCATCACGGTCGCCGAGAACCTGTTCGTGGAGACCGGCGTGCAGATGCAGGTGTCCGACACGCCCGTGGCCGGTACACTCTATCGTTGGCAGGCCGGCGATACCTGGCAGGGCGTGCTTTCCACTTTGTACCCAGATCGGTACCCAGCCCCGCCCGCTACGTTCACTCCCGAGCAGCAGCAGATGCTCTCCGATGACGTAAAGGTCATCGCCAGGGTCACGGTCCTCGCCCTGATGGCCCAGCAGGGCATCTCGCTCGACAGCAACGCCGGCAGGCAGAAATTCCACGACCTCGTCAACGCCGCCGTCTTCCATCCGAACGCCCTGGACCCCATTGCCCTGCCCGACCAAGCTGACCAGGTTCGTTTGGTCGCACAGAGATTGCACCGGGATGCAGACCCTCATGGCCAGATTGTCGACGTGCGCCAGCAGCGGCTGATTGCTCAGTATGGAGCAATCCTCCACGAAAAGACCAAACACATGACCCCTGAGCAGGTCCACGGTTACCTGCTCCAGCATCTCAAGCCGCGGCCGGATGCGTCCGGCGAAGACATTCAAAGGGCGAGGGCCATGCAGGCTCATCTCGACACGGTGTGGCAGCACAATGCCGGGCACGAGACCGAGTTCGTCGAGGACTTTATCCAGGCCTTTGCGCGCAGAGCCGCCGCTCCGCGCGACGCGGAACGCCGAGAGAGAGAGGCGCAAACCCGGCCCACACGCACATTTGCAGCGATCCCCACTGAGATATTGACGACACCACGCACCTCGCCGCAGGTAGTCACCGCGGGCACCAACAAAAACCTCGCCGCCAGCCGGCTCAGAATGGCCATTGCGCCCGGGTTAACGACGAGCTCGGCGCCATCAACGACGGGCGCACCGGTCGTCAAGACCTCCAGCGCTGAGCCGGTGGGCCAGAACGCAGGCAGCCCGACTCGGACCGTCATCGTGAAGAAAGGCCAAGCGTTGTCCGCAGCGCTCCAAACGGCGGGCTTGCCGCACGACAAGGCGACGCTCCAAAGTGTCATGGCGGCCAGTAACGGCAAAATCAAAAACGTCGATCTCGTGCAGCCCGGGGCCTACGTCGTGCCCGCCACCAAAGGGAGCACGGCGACCGGCTCGTCAACGGACATAGTGGATATTCCGGATCCCGCCGCCGATTCCACGGATGCTCAGGATGAGTCACTGCCGCTCCCTTCTTACAACTTCGAGGACGACGCTTGGCGAGCCGCGATGGCCTCCACGATGAATTCGTGGGACAATGGCAACCCGCATCTGCCCGGTTCCACGACGTCGCCGTACGACGAAGCGATCGCAGACACCGACCGCGACCTCTTGGGCGCCATCGGCAAAGCCGAGGCTCAAGGCATGAGTCGCGAGAAGTCAGAGTCCATGGCGGCAAAGGGGCTCGCGCAAAAGGCGCAGGCCGAAGCGAACGTGCAAAAGAAAAAGCTGGACCACAACGACAACGACCGGGCGCACGAACGCAACGACATCTCGAACCAACAAGTGCACAACAACGACGTGAAGAACGCCAACGAGGATATCGCCGACGCTCGTCTGAGCCCGAACATCGCGGTGGCGCGTACCCCGTTCCCCGCCAGTGGTCGATAGGTCGGAGTCCGGCTTTCTCACTGAGTCCGTTGTCTTGAATCCATGAAACCCCGAAGCGTGTACGTGTGCCAGGCATGCGGCTATCAGGCCCCCAAATGGCTGGGGCGCTGTCCGGGTTGCCAGGCCTGGAGCACCCTGATCGAAGAGATTCAGGCGAGCGCGCCGACGCCGGCAACTGCAGCCTCCGGTGAGCCGTTCGGCCAACCCGTCGCCCTGAGCCGGGTGGTCATGGACACCGCCGCACGCGTAACGACCGGAATCGAAGAGCTGGATCGCGTCCTGGGTGGCGGGCTGACCACGGGATCGCTCGTCCTCGTTGGTGGAGATCCGGGCATCGGCAAGTCCACTCTGCTGCTGCAGGCGGTCGGCCAGCTGACCCGTCGCGGCCAACGGGCCCTTTATCTGAGCGCCGAAGAGTCGTTGGCGCAGATCAAGATGCGTGCCGAAAGACTGGGCGTGGCCTCGGATACGTTGTTCCTGCTGAGCGACACGCGGATCGAGGCTCTCGATGCCGCGATCGAGCAACTGCAGCCGGCCGTCATCGTCGTCGATTCGATTCAAACCGTCGGCGTATCTGAGCTCGAGAGTGCCATCGGCTCGGTGGCGCAGATCCGCGCCGTCACCCAGCACCTCATGCACATTGCCAAAGGCCGCAACATCGCGACGTTTGTCGTCGGCCACGTGACCAAAGACGGGACGATCGCCGGCCCCAAGGTCATGGAGCACATGGTCGACACGGTGCTGTATTTCGAAGGCGAGCGCACCGGGCCGTTTCGCATCTTGCGTGCACACAAAAACCGGTTCGGCTCCGCGCAGGAAATCGGCATCTTCGAGATGCAGGTCCAGGGCCTGGTCCCGGTCGCCAATCCCTCGGCGCTATTTTTGTCCCAGCGCGCTACGGCCCCCGGGGCGGTCGTTATCACATCGATGGAAGGCTCACGACCGTTGCTGCTCGAAATCCAGGCCCTGACCGCGCCCGCTGTCTATGGCACGGCCCGGCGCACAGCGGTCGGCTTCGATCCGCAGCGGGTCGCCATGTTGTGTGCCGTGTTGGACCGCCGCGCCGGACTCGAAACCGGCAACATGGACATCTATATCAATGTCGCCGGCGGCGTGCGCATCAGCGAGCCGGCTGCGGATCTGGGTGTCATCCTGGCGTTGGCCTCCACCGTGCGCAATATTGCCGTGCCCACCGATGTCGTGGTGATCGGCGAGGTAGGCCTGGCCGGCGAGATTCGCGGCGCTTCCTATCTGCCCGCCCGCATCCAGGAGGCACAACGTCTGGGTTTTTCGCGGTGCGTCGTGCCGAAGATAGACGTAGAGCGATGGCAAGGCCCCAAGGCTCGATTGCCGTTGACCGGAGTCGAGCGCGTCAGCGCGGCCCTGGCAGCCGTAGACCTGCAATAGGCTTGTGTTGTAGAACCGGGAAACCATGAAATCGGGTCGGGACCGCCGTACTCATCCGCGTGTCGCCTTGCACATGCTCGTCCAGTTCCGCCTGGAGACCATGGAAGATTTCTTGGCACAATATGCCGGCAACATCTCGGCCGGCGGCATGTTCATTCGCTCCAACGAGCCGCGCGAGTCGGGCAGTCTGATTTATCTGCAGTTTCGCCTAAAGAGCGGAGAAAAGCTCATCGAAGGCCTGGGCCGTGTCGTGCACGTCAACCCGGTCGGGCATGAGGAGCCCGGCATGGGGGTCGAATTCGTGAACCTCGATCCGGAATCGGTCACGTTGATCGAGCGCATCGTGCAGGAACGCATCGGCGACGAGCCGTAACGGTGCCAATGCCACGCTAGGCCTTGAGCCGAAAACCTCCGCTCGGCGGCTTCCTGCGTCCGACTTTGGGGCTCCGGGGGCCGGAGCCAGCCACGCCCGCAAACAGGCGCGTAAGGCGCGTGACCGTCGCGGCCGCCTGGCCGGCGAGACTGGAGACAGTCGGGCGGCCAGAACAAGCGTAGCCGACGGCCACGGCTCCCCAGGCCACATCGACCGCGCCGGTCAGCGTCCCCGACCGCATCGCTTCGCTCAGGGCGGTGAAGAATCCGCCACTTTGGGGAACGATGGCGCACACGGCGCGCTCCTTTTGCAGCATTGCGAGCTCGTCGGCGTCGAGAAACTCGGGCACACTCACTGTCAGCAGGGCGCCTCGGACCACGGCCGCATCGTGCGTCTTGAAAAAGTCTTCTCGAGAAAAACCAGGTGCCGCCGGCCAGCTCAGCGTCTGTCCGCTTTCGAATCCGATGACCGACTCGGGCAGAACGATCGCTCCTTCGCCCAGCGCGGTGGGGTCACAATCGCCCAGGAGCGTGATGCTGCGGACGTGGTCGCCGACACTCAAAAGGAGCTCGTCCACGAGGGTTCCGCCAGGATCCTGGCAGTTCGCGCTCACCCGAATCAGAACGGGTGCCGGTCCAATCCAGCTTAATCGCGGCAGGCGTGCATCGATTACGCCCTGATCCAGACGTGAGAGATCCACGACATCAAAGGCGAGGGCCCCATCCGCATAGTGACGAATGCCTACGGTTCGCTCGGCCGCCAGCCGCTCCTCGACCAACTCGCGGTCCGTATGAGCGAAGTCTCGAGCGATGGCATACAGGACGTGCTCCGGGACCTGCGGCGACAGATCACTGAGATCGGAGCCCACCTGGGCCAAATGGCCGGCCGCCCACGCGACAAGAACTTCCCGTAGCTCGCGGGTGTAAGGAGACAGACAATCGACGACCATCTCGGGCCCAAGCCACAGATGCAACGGCCTGTCCCACAGTCCCATCTCGGCTAAATACGCCGCAATCCTCTTCGCGGCGCGCTCGGCCAGTTGCCCAAGTGCCCGGGGCGACAACTCCGCATCGATGAGAATCTGCGGCCACGCGTCGCGGCGCGGGCCCAGAAACGCGACCGCCAGTGCCCACGCTACAGACAGCAGAGCATCCCAATGACCCGGGACCTCCAGAAAGATCCGCGACGCAGGGCCTTCGGCCAGAGCGTATCCGCAAAAGGAGCCGACTGAGCGCGCTTCCCTAGGCAGCACGGCAACCAGATGACACGTGCTCGCTCTGAAGAACAGCTCGGGCAGCTCGTCTTGTGCGAGAACAGGCTCGTGCTCTGCATTTACGGACGACACGATGCCGGCCAACTCCACCAGATCCAGCTTGCCGCGGCGCGAGGCCCGGCGCACCAGGCATTGAAATTCCTGCGCCAGCTGTTGCTCGACTGACATCCTCGTCATCACCGCACCTTACCGTCCTTGCAGATGCTCGCAGAGCCCCAGCTCGTAAAGGCGATTCGGAGCATACTCGAGTAGGATGAGATCTTTGATGCGCTCATTATAGCTGTGCACGGCGGAGGCGACCATGCCCGCGACGCGGGAATCAGCGTCGCTATAAATCCAGAAAGAGCGGCAGCGCGGGCTAAAAAAGGCGTCGCGGTGGTCGACATCGAGCGCATAGGGGAATCGCGCGCAACTGAGCGGCCAGTGTGGATAGAGCGAGCACTTGCCTTCGGTCGTAAGGGCCAGGCAGGCGCCCATCCGGTTCTGGGCGAGCACCGGGAACCTGGCCCAGGCCTGCGAGGAAACCTGGCGCAACAGAGCCGGCCTGGCTGCAAGCTCGTGCGGCGAAAACTCTGGCTTGACGCCAACGATCAGGTCCGTGCGGCCCAGGTCCATGAGCGTCGCGATATCGCGCAAGCGCAGTAACACGGTGGCGTTTTTGCCCACACAGCACACCTCCGTGCAGCAGCCGCAGTCGTTGACCTGCCATCGATGGGCGCGCACGGACACGCGGGCCGGATCGAGAAGCGTGAGGCGATTATCTCTGCGCAACCGCCAGTAGCGGAAGAAATGAGGCGGCAGCCACAAAGGCCGCCGCGTCACTTCCTGCCAAAGTCGGTCCAGAGCCGCGACGGTCGGCCTGGCCGCGTCTGCGGCAGGGGCCGGCAAGGCCACTATTGGATGCCGATAGCGATGCGCGCACCCTTGAGTTGCTGCACGCTATTGGCGATCTGATCGAGCTGTTGCTGCATGGCCTCGGCACGACCGCGTACGTCGCCGTAGCCGCGCACGACCACCTCGCGACGGCTGCCGGGACAGTTCTGCGTCATGAACTTGGCGTAACCGTTGGCGCGCTGTTCGAGGCCGCGCATCTGCCCCAAAAGCTGCTCGTAATGGTTCCGCAAGGCCATGACCCGGTTGTTCTGCTGGTTGACTTCGGCCTGACCGCGGTTCCACTCGCTGAAAATTGCCGAGCAGCGGTCGATGATGCCCTGATCCGTGCTGCCCGCGACCAGGTTATTGCAGCTCTTGGCCTGGAACTCTTGGCTAAGCGGCTGAATCTGCCGGGTCAGGCGGTCCACATCGCGCCGGCTCCCCTCGGCATCGGCGTGCAGCTGCTTCAATTCCGCCTCGATCGGTCCGCGCTCGCGCTCGAGCTGATCCACCATCGAGTCGTAAGCTCCGCAGCCGTGAATTCGACCCGCGCAGTCGCGATCGATGACGCTCTGCTGCGCCTGGACCTGTTGATCGGAATTGCCAACGAGGTTCTGCAGCTCCGCGCGGCGAGCCCCAAGATCGTTCATGCGCCGTTGCAGTTGGGCGAGCTCGGTGTCGATGTTGTTCATCTCGCCGCGATAAGCATCGCCCTGCTGACGCTGCTGCACCAAGATCTGGTGGCGGGACGCACAGAACCGCTCCTGGGCGGGATTGGGCATCATGGGCATGCCGGGCATGGGCATCGGGGGCGGACCCGGCCGATAGATCGGTTGCGGTTGCGCCCAGGCGCTGGCCCCGGCTAAAAGCAGACTAGATAAAACGAGCAAGTTTAACGTGCGCATAAAGCTCTCCTCTCGCATCAATGCGGATTTGTGGCGGATCATAGCCATATGGGCGCCTTTTCACCAGCCTTGATTTTGCTCTAGGCAAGGGCCATCGGCGAAGCCTGCGCAACCCCGTCGACGCCCACAGCCTGCGTCGCGGATTCGATGACATAGGGCAGCAGCACCGTAAACTTGCTGCCCGCCCCCACGCGGCTCTCGACCGAAATGGTGCCCGAATGCGCACGAACGAAATTGCGGGCAATCGCCAGGCCGAGTCCGGTTCCGCCAAATTCGCGCGTCGAGCTGTTGTCGACTTGAAAGAAAGCGTCGAAAATGCGATCCAATTTGTCCTCCGGAATGCCGATGCCGGTGTCGGACACCACCATGCGCAAATGCCGATTCCGCGCCGGCTCGAACCGGTCGAACGCATCGGCGCCAGCCGGGGGTGCATCGCAAAGATCGACGCGCACGGTCACCGTGCCGCCGGCCGAAGTGAATTTGATTGCGTTCGCGATCAGATTGGTCAACACGCGCCGAATCTTGTCGGCATCCAGCGCGATCGGCTCCACCGCGGGATCGACCGAAACATCCAGCTCGATGCGGCGTTGCTGCGCCTGCGGCGCGACGTCGGAAACCGCCAAGTCGACGACCTCCTGCGGGTGAACCTGGCGGCGCACCATGCGGGCATTGCCGGACTCGATGCGCGACAGGTCGAGCACCTGGACGATGAGGGACAGCAGGCTTTCCCCCTTTTCGAGAATGGTCTTGACGTAGTCGCGCTGCTCCGCCTCGAGCTCGCCGGCCATGCCTTCCAGGAGCATCTCGGCATAGCCGATGACGCTGGTCAAAGGAGTCCGCAGCTCATGGGACACCGTGGCCACGAAGTTCGACTTGAGGCGATCGAGATCTTTGAGCTGCTCGTTGGAAAAGCGCAGTGCCTCGTTGGCTTTCTTGAGGTCATCGAACGCGGCGGTCACGCTCGCCACGTGCATCTTGCTGGTAATCCAGCTCTTGTAGCTTGCCTCCAGGACTACCCGAAAGACCCCGACCATGTGGGCGACGACCTGTTCGACCGACGTGTCGGGCGCACGCGGAATTTTCTGCAAGTATTGCCCGAGGGACACGAGACTCAGGTCCGGCTCATATTGTTTGAGCTCGGCCGGCGGCTCGGCCAGGGAGTCGGGCGCATACGGGCCGATGATGAGTCGCCCCAGATTGTCGCCCTGGTGCACCAATGGCACGAGCTTGTAACGCAGCCCGCTGAAACAACGGACCGTGGTGACCTTGTCGGCTTCGGTCAAAGGCACGGTCTTGATGTGCTCGACCAGGCGTGTGCACTGCGTTCGCGTAGAATGGACACTGAACAGGTACCCGCAGTGCTCGGCGTTCAAGGCCCGCACATCGGCCAGTTTGGCGCCCGACGCGGCAAACACCTTGACGCCGATACCATACAGCTCGGAAAAACTACGGCACAGCTCGCGAAATCCTTCGATGTCGAGCAAGACGTCCAGCGGGGGTCGCTCGTCCAAAGGTGTGTTGGTCATAGCGGCGTCCCTGCGGCCTGGCCGGAGGCAATAGAATCTCCGTGCGCCGGTTGCACCAAAGCGGCGAGCAGCTCAGAGCACGAAAGTCCGAGTTTCTTCTCAAAGTCGTAGCGGCGGTTGAGGCACGAAAACACTGCGGTCAGCAGCCCCTCGAACGTCTCGTACACTCCTTCGCCGCGGATGGCGACCGCCTTGAACACGGGCTCGGGGCCGCGCTTTTTGACTTGTTCGATCTCTTCATCCGGCCGCACATCCGGCAAGTCACGTTTGTTGAACTGGATTACCGTCGGAATCGACCGCGGATCCAGGCCGTTGTCCGCCAGATAGCGGCGCATGCCGTGCCAGAACTCGTTGTTCAGGGCCGCCAGACTCTTCTGGCTGTCGGCGACAAACACGACGCCGTCGGCTCCAGCCAGCACGATGCGCCGGGTCGCCGCGTGGATGATCTGGCCGGGCACGGTGAACAGCTTGAGCTTGACATGATAGCCCGTCGGTGTAAGCACGCAGAGAGGCAACAGATCGAAAAAGAGCGTGCGGTCATCGGCCGTGTCGAGCACCGTCAATTGCCCTGCGCTCGCGCCGCCCAACAGCTTGTGCAGGGCCTGTAAATTAGTGGTTTTGCCAGAGAGCGGCGGGCCGTAGTACACGACTTTGAGAATGATCTCGTGTTGCGCGGAGTTGAACTGCACTCTACGCGCACCATAAACGCGAATGGCGGCCAATGTCCATGTCCCGACCCTTAGCGCTTCGGCTTGCCTTTGGCGCGGTTCTTTTCGACGAACTGCAGCCGCAGATCGGTCAATATCCTCTGCAGGCTCGAGTCTTCTTCCCGGCTGAGATTGCCACGGGTCTTGGCCTGCAGCATGCCGAGAATGTCGATATATTCGCGTGCCAGCTCGACGTTCTCCGGCACGTCGCCGGCCGCGCCTTTCGGCAAAGCCCCCATCGCCGCCAGGGCCGTGGCGCCCAGGGATGCGACGAAGGTGAGAAAGTCGATCTGCGATTGTCCCTCCGGCGGCGGCTGGGGCGTGGACTTGGGCTGGGGCGTGGGACTCGCGCTGGCCGGCGGATCATTGCGGCGGGGCTCGGGGTCCACGGCGTCCTTCTTTATCGTTCCGTCCGCGCCGAAACGCCGGCGATCGACCACTTTGAAGACCGATTCGTCTCTCTTGCTATCTTGCTCACCCATCTTTGAGAATCTCCCTCTTCAGTAAGCGAATGCCAGTTGCTGCCAGAGGCGGCCGCGCTGGATCAAGAGCACGACCTGTCCCCGCCAATAAGCTCGAGCCATGGCCTTGCCAAAGGCGCCCTTGCCGAGGATCGGCTCGGAGTGAGTTTCAAGACACCAAATCTAGACGTCCGTATCGCCGCGCGGCCCCCAGCTCAGGCCCTTGGCGACCGAGCCGTCGTGTGCAGATGTGGCTGCGTGCGGCACAACCATCTCATCGAGATTCAAGACCTCGGCATTGTCACTGGCGTCGCGCGTTTTGGCCAGGTACTCGTCCGCCTGTTTGCGCGTGATCAGGTTCTTTCTGATGTGTCGCTCAATCAAACGGGAATCAAATAGAACATCATCCGGGATCTTTGCCATCTCGCCCTCGCTTTGCGTCTCGTTCACGCGCGTGGCGCAATATAGATATGCTCGCGTACAAATGCAAGCGCGCACCTATCTCCTCCTTTCCTCCAGACTTGCATTCGCTGTCCGCGTTTCGTACAATCATTTTGATTCTGCACCATCGCAATTTCATAGGAGGATCTCATGGGTGCCTGCATTATCCCGAAAATCCCGACGGCTGCGAAACCGTACGTGAAAGTACTGGAGGCCGATCCGAGCGGCGGCGGAGGAATTGTCAAGTTCGATGCACCGGAGTTGTCCATTCGCGACCTCGATATGCTCACGGACGTTCTGCGCGCCATTGACGAGATGGCGGGAATGACGCGCGGCACTTGCGATGCCGACATGGACAAGGCGTCGAAGATGCTGACTCGGCTTGTTGCTCACTTCCCGAGGACAGACGGGGAATACGTGGCGAACTGCATATTTGTTGAGAGTTGGCTGCAGGATCCAGCTGCGAAAAAAATAAACGCGTTTCGTCAACTGCTCCTCGACCACGGTGCCAAGTCAGAGAATCTGCCCGAGCCTTTGCCGACCCTTCCACCCGGTGTAACAGCACGGTAGGATCTTTCGCTGCGCACGTGGTGTGGCTGTGACCGAATCAGACGACGCCAAGCTGGACAAGGAGTTGGCGTCTCTATTGAAAGCCGCGAACAGTCGATCGAGAGTTCGCAAGAATTTCGCCAAAGATAGCCTGTCCAACGACCGCCAGCCCCAGGCCCCACGGGCAGAGACAAAAGACCCGAGGGCGGCTCTTGGCTCGCAGCCGCGCGGCGGCGCGTGCCTTCGCGGACGTCGCAAATAGGCTGGCGCCTTTCTGGTGTGGTCGGGTCGAGGACCGGCGCGGTGATGTGCAGGCTGCTCTTGGTTGTATCCGCCGTTTCCAGCTTCGTGCCCGTGTAGAGCGCACCATCATTCCGTTTCCGGCCCCCGCCACTTCGAACCGGAC
>Ga0182027_10012849_pt1 | contig 11731 bp, 11 predicted proteins | sample 712E1DmetaG_FD_121300 | JGI IMG/M metagenome (GOLD analysis project Ga0182027, IMG submission 121300) | Permafrost microbial communities from Stordalen Mire, Sweden - 712E1D metaG (Illumina Assembly) | ecosystem: Environmental > Terrestrial > Soil > Wetlands > Permafrost | place: Sweden...
AACGATAGGTTACTACTAACTGTAGCCTACCGCTTCTTGGCCAGTGCTTAAAACAGAAACATTAATAATTAATCCAGAAAACCCAGCTAACTTATCCACTTGATTTAATTTATAGGTAAAATTCCGGAAAATGCCCTTAATAATTTTAGGTTTTCTTTACGTGACCCAACCGTGATTCTTAGCATTGTCGTTAAAGACGCTTCGTCGAGAAATATTCTAGTCACAATTTTATTACGCTCTTTGAGCTGGTTATATATTTGTCGGGCGATAAAATTAGATGGAGGCTCCAGCAAAAAATAATTTGCCAAGCTTGGCAGTATTTTGCAACCTAATTTTGCCAGCCCCGCCTGCAAAAACTTTTTTTCCGCAAGTGTTTGTTTAACAACCTGTTCCATATGCCGCCTTCTTTGCCACAATTTCAAGCCCAGGTTCTGGCTTAAAGAATTAACATTATATGGGTACTTAACCTTTAACAATGAATCAACAACGCCTTTCGGAGCCGCCACATAACCCAGGCGCAAGCCCGCGGCTCCGAAAGCTTTACTAAAAGTCCGCAATACCGCTACGTTATTCATTTGCGCCTTTACTAAACTTATACCGGACAAAAAACCTTGGGCATCGGCAAACTCCCCATACGCTTCATCAACTATAACGAGCCCGGAAAAACCGAACGCGAATCTTTTGATTTCGTTTAACGGAATAACGCTTCCGGTTGGATTGTTGGGATTGCATAAAATTAACACATCGCCCTGTTCGGCATTTTTTTTTAACAATCCCCAATCAGGCTTAAACCCAAAGGCCAAAGGAATGGATTTATATCCAATATTATTGGCTTCTGAGCGCGCCCGATACATGCCGTAAGTCGGCGCAAAACTCAAAACGCGCCGACCCTGCCGGACATAAGTTTTTATGAGCAAATCAATTAGTTCGTCGGAGCCATTCCCAATTAAGACCTGCTCTTGTTTTAAGTCGTAGTAGCCGCTAATGGCAAGCCTTAATTTGTCGGCAGTCGGATCCGGATACCTATTTATGCCCCTGCACTGTTTTGAATTGATGAGCGGGACAGAATTTTCGTTCGCGTCAAAATAAAGATACCCTTTGCCTTTTAGAATTGAACGCGCGGCAACGTAAGGCCTTAATACTTTGATACGTTTTAATGGTTCTAATTTTATTAATTTCATACTGATTAATTTTAATTATCGGAAGCCAGCCTAATTTCCACAGATCTGGCGTGGCCTTCCAATCCTTCGGCCCGGGCTAGTACACCGGCCGTTTCAGCTAAAGCCTTAAGTCCTTTTTTGGTGAGTGATTGTGCTGTAAATGTTTTTTGAAAAGTCTGTACCGAGACGCCGCCGGCAAACCGCGCCGTCCCCATAGTCGGCAGGGCGTGGTTCGTGCCGGAACAATAATCACCAATCGCCTCGGGGGCAAAAGAGCCTAAAAAAACCGAACCCGCGTTAGTGATGCCGGAAAAAAGTTTTGTAGGGTTTTTAATTTGGATGCTTAAGTGTTCGGGGGCATACGCGTTTGCAATCTCAACCGCTGCTGATAACTGCGGCACGACAACAAACAGACAATTTTGCAAAGCTTGGCCGGCTATGTTTTTTCGGGGCAGCGACTTCAACTGTCTCGCCAATTCTGAACGGGTAGAAACAATGATTTTTAAACTATTTGACACCAAAATGACTTTAGCCAAAGGGTCGTGCTCCGCTTGGGCAACCAGATCCGCCGAAACAAAACGCGGATCCGCGGTGCTGTCCGCAATTACTAACAACTCCGAAGGCCCCGACAGCATATCGATGGCGGCGCCTTGGGGGTCAATGCTGACTTCCGCCTTTGCCGCCGTCACATAAGCGTTGCCCGGTCCAACAATTTTATCCACTTTCGGAATACTTGCGGTACCGTAAGCCAATGCCGCAATCGCTTGCGCTCCGCCCATGGCATAAACTTCTTCAATTCCCAATAACTTACAAGTTGCTAAAATAGCGGAATTTACTTTCCCGTCTTTTTGTGGAGGACTGCAAACTGCAATTCTGGAAACACCGGCAATTTTTGCCGGTACGCCCAGCATTAACACTGTTGAGACCAAAGGCGCGCTTCCTGCCGGTATGTATAAACCAACTGAAGCCAAAGGTTTAGTTATCCGACGGCAATAAACTCCAGGCACGGTTTCTGCTGTCCGATTTTGCGGCTCGTTTGGCTTATAAAATTTTTTAATGTTGTCAGCTGCAATCCGTAAACTTTTTAAAAGTAACGGCGATGTTTTTTGATATGCCTTAAGTAAACTTTTTTGACTGACTCTAAAGCTTTTTAACTTCACGCCGTCAAACCTTTCAGTATAGAGGCGCAAAGCTTTATCCCCGTTTTTTCGGACATCTTTTATGGTTTGCAAAACCTGCCCTCGATATTTAGACAAATCCAAAGCCGGTCTTTGCAAATATTTATATATTTTCTCTCTGTTATTTTTTGAATAATATAAAATTTTCATACAATCTTTATTAATAATATCTTTGTAAAATTAAAATACTTTTTCATAGGTTTTCCCAATTAAACTTGTCAAATTTTATCTCTTTAACTTTTCCGCCCACCTCAACTGTTTTTCCTTTCACAGCAACTTTTAAACTATAACTGCTGGGTTGAACGACTATTAAATCTGCCTTTTTTAAACATAAGGCCAAAGCAATACTGCCTGATGCACAACTGGTTTCCGTCACCATAGAATCCAAGACCCTCACATAAATAACAGGGACAATTTTATACTTGCTGTTTGCAAGCTTTTTATAAAATACAAAACCGGCGGCCTCAGATGTAACTTTCTTATCTTGATATAGCTTTCTAAAACAACTTAAAAAGTCAACATTGTTTGCATAATAACGCCCGGGAATTACAATTAGCGAAATTCCTTTGATAATCACAATTTTACAATTTACCTTCCGCCTGTCTAACCTTAAAGTAATTTTTTCCACAGAATAAGGCAGGGATGTTTTAAATTTAGAAAAAACTGCATCACCATTGATGTTTAATTTTACCGACGCGGTTAAAAGATTGTTTGAGCCCGAGCTTTCAAAATTAAAACTTAATCCGGCATTTTTTGAATAAGCCAAAAAGACCGCGAGTGCTCTTGCCGCGTTACCGCAAAATTCGCCGCCCATCATTTGCAATCTGCAAAGCGCTTTAGAATTATTTGCCGGTTCAATAAAGCCAACTTGTTCACAGGAAGGAATTCTTTTTATAATCTCTTTGGCTAACTTCGGCTGCTTATTTCTGGGAATTCTATCCGAAACCAGGACAGTTGGATTGCCTCCGGGATCAACATAGGCACAATTAATTTTTTTCATATCAAATAAAGTTAAATTGTTAAATATAACAAAATCCCTTCTCTTCCGGGAAGGGGTTGAGTGATAAATTGCTAATTACGCATTACCAACGCAGCCCTTTCGCAGAAGAAAAAGGAGCGTGATAATGCGGGGCTAAACGCTTAAGCATTAATTTGTAGCCGCCGCGGCCGTTTTGGAGCCAATCTGATATGCGCGCGATGGTGCGGGGGGAAAGGCCGGTTTTACCGCGGATGGCGGTATAAGATATTTTATCCGATAACATTTTTGCTGCTTGCCAGCGGTTGCCGAATTCCAGAATTTCGTCTTCTGTTAAAAGGTCGCGCAAAAACTTTTTGGCTTCGGATTTTGTTCGCAAAGCCAAAACCGCTTTTACCAAGGCGTCTGTTTTTTTATCCAGCACCACTTTTTTCTTTAAAAAAGTGGTGCTGGATTTATTGTCCCATTTATTATTCATAAAATTCGCGTTACTGACCCTCATCCGCCCCGTCTGACGGGGCACCTTCTCCCATCCGCCTCCGCCATCCACCGTCGCCATCCACCGTCGCCAAGGCTATGGCGGACAAGAGGCTATGGCGGACAAGGAGGGAGAAGGAAATAATGAATGATGCTATACGCTATATTAAAGTATAGCGATATACCCAAGTATAGCAGAATAAAAAAGTTTGTCAAGAGGACAGAACATAACAGGGGACAGAACATAACCATTCATCTTTTTTCGATAATAAGCCGTAGCGCGCCCAATTTATTGGGCTGCAGCCGATAAATACCGTAGAACGGCACAAGTCGGCACGCTACATTGCAAGTTAGCTGATTTATCAGCTGTTGTTAAAATTTAACAGCCCATAAACCTGTCCCGTGTTCCGTCACGGGATGGGCTAACTACAACACCGAGTCGTGAATGAATTGATGGGCACCATCTGGCGGCCGCCAGATGGTGCCCATCAAGGGAACCAAAAACCCCTTTTTATGCGTATAATTGACAATTGTGGTATAATTAGTGCGCTTAGAAAAATTAAGAAATAGACAATAAATATATGGTATATTTGTATATTATTATAGTCCTGGCGATTATAGTAATCTTGATGTTCAACGGGCTGGTTCGCGCGAAAAACCGCGTGGACGAGGCTTGGAGCGACATTAGTGTTCAGTTAAAGCGCAGGTACGATTTAATTCCTAATTTGGTGGAAACGGTTAAGGGTTATGCCGCGCACGAATCGGGCGTGTTTGAAAAAGTTACGGCCGCGCGTACCGCGGCTATGGGAGCGGGAACGCTTGATGACAAGCTGGCAAAAGAAAACGCCTTGTCCGGAACTTTAAAAAGTTTGTTTGCCGTGGCCGAAGCTTATCCGGACTTAAAAGCCAACGCCAACTTTATGCAGTTGCAAAGCGACCTGACCGATACCGAGGACAAAATCCAAGCCGCGCGCCGCTTCTACAACGGCAACGTCCGCGACTTCAACACCAAAATCCAGCAATTCCCCGGCAACCTCTTTGCCTCTATGTTCGGCTTTACCAAACGCGACTTCTTTGGCATAGACGAGAGCGGACCCGAGGCACAACCGGTCAAAGTTCAGTTTTAACTGAACTTTGATCCCGAGCGAATCCGAATGGCGAGGGTAAAATTTAAACTCGAAAAATGTATGAAAAAAATTATTTTCGCAGGGATCATCCTTTCATTCCTTGCTGCTGCTTGTAATAGTAGCTACCAAACTTCACAACCAACGAGCATTGTAAAACCATCAACGGTTCCGTCTGCCGCTCCTATTAGTAATAATCAAAATCCTAGCCAATCCGCTGCCACATCAAGCCAACCATTGCAAAACCCCAATAATAGTCTCCCGCCAAAAACATACACAAGCACAAACTTAAATTTCAGTTTAACCATAGAAGGTGACTCGGATATTTTAGAAAACAACGAAAATGCTTATTTGTTCTATTCCAAGGATAAAAACGTGGTTGAACAAGATTTACGCAACGGAAATACAATTTTTGGGAGTTGGGAAATTGGAGGTTGGGAAATTTTGACAAAACACACTAATAACGATTCAGGGTTACAAAAATTTTTGCAAGGAATTTATGGACAAACTTGTAAATTTGGCCAAATGACTCCAACTAAATTTAGCACCACTTTTGATGTAAACTTTACCAATGCTGCATTGCCAGGAGACGCAACTGCAAATGACTGCTCCGTAAATTCAGTAATTTTTATAAAATACTCTCCCAAATTGCAAGAAGTGGCCACTTGGGATGCCGGACAATCAGGTAGTTTTATAAACCCTGATGACGAGACAATAGCCGAGAGTTTCCACTTCCTGAAATGATTAGATGACTCAAAAAATCCATGCTCACCTACGACCTCATAAACAAAAACAAGCGCGAAAGCTGGATATTAATATTCAGCTTTTTGGTGGTGATATCGGCTCTGGGATGGATATTCGCCCAAGTTTATCAAAATGACGCGATTTTATATATTGCGGTAATTTTTAGCGTGGGCTCCGCTCTCATCTCATATTATTATGCCGACTCCATAACGCTGGCGGTTTCAAAGGCGCAGGAAGTTGACCGCGCGACAAATCAACAACTCTATAATATAGTGGAAAACCTTTGTATAGCCGCGGGCATCCCGACACCGAAGATTTATATTATCAACGACGCCGCGCCCAACGCTTTTGCCACGGGCCGCGACCCCAAACACGCGGTAATTTGTTTTACCACGGGCATTTTACAAAAACTTAACAAGACCGAATTGGAAGGCGTAACCGCGCATGAACTTTCGCACATCGGCAATTATGATATTAGACTAATGACCTTGGTTGTGGTTTTGGTGGGAATGATTGCGCTTATGTCCAACTGGTTTTTGCGCTTTTCTTTTCTTGGCGGACGAAGAAGCAGCAAAGACAGCGGCAACCTTGGCATGATACTTTTTGCCATCGGCATACTTTTGGCAATTTTGTCGCCGTTGATTGCTACTTTAATAAAACTCGCGGTTTCCCGCCAGCGCGAATACCTGGCCGACGCCAGCGGCGCGCTGCTAACGCGCTATCCCGAGGGCCTGGCCAGCGCTTTGGAAAAAATATCTGATGATTCCACTCCCCTTGCCGAAGCCAATAACGCCACCGCGCATCTTTACATTGTAAATCCGTTCCACGAAGACAGGGACGAATCCACATCCTCCCATCCCGAAAACCCCCACGGCGCCCGCACCTGGCTCGCCGGCCTGTTTAACACCCATCCGCCGATTGAGGATAGGGTAAAAAGGCTACGTGGAATGAACTTATAAACACCAAGATAGTTATGGTTCCGTGTAGGGTAGGGTCTAGACCCTACCCTACAAGCAAAACCAACCTATGACAGCCGTAATACCCGAAACAAAAAGAAAAATCATCCGTTTACAAAAATACGACTACTCCCAACCGGGATATTATTTTGTAACGATTTGCGTTCAAGATCGCATATGTTGTTTTGGCGAAATAATTAAAGGCGAAATGGTAAAAAATAATTTCGGTAACATTGTTGAACAACAATGGTTATGGTTGAAAGAAAATTTTCCATATGTTGATTTGGATGAATTTATTGTTATGCCGAATCATTTTCACGGAATTTTAATTATCAAACCAAAACGGAACGGTCTAGACCGTTCCCTACTACCGTTATTCAACCTAATTGGCGCATTCAAAACAACATCATCAAAATTGATTCACCAAACCGGTCTAACCGATTTCTCCTGGCAAAAATCTTTTTATGACCACGTAATCCGCCAGGACGAATCGCTCGATAAAATTCGGGAATATATCCGCAACAATCCCAAACAATGGGAATTGGATGAGGAAAACCCAAAAAATGTGTAACGCCGATGTAGGGTAGGCTCTAGAGCCTACCCTACTACGGGAACACATCAATATACCAACTTTGCCACAACATCTCCCCTAAACCCCCTCGCCTTTAATTTTTGGGCGAGTTTTTGTTTTTGTTTGCCTTGTTCTTCATTATATATATTATAAGTATTATCCGATGCTTCTGTGTCGTCCGATGATGATACAGCCGCCCCTTCCTTTTTCAAAAGTCTTTTTGCAATCTTTAATTCTTCTTCAACTGACAGTCCTTCATCCAAAATTTTGCCGATAATGTCCGCCGGCAATTTTTTTAGCATAAATTTTTTCTTTATGCCATAATATCCCAAATTTTTGTATTGCTTTAAATTTTCCAAATAAACTTCCGCGTAACGCTCATCGTCTAAATATTTTTGCTGATGAAGTTGGTCTAAAATATTTTCTATGACGGCTGATGAATAGCCGCGCCCAATCATCTTCTCCCTAATTTCGCCAACCGTCCGCAACTGCAAAGACAGCAAAAACACCGCATACTCATATGCCTTTTCTTTGTTTTCAGGTTCTTTGGTTTTGCTTTTCTTATTAAATGCCATAAAGCTTCTACTAAATACTAAACGAACTAAATATACTAAACTTGAAAATTACTGATTTCGTATTTAGTAGAAAGGCTACTTTAGCAGTCTATTGACACGAGTGATAATTATGTTAAACTACCATCATAATGCTATAATAATATCACAGAATTCATAAATCTTCAGCAATACAATCCTAATTTTGTCCGACAAAATTATATGACAAACTTCACTTACATTCTTGAGCGTTTATCAAGCAGGGCCAAAAACGCCCTTATTATGGCGCAGTTGGCCAGCGAAGAGCTAAAGCACGACCATATTGGCACCGAGCATCTTTTATACGGCATAATTTCCGAGAAAAGCTCTTTTGCCGCGGAAATTTTAACCAAGACCAAACTGGCTCCCGAAGTAATTAAGCAGGAGCTGACACTGGTCAACAGCAACAACATCGTCAGCGCCTGGAAGCCGGTGCTTTCGGAAAATTTAAAATTGGTGATAGAAAAATCGGCCATAGTCGCCAGCCAGTACGGCTACCAGTTCATAGGCACCGAACATTTTTTGTACGGCCTTTTAACGGTGCCGCAAAACAAAGCCAAGGTAATTTTATCCAAACTGGGAATTGATATTTTGGAGCTGGAGCAAAACCTGACCAATGTTTTTGAAAACATTTCCAAATTTCCGGAAATGCCCGTAGGCTCCGAAGGCCCCGGAATGCATAATTTTGAAGGCCCGGGTTTGGCCGCTCCCTCCAAAACAATGGATGCCAAAAAAGGCGGCATTCTGGAATTTTTTACCACCGATCTTACAAAAAAAGCCAAAGACGGTTTGGTGGATCCTGTTATAGGCAGAAAAAGCGAAATAGAACGTCTGGTTAGCATACTTAACCGCCGCACCAAAAATAATCCCATCCTTATAGGCGAGGCCGGCGTGGGCAAAACCGCCATTGTGGAAGGCCTGGCTTTGGCCATTACCAAGCGCGAGGTGCCGGACTCTTTGCTGGACAAAAAAATTCTGGCGCTGGATTTAGCTTTGATTGTAGCTGGCAGTATGTTTCGCGGCGAATTTGAAAACCGGCTCAAGCAAATTATAGACGAGGTCAAAAACGACAAAAACGTTATTTTATTTATAGATGAACTCCACACCATGGTCGGCGCCGGCGCCACCACGGGCAGTTTGGACGCGGCTAACATTTTAAAGCCCGCTTTGGCGAGAGGCGAACTTAAAGCCATCGGCGCCACCACTTTAAAAGAATATAAAGAACACATAGAAAAAGACGCGGCGCTGGAAAGAAGGTTTCAGCCGATTATCGTAGACGAGCCCAGCAAGGAAGAAACCGTGGCGATTTTGCAGGGCCTGCGGCAAAATTACGAAAAACATCATAATGTAACTATTACCGATGAGGCCATAAAATCCGCGGTGGAGCTTTCTTCGCGCTACATTCAGGACCGATATCTCCCCGATAAAGCGGTTGATTTGATTGATGAAACCGCGGCATTTTTACGGTCAATTAATTCCAACAGCAAGCTTTTGCGCGCCACCAAAAAAATAGAGGCGGATTTAGCCGCCCTGGAAGAGGAAAAAACCAAAGCGGTTTTGGGGCAGGATTTTACCACGGCTTTGCATTTAAGGACGCAGGAAGAAAAATTGCTTAAGCAAAAAGAACAGCTAGCCAAAGGACTGGCCGCGGAAGCAAAAACGCCGACGCACGTGATTGTTTCCGAGGACATCGCGCACACAGTTTCCATGATGACAAAAATCCCGCTGGCTAAGCTGGCCAAAACGGAAATCGGCAAACTCGCCAATTTAGAAAAAGTTTTAACGGCCAAAATAGTCGGACAAAATGAAGCGGTTGATGAAATATCAAAAGCCGTGCGCAGGTCCAGAGCCGGTATTACAGACCCCAAAAGGCCTTTGGGCTCGTTTATCTTTTTAGGCCCAACCGGCGTGGGCAAAACCGAAACCGCCAAAGTTTTGGCCGCAGAAGTTTTTGAAGACGAAGATGCTTTGATAAGAGTAGATATGAGTGAGTTTATGGAACGCCACAACGTGTCCCGCCTTATTGGCGCGCCGGCTGGTTATGTAGGCTACGGCGAAGGCGGCCGGCTTACCGAAGCTGTACGGCGCAAACCCTATTCTGTTGTTTTGTTTGATGAAATAGAAAAAGCCAACCCCGACGTGTTTAACATTTTTCTGCAAATTTTGGAAGAAGGCCAGCTTACGGATTCCGAAGGCAAAAAAGTCAGTTTTCGCAACACCGTGGTGATTATGACATCCAATTTAGGCATGCAGGAACTTACCAACCAGGCGGCTAAGATTGGATTTGCCGATAAGACGGAAAAGCTGGATCAAAAAGAAAAACTGCAAAAAGAGTACGAAAAAATTAAGGAAAGCATAACCGAAGAGCTAAAAAAAGAATTCCGCCCGGAATTTTTAAACCGCATAGATAAAATAATTGTTTTTAGGCCTTTGGGTTTTAATGAACTAAAAACAATAACCCAACTGCAAATTGCACAACTGCAAACCCGTCTGCTTGAGCAAAACGTCCAGCTTAAAGTCTCCCCCGCCGTAATAAAATACGTGGCGGACAAAAGCTTTGACCCGGCCCAGGGCGCGCGCTTTGTCCGCAGAAATATCCAAAATCTTTTGGAAGATCCCCTGGCCGAAAAAATAATCTCCGGCCTCGCTCCCGACGGCGCCCGCCTTTCCGCGGATGTCAAAAACGACAAAATTGTCTTTACTATGCATAAGCTGGAAAAAATCCTCGTACCGGCATAACTGCAGTTTCCCCTCTCCCCCTGGGAGAGGGGTCAGGGGTGAGGGTTCTGCGACAGTACGGTATTCCCCTCCTTTTCAAAGGAGGGGCTAGGGGAGGTTATTTTTAAAAACGATTAATATCCAAACCCGCCCAAAAGGCGGGTTTTTGATTTTTTTCTATGGACATATCCAAGAATTTTTGCTAATATAGAATGTCCTTTGATAAAGCTTTGATTCCAGTCCCAGAGGACAATACAATGGTTTAACGTTCAATTACAGGAGGTGTAAACAATGACAGCGACTGCTACTGTTCAACCCGAGAAGGGGAAGGTCGTCTTTGACGAAACCAAACCCCACACGCTGGCCGACTTCGTTGCGGAGAGTATGAAGTATGGGATCAGCGTAGAAGGTTTGCCGGAAGGGATAAAGGCAAACGATGCCGCCGAAGCGTTCGGCAAAATGCGGCATATTGACCTGAAGCCTGTCTGCTATGGCGAGCACTACTTCTACGGCTGGTTTCCGCTCGAGGGCAAGAAGGTTCAGACCAGCGGCGGAGTTCACCTGTTCACCATTATCTCGACCGAGCTTATGACCAAGGGGCATCGGCTCATCATCGAGCCGGCGGCTCAAGAACTGCTCAAGCAGTAAGACACAAGGAGGACAACGGCAAAAAGCATAGAAGCGCACGCTCCACCGGACCATCGGTGGAACACGGCGCTTTCTTCAGCAGTTCACCGGATCCATCCGGAGTTCTGCCCTCGCTTTTTTTATTTATTCAAAAAATCTGCTAAAATTACTGTATCATTGCAGTAGTAGCCTAAACAACCTCGCTCACTGGCGTCATCCTGAGGGAGTGCAGCCGACCGAAGGATCTATTTATTCTCGGGTTTGAGATTCTTCGGCCTTAGTTTTGCGATGAAGCCTCAGAATGACGCCGAAAAACAAACAACTATCAATCAAAAACCAAATGTACCAAACTCTTTTCAAACCTTTATTCATTGACATCAAAACTTTTGTCTTAGACACCCTCTTTCCCATTTCCTGCCTTTCGTGCGGGCAGGAGGGTGATTTTATTTGCGCGGATTGTAAGTCTACGATGAAAAAGCTGGAACACCAGCGCTGTATTGTTTGCCAAAAAAATACGCCGTTTGGGGTTACACATCCGCACTGCCAAACTCCGCACGGCGCGGACGGGCTGATTAGTTTTTACGATTACCACGACGAAAAAGTTTCCAAA
>Ga0182027_10012850_pt1 | contig 11729 bp, 9 predicted proteins | sample 712E1DmetaG_FD_121300 | JGI IMG/M metagenome (GOLD analysis project Ga0182027, IMG submission 121300) | Permafrost microbial communities from Stordalen Mire, Sweden - 712E1D metaG (Illumina Assembly) | ecosystem: Environmental > Terrestrial > Soil > Wetlands > Permafrost | place: Sweden...
AGCGCTGTCCTCCGTGCTGGGCTTTTCCTCCGAGAGGCTGTTGGGTGACAAGAGAGTACGGTCCGACAGAGCGGGCGTGGATCTTGTCTTCAATCAAATGGCTGAGTTTCATTATATAGGTGATACCGACCGTCGTTTCACGGTCAAAAGCTTCACCGGAAAGTCCGTCAAAAAGCTGGATCTTGCCGTTGACCGGAAGATTGGACTTCTTCAGCATTTCCGTGATCTGGTCGGTCGTGATGCCGTTCAAGGCCGGAGTGGCGACGGTGATGCCCATCTTTTCCGCGGCCCAGCCGATGTGGGTCTCCAGTATCTGTCCGATGTTCATACGGCTTGATACGCCGAGCGGGTTCAGGACGATGTCGACGTGTGTGCCGTCCGGCAGGAATGGCATGTCCTCATCCGGAACGATGATGGAGATGACACCCTTGTTTCCGTGGCGTCCCGCGACCTTGTCTCCGATGGAGATCTTGCGGGTCTGTGCGACGGATACCTTGATCTGTTGGTTTACGCCGGTCGGGAGTTCATCGCCGTTCTTGCGTGAGAAAATCTGGACGCCGACGATCTTGCCTCCTTCACCTCCGGGGAGGCGCAGGGAAGTGTCTTTGACGTCGCGGGCTTTGTCGCCGAAGATGGCGCGGAGAAGCCTTTCTTCAGCGGTGAGTTCAGTTTCGCCTTTTGGCGTGATCTTACCGGTGAGGATGTCCCCTTCATGTACGGTGGCTCCGATGCGGACGATGCCGTTGTCATCGAGGTCTTTCAGACGAACTTCGCCGACGTTCGGGATGTCACGAGTGATGATTTCGGGACCGAGCTTGGTGTCGCGCACGTCAACCGTGAATGTCTCGATGTGTACCGAGTCAAAAATTCCGTTCTTCACGACCCTTTCAGAGACGATGACAGCATCCTCAAAGTTGAAGCCCTGCCAGGCCATATAGGCGACGAGCAGGTTGCGGCCCAGGGCGATTTCGCCGTTTTCCGTGGCGGCGCCGTCCGCGAGCACGTCGCCGCGGTGTACGCGTTGGCCCTTGGTCACGCGGGCGCGCTGGTGGATGCAGGTCCCCTGGTTTGACCTTTCATAGTTGTAAAGTCTGTAGATGGCTTTGCGGCCGTTGTCGTAGATTATGACGATTTGGCTGGCATCGACGAATGAAACTGTCCCGTTGTCTTCAGCAAGCACGACCTGTCCGGAACTCTTGGCCACGATCTCTTCCATTCCCGTTCCGACAACCGGAGCTTTCGGCTGGAGGAGGGAAACCGCCTGGCGTTGCATGTTCGAACCCATCGAGGCGCGGGTGTTGTCGTCATGCTCCAGGAATGGGATCAGGGCGGTGGTCTCGGAAATGATCTGTTTGGGGGAAACGTCGATGTGGGTGACTTCGATGGCGTCGACCGTGTTCGGTTCACCGTTAAGACGGGCGGAAACGCGCGTCGGCTGGATCTCCCCGATTTCGTTCAGTTCGGTGTTGGCCTGCGCGATCACAAGTCCGCGTTCCTCTTCGGCGTCGTAGTAACGGATGTTGCTGGTGAGATGAGGCTTGACGGTAACCTGTTCCATACCGAGTTTCTCGATTTCCCTGGCCAGTTTGGCATCGATCTTCGTGCCGTTTTTTGCAATTATCTTCTTTGTCTTCGGATTGGAAATGTCTTCACCCAGAGTCCTGCCTTCAAGGTCTTTCACGGTGTTCTTGCAGATGTGGGAGATTTCGCGGAAAGGTGTTTCGATGAAACCGTATTTGTTGACGCGTGCGTAAGTGGCAAGGTGCACCACAAGTCCGATGTTAGGACCTTCGGGAGTGGAGATCGGGCAGATACGGCCGTAGTGGGAAGGATGCACGTCGCGGACGTCGAAGGATGCACGTTCGCGTGACAAGCCTCCCGGTCCCATCGCGGAGAGCCTGCGTTTGTGCGCGAGTTCGGCAAGGGGATTGGTCTGGTCCATGAACTGCGACAGCTGCGAGCTGGCGTAGAATTCACGGAGTGCCGCCGTGATCGGCCTGGAGTTGATGAGTTGTGTCGGTGTGACCGTCTCAAGGTCCATGACCGTCATGCGGTCCTTGGCGATGCGGTCGGTGCGGAGAAGACCGACGCGGAACTTGTTCTGGACCAGTTCTCCCACGGCGCGGACGCGGCGGTTTGAAAGGTGGTCGATGTCATCCGGTTGAAGTTCTCCGTTGTTGAGTCTGATCAGGTGCTTGAGGATCTCCACGAGGTCGGCGACCTGGAAAGTGTGGAATTCCACCGTGTTGGGCGTGTTGATCTTGAAGCGCTTGTTCAGCTTGTAGCGCGCGACCGGGCCCATGTCGTATTTGCGATAGTCAAAGAACATGGATTGGATGAGCGACTTGGCGTTTTCCGGCGTGGCCAGGTCTCCCGGACGGATCTTGCGGTAGATGCTCTGGTAAGCCTCGTCAACGGTCTTGGCGCCGTCTTTCTGTAAAGTGTTGAAGATGTAATCGTGTTCGGGGTCTTTCGTGACTTCCTTGAAAAGTTCCAGGATTTGCTTGTCGGTCTCGTATCCGAAGACGCGAAGCAGGCTGGTGATCGGGATCTTGCGTTTGCGGTCGATCTTGACCGTGACGATGCCTTTCTTGTCCGTCTCTATCTCAAGCCAGGCGCCGCGCTTGGGGATGATCTTGGCGTTGTGCATTCCCATGGCCAGGGCGTTGCGCGAGAAGAATACGCCCGGTGAGCGGACCAGCTGGCTGACCACGACCCTTTCGATGCCGTTGATGATGAAGGTTCCGCGGTTGGTCATGAGCGGGATGCCTCCAAGGAACACGTCCTGCTCCTTGATTTCTCCGGATTCTTTGTTGATGAGCTGTACGTGTACCTTTAACGGGGCTTCGTATGTCAGGTTCTTCTGTTTGCAGGTCTCAAAATCGTATTTGGGCTCCCCGATGGAGTGTTCCAAAAAGTGCAGTTCGAGTTTCTTGCCGGAAAAGTCCTGGATTGGGCTGATCTCGTCAAGGAGTTCGCGGATCCCGTCTTCCAGGAACCAGCGGTATGAGTCGATCTGGATCTCGATCAGGTTCGGGAGGACGACGCCCTTATCAAGGCGTTCGGTAAAGAACTTGCGTCCGCTCGCTTCCTTCATGATGATGTTCTCCTTGGGGAGGAGCTTTGAGATCTCTTCGGCGATGTTGCTGTTCGCCTTGTACTTGGCTACCGCTTTTTCAACCTTTTCCTGGGCTTTCTTCAGGGCCGCGGCCTGTTTTTCGGGGTTCAGTTTCTTGCCGGGTCTCTGCTGGTCGTATTTTTCCTGCCTGTATGACTGATGTCTTTCCGCCGCGGCCGGAATCTCTTTTTTGACCGGTTCGACCTTGGGGGCCTTTACTTCAACTTTTTTTACGGGTACGACCTTGGGTTCAGGCTTCTGTGCGACCGCTTTTATGGCGACTTTCTTTGTCGGTTCTGCGGTTTTTTGCGCAGGTTTTTTAGCGATGACTTTTATCGCCTTTGCTGCCGGTTTCTTTTTTGGAGCCGCTTTTTTCGCGACAGCTTTCTTAATGACGATTTTTTTTGCCGGCTTCTGTGCGACCGCTTTCGTGGCGGTTTTCTTTACCGGTTTTTTGGCCGGAGCCTTAACCGTCTTTTTTGTCACGCTTTTTTTGACAGTTTTAACCGGGGCTTTCTTTACCGGTTTTTTAACGACGGTCTTAGCCGGCTTTGCGGCCTTTTTTAAAGGACGTGAGGCTTTTTTGCTCACGGCAAATTTTACCGCTTTCTTTACTTTTGAGGGTTTTCCCGCGGCGGCTTTTTTCTTAGCCATACTTAAAAGGAAGTGAAGGGATAATTTGGTTGCAGGCGCAAACCCCATGGTTTACGCGGCTTTGCTACCTTCCACAACACAATCTTGAGTCCAAAAATGAACTTTTTCGGATAGCAACGCCAATTTTATTGATTTTTAATGTTTTGTCAAACTAAAAATCGGCCTTTTGTGGGGATTTATTATTCCGATATAAACCTATTCCTGGGTCAGGGCGTCCAGAGGGTTCAGACGGGCGGCCATTCCGGCCGGTATGAAGGCAAAAAACACGCTTAAGATGATGGAGAAGCAAAGTATCAGAATGAACATCCATGGGTTGTAAGAAAAAAGCGAATCCGGTTTGAAGGAGATTTCCGGGATGGCATCCAGAATGAGCTTGTTGGTGGTGAGGGCCGTTATGATGGCGATGATGATGCCGGCCAGTCCTCCTCCCAACCCCAGTATGGCCGCTTCGTAAAGGAAGATCTTCCTGATGTCGGACTTGGATGCGCCGAGCGCGCGAAAAAGCCCGATCTCATGTTTGCGTTCGCCGACGGCGGAAAGGAAGGTGCTGGCGATCATGAGTCCGGCCACGATCAGGATGATTAATCCCACCATGCCAAGTCCGATCTCCACGATCGTCATGTTTTCGGAGATCGTCTGGATCTCTGCGACGGGGGAGATCGCGTCCAGGCCCATGTCGCGGATGCGGCTTCTGACACCTTCCACGTTTGCCGCGTTGTCCACCTGCACATAGAGGTGGATATAGCGGTCGGTGTATTTGGGGTCGCGGGCAAGGTTCATCTGCCTGACTGCATTAAGGGGAATGGTTATACCCACAAGCGAGGTTTTTCCGGAAAAGCCTATGATTTGAGCCGGTATGGCATCGGCGGGTGTTGCCGAACTTGGGAAAAACGTGGATTGACCGGGCAGGATCTTTACGTCGACGCTGTGCAGGTCGTTTTCGGAAAGGGTCGGCAGTCCGCTGGCGGGAGCGACCGTGAAATTGTAGATGTCCATTATCTTTTTTGAGATGAGCGCGGGGTACGGCGTTACCGCGTCGTCCCAGCTTTCACGGGATCCCTTGTATTCATCCGCGATGAAATCGTATGGCACGCCGAAAACCATGGCATCGGTCTGCAATCCCTGACTGAGCCAGCTGACCTCAAGAGAAGAGACGCTGGAATAGATCATCTCCGGATAGACGGTCTTAACATGGTCGAGGCGGCTGATGTCGTTGAGGACGGCCTGGTCGATGAGGTTATGGCCGTTGACCGGAAAGATGCTCATTACCGTGTTCTGGGGTTTTTCCTGGACGGTCAGTTGGGTCAGGGCGCTGTTGGAGGTGAAGCCCTGGATTGCGGCGGTTTTCAAGCCTTCGCTCAATGATAACATCAGGGTGAGGGCCGTGATGCCGATGGCGATCCCGGACGCGGTCAGGATCGTGCGCGCGGGACGGCTGGTCAGGTTTTTGAGGGCGAGGGAGCGCAATACAATTAGAAATTAAAAATTAGAAATGAACGAAAATTTATTTCTTTTGGGAGGAGTGGATTTTGCGTGCGTGTGTTTTTCTGTCTACGGATGAGTCGTTCTTCCCGTTGAGGCTCTTGCGGGTGAATGTCTCAAAATGGTTGCTCCGGAGCAGGCGTCCGTCCCTGATCTCTATCATCCTGTCGGCGTGGCCGGCAATCTCGCGGTCGTGGGTGACGACCAGCATGGTGGTGCCTTTTTCCTTGTGAAGTCTTTTCAAAAGGCTGATGATCTTCTTGCCGGTCTGCGAATCCAGGTTCCCCGTCGGTTCGTCCGCAAGGATGATCCTGGGGTTGTTTATGAGTGCCCGCGCGATTGCGACGCGCTGTTTCTGTCCGCCGGAGATTTCCGACGGATGATGCCTGAGGCGGTTCTTGAGTTCCACCGAGGCAAGCACATCTTCCGCCTTCTTTTCCATGAGTTTTTCTTTCCGGTTTTTTCTGCCGGAGAAGATCAGGGGGATTTCAACGTTTTCGACCAGGTTAAGCGACTTGTGCAGGTGGAATTCCTGGAAGATGAAACCGATCTCGCGGTTGCGGTATCTTGAAAGTTTCTTGTCGTTGAGGAGAGAAAGCTTTTTTCCGTCAACGATGATGTCCCCGCCGGAAGGGGTGTCCAGTCCGCCGATCAGGTGCAACAATGTCGACTTGCCCGATCCCGATGGTCCGACGATCGCGATGAATTCTCCTTTTTCTATCTCAAGGTCAATCCCGTCCAAAGCGGTGACGGATTCTTCACCGCTGCGGTAGATTTTTTCCACGCCCTTCAATGAAATAAGAGCCATGGCTTATTTATATCTTTTTTTTTGGCAAAAGCAAGGGAACCAATATCCACGATACCTTAAAAATGCAGGCCGGTTGAATTGAAGAAGATGAGACTATTTTTCGTCCGGATCAAGCTCCGCCGAGATGGGCATGATCTTGACGTTCGTAAAGTAGGTGTCGTAGAAAAGTTTCATCTCCGCCAGATGTTTCATGACCTTGTCGTCGTCACCGCCTTCAAGGTATTTGCCGTTGACTTTCATGGAGATCGAGCCCGGGAATCCGTCCTGCTTGAGTTTGGTCAGGAAGCTTTCGATCGGCAGGATGCCTTTGTCCGGCAGGTAGTAATATTTCCCGGCTTTGACGTTTGAAAGATGGACGTGCACAAGGAACTTCTTGAGCGCCTTGTAGACTCTGATCAGGTCGTCTTTCTTCTGCGCGATCCTTGATGTGTCGATGCAGGCGTGCTTGAACCTCTTGAGGTCAAGGACGCTGGTCATGGCGTGTTCGGGGATGATGCCAAGGAAAGTCTGTGAAGGGGCGTTTTCGAGCGCGATGGAGATGCTCTCCTTCTGCCTGATCTTGGGGATCTCGTTCTTGAGCCACTGGGCGAACTTGAAATCAAAGATTCTCGGCGGCTGGATCACGATGATCCTGGTTCCGAGCAGTTTGGCCATCTTGACCGCTTCCATGATCTTGCGCGGGCTGGCCGTCTGCGGGGTCTGGATTGCGACCACGGGCACGCCCGTCTCCTCAACCAGGCTTTTGACGTATTCCGCGTTCTGGGTGTCAAAATTCTTGGCATCAAGAGCAAGGTCTATGCCTTCATAACCCGCCGCTTTGACCATTTTAAAGATGCGGTTCAGTCCGTAGCCTTTGAGTGAGTCGGTTGATAGAACGAGCATGTATTTTTATTTTTAAATGTTTCGTCTTATTTTAGCACAAAAAGGGCTTTGTTGGCAACGGCGTTTGGTCTTTTGGCTTGCAAGGGATTACGCCCGGATGGGTTGCGCGCCCCGGTCAATTTTCCCCCCGGTCGTAGTGTGCAAAATCGTAGTTTAGGATGGGCTTGCGGATTTCCCCGACCTGCTGGCGGTAGAACTCGAAAATCAGGTATTTTGCAACCAGAAGGAAGCGGTTTTCGGCTTCAAAACGCCGCCAGGAGATCCTGTAGCGAGGTGAGGTCAGCATCCTGAATTTTCCGATATTTACGGCCCGCCGGACGTAGTCAAAGTCTTCCGCCATAACCACGCTTTCGTCAAAAAGAAGCCGATCATGGACGTCTTTCCTGACCATGATGCAGCTTCCGATAGCGCGGGGGTTGAAATATTGCGTAACTTTGAGCCAGAGGCGGTATATTCCGGTGAAAAGATAGTCGATCCGTTTGTCCGTGATAGGGGTAAAATCAAAAAAGGCGGTGGAGAGCTTTTGCGCGGAAAATCTTTCCAGAGCTTTTTCAAGGAAGTCTTCTGGGAGGATGATGTCGGCGTCCAGGAAGAGGATGATTTTTCCGTTTGCGTTGGCGGCGCCGAAGTTGCGCGAGCGCGAGCATCCCCGGACATCTTTTTGCACGACTTTGAGCGCGAAGGCTTTTTGGAATGTGGAGACGATTCGGACGGTATCGTCTTCACTGTGGTCGTCCACCAGGATTACCTCAAAGTTACGGTATGTCTGGCATTTGATCGATTCCAGTGTTTTTCCGATGAAACGCTCCTCGTTGTAGGCGATGATGACGATGCTGACAAGAGGGTTTTTCAGCGGATCGGGATTGGGAAAATCCAGTTGATACAGGCGTTTCCTGAAGAAGATCAGCCAGTTCAATCGCAGGACGAAGATGACGTTGAGTATGCCCAACGCCGGCACGATGAATGGCAGGAAAAGGACGGTGAACATGCCGCTAAGCCCGAGGATGATGCCGTACGCTTCAATGAAGATCTTGTAGTTGCAGAATTCCTGAAGGGAAACCTTGGTGATCAGTTACCTGATCCGCAGATGGAAAAGGATGGCAAAAACGAAGGCTACGAAGAGTGATGCGAACCAGTAGACCGGTGCAAAAACATTCAACAACATGAATACCAAAGAGACGGCGACGCCGGTCCCGGCGGCCAATACAAGCGGGTCGAACCTTTTAAATCGAGAAAGGATGAACCATCCGCCGTATGAAATATGGGGGATGAGAAGCGCACTGGAGACGATGAAGCAGGTTTCGTTGAGGGTCATTTTGCCTTGGGCATGGTAAAGGCGATTTTCGCGAAGATGATGGATCCCAGAAACAGATAAATGTCATACGCTTTAAACCAGGGCAGGATTCCGCCTATGTTTATGATCATTATCGCAAAAGAAACGATTGCCAGGAATAAGAATGAGTAGGAGATCTTGTCATGATTAAGGTGTCTTCTATTGTTAAGCAGACCGATGGTAAATTCCAGAAAAGCAAGTGCCCAGAGGTAAATAATGACCAGTACGCTGAGCAGAGATGTGAATCCTGTAAAATCGCTTTCCGGAATTGAACCGAAAATAACTGTTTTTCCACCGGTGGAAAGAACGAAAATGATGATGACTCCAATGACGGCAATCCCGTAAGTAAATGCTTTCAGCTTTTCAAGAATGTTCTCCGGAATAAGACCGTTAAAAAGTCTCAACAAGACGATTACGAAAAGGACAATCCAGGCAAGATGTGGTTTTTCAAGAAGAACAGGTGAGATAAAGTATCCGGCCAGGGCGCCAAGGCCCAACAGAAAGATATAAATCGCCTCGTTGATAAGGTCGATTGTTTTTTTTGTTGGATGCATGTTGATTGGGGTTATTTGCCGATGTGTGTTCGTCCGCCCATGTATCCGCGGAGCACCTCAGGGATCTCTATGGAGCCGTCTTCCTGCTGGTAATTTTCCATGATGGCGACGAGGGTGCGTCCGATGGCGACGGCGGTGCCGTTTAGCGTATGCAGGAAGGTCTTTGTCTTGTCATCCTTATAACGGATGCCTGCGCGGCGTGCCTGAAAGTCGGTGCAGTTTGAACAGCTGGTCAGTTCGCGGAACTTTTCCTGGGTCGGGATCCAGACCTCGATGTCGTATTTTTTGGCGGCCGGCGCGCCGAGGTCTCCTCCGCAGATGTTGAGGACCTGGTAATGGAAACCCAGCTCGGTCATGATCTCCTCTTCTATGGAACGGATCAGTTCATGTTCCTCTTCCGATTTGGAAGGATGGCAGAATGAGAACATCTCGATCTTGTCGAACTGGTGGACGCGGATGATGCCGTGCGTGTCCTTGCCGTAGGTTCCGGCTTCGCGGCGGAAGCAGGTTGAAAAGCCCACGTATCTTAATGGCAACTTGGCCGTGTCAATCATCTGTCCGGCGTGGAGCATGCAGAGCGGCACTTCGGAAGTCCCGACCAGATAAAGGTCGTCGTCTTCTGGATTGACGTGGTAGATCTCGTTGCGGTCGGCGGGGAAGAATCCGGTGGCGATCATGGCTTTTTCCTTAACCAGTACCGGCGGGATTATCGGGTGGAAACCTTTGGAGACCAGTTTCTGGATTACGAACTGTTGCAAAGCCATCTCCAAAAGGACGGCTTCGTTTTTCAGGTAATAAAACCTGGAGCCGGACATGTTGCCGGCGGTCTCGATGTCTATAAGGTCATGTTTTTTACCGAGTTCCACGTGATCGAGTGGCTTGAACTTGAATTGAGGTCTCTTTCCGACAGTCTTGATCGGTTTGTTTTCAGTATCGTCTTTCCCTTCCGGTACGCTGTCCAGCGGGGGATTGGGGATGTTGAGCGCTTCCCCTTCAAGCTGAAGTTCTATCTCCTGCAGGGCCGGTTCAATCGACTTGATCTTTTCCTTGATCTCCTTGCTCTCCTCGAGCAGTTTGGCTTTTTCATCGCCTTTGGCGGCGGGTATCTCTTTGGAGATCTTGTTCTGTCTGGCGCGGAGTTCTTCGCTTTCGTGCATCAGTTTCCGCTTTCGTGCATCCAGTTCAAGTATTTTCTCTATTGATCCCGTGAAATGTTTTTTGGCGAGGGCTTTCTTTACCGCTTCCGTGTTTTCAAGAAGGTTTTTGAGGTCGATCATGTCAGGGGGTTGATTATTTTTAAGATTTTCCCGAGGATTGTCTTGTCGCTATCGGCAGACAGTTTGTGTCTGATTTCAAGCCGCACCATCGTCAATGCTTCTCTCCAGCCATTAAACAAATCCTGGTTTTGTTCAAGGATTTTCATGATTGCATCGGTCACTGGCAGGCGGTAGCGGTCAATGATGAACAGGTCAAGTCCGTCCAGAGTGTTGTAAATCACCGAAAGGTCTATGTTTTTCTCCTTTGCGACGGTTAAAACTGCCTCCAGGATCTTATCCGCAAGTTTGCGGGTTGCAGTCGTGGGAGGCATGTAGCCTATCCTTGTTTCGGGATTATGCGGAGGGGGATTCGCGGTTTCCTCTCGTCGTTCTTCTACGTTGTTCATGGCAGAATTATAGCCTGTTCAGGGATTTGAGCAATCGTCATAGTGGGTTTGGTCTCTTCCTTGGTTCGTAAAGGGCTTTTACAAGAGGATGGATTCCTTCATACTGTCCGGTTTCAATATCGGATTTTTTTGGAAATAATTTTATGATCCTCTCCAGGTTGCGGTGGAACCCGGCGATCCCGTTTCCGAGTTGTCTCACGGCTTTTGCCATCTTTCCTTCCGGCCCATCCAGACGGTTGACGTGGATGAACTGCATTCTTGCGGCCCTGCATCCACCGTCGGTCAAATGGTTGTCGCCTATCGTGGCTACGCTCTCCGCTTCCAGTGGAATGCGGCTTGATATTTGCGGTTTCAGGTAAAGGTCCTTGGCAACAATGAACCCGCGGGGATCAGGTTTGTCAGGAAGGTTTCTGGCCTCGGGAATCCCCAGTTGTTCAAATATGGGCCATCTGCGATTCTGGTTGCAGTAGACGCAGGCCGGCATTTTTGCCCTTATTTCACGCAGTTTTTCCACGACAGCCGGCGAGAAATCCTCGTTGCCGCAGGTCAAGGTGCCGTCAACGTCCAGAATCAGGGCGCGGACGCCTTTCATGAGTTCATCGATCTTAAGGTCTTCAAACCTTTCAATGTTACCCTGTCCTTTCAGGGTTTTCGTTAAAGAGGGTTTAAACAAGGTTTTCAGGCCGTATGATACGGCTTCAAAGGAAGTCCTTTCTTCAGCTGACGGCAGGTATATCATATTTTCCACTACAAATTGTTGTTTTTGGTACATGCTTATACCCGAAATGTGTTTTTCTGTCCAGTAGAAAGGAAAAGGTGTAATATGGTATAAAATCAGTAATTAGAAATCAGGGAATAGTAATTATCTCTTAACAAAAAAATTATGACGGAAACCAAATATCCGGCCAAATCATTTTTGATGATCTGCGCGGGACTGTTTTTCCTGGCGTTCGTGTCCTTGGCGGTCTGGCAGATCACCGGCCCGAGCTGGTTCAAGAACATCAAGGCTGAAGTCACCAATCAGCCTTATGCCCGTACCGTAACCGTAGACGGTGAAGGGAAAGTGACGGCAAAACCGGACATCGCTCTCATCAACTTATCGGTTGTTTCGGAGGGTGTTACGGTGAAACAGGTGACGCTGGACGGGAACCAGAAGATGACAAACGTGATAAATGCGGTAAAGGCGCTGGGCGTGGATCCGAAAGACGTGACTACCAGTGATTACAACCTTTATC
>Ga0182027_10012851_pt1 | contig 11728 bp, 4 predicted proteins | sample 712E1DmetaG_FD_121300 | JGI IMG/M metagenome (GOLD analysis project Ga0182027, IMG submission 121300) | Permafrost microbial communities from Stordalen Mire, Sweden - 712E1D metaG (Illumina Assembly) | ecosystem: Environmental > Terrestrial > Soil > Wetlands > Permafrost | place: Sweden...
AACCGACTCCCAAAAGACCTATGATGAGAACTAACCGGTTAATGGCTTTGCTCACGGCGGGGCTCTCCCTTCTTCCTAGTAGGCTGCTGAAATCTTGATACACGCCGAACTCAAAACCGTCTCTGTATGATGAGATTAGGGTCAGTTCAATCCCGCGGGCAGGCCATGTCCTTAGTGTTAAGAGACAACCCCAGCCCAGCCGAACACATCTCTATACATCTCTGCAATCGCTAGCGGCATGGCAACGATCAACTCCCGGCCCTGCCCCAACATTCACGAGACGGCATTTGTTTTTTTGCACTTCAGTAACTACCGCACGCGCTACGACCTTATTGAGGTTCCCATATAGCGCTTGTAAGGAGAATCTGTCAAGCCTATCTTCGCTAAACTCACCCTTCACTGGCAAAAGGTCTGGGTCGCGCAACAATCGTAGATTAAGCCCTTGCTCCTTTTCAAGGTGCCCTCACTCCGGATCTAGCGTGCCCGGGTTGAAAAGCACGACGAGTCGACCCTTCGAATGCGAATTCGATTTCTGGCGGTCTGACAGTTAGCTGGTTCCAGGGAAACTCAAGCGCGCTCTGTACTCCCGCGTTGGAAAGTCCCTTCCTCGCTTGTCCTTCGTTCTAATATCGGCATCTATCTGCCCACACTTTAAGATAATGCCGTCTCCAAAATCTCCCCGAAAGCAGCCTCCATCGGGCTCTATGGGATCGATCTGGATACTCGAATAGAGTGAAACCGGAAGCTCCCATAAGTCTTCTTGACAAGACTCGCGCCCTTTGCTAAACAGCTACTGGTTTAAGGATAGTTCCACTTGCACCGATAAATAAAAAGGCGGGATAAACCGCGCCGACATGTCATGGAGAGCCCTTCCTCATATGGACCTGAGTATAAGTTTCTCTAAAAGGAGAAAACCAATGTTCTCCCCCAGTTCGCTGTCGCGATTCTTGCTTATGCTTGCCTTGGTAATGGCCAGCATTGGCACGCTCGCAAACGGTCAAACCATCAGCGGCACGATCGTCGGGACCGTACTTGACCAACAAGGTGGAGTCCTTTCTGGCGTTGGCATAACTGCCACAAATACTGAAACTGCGCTCACTTATCAGGGCGTTACGGACGCTCAACGAGGTATGTTCGTCATCCCGGAAGTTCCCCCCGGCATCTACCGGGTGCGGGCACAGTTTAGCGGATTCCAGACCCAGGAACACTTTCCTGTGCGGGTGGACGTAAATCGTGTAACCGAAGAAGACTTTGGTCTAAAGATCTCGGTTTCTGCCACGGTGGTGGTTGTCCAATCGGCTGCCCCCATGACGGACATTAATACGGCCACGCAAGGTGAGAATTTCAACCAGATGCAGATCCGCGAATTGCCCATCCTGTCGCGCGATATCAACAACCTCGCATTGTTGGCGCCCGGCGTTGAGAGCGTTCGCACCTTCAGCTTTGCCAGTACGCTGGTTCCCTTTGCCGCCAGTGGATCCTGGGGCAGGTATAATAATTTCATTGTAGACAGCGTAAGCAACAACGAGCCCATCTTCGGCGGCGCCGCGACGCAATTCAGCAATCCCGACATCTTTTCCGACTATGCCATCTTGACCAGCGTTCCCAAAGCGGAGTTCGGACGCAACGGCGGATCTACCGTAAATGTCATCACCAAGAGCGGTTCCAGCAAATTACATGGAACGGCATTCTGGTTTGGCCAGGACAATCAATTCGATGCCATGACTCGCGCGGACACGGCATCCCTTCTCACCTCGACACCTCCTTATTACGAGCAGAAGGCGGGAGGCACAGTGGGGGGAGCGATGGGAAAAAAGAAGGACACCTTCTTCTTTCTGTCCTATCAATTTGACCGGTCCCGCGCCGACCTTTCCAATGTTTTCCCGGTAGTTGCCACGACGCCGACCGCCAGTGGCTTGACCGCCCTTAAAGGTGTCGGTTCGCCGTCTCCGGCCCTGGCCTCCATGCTCTCTTTCCCATCAATTTCAAATGTCCCGGCTGCAGGCGGCAAGTGCTTTAGTGTGCTGCCCCCGGCAACGCCCCCCTTTACGGCTCCATCGACATCGAACCCCTGTTTTCAAACCGGCAGCACGGCGTCCCCCAACCCCGGTGGTTATCAATTTGGAACCTATGATGTTCCCCAGGGAAATCTGTTCGATCTGTATGATCATCAGGCGTCCGCCCGTGTTGACCGGCGCGTGAACGATTCCAATGACTTTTATGTGCGCTACCTGATTGATGACCTGAATACGCCGCAAGCAGTTCTGGACCCGGCCGGCGACGTGGCCTTTAGTGATTTGGGCCTTTTGCCGGACTCGCGTTCGATCCTCCATCAGCGGACCCAGAGCGCGTTATTCGACGAGCGCTTTGCTCGCAGCAATTCCCTGAACGAAGTGCGCTTTTCTTACAGCCGTATCGCCCAGGCGATCGGGGCCTTTAATCTGCCTTCGAGCGTCCTCAACACGCGCCCTGCCGCAACGATTGCCGATCAGTTTGGGGGATTTGGCGGATTTCAAAGTAACTTTCCTTCCGCCGGGACGCAATTCACCCTGGGACAAGACACCAGCGCCAACGTCACTCATAGCAATGTGTTTGAAGTCCAGGAGAACTTCTCGTTAACCCGCGGTCGAAACTTCGCTAAAATGGGTGCGGATTTTGTGCGAACGGAAAGTAATATCCTCAACGTGCCATCCGACCTGGGCCATTACTTCTTTGGAAGCCCTGGCCTTAGCGGGGGCTTCGCGGGCTTTATCAATGAACCCACCTCCGGCTCGACCAACGCTATCGCGGTGCTCCAATCTCTTCCCAATGTCCTGACCAACTCCGCCGGGGTCATTTCCGGCCAGGGCCCTAATGAATTGCCTCTGCGCGAAAGCGACATAGCGCTTTTCATCCAGGACGACTTTCACGCTCGTCCTAATGTGACGCTGAGCGCCGGCCTTCGTTACGAGCGTTTTGGGGAACCGATCAACGGCATCATTCATATGAACCCCTCTGCGGGGAACATCCTGCCCACGGGCAACGGAAACTTTGGGCCCCGCTTCGGGATCGCATGGTCCCCAGGGGCAGCTCGCAAAACAGTTATCCGTGGCGGCTATTCCATAATGTACAACCAGATGCCACTGAATATTCCCCTGTTAATCTGGCAGAGCGCACCGGTATCGCCGCTGGTTACCACGATTACCGCCACCGGCGCTTCACTGGAAGCTTTGACGGGAGCCACTTTACCCGCTACGGGTGATTATCCAAAATCCCCCCTGTCATGGCAGTCCGTGAATGCCATAAAGGTTGCCGGGTGCGGTAGTTTCAACTCCCGTATAGCCGCTGGCTCGGTCCCGCTCATCAACTGTTCAACTCAGAATACAGTTTCCCCTACCCTCTCCTCTCCTTACACGCAAACCTGGTCCATGGGAATCCAGCGGGAACTTAATCGCAATGTCCTGATCGAAGTCAGTTATGTGGGGACAAAGGGGACCGACCTCTATCAACGCGCTGATTTGAACCCCAATACGGGTTGGAATACGACCTGTCTGGCAGGCGGCCTAAGCACCACTTGTTTGGGGCCGCGCCTTAACCCGCTGCGCGGGGACATCACATCCATCAACAACTCCGGGCTTTCCACCTATAACGGATTGCAGGCCTCGTTGAACTCCCGCACCATGCATTTACAAGGGAATTCACTGACGTTTACGGCAGCATACACGTATAGCCACATGACCGACACGGACAGCGAGATATTCGGCCCCGGTGTCCGCGTGTTGCAAGGTGACATTCTTCACTCCGTGACGCTGTCGACCACCGGCCTCTCTACAATTGAGGCCATTACTCCCTTCCCGCAAACCTACAACAACCTGTCTGCGGAGCGGGCAAATTCTTCCTACGATCGCCGCCACCGGTTCGTGTTCAGCGAAATCTGGGGCCTGCCCACGCCCGGCAACACGAGAGCGGCAAAAGCAGTTTTGGGAGGATGGAATTTGAATGGTATTGGGACCGTACAGAGCGGCCAGCCCTACAGCCCCTTGAACGGAATTCCCACAGGCCCTTGTGCGGACGCCAATGGTGACGGAGCACTTACCAACGACCGTCCCAATATCGGCAATGCCAGCGCTCCCTTGAACAGCGTGGCCATTCTCGATGACACAACGTGCCGCTCTGCCAATCCCGCGGTGCAGATAGCCAATTCGAACCAATACTCCGGTCATGCTTCCTCCACTGGATACATTGACATAAATGGAGCCCCCATTTCTCCATCGAGTGCTCATTTCGTACAGGTTCCCCTGGGGACCACCGTAGGAGGAAATGCGGGCCGTAATATCCTGACAGGGCCCGGCATTATCGATTTCGATTTCGCCGTGTTCAAGCGATTCCACCTTGGTGAGAGCAAGGCGCTCGAATTTCGATGGGAAGTTTATAACGTGTTCAACCATCCCAACCCCGGCTACCTCTTGGGCAACGTGTTCGCTTCCAACGCCCAGCCGACACCCGGATACGCGTTCTCGCCACATGCATCAGCTGCCGGCGTGACGGGAGGTATTCCCGAAAACGCTATTGATGCCACCACGACCAACGGCGCCTTCGATTTCGGAAGCCGTGGCAACGTCAATACCGGAAACCGGACCATGCAGTTCGGCGTCCACTTTAGCTTCTAGCCGCTTCCCGACTCGTCCTCCCCATCTCGAAATTCAAGCAGAGAGATGGGGAGGACGAGCATCCTCCTCCTAAAAAGAATTCAAGCCAAGCCACAGGGCTGTGGGCGGAATCCCAATTGGAAACCGTTCGCGGTCGCACCGCATAAGCAAGTCAAAATGCAAAAGTTAAAGGCCCTAACCCCCACACGGTAATAGGATCCTAAATCTAGTTGCCGAGCCTCAATGATTTACGTAACATTGCATATAGGATCGCTCGAAAGGACACCCAGCCATGCCCGTGGAGAGCATCAAACGTGACTACAGCCTCATTGGCGTCAACTCAAATCTCGCCGAGGAGCGTGGACTGGCCAGCGCCCATTGGTACGCTGCTCCCATCCCGCGTAAACGGCTTAAGGAGCTGATGCAACGGAGGAATGGACCGGCCATTTTCCATACGCTGCTTTGGTTTGCGCTGCTGATTATTACCGGGGGAATTGGATATTACACTTGGGGCACATGGTGGTGTGTTCCTGCCTTTATGGCCTATGGTGTTCTTTACGGGTCAGCCTCCGATTCCCGCTGGCATGAATGCGGACATGGAACGGCATTCAAGACCCCCTGGATGAATGATGTTGTTTACCAGATGGCTTCATTTATGATTCTGCGTCAACCCACGCCCTGGCGCTGGAGCCACACGCGGCATCATACCGATACGATTATCGTCGGGCGCGATCCGGAGATCGCCGTTCCCCGCCCTCCCGACCTTTGGGGCATTCCTCTGAAATTCTTCGGCCTGAAGAGTGGGCCGATTGAATACCGAAAAATGATCCTTCACTGCTTTGGGAAACTCGCCGCCGAAGAGAAGACCTTTATTCCTGAGGGGGAGCACCCGAAGGTTTTTCGAGTGGCGCGAATTTGGGCCGTGATTTACGCGGCCGTCATCGCTTTGGCCATTGCCAGGCACACCATCATGCCGCTGGTCTATATCGGCTTGCCCTCATTTTACGGCGCATGGTTGATGGTAATTTTTGGCCTCACCCAACACGCCGGCCTGGCCGAAGACGTTTTGGATCACCGCCTGAACTGCCGCACCGTCTATATGAATCCCATTTTCCGGTTCCTCTATTGGAATATGGGCTATCACGTGGAACACCATATGTTCCCGATGGTGCCCTATCATGCTCTGCCGGCATTACATGAGGAGATGGAAGCGGACTCCCCTCGCCCCTACCATGGGCTCTGGGAGGCCTATCGGGAAATCATCCCGGCCTTATGGAGGCAGGCGAAGGAACCAACGTACTTTGTCCAACGCCAGCTTCCGCCCAGCGCCGCGCCGTTTCAGGCTCCGTTGATGAAGGCGGACCCAGCCTGAGCACGTTTTTGTCTATCACCCTAATGAATCTGGAGATCGCCCCATGAACGATGGTTGGATTAGAGCCTGCGATGCAGGCGAAATCGAAAGGGAAGATGTGATTCGTTTTGATTACGAAGATCGCACTTTTGCGGTTTACCGGACGAAAGATAACAGGTTCTATGCCACGGACGGTTTATGCACGCACGGCAGGGTCCACCTGGCCGACGGGTTTGTGATGGACAGCATCATTGAATGCCCCAAGCACAATGGGCAATTCGATTTCACGACGGGCCGGGCCAAACGCACTCCTGCCTGCGTAGACCTTAGAATCTACCCCGTAAAAGTTGAAGACGACCAGGTTTTCATCCAGATTGGTAATGTTGAAAATTGCAGTCTGTAAGCCTCTTGATGCCCGGCAGAGGTTGGTACGTAGGGGCCTACGGAGGGTTCTTCTCCCAAAATGCGGGCTCAGCATAACGGATCGCAAGCGCTTTAGGCCAACCTCTAATTCGGCGCCGCTACAAGGGAGAATCGCGCGGCTGTGTTGAGCGATACGGACTTAAAACGCTACCTTCACTTGGATGGTGCTGGAGACCGACTTCCCTTTGACCATCGGCGGATTGAATTTCCACGCCTTGGCTGCCGCCATCACCTGAGGACCAATACCGTAATCATCCACCGTTTTTCTTCCCGGCGTAACATTCCCGTTCGGGTCAATGCTGATTATGAAGATCACGACGGCTTTCGCGGGCACATCGGGTATGGGAGGCAAGGCGATATTGATGGGCTTCAATCCACCTTCGATGCTGTTATCCGGAAGCATCTGCCCTTTCGTCACTGGGCCGTTCCAACGCTGGTAATCGCCCGAGGGAATCAGCGTAACCGTTGCGCTGCGGGCCGGAGCGGGCGCGGGTGTAGGTGCCACGGGCTTGGGTGGCTCGGGTTTGGGCCGGTTGGCATCAGCAATCAATTGGTTAACTTGTTGCGCACGAGCCTGAGCCTGGGCCTGCATCGAGCCGGACTTTCCAGCCAGGGCCTGGAATTGCGCCAGTGCGCCCTTCAGGTCGCCACTACTCTGTGCCCGGTCCGCGGCATCGAATTTTTGTTTATCCGCCGCCGCATTCATCTGGTCCGTAATAGCTTGCACGCGCTGCTGGGCTTCACCTTGTTTCGGCCCCGGCTTGCCCGCGAGAGATTTGAATTGTGCCAGTGCGCCGTTTAGGTCGCCGCTACTCTGCGCGCGGTTTGTCGCGTCAAATTCCTGCTGGGCCTCCGTGGCGGCAAGTTGGTCATTGATATGTTGAACGTGCGTTTGGGCTTCACCCTTGAAAGGCCCAGTCTTCCCGGCAATGGCTTGGAACTGCCCCAGTGCGCCTCTCAGGTTGCCGCTATTTTCAACCTGCACCGCAGCATTGAACTCCTGCTGGGCGCCCGCATTGTTGATCATGTCATTGATATGGGGAATGCGCGCCTTCGCTTGCGCTTGGAAGTGCCCGGGCTTGCCGGCAATGGCTTCGAATTTCGCCAAAGCACCCTTCAAGTCACCAGCATTTTCGGCCTGTTCCGCCGCATCATATTCCACCTTGGCCTGTAGGATCTGGTCAATATCTCCCAATTGTGATTGCGCTTTGGGCGCCAAGGTTGAATCCGGAACTTTCAAGTCGACGACGTGCTGAAACAGGCCGCGAGCCTGGGCATATTCCTTCTTCTGTAAGGCACTCGTAGCCTGCTGATACGTCTCTTTTTCGATCTTGGAAATATCCATTCCCTGTTGAAGCTGCTGGACGATGGGGATGGCCTGCAACGCGGAGTCCTTCATCATGCCATTCATGCCAGCAACCTTGTTGTACAAGGCAATGGCGTCATCCCATTTCTTGCCGTCCTGCGCGGCTTTGGCCTGCTCGAAGGTGGTTTTCTCCAACTGTTGGATCTTTGGTGCAAGGTCCGCGATGGCAGTATCAGCCTCGCCCTTCAATGCGCCCTTCCTGGCGGCCAATTCCTGCCACTTACCCAAAGCACCGGGAAGATCACCCTTGTCCTGCAAACCCTTGGCATCGGTTTCCAGTTGAATCTCTTCGGGCGAGGCTCCTCCAGTTGAGGGGTGATGGAGGAAAAGGAATGCCCCGCCCCCCAGGATCACCACCAGAACGCCCACCGCCACCATTATCATGGGCGACATCTTGGAAGGTTGCTGGCCTGGTGCGGGTAAGGGCTTGGCTGCCACAGGCGGCGGAACCGGAGCCACGCGTGGGGGCGCCGGAGCTGCCACGGGCCGCTTCGGCTCCGCGCGCGGAGGCGCAGGAATCGGAGGCGGCGCTTGAATTTGAGGCTCGGCCACCAGGGGTGGCAGGGGAGGCGCTCCCGCGTTTTGTTCTGCCTGGACCTGCGGCTTGATTGAAGACCGAAACAACATCGTGGCGCCATGCTCGTCGGCCTCAGGTTCAGATAAGGGAGGCTGCGTTGCCTGAATTGGCTGCGCCGGGACACTGGCGAGCGGCAGAGTGGGCGGGGCGGGAGCAGCAGGCACGGGAACCTTGGCGGATTCCGGAACGCGCGGGGTCTGAAGGCTACGGCGGAGTTCTTCCGCCAATTGCATAGACTTCGCCACATCATTGAGGGGCGCGGCACGAGGAGGTGTTTTTGCCGCGGGTACGCTCGGTGCCGGCGGCGGGGCAATCGCCTCCGCCTTCTTCTGGCTCAACACGAGCAGTTTCTGCTGCACATCTTCGGCATCCGGATAGGCTTGTTGCAATTCCGTAAGTTTGCGCTGCGCCTCCTCGAACTTCTTTACGGAGATCAGTTTATCCGCCTGCTTCAACCCCTCTTTCAGGGCTTGTTGCCGCTCGCGAAGCTGGCGGTCCTTTTGCAGTTGGGCAAGCAGATTTGTCGCCTGGGCGTTGGAGGGGTCGAGTTGCAGCGCCCGCCGGTACTCGCGTTCCGCGACACCGGCATCTCCTTGGCGTAAAGCGCGCTGACCGGCGCTGATTGCCTCACGAACCTGCCGCAGGCGGTCGCGCTCCTGCACAGCCCGCACCTTCATGTCGCGCAAGCGTGCGTTCGTGGGGTCCAGCTCCACCGCTTCGGCAAAAATCCGGACGGCTTCACCAAACTCCCCGTGGTCAAAGGCCACTTGGCCTTCGGCAATGGACCGGGCGATCTTCATCTGTTGGTCAACGTCCAACAGTTTCTGATCAATCTCTTTCGAATCAGGAAACTCATGTTGCAAATCCAGAAGGGTGCGTTGGGCTTCTTCAAATTTCCCTTCCACAACCAGGTAATCGGATTGCTGCAACACTTCCCGGAAATGAGCTTCCCGCTCCCGCGCAGCCTGAAACTGGCGAATCTGCCCCAACAAGCTGGTAGCCTGGGTATTCGTCGGATCAAGTTGAAGGGCTTTCTGAAACTCCGCTTCCGCCGCGCTCTGATCTCCCTGACGCATGGCGCGCTGACCGGTGCTAAGGGCCTCGCGGACCTGCCGCAATCGATCGCGTTCCTGGAGCGCCAGATCCCTCAGTTCACGAGCCTGCGTGTCTTGCGGATTCAGCTCCAGAGCTTCGGTCAGAGCCCGCACGGCCTCCGCGTATTCACCCTGATTGAAGGCGTGCTCACCATCCTTGATGAGTTTCCGCGACCGGATTAACGGATCCAGGGTCAGCAGCTTCTGGTGGATATCATCCGAGGTAGGAAAGTCCTGTTGAAGTTCCAGAAGGCGGCTTTGAGCCTCTTCAAATTTCCCCTCGGAAACCATGTTGTCCGTCTGCCACAATGCCTCTTTCAGACGGAAATCCCGTTCGCGGGAAAGGCGATCCTGACGGATCTGTTCCAGAAGTTCGACGGCCTGCGGGTTGTTCTGGTCAAGTTGAAGAACGCGTTGCAGTTCCTGCTCCGCTCCGGTGAGATCGCCCGACTTCATTGCCCTCTGGCCGGAGCTCAAGGCCTCGCGTAATTCGGTAACGCGCGCCTGCTCACGCAGAGCTTTTTCCTTAAGGTTGCGCGCCTGGGTGTCGGCCGGATTCAACTCCTCCGCTTCGCCAAGGATGCGGGCAGCCTCCCCATATTCCCCACGGCTGAATGCCTGCTCCGCTTCCGCCACGAGCCGCTTGGCTTTGGCAACAGGGAGGAGCCGATGGAGATCCGAAGAAATCTCGCTGTGCAGACGCTTTGCTTCGCTGTTTGTATTGTCGAGAATCAGGACGGCCCGAATCTTCTCCTGGGCACTGTTGAAATCGCCCTTACTCCGAAGGTCTTTCGCTTCCAGGATCAGGTCGCCAATAAAACTCTGTTGCAGGCTGCGAGCGATGGGAAGAAGATCACTCAGCATTTCATCCAGGGACTGGTAGCGATCCTCGACGTTCTTCTTCAGGCCTCTGCTGATGACCGCATCCATTTCCGGAGGCACTCCCGGGCAGCAGCGGCTAAGAGGTTCCGGATCCGAACCCAGAACTTTTCCGATGATGGCAGCGATGTTGGAGCCGTCGAAAGCTTTCTTGTAGGCAATAAGCTCGTAGAAAACAGCGGTCACGGACCAGAGGTCAGACCGATTGTCGACGCGTCCGTCGTTAATCTGTTCCGGCGAGGCGTAGTGAATGGTCCCCAGGAACATCCCGGTCTTGGTGAGGTTGGTGGATTCCAGATGGACAATGCCGAAATCTACTACCTTGACGTTGCCCTCGTTCGTAACCAGAATATTCGCGGGTTTTACATCGCGATGAACAAACCCGTGCTTGTGTGCGTGGGCCAGACCTTCACAGAATTGCTGCACCAGTTTCAGTTTGGCGGCAAGGGGAATTCTGGCGCGGCGGTTAATAATGCTCTGAAGGCTTTCGCCCTCAACGAATTCCATTGCGATATAGGGGCGGCCATCCGCCTCGCCTAAATCGAAGATGGTCACAATGTTAGGGTGCTGAAGTGTGCCGGCGGATTGTGCTTCACGGTAAAAACGCTTGAGGATTTCGGGGTCGGTAACTAATTCCGGAGTGATGGTTTTGAGTGCCACCAGGCGCCCGATAAAAGGGTCACGCGCCTTGTAGACAACTCCCATGCCCCCCTGGCCGAGTTCGGAGACGATTTCGTATTTGCCGATTTTCTGCACAACTTTTTGGTCCATCAGCCTGCGCTCTCAGCCTGGCAAATCTCTGTCAGGATCACCGTGATATTGTCCGGACCACCACCTTCATTCGCGCGCGTAACCAGGTGGGTGGCTTTTTCATGAAGCCCCATCTCGAATTCCAAGGTCTCCACGATGTCTTCCGGAGAGACAACTTTGTGCAGTCCGTCGCAGCACACCAAAAGAAAATCCTGGGGCTCCAGATCAACCACCGTCATGGCGATATCGATTTCCTCTTGTGCCCCCACCGCTTGAATCAGCATTTCCTGGATCTGTGCATCCACTTTGGCGGGGTCTTCACCCCGGCGGCGCAACTGGTTTCCTATGGTCTGATCCTGTGTCAATAAAATCAGATTTCCGTCGCGGAATAGATAGGCGCGCGAGTCCCCCACTTGAGCCAGTTCCGCGCGCGATCCATGCAGAAGCGCTGCTGTCAGGGTGGTCCCCATCACCCGGCTCTCGGCATAACCTTGCGCGTGGGCGAAAACCGCATTGTGCGTGGTTGTTATTGCATTCCGGAGGGCTGTAAACAGTTCCGGCTGGCCGTTTCCAGGAGCCTGAAGTTGGATCGCTATTTCCTTGGCGAGGTTCTCAACACACAGCCGACTCGCCACTTCGCCGCCAAAGTGGCCGCCCATT
>Ga0182027_10012852_pt1 | contig 11728 bp, 9 predicted proteins | sample 712E1DmetaG_FD_121300 | JGI IMG/M metagenome (GOLD analysis project Ga0182027, IMG submission 121300) | Permafrost microbial communities from Stordalen Mire, Sweden - 712E1D metaG (Illumina Assembly) | ecosystem: Environmental > Terrestrial > Soil > Wetlands > Permafrost | place: Sweden...
GCCACAGACGCGTCGTGAGATCCAACGCCTGTTGTTTACCTGGACCGGAGAGTGCGCGTATTGTGGCAGCGTAATTCGCAAACGAAACCGTCCACCTTAACGTAACGTAGTAGTACTAGAGAGGTGATGCTAGGAAACGCGCAACCCCTGTGCTAAGATGAAGTTGAGTTCGATCTATGCCTGAAGCTCGCCAGAGCAAACGTTATCCACTAACGCTACCGGCGCAGGTCCGCTGGAAAGCGCGAGGGAGAGGTGTTGGTCGAGCACAAGGGAAGACTGGAGACATAAGTTCCACCGGATTGCTTGTAGTGATTCCCAACCCATTGCCTCTCGGCACCACCATCAACGTCACTATCAATTTGCCCATCGAGTTAACAAAGGTCCCCGTTGAGCTTTCCTTTCTGGGGCGGGTGGTCCGCAAGAGCCGCCTGGGCAAGGATCAAGGGATCTCGGCGATCATTGAAGATTTCCAACTTCGACCCGCGCGGAAAAAGGCCGCGAAGACCTAATCTCCCAGGACAGTGCCTGCGAGCGCACGGGTAATTTGCTCCTTTCGGCCGATGAAACAAGCGGACAAACCAAAGAAAATCCGGATTCTGTTAGCAGACCGGGAAGAGGTTTTTCGTCTTGGGGTAAGGCAACTCTTCGCGCTTGAGGACGACCTTCGGGTGGTAGCCCAAGCTTCAACCGGTGAGCAGGCAGTTAGTTTGGCAGAACGGTTTAGACCGCACGTGCTGATGGTTCAGGGGGTGATTGCAGCAGAACCTCCCGGCAACTTTATGGAACAAATACGGCTCGTCTCACCCCGCAGCAAATTGATTATTATCACTTCGGCTGGGAAGGGAGAATTGGCCTCCCGTTACATGGGAACCGGAGCCGCTGGGGTGATCTCGAGGTCAGCAGCGGTGTCTCAGTTCGTAAGGTGTGTCAGGGGGGCGATGAAGCAAAAAACGGGACCGGTCAGGGCAGCGGGGGCCGCGATGCTTAAGGCCGCAGGAAATCCCCGGAAGCCTCCCCTTCGACCCGCCGACGCGCTCACGCAACGCGAGAGGGCTGTAATCGGCTGCCTCATGCAAGGCTTCCGAAACCGCGATATTGCCCAATCCCTGTCCATAGCGGAGCAGACGGTGAAAAACCACCTACGTTCTATGTTCGATAAGATCGGGGTCTCGGACCGCTTGGAACTGGTGCTTTATGCCATCCACCAGCAGTTCGTTATACCGCCAGAAGCTGGACAGGAGCAGGCCTCAGGACCAGATCCTAAGGGATAGTGTCAAGTTGCGTTGAGGTCACACACGCCGGCCTGCCGTTTGGATTTGATAATCGTCGATGACCGCGCCTATGCCGGAGGGATGTGTTTTGGCGTCCTTCCGAAGTACCACTCGGGCCTGGCAGCAGAGCTTAAGTGGAATTCTAGTAATCTCGGTGGGTAGACTCACCGTTAAGGTGATTTTCGTGTTCGGGCGTAGCTTAGAGGGCAGCCGCATGAGCACCCCGTTGCCGCTCATGTTAATGATCTCACCTTGCATCTGACGTACCTTTCCTGGCCCGGTTTTCCACCGTACCTTTACTGGCAATTTCACCGGAAACCGGATCCCTAAGCGAAGGCAGTTCAAAATCACCTCCAAACCAAATACCGTGTTCCAAACAGCGTCGAATGTCGCAGAGCAATGAGCTCAGGCGAGTGCACTGAAGCCGCTCGGCGACCTGAGCCTCGCTTCTTCATGCGCCACCGCGAGTTCCTGGAGAAACCCCTGTACAGCACTCTATTCGTAACGCCGTTCTCCATCCAACTCAAGACTACTAAAGTACCATTTGTTCCTGATTTATTGATGAAAGCGTAAAAATGGAAGGCATACAACGACACGTGCGAGGAGCATACCGCCCTGCCCTCAGTTGTACTTCCATTTCGATGTATCCTCACCCGCCGGCGCGTTCTTGGTGATGTGAACGGCCATCGTCCGGATCAGGTTCTCTTGGGTCATGGATTGCCAGCCATGGCCCTTCTCCGGCCGTCCGAATTCGAAGCTTCCTTCGTCATGCGGGTCGTGGGTGGTCTTGAGGAACTCCTGGAGGTCGTAGACGGCCAGGTTGAGATAGAAGTTGTCCATATCGCCCACCTCGACGTGGATCTTTCCCACCAGTTGGGGCCCGATCCGGCGTCCGCTGGACCAGTTCTGCTTGAGGTAAGCTGTGAGGTCGTACCCGTGGTCGCGCATGTAGTCCGCCACGCTGTGATCGATCTGGCCGGTGAGCTTGTCCCAAAGCGGTTTTGGATAGCCGTCCTCGCCCACTGGGCCGTAGGCCGCCTCCCAGATTTCCAGTTGTTGGCCGGAGCGCCCGTGGCTGCCCAGCGTCGCCTCGAGCCGGCTCATCTGCGACATGGTCACTTCCACCTGACCTTCGTTCGTCCGCTCCAAGGGCCGCGGGGCCTGGAGCCAGGTATGACCAGGCTCAAAGAAGGCATTATCATCATTGTATATATTTGCGAGCTGATAATGCTCGAAGCTGATGGGATCGGGGTAAAGGGTCCAGGCGCCACCAAAAAAGTCCGCGTGGTAAAGCTGGAGCGCGAGGGACTCCCAGCCACCCGTCGAGCCGCCCGATAGCAGGCGCGCGTAAGGTTTGCGAATGACGCGGAAGTGCGTTTCGAGGTAAGGGATCAGTTCCGTCATGATGGCGTCGCCGTAGGGGCCGTTGTTGGCGGAGTTCACCGCGTAGGAATCGTCAAAATAAGGCGTGGGGTGCTGGAACGTCACGATGAGCAGGCGCGGGAAATCGGCGGAGCTCCAAGCCTGGGAAAATTGGTACGCGGTTTCGAGATTGTATTCACTGAGCCTTTTCCCGGTGTGTTCCGGCGCCGGGTCATCCTGCGTGGAGAATCGCATGGGGGCATCGAGGCTGAAATGGCCCTGTTCGTAAAGCACGGGATAGGAAACGGCCGGATGTGAGTCGTACCCCTTGGGCAGCAACACCGTGGCGCCGAGATAAATCGGCTGGCCCCAGAATTTGGTCAGCAAGTCGCTCTGAATCTTGATGTGCTTCACCCACTCGGTATCCTCGGGAATCTCCACCGGGGGGATGACCTTGGTCAGAGTCAGTTTCACTTCGCCTCCGACGGCGGGGTCAAGGTACACCTTCTCGACTTTGCTGTAAAGGTTGCCGGGCGAGCGGTTGAACTGCTGGCCTTCCCACTGGTCAAGGTGCACCCAGAGGATGCGGCCGTCGGAGCGGTGGCACTGCGTGTAAAGGTTGATGAGCGCCTGAACGTAATAGTCGCCGGCAGGGATATCGGCGAGGCTCGCGGGCGGGTAACCGAGCGCTGCGCCGTCAATCAACGCGGCCTCGCCGGCCTTAAGCTGGTCGACGTCGGCGCCGAACAGCGGCGACGTGTCGCCCCAGGAACCTACTTGCAGGCGAGGTTCAGGGTTTTCCTTCTTCGAGATCACCACGAAGACGCGGCCGGTGATGGCCTCGGCGTGAGCTGAGGCGGGAAAAGAGACCTTAAATCTCAGACCCGATATCGGCGGTTTCGGGCTGGCGCCGCAGGATGTGACCAGCGCACCAAGAACCGCCATTACCAGAACCGCCGAGTATAAACGATGATGAGCCGGCTCATTATGCGTCAAGTTAACTCCCACGAAACTCATGTTCCTTGCAGCTTGCACACTCTCAATTGAAACGCCGTTTGCTTCACAAGGTTGCCAAGTGTACCACGACCGGCATTTGACGAGTTTATTGAATGGTTGCGCTTGCTTGATTTTCACCTTCGATGAGTGCAAACTGCGAGGACTGCGGCCCCCTTTGCCCAGCCGCTTCCTCGGCGGTCCCGACGGCAGGATCGCGATAACGGTTTTAGTCGTGTTTGCCGAGAGAAAGAATGGGAAGAATGCGGCGCGTTTACTCCGGACGTTTCCGCGCCAGGGGCAAGTATGGAGGCGGGCATCTCGCTCACACCGGGCCGAGTGGCGAAAGTTGTTCCCGGTTGCGGCTGTGAGCCGGTTACTGGCCGCCTGGCAGTCGAGGCAGCTTTACGGCGCCGTAGGGTCCGTTAGTTGACGGATAGAATCTCCGCCAGGGGGCCAAACTCGCCCACGCTCGCGCGGCGTGTCTGATCCCGGCAACCATAATGAATCTGCCAGAGGAACTCAATGAAACCGACTGAGCTTCGTGTGAATCGACGGGAATGGTTGGGAGGACTGCTAGCCCTAGCCACCCCAATAGGGTTGAGTGCTGGCCAAGAAAAAGAAGCGGCGGGGGAATTCGCACTTGGAAACGCCAACCTTGATTTTCGTTTCGTGGCCAGTAAGGGCAAAGTCATCTCCCGTCGGCTGTGGAATAAGCTTGCCGATGAAATAGTGGACTTGCCTGAAACGGACTTTGCCCTCGAGTTCGATGGGGGCACGGTGGCGAACCCTTCGGATTTCACCGCCAAGGCAGCGCGAAAGGATACTCAAAGTGTGGGGGTCCTCTATTCCGGCGCCACCGAAGCGCTGGCCGATGTCCAGGTGCGCGTCGAGTACTCTCTACTTCCCTCCAGCCACTATCTCCGTAAACAGATTTCTGTCCGTCAGGCACGGAAAGGCCCCGATCGGAGGCTGATGAGGGCGGACCTCGATCATTGGGAAGGGGTAAAGCGCAATTGGAAATCGGCGACTGCGGACCGGGTGCGTTATGGTAGTCATCCGATATTCTGCGAGACGATGTGGGCTGGCGTCGAGTTTGTCGCGGCATTCAACGATTACAGCGGCGAGGGTTTAGTTCTTCGAAGCCGGCCCGGTGGGAAGATGCTTACCTCCGACTGGTTGAAACTCCACTCCACGGTCGTGGGCGTGGCTGAGCCTGGCGGAGTAAGAGAGGCTTTCCTTCGTTACATCGAGGACGTCCGTCTGGCGCCTCCGCGTCTCGTCGCCTGCTATAACACCTGGTGGAGTTTGCCGGAAATCTTCAATGAAAAACAGTTGCTGACTTTAGTGCAGACGCTCGTGAAAAGCCTATACGAAAGACACGGGGTATTTTTCGACTTCGTCACCGCGGACATGGGTTGGAGTGATCCCCAGAGCATTTGGGGAGTGAACCGAGCAGACTTTCCAAATGGCTTGGGTCCCATCGTCGAGAATATGAAGTCCGCCAGCGGAAAGTTGGGTTTATGGATGTCGCCGAGCGAAGTTTATAAACCCGTTATAGATTTCGGTTGGGCCGAAAAGAACGGTTACGCGGTAGTAGGAGGCAGTGAAGATTCCGCTGGGGATTTGCGTGGTATCTCCTTGGCAGATACGAAATACCTTAACGCAGCAAAACAGCAACTGCGGCAACTCATCCAGCAGAATCAGCTTGGCCACATCAAGTACGATGGTTTTATAGCCCTGGAAACGCGAGGTCACGATAATCTTCTGCCGGGAGAGGATTCCGTGGAGCCTCTCGCGGAATGTTCGCTCGAATTGATAAAAGCTTCCAAGGAAGCAGACCCGACTGTCGTTACCGAGCCCACCTACCTTAACTCCTGGGCGAACTATATCAGCCCCTGGATCATCAAGTACGCCGACTCTGTTTGGGGTAACGCGGGCGGCGATTGTCCCGGGGGTTTGGGGCCTGCGCCTGATTACAGAGAATCCCAGACTTCGGCTCGTGAGTATTTTATCTTCAGATCCTTGCAGGAAGTGTGGCTGCCGCAAAACGCCCTCCAGTATTTTGACGTTGTTCACTGTGATGAGGCCGGTGGCTTTGCCAATCACGCCGCCATGGCATTCGGGCGTGGGAGGTTTTTTGTTTCTACCTATATCAACCCGAAGTTCATGGCGGACACGGACTGGCGGATTTACGCTGGGCTGCTGAAGTGGGCGCGGCGCAATCAGGAAGTACTCCAAAACACAGCTATTCTCACGTCGCGTGTCGAGCTTGGCGAACCGTATGCTTATGCGCATTGGAGCGGGGTCCGGGGTGTCATCGCGGTTCGCAATCCCTGCAATGAATCCAAGCTGTTCACACTTGATTTGGCAAAGGCTGGAGCCAGCAAAGGACTTTCGGATGGGGTTTGCTACACCCAATTTCCTTACCGGAAAGGAATCATGGAAAACGTCACGGGCGCATCAATCATTGCCTTGGACCTCGCTCCGTGGGAGCTGGTTTTCCTGGAGATCGTGCCGCGCCCGGCGCTTACCGAGCCTGTGGCCATGGGCGCGCGCTGGTATCGCGGTTCCAGCGGCAGCTTGGAATTTTCGTCGGAAGGTGCGAGCAGCGTTCGCCTCTTGCTTCCGCACGCCGGCGAACAGGTTGTAACCTCGAAATCCATGGCAATCGGCGATCCTCGCGGTGAGGTTTTGGCGCAAAAGATGGAAAGGTCGCCTGAGAACAGTTGGCTCCACCTGGGCGACAAGCCCTTGCCGACCGCCTCCTTCGAGTTGGTGAGTAGGATTTCAATTCCGGAAGGAGCGGTAAAGGGCAAGGCCCTCCTGCTTTTGGAATTTCCTGGAAAGGCACACTTGCCCAGCAGTTGTTCCTGCCAAGTCAACGGCCGCCCCGTGGCATTACAAGAGAGTTCTTCTGCGGGCCATATTGGCTACAACGACCTCGATCCGGAAAGTCCCTGGAGAGATCTCCTCCCCTACTTAAGCCAGTGGACTTGGTACATCTGCGAACTTGACCGAGGATCGGCAACGGTGAAATTCAGCGGGGTTTCCCCATACGAGAGTTGTAAAATGGGATTATGGGTGTGGGCTGATTGGGATCTCGCTCAACAAGTGGTGCCGGTCTCGATGGAATGTCCTGAACCGACCCTCCCGCAATACCAGGAGCATTTGAAGCGGCGGGGAATTTGCGTTTTGCCGCCAGGGATTCCGCGCGAATCACAACCCACCGAGAGAAGATGGAAGGTCAAGCAGGGTAAATAGGGAGATGCTCGGAGGCGGCTCGCAGCTACGGCAAGGCCCTCCTTTCAACATGTGTTGCGAAGCGCCCTGAACAGGCTGTTGGCGAGGACTCGCAGAGCGTCCTTGAATGCACGAAGAGTAAGAGGAAGAAGGAGAAATCGTGAGTGCACGAATCTCGATCACCCATCCGCGCGATGAAATCCTGGCCACCATGGAGCGGATTTATGACTATCGCATGACCACCACTTCCGGCGGCAACTTATCCCTGCGTGGCGAAGACGGGGATATTTGGATCACTCCGACGCGCGTGGACAAGGGAAGCTTGCGGCCCGCCGATATCGTCCGTGTTCGGAGGGATGGGGCAATCGAAGGACCCCACCCACCCTCCTCGGAACTCCCTCTCCATCTGGCCATCTACCAGTCGAGGCCGGACCTCCGAGGAATCGTTCACGCCCACCCGGTCGCTCTGGTCGCCTTCAGCATGGTTCACGATGTCCCCAACACGCGCCTGTTTCACAAAGCCAGGACGGTGTGCGGAGAGGTGGGATTTGCCCCCTACGAACTTCCCGGAAGCGAGGCTTTGGCGCGGAATGTGGAGGGGACCTTCCGCCAGGGCTACTATTGCGTCATTCTCGAGAATCACGGTGTAGTAGCGGCCGGAGGCACCCTCCAGGAGGCGTTTCACCGCTTCGAGACGCTGGAGTTCACAGCCAAAACTATTATCAAAGCGCGGCAAATCGGCACCGTCCGGTATTTGACCGATGGGGAAATCGAACTCGCCGCACAGCGCCCAACGAGCTTGCCGGAGTTAAAAAGAAAGGCCCCCACGAGTCTCGAAAAGGAGTTCCGGCGCAGACTCTGCGAATTCGTCCGCCGGGCCTACCGGCAGCGTTTGTTCATCAGCACACAGGGCAGCTTCTCGGTCCGGGTGGACGAGTCTTCGCTCTTGATAACCCCTTTTCATGTGGACCGGGGCATGCTGGACGCGCCAGACCTCGTACTGGTCAGCCATGGCAAATCCGAGGCTGGGAAGTTGCCGAGCTTGGCAACAGGCAACCATGAGGCGATTTACCGGCAGCATCCTGAAGTCCGTGCCATCATCAATGCGTATCCAATCAATGCGACGGCCTTCAGTGTGACTGGCGTCGCGCTGGACACGCGCACCATCCCGGAGAGCTATGTGGTGTTACCCCAAATCCGGCAAGTGAGGTACGGATTGCAGTTTCAAGACAGCGAAGAACTGGCCCGGCAGGTGTCACCGCGCCAGCCGGCGGCAATTCTGGAGAACGAAGGCGTGCTGGTCACGGGCTCCGACATCCTCGAGGCTTACGACCGTCTGGAGGTGCTGGAATCCACCGCGGAGGCGCTTATCAACTGTCGCGCCCTTGGCGTCCTGGCGCCGATGTCAGACGAGGCCACGCGCCAACTGGACAAGGCTTTCTTGAAAATGTGATACCAGGGCTCACTCAAGCTCATTCCTTCCTCTTGAACACCTTGCCGATCTCGATCCGGAACGATGGCTCTCCTCGCGTTCCCGTGATCTTGATGGGCAGGACGGTTCCCGCGCCCTTGCCCTCGAAGAGCGGATCGATCGCTTTCAGGAGGAGCGATTTGATCCCGGTGGTGACTTGCGAGACTTTAGCCTGGAGGCGAAGTGTTCCATGGAAATCGAGAGCTTGGCTGAGCAGCCCGAATGTGCCCTGGAGCTGCACGGTGGCCCCCGGAAGGCTGAAAGAAAAACTGGAAAACGTCACCTGACTGTTCGCGAGCACAAAATGCCCTTGCATGTCGAACCGCGCGTTTTGGATGTCGTCGTCCCGAGGTCGCCCCCGGCCCAGCCGGCTCAGGCTGGAGATTTTCGCCTCCACGTCCGGGTTGGTAAATTGCGCGGATTGAACAGTGAAACTGCCGTCGAGTTTTAGTCGCTTCGCGATTTCCTCCTCGCCGGGGTGCAGATCAAACTTCGCCTGGACACTAGCCGCGCCGATAATGGATGGGGTGGTGGATTTCACCGCCAAGCGGAGAAAGTCCTCCACCCGGGCAGGATTTGCACTCACGTCCAGCAGAATGATCCTCCCCTTCCTGCCTGCTACCCCGGTTACCCCGCCGCGCGCCACGATGGTCGACCCAAGCAACTGAGCACTTACGGGCCGCAAGAGTGTATCGCCGTTAACCCCGTCGACGAGTGCACTAAACTGAGTCTTCAAATGCAGCTTATTGCCGCTGATCCCGAGATCGAAATCGGGCGTATCAGTCTCACCTTGAACCCGGATCTGGCTCAGCACACCTTCGTAGCTGCCGTGGGAAGAGAGTGTTCCCCCGAGGCCGCGAATGGTGGACAAGTCCGCATGGGAAAAGGTGTAATTTCCGGAGAGTGGGGTCAGAGAAGGATCGTCCGTATCCCACGGGCCGAATCGCCCACTCGACTGGATCTGGCCAACCGGTATCGGGTTGGTCAGGACGGCTTGAAAATACATCGGCTGGCCAATGCCCGCCGATTGCATGCGAAGCTTGTGAATTTCAAACACGTGTGGGGGCTTGTTGGGATTCGCAGGGAGAATACTCAGGGTGGCGCCGTCCGCGAAAACCTCATCCAGCACAAAAGGGGAAGCTTGTTGTTTCTTCTTCGCCTGGGCCTGTCTCTGGCGGGGCGGAATTACGATCACCAGACCTTCCAATCGCACCTGCCCGAAGTGTCTCGGTTGGCGCAGCAGTCCGAGCCAATCCACGCTGACCGAGAACTTTCTCACGGATGCCAGAGGCGGCAGGTCAGATCGTTCTTTGCGTTTCAGCACCAGTCCCTCGCCGGCAATGCTTCCGGCAGGGAAAAACGACGTACTGAAGCTCTTCAGCTCAACCTCGCACTGGTAGCGCTTCTCCAGCGTCTCGACAACCCACTCTCGATTCAGCGGTGAAAACCACCAAAAATAAATCACCAATATGACGGCCAACAAGAACGGCACGCCCAGTACAATGATGACCGCCTTGAAAACCCTGTGTCGGGTCGTCGGCTTTTCGGGCTGCATAGAGTCTTCCTCCCCGGCCGCAATGTCGGCAGCAAGCACGGAGTTCCAATCCAACCTAGCAGATCTCCCTTCTCGGTACTGCCTTAATTCGGTGTTGCCGCCAAATTATAATTCTGTAGGGAGCGTTTTCTGCGATTAAATCAACCGTTGATGCCGCCTAAAGGCGCCCTGCCGGGATGGAATATTCGCAAGCTCTGGCTGTCCGGCCGCAGCGGGTCAACCGCCAAATGTCTTGCCCTACGCCTGGCAGACACTTTGTGGCCTTCAACGAATCATTCACAACGTGTACTTTGTTAGGTGTGTCAGTTCGCCGAGTTGCTTCTGTACTCACAGGGGTTTACTGCGGTGGGCCGCATGTGCTTGGAGCAAGCGTAGCGCGGACCTGTTTTGTAGGCCCGCGGCCCTTGGGCGCGGTCGGTGAGAAAAGCCGCCCCGATAAATCGGGGCGCTACCGGACTGGATCCCGATGTCCGCAAGGCCTTTCGCCGTAGGCGGACGGCTTGCCGTCCCCTCTGTTTACATTGCCGCCGAACCAAGAAGGGTAGGGCAAGCCCTACCCCTACTTGGTGCTCGAGCTGCGCAAAGTGGGAGGCTGCAAGCCGGTGTAGCGCCGACCCCGCCTTGCGGGGTCGGCACCTGAACGGCGCCTGAGGTTGTGAAAATAGCTCCCCTCCTCGGCTGAGGAGGGGGTTAGGGGGAGGTGGGGGCGGAGGTAGCCACAGTCAATTAGCCCTCGCAATTGACCGTGGGTTTGTCAGCATAGGAAAAACCCGCGATCACAAAAGCAGTGACCGTGGCTCCCGCTCCCAGCCATGCACTCAACCGCTATTCCTTCGCGGTTTTGGCGGGAGCGGCATTTCGATGAAATAATACCCTCCCGGTGTTGCTCCATCGACTCTGGCCATTATCGCCACGCTGTGCTGCCGTACTACGGGCCAGATATTGGAGCCGAGGACGACCAAAGCGAGTTTCCGGCCCTCCAAGTTTTGCTGATACCGGATGTTCTGATCGGAAGTAACCAGTACTTCGAACGCGGCTTGTTCCGCCATCTTCAAAAGCTCGCCGTTTTCCAGTTGATCGGGCCACAGCATTTCGACGAAAGTCTTAACCTCATGCTTGAGCAGGAAGCGGCGCACACCGGCCGGGACACTTTTATCAAACAGTATGCGCAACGCGGTGACCCTTGGCGTAAGCTAGAATCGCCTCGACTTGTTCGGGCGGGATTTCAAACTGTTCTGCGATTTCAGCGGCGCTCACGCCATAGTCGAAGTTATCCACAATGGCGCTCGCCGGCATCCGAGTACCGCGCAGCACCGGAGCGCCGCTTTGCACTCCCGGCTTGGCTTCGACAAGCGGGCATTCCGACCAGTCGATTGTTTCCATGCCCACCCTAGCGTCCTCCCAAACACCATGATTCCACGTTTTCACCCAAAAGACCAGAGGTGCGCTGCCACGCTGCTGCAAATGTCGTTCTCTTCGCCCCGATGTACGCATGGCCTGGAACGGCTTGCCGTCCCCTCTGTGTACATTGCCGCCGAACCAAGAAGGCTAGGGCAAGCCCTACCCCCAATTGTTGATCGACTTGCGCAAGGTGGGAAGCTACAGGCGCACGGGTTACAGTTCGCATGGCGGGCGCCAGCCCGCGGGAGAGCGCCCATCAGCGGCTGTCGTTGGTGGGTGCCAACTTTCGCTCCCGCGTGGTATCCTAAATTGGGCAATCATTTACTTGACTCGCCCACTTTAATTTGATATGATTTTGCTTGTGAGGAACAAAATCATGAGCGAACCCAAGACCCTTCAAGAAGCAATCATTTATTATTCCGACCCCGACAA
>Ga0182027_10012853_pt1 | contig 11728 bp, 10 predicted proteins | sample 712E1DmetaG_FD_121300 | JGI IMG/M metagenome (GOLD analysis project Ga0182027, IMG submission 121300) | Permafrost microbial communities from Stordalen Mire, Sweden - 712E1D metaG (Illumina Assembly) | ecosystem: Environmental > Terrestrial > Soil > Wetlands > Permafrost | place: Sweden...
GTTGTCATGCCAGTAACGCTGGGTTCCAGTGCCGTGGTTCATGGTGAAAGAACCCAGCAAGCGGCCATTTTCATCCCATTCCCGGCTCAGGCCGTGCAACCGTCCATGTTGATAGCGCAATTCTTCGGCCAGTTGGCCGTTAAAATGCCAGGTTCGGTAAAAGCCATGAAATTCCCCGTCCATCTCCCTGATTTCCCTGTGGATTCGCCTGTTGCGGTAATAAAACCGCTTTATGCGAAGCTTCGGCATGTCCGCAAATTAACCGTGCTACCAGCGGTGTTGCCTTCTGGCGTTGGCACGGGCGACTCTTTCAGCCTGGTGTTCGTACTTTGAGAGTCTTCCAGAAAGACTGGAAGATTTATTCAGGATTTAGGTAAACTTTGCAAATTCTTAAGCGATTGTAAATCGTGTTTTCGGTCAATTTAAATAAGGCATATTTATGCGTTCTGAACAGGTGGTAGCCATGTCTGAAAAATTAGAACAACTGTTCTGTTTCAAGTTGCTTGAGAAGCTGATCAGCAACGTCTTCAGGATTTGGAATGGTGTTAAATTGAAGCGCACCGCGCCAAACTGTTTTTTCGCTTGGCACATCTACGATGCTAAACGCAAAGACGATTGAAACTTGCGATGCGAATTGAGGCAAACCATATAAGGTTGCAGGATGCGCTTCATTGCGACTGAGCACGCGAGTGAGCGAGACATAAAGCAACTGGCCTGCTTTAAATTTAGCAGCCGCAGCCTTGATTGGTGCCTCCGGATCCACATCCTCCACATTCAAATGAACAACCTCCGATGCTACATCTTTTTGTGCAAGTGAGCTGGTAAGACGGGTGAGCAAACGATTTGGAAAATCACGACCCAAGCGTGAAACCATGTCCTCATTACGAGGAACAATTAGAATTCTTTCCAGTTTGCCTTGGTAAGATGGGTCCTTTTTGGTTTGAAAGTTTCCCTGTGGCGTTGCACATCCGACCAAAGCCAAAGATGCCAGAACGCATAGGCTCAGTGTTTTTGAAAGCGTGGTCATAAATTTCTCGGTGAACTTAATTTGCTTCCATATTATTTCATAGGAACCCTGTGTGAACGGTCTGGCATTGTAAGACGCGTCCCAAACTCACGACTAAGTGTGGTGGTCAGCAACGATTCCGCCGACTGGAATGCCGGAGGCTTCGCAGCGCCGGGATGAAAACAACTCAGATCAACAACCGCCATATCATTGACCATCCTTGCGCCGAGTGTCGTCGGAAAATGCGGAACTGGTTCAACGTAGAATACAATAACGTTTGGAATTATGGCTGTCTCAGTCTTATCCACAAGCCCGGCTGTAGTCGCGGATGCTTCGACAGCTTTTTTGATGACTGCTCTGTCAGTCGGAGTTGCGCTAGTAACTACATATTGTGTGTAGTTAAGTGTATCACAACCGACAAGACAAAAGCAGGCTGCGCTTAAAAGCAGGGGGAAATATTTATTCACCTCGTTCATTCCGATTTTGGATGCAGTGGAAAATCAGGCGGCTGAGGCGGAAAATTGGTGACTATCCCGCTCGTTTCAGGTGAAAGAAGATAAATTAATCCGTCTTGTTGAATTTGAAGCCTCGCTATTCGCCAGCTCCCCTTCATGGATTTATAAAATCCGTAAGGTATCCATTTAATGTCATAACAGTAAATTTGATTTCCTCTTTGAATTTTAATTTTGTATGGGACTCCAATCGTTGTGGATTGAACAGTCTTTAATGTAAATGTGCGCTCAATTTCATAATTGTAAGTGTGAGTTCCTAATTGAATTTTGATTTGGTTGATTTTAACCTGGGGCTTATTTTTTAATTCTTCATAAGTGCCATTGCTAATCAGAGTGTAGGCCGTAATGACTATATCGCTTCCGGTATTGTTGTATAGTTCATCATCTGGAATGAAATGGCACGCGCTGAGCAAAATCGTTCCAAGAGCCAGGATGAGCAATAAGCTAGTTTTTTTCATGGCCATTTATTTTGGCACCAATGGAAAACCAGAAGGCTGAGGCGGGAAGTTCGTCACAACTTCACGAGTATCGGGCGACAGCACGTAAATCTTTCCGTCTTTTTCAATTTGTACATTGATCACAGAGACCATCGAATTATGGCGCCTCCAAAACTCTTCTGGAGCTACTACGAACTCATAATGCCAACTCCCACTGGGGGAATCAACTCTCACCTTAGCTGCGATGCCAATTCGGACGACACGGTTTTGCTTAACTTTGCAGGTCGTCTCTTCAGATCTTTGATTGATTGTCGTAACAACCAATTCATGACGGCTATTGTTGAACAAGTCAATTATCACGCCTGGATGGCATGAAGTCATCAACAGAAGTGAGAGTAAGAGACTATATGTGAGTTTTAAATTGGTTTTCATCGCCAAACTTACAGGAGTCATTTATTCCCGCATCATTTGCTTGGTATCAGCGGAAATCCCTCCGGCTGTTCTGGAAAATCCGTGATTGGCCCATCGAAATCTGGTGGTATCAAATAAATTGCACCATCTGGTTGAATCTGTAATTTTACCAGAATTTGGTTTCCACCAATTCGCTTGTAAAATTTAATAAGGTGCTTTGAATCGGCTCTCTTGTGAAATTCAAGAGCGAAAGGCTTGTGCTCATAACGCCATGTCCCATTTCCATGCCGAATTTCTATAAAGGAAGCATAGAATTCGAGTGTTTCTCCTTTCTTTATTTGATGGGGTGTTGAATTGGTTGAATGCTGAACAAGTATAGTCAAGTCCTGTCCACTATTATTATATATTTCATCCCTCTCAATAATAACACATCCAGTTAGAGCAATTGCCACACTGATGATTAATAAGAAAAGAGTATATGTTTTTTTCATGGCCATGGTTGTGGTGGTCGTTGTTGGGTTTCCGGGTAGTACGGTCCAGTTTCCATAAAATTTGCAGGGCCAATAACGCCAAGTCCAGTTTGCCCCTGAAGCAAAGCACCCACCATGCCAATGCCATAAGCAGGCAGATAAAGTGGGCCGAGAATCATGCCTTGGTATGTGTGTTGTTCCTCGTGTTCACCGTATGTCCAAGGGCTGGCATCGCCAGGAAGTGAATCGTTCGGCCCCATATAGTCCACATCTCCGTTTGGATAGGTATAAGGCGCTCCAAAATTCATCACATTGCCGAATGTGATGTCTCCGTTTCGGAACATTAGTGGGTTATTGGCAAATTGAATTCCGTTATGTCCAATGGTAGGGAGGTCTCCGCCAAACGGAAGACCCGCAAGGCCAATCAACAATCCGATTGCTGAATTTGGTACGTTCCAAGCATACCCGGCAGTTGTGAACGCCCCTTCCACAGTATGACCCAATCCATACCCTATTTGATTCAAGCCGTTGCCTAGCGTACCCGATTGTCCGAAGGTACCGAGTCCCAAGGCAGTATTGCCAAGACCTGAAAGAACATCGCCCACCCCGCCCAATAATCCGCCAATGATCGGGACATTTCTTAACATATCGCCAAGCCAGCTATTGCCGGTCGGCTCGGTCGCACCAAGCCCGAATGGGTCAAACAGACTCACGGGATTTCCGTTCGCGTAAGCGTAGAAATTCATTCCGCCAGAGAAACCGGTCGGATCGGGATTTAGGAACCGGCACAGATACGGGTTGTAATAACGCGCACGCATATTGAGCAGGCCATTCGGGTCGGTTTGTACGCCGTAACGACCGTTGAACAAAAACGGCGTATCATTTGTCCCAGCACGATATGTTGTGGAACCATAAAGACTGTATTCAATGCGGTCGGTCACCAACCCGTTGTCGGCAGAAAGCGCAATCGTGCTACCACGATAATCGTAATGATATGTAAGAGTGTTTGTGGCGGTCGTTGTTTCAGTGATTTGATACAACAAACCCAATCCGTAAATATAGTAATTGGTGACGCCATTTTTAATGCGCATCAAGACTTGTGGCAGTCGGGTATTTGGATTTATGACGAACGTTGCGGCATTCGTTCCATAGGTCTGCCCGATGCGATTGTTCATGGCATCATAAGCGTTGGTGACTCCTCCACCATCCGAGAGCCGATTACGAGCGTCGTAGGTGTACGTGACAAATGTGCTGTTCGTCAACGGCGCGCTGGTTAGATTTCCGTCAAGGTCGCTCGTCACTGACAAGCCATTGAAAGTCGCCAGCCGGTTGTCATCGTCATACGTCATTGTCCGCGTCGGAGGTGTGTTGGTATGTGGCAATGGCGCAGCGAATTCCCACTGCGCTTCCGCTGCATTATTCCAATTGAGGCGAAATAGTGCAATCGGGAAACCCACAGCCGTTTGTTCAAGAACGTTCGTGGTTTGCCCGGCAGCATCATAATTGATCGTCCTGAAAGTGCCATTGGGCCGGATGATGCTGGTAACGCGATTATTCAAATCATAGGCGAAGCTGGTTTTCCTGCCTGACCAATCCATCACATTCGTCAGCCGGTTCAAGCTGTCGTAAAAATAAGTCACTGCGCGATTTCCAGGATACATCAGGTTTGTCACGTTACCATTGGCATCGTAACGATATTGGATGAGATTGCCAGCCGTATCGCGGTAGGTGGAAATGCGGTTGTAAGCGTCGTACGTCCACGCATTTGTTTTGCTGCTCTCGATCACGCTTGTGCGGTTGTCATTGGCATCGTAGCTGAGAAGCGTGGTGGCAATATTGTCCGTGCGGTTAGTCAGCCGGCCTTTGGCATCGTAACCAAGCGAAGTGGTCTGGCCCGCCGGGTCCTTGAGGCTTGCAACCAAACCTTGATGGTTGAAGATCAGCGAAGTCGAGCGACCCAATGGTGTGATGGTGTTGGTCAGTCGGTTCGCACCGTCAAACTGGAACTGCCACTTTTTGCCGTTGCGGTTGGTAAGGATAATTTGGTTACCAGCCGCATCGTAAGCGCGGGTCGAGAAATGACCAGCACCGTCGGTCAACTTCAACATGCTTCCTCGTGCATCCCAAGTTTGGCTGTTGGTTTCATTGGCCGCTTTGACACGGGCCAGTTTACGGCCGTCCGCGTCGTAACTGAACGTCGTTGTCCGTTGCGCGGGGTCAGTTACGGAAATCAGCCGGCCAGCCACATCGTTGGTATAAAGCACGGGATTTTGTAGTGGGTCAATCATGCGAATTAACCAGTCGCGGCTGTCATAGCTATTGGTAACCACCGGCGTACCCTGCGGGGTGGAAGGCATGGTCGTGGCGAGCAGATGGCGGGTTGCGCTCCAAGCCCTGGTTGCGGTGTTGCCGCGTGCATCGGTGATGTTGGCGACATTGTCTGCAGCATCAAAACTGACTTTCACCGTCAGATTGGTCGGGGCAATTGTATTGGTAAGTTCCCGGCGGTTATTGTAAGCAAACGTCGTTGCATTTCCGTTGGCATCGGTGTGACTGGTCGAGTCGCCGCGCAAGTTATTGACGAAACTTTCGCTGCCAAGGCTGTTCGGATAAGTGATGTGGGTCAACTGACCGTAACTATCATAGGTATCATAAGTGGTCGTGCCGCCCGCATCAGTGCGCGTGTGAAGCGTGCCGTCACCATTATAGGTGTAATTTACAAAATCGCCCGCGCCATTGGTCTGGCCGGTCAGTGAAAAATTGGTGTTGTAACCGAAGGTGGTGGAATTACTGCGTGGGTCAATGGTCTTCACCAGATTGTTTTGATTGTCATAGACAAACTGGTTGGTGAAACCGAGCGGATCAATCGAATAAATCAGATTATTGTTGCTATCGTAAACATACTGATTCGTTTCATTCAAAGGCGAAACAACCATGCTCAAATGGTTCTGCCCGTCGTAAAGAGTTTGGGTGAGATGTTGCAACTGATCTTGCAACCCGACGAGCCGCGATTGGTCATCGTAAAAAAAGATGCGCTGGTTTCCTGCGGGGTCTTGCTCGACCGTCTGCCAGCCCGACCAAAAGATTTGCCAGGCTTTATTTGTGTCGCCCTGGGTGTATTGCGTCGTGATATGCCCTTGACTGTCATAAAGATTGCTAACCACCAATCGGCTCAGTGCGTCCAGCGTCGCCGTGATTTGATGATTGGTGTCGTAAGTGTAGGTGGTGGCCTTGCCTTCAGCGTCGGTGAAGGTAGTCAGGTCACCCTGGGCATTGGCGGCACTGTAAGCATAACGAATCGTGCGGCTGGGTGTGCTGTTATCACTTACGGAAGTCAGTTGACTTCCCGTATAAGTGAAAGTCAGCGTGCGATTTTTTTTCCAATCCGTAATGGTGTTGACCCAATTACTAGTATTGTAGGTCACTGTCACCGACTGGCTGTATTGGTCAACAATGTTGGTCAAACGCCCGAGCGAATCGAATCTGAATGTATTCCCATGCCGCTCCTGCAAGCTGTAAGCTGAATTGGCTTGCGTGAGCGTCATGGTGCAATTGCCAGGCGGATTAAAAATCCCATTGGGCTGTTTAATGAATTCGACGATATCCTTGCCCATCGCCACCGCCACGCCATTATTTTTAAGCTGGTCAATACCCCATTTGGCAACCAATGCCGTGACCATCCAATTTTTTGCGTTGGGCGTAGAATTGTAAATATTTGCGCCGGCATAAGCGGCCACAATCATGGAGGCCATGTGCTGCGGGCTCATCCCGCCCAAAGCCGGCCAGGGAGCGGCAACCGTGGTTGCATTGATGTTATAATTATGGAGCCAACCACCCGCCATTCCCGCCGGATTGCTGTTGCGGCGTGCGCTATTATAGTATCGTGTCAGCGTTATGCCACGCGGTTCGGCCTGTCCTACTGCGAGATCAGTATGCTCCACCTGGAATGTACCGTCGGGCATATCCACCGGATCGGCACCGGTCGGGGCAGGAGTCCACGGCGGAGTTGATAAAAAGAAGTCCCAATAGGAATCATCGAATATATCAACGGCATCTGGATCAATCCCCGAATCCCCACCAGAATAACCGCCGTTATAGCCACCGGTGATGAGCATGGAAAGTGATTCAGTCAAATTCGTGGAATTAAAATAACGCGCAACCAGTCCGTAGCCAGCCCAACTGCCGGTTCCGGCGACGCGATTGGTGCCGCTTTTGGGAAGCAATAGGTAAGAACCGGCATTGACATAGGCCGTCAGCAAGTTTTTGGTTGCGGTATCGTAGCCAACCAACTGATTTTGGATATTTGCACCCGTCGCCCAATTGGTAATACTCGCCAAAAAAACCGCCTGATGGTTTGTATTGGCAATTTCTAGCATCTTGACAGTTGAAGCTGCCGTATTGGTTGGCTGTAGTTGTTCAATAATGCCCGACTCTAAGGCGCTGGAAAAATAGGCTGTCAGATCAGGTTCCCTGATACTGTTGTCCTGGCTGACGGCATCATCAATGCCGGAACTTGGAAAATCACCTGAAGTTTTGTGAATATCAATGAAAAATCCTGCACTCTCTTGGCCAACTCTTCCAATGGTGTGATGGTTTTGTGACAGCATTCCCATCTGCGATGCCAGAATCTGGTTAACATCTGCCGTTTCAAGAACCCAACTCAAACCCAGGATGTTCAATGTTTCCGACACCACCTGCCTTGAACCATTGGTCAAGCCGCTCATGCGATAAGCATCCAACTGATTTTGCCTTTTATGCAGCCAACTCCAATCCGGCTCAAAGGCGTAAACCATAACGTAAGTGGAACTGGTCCGCTGGCAGAAGTTGGTCGTCGCTTGGTCGTCTAAGCCGGTATCTATTAACCCATTGGTGGTGTAATCCCAATAACCGAAAGGGTGATTGATGGTTAAAACAAAATTCGTATCGGTAACAGCAGTGGATTTTTGCACCAGCAGGGAATCATCTTGCCAGAGTCGGGCCACGCCATTGTTGCTATAGGTCAAAGAAATGCGCTGCCCCTCAAGCTGCGGCATCCACCATTGATAATTGGTGCCCGCAAAGGCAATGGAAAAACTCGTCATCAAGTTCGTTGATTCATTGCTCCAATCCTCCACTGGCAAATCATCAGAGTCTTCAGGAAACAGCAAACTTTGGCTCAAAACCGTGTTGGTTGTTGCAATAATTTGCCAGCCACCCAAGACTTGTTGAACGCTGGCATTGGGCGCATTGCTTTGCAAGTAATTCAACAAATTGGTCGTGTAGCCGGTCAGGGTCGCGCGAATATTGGCCTCGTTCAAATTCGTGACGTAATTGCCAGTGTCAGTGCCCCCTGCCGCGCTTAACAGTCCGCTTGTGCTGAAACCTATGGTATTGGTCAGCGAAATGCCCGTCACCGGCTCGCTTACTTTGAAGGCTGGGTCAAGATGATAAGTGGTCCCGCCGATAGTCAGGATGACCCATACGCGTTGAAAACCAATGGTATTATTATCGTCATAGATAAAATAGGCATAGTTTGGATACCCGCGTTGACCAAGCAAACTGCCGAAATAGTCCAGTGTATTGGACCAGTTTGTGTTGACCAACGTCAATTGCAGCCAATGATGCAAATCGTTATGCGTGCCGTCTGTGGCATCGTAAGGCATTTCCAATACTCCAAATTCATAATTCGGTGAATAGCCCGCCGCGCGCAACAGGGCGACAAGCAGTGCGCATTGATCAAAATCGTTGCCACTCTTTTCGAGCAGCGTCATTTCCGCACCTTTTTTCGAGCCGAAATAGAGCACGTGCCGGATATGGTCATGCACATAATTGAAAATCTTTACCGGGTCGTTTTGCAGCCCACGCGCCAACGCCTGAATCTCCGGCGTGACCACCTCGGCAACGGGTGTGGCTGGAACGCCATACTGACTCATGCCTCTGAATGGCTGCATGACGGCCATCATGGTTAACAATCCAAAAGCCAAAAATCGCAATGTTTTCATATTTTTGTCCCTTCCTGATTATTGTGAAACAGTAAGCACGTTGCCCTCGGCGTCCAAACTCACCGAGCCGCTTCTTATACCTGATATTCCCTCAAGCCAATCGGCGAAGTCATAGGAATAATTCGAGCGCGAACTTGGCTGTGCGTTATCGTTGACAAGTGCATTCAGCCCTAGCAACACTTCCCAAGCGTCCGGTATGCCGTCCCCGTCCGTATCTGCGACATTGGGATTGGTTTTTGAAACCAGTCGTTCGTATGCGTCTGTAAGCCCGTCAGAATCAGAATCTTGAGGGGTTCCTAAAATCAGGAAACATGCTGTGTTCGGTAGGTTGGTAAGCATGTAAGTATTGCCATGATAACCCTGTCCCATCCAAGCCCATGCTTTATTTGTATCACTGGAAAAATCCAGAATTGAATTGGCGAAGACATCATACGGAACGCTGTTTGAGCCACCTTGAATTGTGAACGACAGGGACATCCCATTGCCGTTAACGCTGGCGGTGACGTTTGTAATCCAAATGTTCGTGCTGCTGATGGCGGACACCGAGCCAATAAGCTGCAAGCCGCCTTGCCCGGTGATGGCGTCATAATAATTCTGCGAACCGGACGGATTTGAAGGCGCAGAAACGATGGAGTCCATGTATGGAATGTTCCACGGACTGATCATATACAGGGTATAATCCCAATTGAAGATTTGCTGAACTGTGTTGGAATCTAAGAGATAATTGTAAGTTTCCACGGTGTTGAACAAACCGTGTGCCTGTAAAACACCGTTACTGTCGCTCCCGATATAGAACCCGTTTGCCAGCACGTCCGGGCCGGGATAAACCGTCAGCGGTGGGCCGTTGGTCGTCAGCATGCCGTCCAGATACAAGGCCGTGTTCGTGGCCGAATAAGTCAACGCAATGAAGTGGAAATAATTAGTTGTCCAAGCAATAGGGGCGGACAAGTAGGTGGTGATGCTGCTAGATAGGTCATTGGTCTGCGCTGCGAAATAGATGTTGTTGCCTCCATCATCAACGAAAATGCTCCACCAGCCGTAACTGGAATCGGGTGTATAAGCGCCAATTTCCAGCAATCGGCCATATTCACCCGGCCCGTTCCCGCCTGAATTTGTGCTTGCCCAATTTGGCCCAAACCAGAATGTAACGCTTCCTTGATCAACCGTGATATTTGTCGTTCCATCATTTTCATAGACATTGTATTGCAGCCGGGCTGGATTTGTGCTGTCCAGCACGAGCGATGAACCATTGCCGAGATGGGAGAAGTCGAGGTTGGTAAACGAAACCGGCGCGTCATCAAGATCACTCGTCCAGTTGGTGTTGTCGTGGAACGACCACGAATCAAGTGGTGTGTAGGAAGAATAATTTGTTCCGCCAGGAAGACCCGGCCCGACGGCACGAACCGTCGTAGGTATCAGGACAAATAAAAAGCCCGTGAACATGAATGCGCGGGTCAAGATGACGGCGATGTTTTGAGAAAAACCATTCCTTCCATTGATTGTCTTCATAAGATTTATTTGCCCTTCATATCTATCCCAAGTCTTTTCTAACCGTTGTTTATACTAAAACAAGCGAATAATTGTGAAATCTTTTGCACATATTGTGTGTATGTGAACACAGCTTTTCCCGGTGCCATCGCTACCGTTGCCAGCGGTGACAAAGCCTCACATGAATTTGATCGGTTCGCAGGTGAGAAAGTGGCGCAGAAAGAAAGGCTGGTCGCAGGAAGTCTTGGCCACAAAACTTCAACTGCGTGGCTGGAATATAAGCCGGGATTCGCTGGCGAGCCTGGAATTGCAGCGGCGCAGAGTGCCGGACTGTGAAATGCTTTATCTGGCGCGTGTTTTGGGCGTCCGACTGGAAGAACTGTTCCCCAAAAATCTGCCGCTGGGCAAAATCGGCTCGCAATTTCAATCGGGACAAAGGCTGGCGATTTTTCCAACCAGGGCTGAACAATAGTTGGTGCTTGGCGCTGGTTCATGCCATTGAGCTTTCTGTAAGCGCCTCGACCAAATCTGGATCGCGCTCCGTTTTGATATGTGAAAGAATTCGTGAAACAAAATCCTGCGCGTCAAATGGCTTCTCAATGTAATCCACGGCGCCGAGGACAAAGGCACGTTGTTGGTTCTTTTCGGAGGTGTGCCCCGAGACAAAAACCACCGGCGTATCGTGTAAACGGGGAATTTGTTTTAGGCGTCTGCAAATCTCAAACCCGCTGGTTCCCGGCAAAACAATGTCGAGCGTAATGAGGTCGAATCCCCGGGTCCGCGCGAGTTGCATTCCCTGTTCAGCGGTGTGAGCAACCCGCACTTCACAACCAGCGTGTGTTAGCAAATACGTCATCATCATGGCAACCGCAGTTTCGTCTTCGACGATGAGAACTTTTGGTTTGCCCGTCATAAAGCCCTGTGATTATTCAGAATGCACCCACTATGTAAGAATTCTGGCATCCATTGTCAACCTTATTTTTCGGTATTGTTTTCCCTGTGCCGAACGACAAATTAACCACCGTCATCAGTTCTCATGTGGCCGCTGTTCTGAAAGAGGAGCGTGAAAAACGCGACCTTTCGCTTAAAGTGCTTGCCCGGAAAGCTGGCGTATCGCGGCAAACGATCAGCTACGTCGAACAGGAAGTGCAAAGTCCAAGTTTGGACACGCTGCTGCGGATTACGTCAGCTCTAGGCGTTGAACTGGCGAAAATCATTGCTCGTGCGCAAAAACGGGCTTCAAAAAAATCCCTGCCAACGGCAAAGCCGTAAAGTTTTGCATTTTTAATACGCGCAATAACCCTTATGCCGAGCTCGGCATAAGGGGTATTTTCTGTAGCACTTGATAATGCCGAGCACACGGGGCGATTCTTCAAAATCTTGAGGAATCGCCCCTTTTTCATATTTTCACTCGGCATTATTA
>Ga0182027_10012854_pt1 | contig 11727 bp, 11 predicted proteins | sample 712E1DmetaG_FD_121300 | JGI IMG/M metagenome (GOLD analysis project Ga0182027, IMG submission 121300) | Permafrost microbial communities from Stordalen Mire, Sweden - 712E1D metaG (Illumina Assembly) | ecosystem: Environmental > Terrestrial > Soil > Wetlands > Permafrost | place: Sweden...
CAGCATCATCTTGCCGAGCACATCCACGACAAAGGCGGGTGCTCCGGGAGCGACCACCGACAGAAGCTCTATCCGGCTCGTGACCTGGGCCGGGATCTTGACTTGCGCGAGCCGCTCCACCGTCCGGTCCACGGCATTCAGATTCATCTGGACGATTTCCTCGCCCTTGCGGCCGTAAGCTTTCCGGATCGACGTTTTGATGTGCTCCAGGGCCTGATCGTGAGGGAGAACGCCGGAAATGGAGAAAAAGCAGACCTGCATCACCGTATTGATCAGCCCGCCCATGCCGACTTCATCGGCCACTTTATAGGCATCGATCACATACAGCTTCAGCTTCTTTTCAATAATCCGTTCCTGAAAGACTCTCGGCAACGCATTCCACGCCTGGTCTGCCGCGTGCGGCGTGTTCAAAAGGACGGTGCCCCCCGGCGCCATCGCCACCAGAAGGTCATAGCGTTCCAGGAAGACGGGCTGATGGATTCCCATGAAGTTCGCCCGCGTGATGAGATAGGGCGCGCGGATGGGCTCAGGCCCGAAGCGCAGGTGGGAAATCGTGATCGAGCCGGACTTCTTGGAATCGTAGACGAAGTAGCCCTGGGCATAGCCGTCGGTGTTTTCGCCGATGATTTTGATCGTGTTCTTGTTGGCACTCACGGTGCCATCGGAACCCAGGCCGTAAAAGAGAGCGCTCACGACTTTCTCGGAATCCACCGTCCACGTTTTGTCCCACGTGAGGCTGGTCTTGGAGACATCGTCATCGATGCCGATCGTGAAATGATTCTTGGGAAGCGCGGACGACAGATTATCGAACACCGCTTTCGCCATGGCCGGTGTAAATTCCTTGGACGACAGCCCGTAACGACCGCCGACGATCGTGGGCATTGTCGTGAAACGTGCCTTGCGCGACGCCATGCCTTCGTGGACCGCCGCGATCACATCCAGATACAGCGGCTCGCCCGAAGACCCCGGTTCCTTGGTGCGGTCGAGGACCGCGATGCTCTTGACGGTTTCCGGAAGCTTGGCGACAAAGCGTTCCACATCGAAGGGGCGATACAGCCGCACATTGATAAATCCGACCTTCTCGCCTTTGCGGGTGAGCGCTTTGACGGTCTCGCCTACCGTTTCGCAGCCCGAGCCCATCAGCACGATGAGGCGCTCGGCATCCGGCGCGCCATGATACTCATAGAGCGCGTACTGACGTCCGGTGAGCTGCGCGAATTTCGCCATGGCCTTTTCGGTCTGTTCCGTACAGACGGGATAAAAGGGATTCACGGTTTCCCGGCCTTGGAAATAGACGTCGGGGTTCTGGGCCGTTCCGCGCAGGACGGGGCGGTCCGGCGTCATCGCGCGCGCACGGTGGGCGCGGACGGAATCTTCATTGATCATGGCCCGCAACACGTCATCTTCCAGCCATTCGACTTTCTGAACTTCGTGGGACGTTCGGAAACCGTCAAAAAAGTGAAGGAAAGGGATGCGGCTTTCCAAGGACGCCGCCTGAGAAATGAGCGCGAAATCCATCGCCTCCTGGACAGAGGAGGAGCAGAGCATCGCCCAGCCGGTCTGCCGGGCCGCCATGACGTCGGAATGGTCTCCGAAGATGGAAAGCCCCTGGGCGGCCAGAGAGCGCGCCGCGATATGAAAAACGGTCGGCGTCAGTTCGCCGGCGATCTTGTACATGTTGGGGATCATGAGAAGGAGGCCCTGGGACGCCGTGAAAGTGGTGGCCATGGCGCCGGTCTGCAAGGCTCCATGCACGGCGCCGGCGACGCCGGCTTCACTCTGCATTTCATACACGAGGGGGATCGACCCCCATAAATTGGGTTTTCCTTCGGACATCCAGGCATCCGCCCACTCCGCCATCGGGGAAGAGGGCGTGATCGGGTAAATGGCGATCACTTCGTTCAACCGGTAGGATACCGCCGCTACCGCTTCGTTTCCGTCGAGTGTCTTGAAATGTTTCTGGCTCATGTTGGTCTTACTCACCTTTCTTGCGTGGTTGTTAATTCGTTTAATTCGTCCATCTGCTTCAGATATCCAAAAACCTTGGCCGCTTCGGCTTCATCCACCCGGCTGATCGCGAAGCCCACATGCACGATGACGTAATCGCCCACTTTCGCCTCCGGAACATAAGCCAGGTTGACCTGCTTGAGGATGCCGGAGAAGTCCACTCGCCCCGTGCGCCGGAGCCGGTCGTTTTCTTCAATCTGGATGATCTTGCCGGGAACCGCTAAGCACATGGCAAACTCCTGGGGTCGGCCCCCCTGGTGACAAGGGGCCTGACCGCCGTCGTTGAGCGCATGACGGCCACAATTTGTCCGAGCGCGATCCCTCCGTCGTTGGGGGGGATTCGCTGATGCCAATAGGGCTGAAATCGTTCTTCCCGCAGGCGCCGGATCACCCGGCTCAAAAGATACCGATTCTGGAAGCAGCCGCCGGTCAGAACAACTTTCCTTTCGCCCACCGCGCGGGCGACGCGAAGGATCATCTCGGCCAGCGTATGGTGAAACCGCGCGGCGATGACTCCCACCGGAACGCCTTCCTGAAAATCTTGAAGCAGGGCATGGATCATCGGCTCCCAATCGGTCATTTCAAAAGGATAAAAACCTTCGGTTTCATGCCCCGTCGCGGCGAACTCCAGCTCCATGGCCGCCTGCCCCTCAAAGGTGATGATCTGCCGCAGATCCAGGAGCGAAGCCACGGCATCGAACAGGCGACCGGCGCTGGAGGTGATCGGCGTCTGAATCCCCTTCGTAAGCATCGGCTGCAGAAGAGACAGCTCCACGGCCGTAAAGGCCTGAAGCGAAGCGCAGTTCCGTCCGTCAAAAACCCACTCACCGAAAATCTCAAAGAGGAGCCCCAGGGCGCTGCGGCGCGGCTCCCGGACCGCTTTCTCATTTCCCGGCAGGCGGAACGTCCGCAAATGGGCGACGCGTTCAAAACCGAAAGGGCCGGCGTCAGACCCCTTGTCCACAGGGGGTCGGGCCCCGGTCCCTGGCACGCGAAGAAATTCTCCGCCCCATACCGTGTGATCGAGGCCGTAGCCCGTCCCGTCCCAGGCCACCCCCAGAACAGGCCCCTGGAGATCATTGTCCGCCATGCACGAAAGCACATGCGCGTAATGGTGCTGGACAGGATGCACGAGGCCGTCCCGCCCTCCGGCATAGTGCGTCGAGACATAGTTGGGATGAAGATCGCACGCGAGAATCTCGGGTTCAAACTCGTAGAGCCGCTCGAAGCTGTCGATCGTTTTCTTGAAAGTTTCAAAAGCGCGCGCCGTTTCCAGTTCGCCAATGTGCTGGCTCACAAAAGCCTGGTCGCCGACCGCGATGGCGACCGTGTTTTTCAAATGCGCGCCGACCGCCAGGATCCGGGGCGCATTTTCACCCAGGCGAATCGGCAGCGGCGCGTAGCCGCGCGCGCGCCGCAGAACCATTTCACGCCCTTCCACGACAGCGACCACGGAATCATCCACCGGGCGCGCGATCGGCCGGTTATGAACCAGGAAAAAATCCGCCAGGCCATTCAAGTCATGCACGGCATCGCGTTCGTCCGTGCAGATCGGCTCCTCCGAAACGTTGCCGCTGGTCGCGACCATGGGAAAGGGGAACTCTTTCATCAACAGATGATGCAGCGGCGTGTAGGGAAGCATCAGCCCCAGATACGGGTTGCGCGGCGCGACGGATTCCGCAATATCTCCCGCGAACATCGCTCCAGAGAACTTTCGGCGCAACAGGACTATCGGGGCCTCGGCGGAACAAAGCAACCGCTCTTCCATCCCGGAGATGTCGCAAAGCGCCCGGGCCGATTCAATGGAAGGCACCATGAGCGCAAAGGGTTTTTCCTGGCGGTGCTTGCGTTGTCGAAGGGTTCTGACGGCAACCTCCTGGCGGGCATCCACGCAAAGATGAAATCCTCCCAATCCCTTGACGGCCACAACCTGTCCGGCGACGATCGCCCCGGCCGCGGCCAACAAAGCGTCCTGCCGTTCGGCTAATACCTTTCCTTCCTGGTCCCAGAGCGCCAGCTGCGGTCCGCAAACCGGGCAGGCGGTCGGCTGGGCGTGGAAACGGCGGTCCTGAGGATTGTGATACTCCCACTGGCAATCGGAGCACATGGGAAAATGTCTCATCGTCGTGCGGGCCCGGTCATAGGGAAGACCTTCGATCAGGCTGTAGCGCGGCCCGCAGTGCGTGCAGTTGGTGAAAGGGTACTGGTACCGCCGGTTGGACGGGTGTAAAATTTCCTTCAGGCACTCCGGGCACGTCGCAATGTCCGGGAGAATGAAAGCGGTTTTGGCGCCGTAATCACCGCTCTCGCGAATGGAAAATCCGGCATGCCCTATGGCATCCAGAAAAACGGGTTCCAGACTGTGAATGACCGCGTGTACGGGCTTCTCAAGCGTGAGGCGTGTCAGAAACTGCCGGATGTCCTGGTTGGGGCCTTCGACTTCGAGAACAACCCCTTCATTCCCGTTCGACACCCAGCCCGACAGGCACATTTCCGTCGCCAGGCGATGCACGAAGGGGCGAAATCCGACCCCCTGAACCGCGCCGCGAATGACGGCGCGAAGCCGTTCACACTCCTGGAAAGGAGGAGCGTCAATCGGCATCGATCAGCTCCAGAACATTGAAACCCGGGATCGGGATCACGTGCTGGCAATCCTGGCAGACCGCGTAGGGGATATCGGCTTCTTCCGTCCCCTCCCGGACCAAGGCGCCGCATTGACAGGGAATGGAAACCGGCTTTTTGTGAAATTCAAAGGACGTCTTTTCCAGAGGGGTGCCGACCGTATGGACTTCAAAGGCCTGGCGCAGGGACGCTTCGGCCAGGCCAGGTCCATAGAGAACGCGCATCACCTTCGCCGGCTTCTCCTTCCCGTCCGTCCAGCGGGCCACTAACTGATGAATAAACTCATCGACCATTCCGAATTCATGCATGGGTTTTCTCCTTTTCCGCCACGACGGCTTTGGCGGACGCGCCATGTTGTAGTGGCGCACCGCAGTCCGCCTTCGCGAGGCTTTTCTGCACTGATTTTTTGATTTGCACCAGGAGATCGGGGAACACCGCTTCCACGGGCCGGGACAATCCTTCCCCATGGTCGAAGGTCCCTCCGCCGATGGAGATGAGGGTGGCTTCCGGGCAATGATGAAAGAGCTGCCAGGCGTCGGCCAGGAGCCCTTCCGGCGTAAAGTGGTGCGTCATGGAAGCGGTTCGGGCCTTTTCAGCATGGATGATGCGTGAACGGATGCGGCCGGGGACTGAATTCCAGCAGGCGTCTATAAAGAAAACGTGAGCGGCATCCGCAAGCCAATCGGCCATCTCCGGGAGAAGCTGGTGGGCCGCCTCCACGCGGACCTGGCCCGCCGGCCATTCGCCGATAAGGGCCTGCGCGGTGCACCATCCGATGCCGTCATCGGACCGGAGCGGGTTGCCATAACCGATGATGAGGACGGGGATCATTTTTATCTCAAGGTCCTTCCGGGTGCGGCGCGCAGGGGAACGTCGGCCCTTCAACAATTCTCTTCATCCTTTATAGCACGTTCCGCCGCTTTCCAACATGATCCAGATCATGTAGGAAAATCAACGAAAACCCGTCATTCAGTCTTCATCCCGGCGAAAACCGGGACCCAGTGCCATATCGTCATCCCCCGCGAGCGGGGGTTCCATACCCATCCGTCGTCGGCTTAGCGAAGCTCATGCGACGCTACAGGCCCCAACATACTCAGGTATCGTTATTATTAAGAAATAATCGTTGAAGGAACGGCCGAGGTCTGCTCTGATACGGAAAATGAAGCGCGAATTCGTCGCTTCAGGCGGCATGCTTCAAACGGCGGTGCGCTTCGTAGAGGTCACAGGTCATCTGGAGGTTCAGCCAGAACTGCGGCGTCGTCTTTAACACCCTGGCCAGGAGAATGGCGGTCTCCGCGGTCATGTCCCGCTTTCCGTTAATGAGGGTGTTGATACGCTGCAGAGAAACCCCCATTTTTTCAGCCAAGGCCATCTGACTCATACCCATCGGCTTCAAAAACTCTTCCACGAGGATTTCTCCCGGGTGCGTCGGTTCGCGATGTGTGGGGATCATGGTCTTTTTCCTCTTAGTGATAATCCACGATATCGACTTCGTGGGCATTGCTGTCCGCCCAGCGGAACACAATGCGGAATTGGTCATTGATGCGAATGCTGTAATAGCCACGCCGGTCCCCTTTGAGAGCTTCCAGCCGGTTGGCCGGAGGGACCATCAAATCTTTCAGCTCGTGGGCGGCATTCACCATATCCAATTTCCGCCGGGCCACTATCCAGATCGTTTGCGGAATCCGCCGGGCTTCTTTGGTCGACAGACCGTTAAACACATCGCCGGCCATCTGGCTTTTGAAGCCCTGGATCATCGGTCTAATATTAACATATTAACGCATACTGTGCAACTATCTATATTTTAAGGGGTTATTCGTGCCGCTGGAGCTGGTCGAGGACTTCGCCGTCTTTGGAGACGAGCTGGACGAGAAGCGGCATGTGCCCGACGGCATGCGTGGAACAGCTGAGACAGGGATCGTAGCTGCGGATGACGGCCTCCACGCGGTTGAGCATGCCTTCCTGCAGACGCTTTCCCTTCACGTAGTGCCGTCCGGCCTGCAGAATGCCGCGGTTCATGGCTAAATTGTTGTGTCCCGTCGCGATGATGAGGTTTGCCCAGGTGATGACCCCGTCCTTGCTGATCTTGTAGTGGTGGATGAGCGTCCCTCGGGGCGCCTCTGAAACCCCAACACCTTCATGAGCGTTCGGACCTGCATAAGCCCTGACCAGCGGGTCCAGGATTTCGGAATGTCCGAGGAGCTTTTCCATCTGCTCAAGCGAACCCAGGATCTCGATCAGGCGCGCGTAATGCTGGTGGAAAGAGCTGGATACCGGCCCGGTTTCAAGGGTCTTGAATTCAGCCAACGCGCTGTCGGCGCGGGGCGTTCCGAACTTGCGGGCGATATTCAAACGGGCCAACGGCCCCACGCGGTAAATTCCGGTCGGATATCCCATGGGCTTGTAGTAAGGAAATTTAAGGTACGACCAGTCCTCCACCGCTTCCCCGATGATTTCGGCGTAGCGGGCAGGCGCCAATCCCTCCACCAGAATCTTGCCGCTCGCGTCCATGACGCACAGTTTCCCGTCGTAATGCTCCCAGCCCCCCTCATCATTCAGGAGACCGATGTAAAGCGAAGGGAAATGGCCCATGTTCCGGATTTCTTCTTGAAATCTGGGCACAAGCGGCTTGAACCAATCAAGCGTGCGCAGGATAATCGCATAGCTTTCAGCCAGCATGCCCTGGATCTTGTCACGCTTTTCCGCGGTCAAGGGTTCGCTCACGCCGCCCGGGACCACCCACTCCGGATGAATGCGCTTGCCGCCTAAAAGCTCAATGATCTGCTGGCCGAACTTGCGCAGACGGATGCCATCGAGTGCGATGTCCGGATTTTGCGCCGCCACCCCGAAGATATGCCGTTTGGCCGGATCGGAATCCAGGCCCAGAAGCAGATCGGGACTCGACAGGTGGAAAAAACTGAGCGCGTGGGACTGGACGATCTGGGCCAGGTTCATCAGCCGCCGGAGCATAACGGCGGTCGGAGGAATCTGGACGGCCATCAAGGCATCACAGGCCTTGGCCGAGGCCATCAGGTGGCTCACGGGGCAGATGCCGCAGATGCGCGCCATCAAGGAGGGCATTTCATGGTGCGGACGGCCCTCGCAGAATTTTTCAAATCCGCGAAACTGTGTGATATGAAGCCGCGCGTCCTCGACATCACCATTATCGTTCAACTGCAGTGTGATTTTGGCGTGTCCCTCAATACGGGTAACAGGACTAATCTCAATTTTCTGTGTCATCTGTCTTCCTTATCCGAAACGTGTGCCGGTCATATCGGGCGTTTTGCCATCGAGAAGGTCCGCGACCGTCCGATAAATCAAATCCGCATGCGGAGGGCACCCCGGGATAAAGGCGTCCACCGTGACGATCTCGTGGATCGGGCGCGCGTTGGGAGCCAGGCGCGGGATATCCACCGTCGGAAGATGGGGCTTCACCTGGACGTTTTCGATGTAGGCGCGCTTCAAGATCGCTTCCCGGCCGATCGGGTTGCGCATCGACGGGACGTTTGAGGTCACCGCGCAATCGCCCAGGGCCACTAAAATCTTCGTGTGCTGGCGGATGTGGCGGATCTTCTCGATATCTTCTTCGCTCGAGACCGCTCCTTCGACCAGGGTCACATCCACCTGTTCGGGGAACACTTTAAAATCAACCAAAGGGCTGTACACGAGATCCATTTTGCCGGCCAGGTCCAGAATGCGTTCATCCATGTCGAGAAATGACATGTGGCACCCGGAACAACCGTCCAGCCAGACCGTGGCGACTTTTGCCTTGCTCATGATTTCTCTTCCCTCATCAGCGTCAAATAGGGCAGAAACTGGCGCTTCTTGGTCATTTCCCCGACGGCTTTACCTTTTTCCGAGAGGGCACCCGTCGGGCAGACCTGGACGCACTTGCCGCAGCTCGTGCAGGATTCCGATTCGCCCCAGGGCTGATTCAAGTCCGTAATGACGCGGGCGCCCGTCCCGCGGCCCATGATGTCCCACGTATGGGCGCCTTCGATTTCATCGCAGACCCTCACGCAGCGCGAGCAGAGGATACAGCGGTTATGGTCCATGCGATACCGCCGGTGGGACCCATCAAAAGGAAGTGCCGGATACCGATAGGCATAGCGCACGTGGCTGACGCCCAAAAGCATCGCCTGTTCCTGCAGATCGCAGTGCCCGTTCGATACGCAGACCGCGCAGATGTGGTTGCGCTCCGACAACAGGAGCTCGATAATCATTTTCCGGTACTTCACCAGGCGTTCGGATTGCGTCTGAACCTTCATGCCCTCTTCGACTTTCAGCACACAGGCGGGAAGGAGCTTCGGCGTGCCGGCGATTTCCACCAGGCACAGCCGGCAGGCTCCGACGGAGGACAGCCCTTCCAGGGCGCATAGGGTCGGAATGGGGATGCCGTGCTCGCGCGCGACCTGAAGAACGGTTTCATTCTCGCGGGCGCTGACATCCTTCCCGTCAATCGTCAGCGTGAAGACGCGCGGGGTGACGGGGGTCATACGAGTGCCTCCTTTTTCAGGGTGCACCGGCCCGCCGGGCACTGCCGGTCCCGGATATGGGCCTCGTATTCATGGCGGAAATAGCGCAGCGTGCTGACGACGGGGTTGGGCGATGTCTGCCCCAGCCCGCAGAGGCTCGTATTCTTCACAAGATCGCAGAGCTCCTCCAGCTGGGCCAGATCCGCCGGGGACGCCTGTCCTTCGGTAATAAGGGTCAAAAGCCGGAGCATCTGGGTCGTTCCCACCCGGCAGGGGACGCACTTCCCGCAGGATTCGGTCATGCAGAAATCCATGAAGTAGCGGGCCACGTCCACCATGCAGGAGGTTTCGTCCATCACGATCATCCCGCCGGACCCCATGATGGAGCCCACCTTGGCGAGCGAGTCGTAGTCGAGCGGCATGTCCAGGAACTGCTCCGGGATACAGCCGCCGGAAGGGCCCCCGGTCTGGACCGCCTTGAACTTCTTCCCGTCGGGAATGCCGCCTCCGATGTCGAAAATGATTTCGCGCAAGGTGATTCCCATCGGCACTTCGATCAAACCGGTGTTGGTGATCTTGCCGGCCAGGGCAAAGACCTTGGTCCCCTTGCTCTTTTCCGTCCCGATGGAGGCATACCAAGCGCCTCCGTTGCGGAGAATGGGGGGAATATTGGCGAAGGTTTCCACATTATTGATGAGCGTGGGCTTTCCCCAGAGACCGGACTGCGCCGGGAAAGGCGGCCGCGGACGGGGAGTCCCTCGTTTCCCTTCGATCGAGGCCATGAGCGCCGTTTCTTCGCCGCAGACAAAAGCACCCGCTCCCATCCGGAGCTGGATATTGAAACTGAAGGTGGTCCCCATGATGTTCTGGCCAAGAAGCCCGAGCTTTTCAGCCTGGCGGATCGCGATCTGCAGGCGTTTGACCGCCAGCGGATATTCCGCGCGGACATAGACGTACGCTTTGGAGGCGCCGACCGCAAAGCCGGCGATCGCCATCCCTTCCAGGACGCGATGAGGATCGCTTTCGAGAACGCTGCGGTCCATGAAGGCGCCGGGGTCTCCCTCATCGGCATTACAGACCACGTATTTCAAATCGCTCTGCGCTTTGGCGACCGTGTTCCATTTCAAGCCCGTCGGAAAACCGGCCCCGCCGCGGCCGCGGATGCCGCTGGCGGTCACTTCCTGGATAATGTCCGCCTGGGACATGTGGTTGAGCGCTTTCTGAAGAGCCGTATAACCGTCGCGCGCCACGTAATCTTCCACCCGTTCAGGGTCGATGATGCCGCAGTTCTCGAGAACAATTTTTTTCTGGCGCTTGAAGAAAGGGACGTCGGTGGGGCAGGCGAGACGCTTCAATGGGGCCCCGGAGAGGGTCTTGATGAGGTCTGAAGCGTCTTCCGCCTTAACCTCCTTATACATCGGTCCATCGGAACCGATCTGAACGAGAGGCCCGGCCTCACAAAGTCCCATGCAGCCAACGCCTTTGACCCGGCAAGGTTTGCCTGCGGGAGCGCCGGCCAAGCCCTTCGAAAGCGCCTCTTTGACCTTATCGCTTCCGGAGGACATGCAGCCGGCGGCCATGCAGACATTCAATGTGGTTCCGCCGTCGCCCTGGGCGGCTTTTTCCTTCACGGCAAGATCGTGGAGCTCTTCCGGTGTCATTGGATCATCCTTTTCACGCGGTCGAGCGTATTGTCGGCCGTCTGCTTTCCTGCAACGGCCCCGTCATACACCACCGCCGGTGCCAGGCCGCATGAGCCGAGGCAGCGCGCCGTCAGGAAGGAGAGGTTTCCGTCTTCAGTCGTTTCCCCGGGTTTGACTTTCATGTCCTGACTCACGCGATCAATAATGGCCTGTGCGCCGCGGATGTAGCAGGCGGTCCCGAGGCACACCACGCAGGTGTGTTTCCCGGGCGGGCGCATCGTAAACAGGTGATAAAAAGTGGCCACCCCGTAGACGCGGCTGAAGGGAACTCGAAGGCTTTCCGCGACAAATTTGAGCGAAACGTCATCCAGGTAACCGAAAGATTCCTGGACCGCGTGCAGCGTTTCAATCAAGGCGTCGGCCTGGCCGCCGTTCTTGCGCATCGCCGCTTCCACCAGCTTCCAGCGGGTGTCTGCCGACGGGGCCTTTGGTTTTTGAGTGGCTGTGATCATGGGGAAAAACCTTCCTTCTTGAAAGAAGGTTATCATGAACGCCGGTGCTTCCAACATGATCTAGATCATGTTGGCCGCCAAATGCTGCACCATTTGTCATCCCCTGCGGCCGCCGAGCAGGGGATCCAACAGTGTCATTGCGAGCGCAGCCAAGCAATCTGTCATGTGGCTCGGTGTGCCGCCTTCGCGCTCACTCCGGGCGTTGTCGCCGCAGCGGCTCCACTACGTCCTCGCTCGCCGCGAAGGCGGCACGCTCGCTGCGCAGGACGCTGGACAGCATCGCGATCCCCTCTTCGGTGAACGCATGAGGAAGATAGCGTCGGCCTCCCCAACTTGAGGTTTCAAATTCAGGCTGTGTCACAATTCGTAAGTTTTTTATAATTTGAGCGTTGGCCGTTGATTCTTTCCAGTTAAAGGAGCCCTGATGGCCTATATTTACGGTGAACGTACTCAAGCGCAGCTCTTGCC
>Ga0182027_10012855_pt1 | contig 11727 bp, 6 predicted proteins | sample 712E1DmetaG_FD_121300 | JGI IMG/M metagenome (GOLD analysis project Ga0182027, IMG submission 121300) | Permafrost microbial communities from Stordalen Mire, Sweden - 712E1D metaG (Illumina Assembly) | ecosystem: Environmental > Terrestrial > Soil > Wetlands > Permafrost | place: Sweden...
CCGCATATTTCATAGCCTGGTAGGGCGAAGCTGCTGCTTCGCCCTAATTTGGGCGGCGCAGCAGCGCCGCCCTACCGTTCAGGGTGTGGCATGTTCCCGCAGGGATATGAAATATCCGGGTTAGGCTCCGGCGCAAAATCATGATAACATCTGGTTGACAGAAAAAAAGTGTCGCCAACGGCGGCGCGGATGGCACACTGTTTCCGCGACAGGAAAGAAATTATGGACATTCGAAAAGCCGTCATCACCGCCGCCGGCCCCGGCCAGCGGACGCTGCCCCTGCAAACGCTGGTGGACCGCGACGGCAAAACCAAGACCGCGCTCAACATCATCGTCGAAGAGGCGCTGAATTCCGGGGCGGAGGAAATCTGCGTGGTGATCCATCCGGGCGACGCGGACACCTACCGCGACGCCGCCGGGCCGCACGGAAAACGGTTGCGGTTCGTCGAGCAGGACAAGCCGCTGGGCTACGGCCACGCCGTCTGGTGCGCCCGCGCCTTCACCGGTTCCGAGCCGTTTCTGCTGCTGGTGGGGGATCATCTTTACCTGAGCCGGGAAAAGCGCAGTTGCGCGCGGCAACTGGCCGAGGTGGCGGCGGCCGAGGCGTGCGCCGTGTCGGCCGCGCAGGCCACGCACGAAAGCAAACTGCCCTATTACGGCGCGGCGGGCGGGCGGCTGGCGGAGAATCGCAAGGGTCTTTACCTCATCTCCGAGGTGCTGGAAAAACCGTCGCCGACCGTCGCCGAACAGCGCCTCATCGTTCCCGGATTGCGCGCAGGCCATTATCTCTGTTTCTTCGGGATGCACGTTCTGACGCCGGCCGTGATGGAGCTGCTCGGCGCGGAGATGGCTGCCGGCCAGCCGGCCAGCCTGAGCCAAACGCTCTCCAAGCTGGCCGGCCGCGAGCGTTATCTGGCCTGCGAATTGCAAGGGCGCCGCTTCGACATCGGCTTGAAATATGGCTTGCTCACCGCCCAACTGGCGCTGGCCCTGAGCAGCCCGGCCCGCGCGGAAGTTCTCGCCGCGCTGGTGGAATTGCTGGCGCAGGAAGGGCCTTGACCAGCCGCACCGACACCACCACCACGCGCATGGCCGGCCCCCTCATCGAAATCATCACCTCGGCGGATGCCAACATTCGCAATCAGCCGCTGGACGCCGTGTGCGCCCGCGCTTCGGCGCAGGAACTGCTCGCGGCCTGCGCGGAACTGGAGGCCTTCCGCCGCCGCAGCGACAATCTTTACGAGCGGGTCCGCGCGCTGTTTTTCCTGTACGCGATTCACCGCTTTCATCTGCCCTCAAAAATGCCCGCGAACGCGGAGGGCATGATCCCGTTCAAGGGATTTGAACATCTGCTGAACCGGCGGTTTGAAGAGGCGCTCGGCCAGTTTCTGGCCGCGCAAAAAAGCGGCGGACCCAGCGACGCCCTGTCCAGCGCGCTGGCGGCCGTTTACCAGCGCATCGGCTTCCAGACGCTGGCGGACCAGGTGCGGCGCAGCGTGCGTTCGGTGCGCGGCAACCAATGGATGTTCCGCATGGGCCATCCGGCGGATCATCCGCTGCGCGCGCGCCCGGAACTGCTGCAACGGGGCGGGGACGGCACCTACCCGGTGCTGCGCGAGCGCACCCCGGTGCGGATGGATTTGAGCCACTCGGGCTGGAGCGACATTTTCTTTCTTGGCATGGATTTTCCCGAGGGCGCCCGCGTGCTCAATGTGTCCATTGACCTCGGCGTGTACGGGCGGGACGCGGCGCCGCAGCCGCCGGTGGAGGCATGCCTGCGGGTGATTGACGAGCCGATCCTGCGCCTGACCAGCGTGGACCTCGGCGCCACGGCCGACCTGAGCGATCTGGCCGAGGTGTTTGATTTCGCCCGCGACTATCTCGGTTTGCTCAAAGCGGCCGTGATTGCCGCCGGCATTGTGCCGCCGGGCATTGAAGGGTCGGGCCAGAGTCTGGCCGACTTGCTCGCGCGCATCGTCGGGCCGGGACGCGGCCTGGAACTGGTCAGCCATGTCAATGATATTCCCAAAGGCTCGCGCCTGGCGGTCTCGACCAACCTGCTGGCCGCCTTGATTTCCGTCTGCATGCGCGCCACCGGCCAGGCCAAGTCGCTCACGGGCGCGCTGGCCGAGGAGGAACGGCGCCTGGTGCTCGCGCGCGCGCTGCTGGGCGAATGGCTCGGCGGCTCGGGCGGCGGCTGGCAGGATTCCGGCGGCGTGTGGCCGGGCATGAAACTGATTTGCGGCGTGACCGCGACGGAAAACGACGCGGAGTTTGGGATCAGCCGCGGCCGCCTCATGCCCTCGCACCGCATCCTGGATGACCACGACGTTTCGCCCGCCACGCGGGAGCGTTTGCAACAGAGCCTCGTCCTCGTCCACGGCGGCATGGCGCAAAACGTCGGGCCGATATTGGAAATGGTGACGGAGAAGTATCTGCTGCGCTCGGCCTCCGAATGGGCCGGACGCCAAAAGGCCATCGGGTTGCTGGATGAAATCGTGGCGGCGCTGCGAGCCGGCGATGTGCGCGGCGTGGGCGAAATGACTTCGCGCAATTTCCGCGGGCCGATCCAAACCATCATTCCGTGGGCCAGCAACGCGTTCACGGAGTCGCTCATCGCGTCCGCGCGCGCCGAATTTGGCGATGATTTCTGGGGCTTCTGGATGCTGGGCGGCATGTCCGGCGGCGGCATGGGTTTCATTGTCGAGCCGAAACGCAAGGCGAAGGCGCAGGAGCGGTTGCAGGCAATCATGTCGCAAACCAAGCGCGAACTGCAACACGCGCTGCCCTTTGCGATGGAGCCGGTGGTCTATGATTTCGCCATCAACGAGCGCGGCACCTGGGCGGACCTGTTGCGCGGCGAAGGGGCGCTGCTGCCGCGCGGCTACTATGCGCTGCATGTCCCCCGCTGGCTTCGCGCCGATCCCCAGGCGCTGACCCAGCCGCAACGGGCGGAACTGGACAAGTTCAGCGCCGCCTGCCGCGCGCGGCCCGAATTGTCCGGCATGATGGAAACGCTGTTCGAGCGCCTGCTGCCCCGGCTGAAATCCGAGGGCGGCGCCCAGCAGAGCCTTGCCGAATTGCTCGAACAAAACGGCTTCGACCGCGTCCAGCATGAGCAGATTCGCGACGATTTGAAGAACGGCCGGATCGGCCTCGCGCAAAACCGCCTCCCCGCCAGCGCGGACATCCGGGACGCGGAGGACGCGGATGTGTTGAACGCCACGCGACCGCCGGCGGAGGAATTGCGCCGGGCGGGCCTGGACGCCATCGCGCGCGGCGAACTGGCGGTCGTCACGCTGGCCGCCGGCGCGGGCAGCCGCTGGACGGAAGGCGCGGGGGTCGTCAAGGCGCTGCATCCGTTCTGCAAGTTCGGCGGGCGGCACCGGACGTTCATCGAAACGCACCTGGCCAAGAGCCGCCGCATCGGCGAACTGGCCGGCGGGCCGCTGCCGCACATTTTCACTACCAGCTACTTGACACACGCGGCCACCATGGAATATCTCAGCCGTAAGGAGAATCATCATTATCCCGGCCCGCTGCTGTTGTCGCCCGGACGCTCCATCGGACTGCGGATGATCCCGATGGCGCGCGACCTGCGTTTTCTTTGGGAGGAGATGCCGCAGCAACGGCTGGACGAGCAGCAGCAAAAAGTCCGCGACAGCCTGCGCGCCGCCCTCATCAACTGGGCGCGCTCGGCGGGCGAGGGCGGCGATTACACGGACAATCTCCCGGCGCAATGCCTGCACCCGGTGGGACACTGGTTCGAGGTGCCCAACCTGCTGCGCAACGGCGTGCTCGCCCGGTTGCTCGCCGAACGGCCCCGGTTGCAACACCTGATGCTGCATAATATTGACACGCTGGGCGCGGACGCGGACCCGGCGATGTTCGGCCTGCACCTGGCGCAGGAGGGCTGCCTGACGTTCGAGGTCATCACGCGCCGGCTGGAGGATCGCGGCGGCGGCCTGGCGCGCGTCAACGGGCAGGTCCGGCTGGTGGAAGGCCTGGCCATGCCGCGCGAGGAGGATGAGTTCCATCTCCGCTTCTACAATTCCAACACCTGCTGGATTCATATTGACAAGCTGCTGGCCGTTTTCGGCTTGACACGCGCCGGCCTTTCCGACGCCGAACACGTCGCCGCCGCCGTTCGCGCCGTGGCCGCGCGGATGCCGACCTACATCACCATCAAGGATGTCAAAAAGCGGTGGGGCCACGGCCAGGAAGACGTGTTCCCCGTCAGCCAGTTTGAAAAACTGTGGGTCAACATGACCGCGCTGCCGGAAGTCAAGACGAAGTTCGCCGTCGTGCCCCGCCTGCGCGGCCAGCAATTGAAGGACCAAGCGCAACTGGACGGCTGGCTGCGCGACGGCTCCGCCGACTACGTCAACCACCTTTGCGCCTGGGAGCCTGAGCTGAAAGCGTAGCGGCGCTCGGCAGAGCGCCGCACTATTCGGATTCCACTCGTCCTGCCAGCGGTGGCAACGACAATGGCGGCTTTCTGCCGAAAGCCGCTACGAGATGCCTTGGAAACGTCGCGCTGCCTTCCCTGGCCCGGTAGGGCGACGCTCCTGCGGAGCCGCACCCTCACTCGAAGTCTCTGAGGCCGGACGAAAAAATCTTCGCATCGGCGGGCTGACCGTGGTAAAGTCTTGTCATGCAAAACGGTGGAACAATGGCTGTGCTGGATGAGATTCTTGAACCGGTGACAAATGCCTTCTCGCGCGAGGTTGCTCAGGCGCTGGTCAACATCAGGGCTGGCGAGGCCGCGCAAGCGCGTGTGGCCTATCTGGCCGATAAGTGCAATGAAGGCCAACTGACGGCCACGGAGCAAGCGGAATACGAATCCTACGTGCAAGCCGTGGATATGATCTCCGTCCTCCAAGCCAAGGCGCGCGTCTGGCTGGCAAACCACCAGGCCGCCTAATGGACCCGGCTTTGCGCAGGCTGGTATTCGAGAGGGCGCACTTTCGTTGTGAGTATTGCCGACTTCAATGCGACCACCAGGCCGCTGTGGCTTTCCATCTGGAGCACATCATTGCAAGGCAGCATGGCGGGACGGATTCGCCGGACAACTTGGCGCTTGCCTGCCACCGTTGCAATCTTCGTAAAGGGCCAAATCTGACGAGCCTTGATCCCGAGACAGGCGAATTGACGCGCTTGTTTCATCCGCGCCAAGACCCCTGGAACGGGCACTTTAACTTCCAAAATGCGCGCATCATCGGCCTCACCCCAGTTGGGCGAACGACGGCGGCGCTTTTGCAAATGAACACGCCTGACCGAGTTGAGTTGCGGAGTCAACTGCTGGCAGCGGGACTCTGGGACGAAACCGAATTCCACGCCTGATGAAAATGAAGCACTCACGGCTCGACGAGCGTCGAATCAGAGCCATGGTGGCACCCTGAATTCTTGGGCGGCTCCCGATTCAGAATCGGGACGCCCTACCGGGGAAGGTAGGGCGACGCTCCCAAGGAACCTCGTAGCGGCTTTCGGAAGAAAGCCGCCATTGTCGTTTTTGACGATGACAGCGCGAGTGGAACCCGAATAGTGCGGCGCTCTGCCGAGCGCCGCTACGCTTTGAACGCAGGCGTCCAGGCAATCTCCAATATATTGGTCGTTCCTTGGCCCTGAATTCTTGGGCGGCTCCCGATTCCGAATCGGGACGCCCTACCGAAAAGGTGGAGATTTTGTTCTTGCAAAAGGAGCGGATCGGGCGCTTTCTTGTCAACCAGCAGCCTGATTTGTTGATCGCGTCGAATGACCATGTCCGATCGAACTGGATTTTCGCGAGGATTTTACCGCCGATGCCACGGCTGGCACGGCTGGCACGGATGCCACGGATGCCACGGATGGCGCGGATGAAAACAAACAAGTCAAAAAGACAACAGACAATAAGAGTACATCAATGAAAACTCATCTCCTCACAATCTGCCTTGCCGTGGCCGCCGCGCAGGTGGCGTCCCCCGGAACGGCGCAAGCGGGCGACGATTCCCGGCCGCACTTGGAAACCCGGCACGGAGCGCGCCAACTGGTGGTGGACGGCAAACCGTTCCTGATGATGGCCGGCGAGCTGCACAATTCCAGCACGTCGAGCCTCGAATACATGAAGCCGTTCTGGCCGCAACTGGCGCAGAAGAATCTCAACACCGTCCTGGCGGTCATTACCTGGGAACAGATCGAGCCGCAGGAGGGCAAATTCGATTTCACCACAGTGGACGACACGATTGCGGGCGCGCGGCAAAATCATCTGCGCCTGGTCATCCTCTGGTTTGGCAGTTGGAAGAACGGCGAATCGTCCTACCAGCCTTCGTGGGTGAAGGCCGACCCGAAGCGATTCCCGTGGGCCAAAGACCGCTCGGGCCGGACCTTGAACATTATCTCCACCTTTGGCAACGCGACCCGCGATGGCGACGCGAAGGCTTACGCCGCCTTGATGAAACACATTCGCCAGGTGGACGGCAAGCAGCACACGGTGCTGGCGATGCAGGTCGAGAACGAGGTCGGCCTGCTGGGCGAATCGCGGGACCATGTTGCCGCCGCCAACGCGGCCTTCGACGGGCCGGTCCCGAAGGAATTGATCCACTATCTGGTCAAGCACAAGGAGACCCTGGGGCCGGAACTGCGCCAAGTCTGGGCCACCAACGGTTACAAGACCTCGGGCGAGTGGGTGGATGTGTTCGGCCACGGCAAGCCGGAATTTGTCACACCCCTGTCGGAATTATCGCAACAGGAATACCAAACCCTCTGGCGGCAGTTTAACTGGCCGGTGGACGAAATTTTCATGGCCTGGCGCTACGCCAGCTACATCAACAAGGTCGCCGCCGCCGGCAAGGCGGAATACGACATCCCGATGTATTGCAACACCTGGCTTCAGCAAGACCGCGAGGCGCGGCCCGGCGAGTTCCCGAGCGGCTGCCCGGAGCCGGAAGTGCATGACATCTGGCGCTGTTTCGCCCCGAGCATTGACATTCTCGCGCCGGACATCTACATCCCGTACTTTGAGGAGGTTTGCCAGCGTTTCACCCGCAACGGCAATCCGCTGTTCATCCCCGAAGCCAGCAGCAGCCCGGCCAACGCGCTCCTGGCTTATTTGAAGTACAATGCCATCTGCTATTCGCCCTTTGGGATCGAAGGCCGCAGTGGCGGCGGCCGGCGCGCAGCGGCTGCCGGCGACGCTACGGCAGCGCCGGCGCAGGATCCTCTCGCGGCGACTTACGCCATATTGGACTACCTCGCGCCGGTGATTCTCGACAATCAAGGCAAGGGCACAATTGTGATCCTGCAACCGGCGAACGACGCCAACCCGCCAACGCAACAATTGAAGCTGGGTGATTACACCTTGAACATTACCTTCGCCGCCGGGGCCGTTGGCACAGGTGGCGGACGTGGTGGACGTGGTGGACCTCGTGGCGGCGCTGGCGCTCGTGGCGCTGGCGCTTTGGACCCGCAATTCATCGCACAGGCGCGTGCCGAGGGGCGCGGCAGCGCTGACGCTTTGGATGCGCAATTCATCGCACAGGCGCGCGCTGAGGGGCGCGGCGGCGACCGCGCGGGTGGCGTCGGCGGTGGCGGTGGTGCCAATCCGCCTGCCCGCTTCGTCATCAATTCAGGCCCCGGCGAGTATTGGTTTGTGGGCGGGCCAATGAGCGTCACCTTCACGGCCAATGCGCCGGAGAAGGGCAGCGTCATCCTGGGGAGCTTTGGCGAAAGCCTGAATGTGGACGGCCGCTGGGTGGCCGGACGCCGGTTGAACGGGGACGAAACCAGCAACAACAAGAACTGGCCGGGCATGGCCTCGTTCGGAATTTATCGCTACTCGGTATTCCAACGGCCATGACGGGAATTTCCGGGGAGCGGATGGATGAGTCAATGAGTCAGTGAATCGGTGAGTTTTGAAATCGGACTGCCCGTTCTGCTTCCGGGGAGCGCGTGCGTCTCGCACGCGGTGTTTGGCGTCCCGCCAAACACACTCCGGTTGCGGAACTGGCACAAGTGAAAAAGCGAAACAACGAAATAGAAATACGACAATGAAAACGCATATCCTTACATTCTGTCTTGCCCTGGCCGCCGCGCAGGTGGCGTCCGCGGCGACGGCGCTAACGGCCTCGGACGACACCCGTCCGCACATGGAAACGCGGCACGGGGCGCGCCAACTGGTGGTGGACGGCAAACCGTTCCTGATGACGTCCGGCGAACTGCACAATTCCAGCTCCACAAGCAAGGCCTACATGGAGCCGATCTGGCCCGCGCTCGCGCAGCGCAATCTCAACACCGTCCTGGCAACCGTGGTCTGGGAATTGATCGAGCCGCAGGAAGGCCGCTTCGATTTCACCACCGTGGACGACACGATCAACGGCGCGCGCAAGAATAACCTGCGCCTGGTGATCCTCTGGTTCGGGAGTTGGAAGAACGGCGAGTCGTCTTACCAGCCTGCCTGGGTGAAGGCCGACCCGCAACGGTTCCCGTGGGTCAAGGACCACAATGGCCGGACCTTGAACACGCTCTCCACCTTTGGCGACGCGACTCGCGACGCGGACGCGCGGGCTTACGCCGCGTTGATGCGCCACATCCGCGAGGTGGACGGCACGCAGCACACCGTCCTTGCGATGCAGGTGGAGAACGAGGTCGGCGTCCTGACCGACGCGCGGGACCACATCGCCGCCGCCAACGAGGCCTTCGCCGGGCAGGTGCCCAAGGACTTGATGGACTATCTGGTGCGGCACAAGGAAACCCTGGTGCCGCAGTTTAGCCAGGTGTGGGAGACCAACGGCTTCAAGACCTCGGGGACGTGGGAGGAAGTGTTTGGTCCCGGCAGGCCGGCCTCGGCCCCGGCCGTGCCGGCGTCGGAACGCGACACCGCCTGGCGGCATGTCAACTGGCCGGTGGACGAAATTTTCATGGCCTGGCACTACTCGCTGTACGTCGGCAAAGTGGCCGCCGCCGGCAAGAAGGAGTACGACATCCCGATGTATTGCAACACCTGGCTTCAGCAGCCCGGCATGCCCTGGCCGGGACAGTACCCCAGCGGCTGCCCGGAACCCCAGGTGCATGACATCTGGCGCTTCGGCGCGCCGGCCATAGACATCCTCGCGCCGGACCTTTACGTATCCGAGTTCGCCCAGACCTGCGAACGCTTCACCCAGTGCGGCAACGCGCTGTTCATTCCCGAAGCCAGCGCCAACGCGAACAATGCCCTTATCGCTTACCTGAAGTACAACGCCATCTGCTACTCGCCGTTTGGAATCGAAGGCGGCGGCGGTGGTGGCCGGCGCGGGGCTGCTGCCGCCGGCGCGACTGTCGCGCCGCCGCCGGATGCCCTCGCCGCGACTTACGCCATTTTGGATTATATGGCGCCGGTGATTCTCGACAATCAAGGCAAGGGCACGATTGTCATGCTGCAACCGTCGAACGACGCCAACCCGCCGACGCAGCAGTTGAAGCTGGGTGATTACACCGTGAACATTACTTATGGCGCCGGCGCCGTTGGTGCTGGCGGTGGACGCGGTGGACGCCGTGGCGGCGCAGGCGCTGGCGGCGGCGGTGGCGGTGGTGCCGGTGGTGGCGCTGTTGCCGCTGCTGGCGGCGGTGTTACCAATCCTTCGCCGGCCCGCTTCGTGATTAATTCAGCCCCCGGCGAGTATTGGTTTGTGGGCGGCCCGATGAGTGTCACGTTCACGGCCAATTCGCCCGAGAAGGGCAGCGTCATCCTGGGTAGCTTTGACGAAACCCTGAATGTCAATGGCCGCTGGGAGGCCGGACGCCGGTTGAACGGGGACGAAACCGGCAACAACACCCGCTGGCCGGGCATGGCAAATTTTGGCATCTATCGCTACACAGTCTTTCAACGGCAATAACAATTCGCACGAGTCCACCGCCGCTGTTGCGGTTCGCGCCGCGCATCGGCGGTGGCTCAACTTTCCGTGCCGGCCAACAGCGTGCGCCGGCGCCGTCCACCCCGTCCATGCAGTCCACACCGTCCACCGATTCCAAACTAAACCATGAAAATATGTCCCCAAACAGCCGATACCTGTCAAACAATCAACAATGTAACTAATATGAAAACACATCTCCTCACAATCAGCTTGGCCCTTGCCGCGTCGCTTATAGCGTCCACGGGCACGGCCCGAGCTTTGTCCGACGACCCCGGCAAGCCGCACTTGGAAAAACGGCACGGAGTGACCCAAATGGTGGTGGACGGCAAACCGTTCCTGATGACGTCCGGCGAACTGCACAACTCCAGCTCCACAAGCCGCGCGTACATGGAGCCGATCTGGCCTACCCTCGCCCAGCGCAACCTCAACACTGTCCTGGCGACGGTGGTCTGGGAACAAATCGAGCCGCAGGAAGGCCGGTTCGATTTCACCACTGTTGACGACACGATCCAGGGCGCGCGCAAAAGCGGTCTGCGCCTGGTGATCCTCTGGTTCGGCAGTTGGAAGAACGGCGAGTCGTCCTACCAGCCAGCCTGGGTGAAGGCCGACCCGCAGCGGTTCCCGTGGGTCAAAGACCGCACGGGCAAGACCTTGAACATTATCTCCACCTTTGGCGACGCGACTCGCGACGCGGACGCGCGGGCGTTCGGCGCTTTGATGAGCCACATCCGCCAGGTGGACGGCGCGCAGCACACGGTGCTGATGATCCAGGTCGAGAACGAGGTCGGCGTGCTGGGCGACTCGCGCGACCATTGCCCCGCCGCCAACGCGGCCTTTACCGGGCAGGTGCCGCAGGATTTGATGAGCTATCTGATCCAGCACAAGGACATCCTCGCGCCGGAACTCCGCGCAGCCTGGAGTTCCAACGACTTCAAGATAGCGGGGACGTGGGAAGAGGTGTTTGGCAAGGGCAGGCCGGATTCTGTCCCGCCGATACCGGCGTCGGAACGCGACTCCGCATGGCACCAAGCCTGGTGGCCGGTGGACGAAATTTTCATGGCCTGGCGCTATTCGGCTTATGTCAATAAGGTGGCCGCCGCCGGCAAGGCGGGCTACGACATCCCGATGTATTGCAACACCTGGCTTCAGGAGCCGCAAAATCCGCAGCCGGGAAACTTCCCCAGCGGCTGCCCGGAACCGGAGGTGCATGACATCTCGCGGTTTGGCGCGACGGGCATAGACATCCTGGCGCCGGACAACTACGTGCCGCTGTTCGCCGAGACGCTCGAACGCTTCTCGCGCAACGGCAATCCGATGTTCATTCCCGAAACCAGCGCCAACGCGTCGAATGCCCTCCTGGCTTACTTGAAGTTTAACACCATCGGCTTCTCCCCCTTTGGCATCGAAGGCCGGGGTGCTGCCCCAACCGCCGAAGGCACGCCGCCGCAGGATGCCCTGTCAGCAACTTACGCCATCCTGAATTACATGGCGCCGGTGATTCTCGACAACCAGGGCAAGCACACGATTGTCATGCTGGACGCCGGCCCCGGGCCGCAAACATTGAAGCTGGGTGATTACACACTGACCATCACTTATGGCGCTGGCGGCACTGTGGGTGCCGGCGGTGGCGAACGGGGCGCTGCGCGGCGCGGTGGCGCGGGGGGCGCCGCCGGCGGCGCTCGCGGAGGACGCGGCGGGCGTGGTGGTCGCGGTGGCGCTGGTGGCGAAGGCGGCGCAGGCGGTGCAACAATGGATTTACCCAGTATGCGGTTGTCTGGCCAAGGCGGTGCTGGTGGCGAAGGCGGCTGAGGCGGTGCAACAATGGATTTACCCAGTATGCGGTTCTCTGGCCAAGGCG
>Ga0182027_10012857_pt1 | contig 11726 bp, 7 predicted proteins | sample 712E1DmetaG_FD_121300 | JGI IMG/M metagenome (GOLD analysis project Ga0182027, IMG submission 121300) | Permafrost microbial communities from Stordalen Mire, Sweden - 712E1D metaG (Illumina Assembly) | ecosystem: Environmental > Terrestrial > Soil > Wetlands > Permafrost | place: Sweden...
GCCTGGTACTGCTGGTCCGGCGTTAATCCGGAGACGTCCACGATGCTATCGGTCCCATCCGGGCCGTTCGCGCATTCGCCTCCAGCGCACGGCACGGCGCCGGAAACCATGCCGCTGTCGTAGCGCCAGTTGAGGCCGATCCACGGCGCCTTTTTCCACGGCTGATACTGCACGTGAGTAGTCTGATTGAAAGTCTCGTCGTGGTCGATGCGGAACACCGCGGCGCCGCCCGGCGTGGCCCCGATTCCACTCACCTGCGGCGTGAAGAAGCGCGCGGTCACATGGGAGAAAACCATGAACGCCGAAAGGCCGTGGAAGTTCGGAACGCTGACGCGCACCGCATAGCCGGGAATCTTGGACTTGCTCCACTCGATCGGGAAAGTGATCGGCGTATTGCCCAGCACGCTGAAGTCGAAGGCCGACCCGCTCGTGTACTTCCAGATATACTCGCCATCCACCACCACGTACTTCCCAAAGGCTTGCTGGATGCCGGCATGGAACTCGTTGCGCGTGCCGGCGGTCAAGGGAGCGGTCAGACAAGGATAGCCCTGAGTGATGGACATGAGGGCATTGATCACAGCGTCGTTGCATCCGGTGCTCGACAGGACCAGGTTCTCGTTGAACGGCGTTTCCAGAGTGTGGGCGTAAGAAAGCCGCAGCACGGTATTGGCCGGCTTGATCTTGTAGGCGACGCCCAGGCGAGGCTGCACTTGACTGGTCTTAGTGAGGCCATTGTAGGTCTCGCCGCGGACTCCCAGGTTCAAGGTCCAGTTTTTCAGGGTGATCGTGTCCTGGGCGAAAAAGGCCATTTGCTTGATGTCGCTGTGGCCGTAGAAGGTGTATAGGCCGCTGGTCGAGTGCGGGCACCCGTCGGAGGCCGGCAGCGGACCGGTCCTAGTCAAGTCGTAGCAGCCGAGCAAGGGAACGAAGCCGGGATTCGGCTGAAGCAGCCCGGAACATTGGTTCGGATTCGTCAGCGAAGGAGACAAGTCGAAGCTACCGCCGGCGTTCAAACAGACGGCATTGAACGTGGGATCGACAATTCCGAGACTGTCGCTCTCCGTGAGAAAGGTTTGTCCGTAATGGACGCCCAGCTTCAATTCGTGAATGCCCTTGGCGTACGCCAGGTCCGCGTGGGCGGCCGCGTTCATCAAACTGCGGTCCTGGCCGATGGTCTGGCGCTGCAGATCGGACGTAAAGTCGGCGAAAGGATTCCTGCTCGGGTAATAGTTGTATTGATCCCGCCGCACGGACCCGCCGATAGTCAGCACGGTGTTCGGATTGAGCAGACGCATCCACGTGGGCGCGATGTTGTACGTTCCGATTTTCGAACGTTGATCCTGCAGGCCCACCGGCAGGCCGGTGGGACCGAGACCTCCGTTATTCGCCGCCAGCCCGGACCACGCCGTCGCATTTTGGGCGTCGTACGAATTGGGCGTCTGGAACCAGGAGCGCGTGAAGCCGAGGTTCAAGCTGACGGTGTCCGCCTGGGAGACCTTAAAGTCGGCGCGGTCGAACAGATTCTGCTGATTGCCACGATCGTGCATCACCTGGAACTCCGGCCCATCCAGAAACCGGCCGGTGTTCATCCCGTTCACGGAGATGAAATTGCCCCATGCCGCTCCTCCGTAGGCCAGGTTCAACCCCGCGCTCGTCGAGCCGAAGTTGCCATAGCTCATGGTCGCATCCCCATGGGGCTGGGTGGCGCCGAGGCCGGAGCGCGTGGTCACCACAATTACCACGCTGGTCTTGTCGCCGTATTCGGCCGGCGGGGCGCCTTCGATCACCTCCATGGACTGAACCGACTCGGTGGGAATTTGATTCGAGAAGACCTTGCTCTGCTGGTCGGTAATCTGCTGGCCGTCGACCGAGAACGAGTTGGACGCGTGATCGCCCAGCCCGTGAAAGAGGCCATTCGAATCGGCGGTGATTCCCGGCGTAGCCAGCGTCACCAGGGAACTGAGCGAGGAAGACTCGCTTTCGAGCGGCAGCTTATCGAAGAGCGCCCGATCCACGTCCGTGTGAGTCGAAGAGCTGGTCTCGACCAAATCCGAGGATTCGGTCACGGTCACTTGGGTGGTCGCCTCGCCGAGTTTTAGGGTGAACTTGACCTCCAGCGGAACCGCCGAACGCACGTTCAGGTCCTGCCCGGCGCCTTGAAACCCAGGCGCGATGGCGGTGGCGCGATAGTTGTTCGCGGGGAGGTTGTCGAACTCGAAGTTTCCCTGCGCATCGGTCTTGGCGGCGCGGCTATATTGGGAGACCGGGTTCGCAATGGTTACGTCGGCTTGGGCGATGGCCGCCCCGGATGGGTCGAGCACCGTTCCCTTCACCGTTCCGCCGCTGCCCAGCGACTGCGCCGGCATCCAGCGCGCCAAGCCCACCCACAGCAGACACACAGCGCCCAGCGCAAGAAATCTCCTCATGTCTTCGAGTATCCGGGGAGCTAGGGCCGGACTCGCAGTGCATTTTCACAAGCGGGCAAGGAGCCGGCGAGAGCGGGCTGAAATCGCCGATGGGCGGACAGCCGGTTGTTTTTCCGCCGCGGCGGGCGATAATCGGTACGAAGGCCGGGAATCGTGGAGACGCCATCAATCCGGACGCTGATTGTCGACGACGAGCCGATCGCCCGCCAGATTCTGCGCGACGAGCTCAGTGGTTTCGGCGACATCGAGGTTGTTGGAGAGGCGGAGAACGGCGGCCAAGCCCTGGAGAAAATCCGGCGACTCGCGCCGGACCTGGTGCTGCTCGATCTTCAGATGCCTGGTCTCGGCGGCTTCGACGTGATCCACCGCCTGCCGCAGGGGTCGTTGCCGGTTGTGATTATCGTCACGGCCTACGACCAGCACGCGATCCGCGCTTTCGAAGCCGGCGCCCTGGACTATTTGCTGAAGCCCGTCAGCCAGGAGCGGCTGGAGAAGGCTCTCAACCGAGCGCGGAAGCTCCACGGCAGGCCGCGAGAAGTGGCCGAATCCCTGGGGCGGCTGAACGAAGCCGCCGAACGGCCCGGCGGGGCGAGGATCCGCAAGGTGGTTGGGCGGGCCGGCGAGGAGTACTTTCTGCTGAATATCGAGGACATCCTGGCGTTCCAGGCCGAGCGCGAGCTGGTCTGGATCGTAACGGCAAAGCAGCGGTACCTGGCCACGCAGGCGCTCAGTCATATCGACGGGCGCCTGCGGGGGACGGTCTTCCAGCGCATCCATAGAAATGCGCTGGTCAATGTAAATCACGTGAGGAAGATGGCGCCGCTGAGCAGCCAGCGGTGGATGCTCACGCTGAGCAACGGCCAGGAATTCACCGTCAGCAAGCGGCAGGCTCACAATGTACGGCAAATGCTGCAATGGTGAGTGCGCGGCCGGGTTGTCGGGGGCGCCTCCCACGGGGCTTTGCAATCCGACTCGGAATGACAAGACAATGATCTGAGAGGCAGCCTTCAGCCGTCCAAAGCCATGCCCCAAATCGGCGCGCCGCTCTTGATCAACGTCCTGGGACACACAGGCGGAACGCTGGTTTTTGCCATCTTTCTGGTCTTGTTGTTCAGTGGGCGCGGATGGTCCGGCGTGCGTGGGCGCTATCTGCCCGCACTGGCGGCGATTCTGGCGCTGGTTTGGAACCTGGGATCGCTGCTGGTGCTGGCTTGGCCCGGTATGCCCGCCGGGGCTCGCGACCTGGTGATTGCACTCAGCTTTTCGGTTTTGAGCCTCCTGCCGGCCGTGCTGCTGCATTTGTCGCTCAAGGACGGCCAACCCGCGCTGGTGGCGGTGGGCTATCTGCTGGGCGGAGTTGCCGTAGGAATGCACTTCTGGGAAGTTCTGGGCAATGGCGCCGCGCTGCACCGGAATGCGCTTCTGCTGATCACGGTGGGATTCCTGGCGCTGACGGCGGCCGCAGTGGCCCAGATGGCCTGGCGGGGCCGCGCGCGCAGCGATTCCGGCCGCATCGCGGCCTCCATGTGCCTGGCGCTGTTCGCCATGTCGTTTCTCCATTTTGGAGCGGGACACGCCGGTCAACCCTGGTCGAGCGAGCTATTTATCCATCACGCCGGCATCCCGCTGGCCCTGTTCGTTCTGTTGCGGGACTATCGTTTCATTCTGCTGGATGCGTTTGTGCGTTTCCTGGCAAACGTGCTATTGGCGGCCGCGCTGACCTGGCTCGGCATCGAAGCGGCCTTCCGGCTGGGGCTGGCGGAACGCGCCGCGCCCGCCTCGCTGCAGGAAGCCCTATTGGCGATCGGCGCCTGCCTGTTTCTGGTGTGTTTCGCCTGGCTGAGCAACCGGGCGCAAGCCTGGCTGACGCGCGCCGTTTTCCGCCAAGGCAGCCTGTTCGAAGCCGCGGATCGCGTGAAGGGCGGCCCGGCGTCCGAGGGCGAAGCCAGCTACCTGGATTGGGCCGCCTCGGTGCTTGCCGCGGCCGTGAGAACCAGCCAATACGCCGTAATTGGCCGGGGCGAATTGCCGGCCGGCACGATTCCCGCCCTCTGCTCCTCGAAGAGCCGGAACTGGGTGGAGGCCGTGGTTCCCATTCGGCTCGGGCAGGAAGACTCGAAGCTGATCGTCCTCGGACGGCGGCGCGGCGGGCAACCTTACCTGGGCGAAGATCTGGATGCGCTGGGCAGAGCGGCCGCGGAAGTCGCGGCCAAGGTGGAGTCCTTGCGGCAGCGGGAGATGCACCGTCTGGTGAGCCAGGCCGAATTGCGCGCCTTGCAAGCGCAGATCAACCCCCACTTTCTCTTCAACGCCTTGAACACGCTCTACGGGTCCATCCCGCGGGAGGCATCCCTGGCGCGCCGCATGGTTGTCAACCTTGCCGAGATCTTCCGATATTTTCTGCAATCCGACAAGACCTTCGTTCCGCTGGCGGAAGAGATGCAGATTGTCCGCGCCTACCTGGAGGTGGAACAGAACCGGCTGGGCAGCCGTCTGGAGCTTGAAATTCAGATAGATCCGGATGTCGAACGGATTCCCATTCCGGTGCTGTCCGTTCAACCCCTGGTGGAAAATGCGATCAAACACGGAATCGCGGCGCGGACGGAGCCCGGATGGGTGCGCATCACGGCCAATCGGCAGGAAGACGATCTGCGGATACGCGTCGAAAACAGCGGCAGCGGCAAGCCCGCCGGCAGTGCGGGGACCGGCGTGGGGCTGGAGAACGTCAAGCGGCGTCTGGAAATCTGCTACGGTCCATCCGCGCGCCTCACGCTTTCTTTCGCTCCGGACGCCGCTACGGTGGAGTTTCGCATTCCCCTGGCGCGCGCCACCCCGGCGCAATGAAGCAACGCGTCTGTGCCGCTCAATCTGTGCTATACGTCATATCAAATGGACGCCCGCAACGACAAGCTCCGGGAGTTGCAGCAATTGCCGCAATTCCCGTCCATCGCTACCAAGGTGCTGCGCGTTCTGTCGCGCGACGACGCAAACGTTAGGGAGATCTCCGATTTCATCCGCGCGGACGCCGCGCTGGCCGCCGGTTTGCTGCGCACCGCCAACTCAGCCCTGTACGCGTTTCCGGCCCCTATCACCAACATTCGGAATGCCCTGATGATGCTGGGTTTCGATGAGGTGAAGCGCTTCATCCTGACGTTTTCGACGCAGAATTTCTTCCAGGCGTCCATGCGGCTCGATCTGCTGCGCGGCATGTGGCGCCACAGCCTGGCGTGCGCCTGGGTTGCCGAGGAGTTGTCGGCGGCGTGTTCGCTAACGCAAGGGCGCGGCGACCCGGCGTATACCGCGGGGTTGCTGCACGACATCGGCCGGCTGGGTTTGTTCGTGCTGCATCCGAAGGAGTACGCCGCCCTGCTGTCGGCGCCCGCCGCTGGAAAGAGCCTCGCGGAGCGCGAGCGGGAGGCCCTGGGAATCGACCACTGCGAGGCGGGCGGCTGGCTGGCCCAACACTGGGGCCTGCCCGAGGAAGTTCTGAGCGTCGCCGCGGATCACCATGGCCTGCCATCCACGGAGAACTTCGAACTGCTCGACCTGGTGCGGGTGGCCGTCCTGCTGACCGACAGTCTGGGGTTCGATGTCGAGCCTCCAAGCCACCCTTACACGCTGGCGGAGATCCGCGCGTTTCTGCCGCACGCCGCCCAGTACCGCTTCGATCCCGACCCGGACACGATGAAGTCTCGCATCGCCGACAAGCTGGACGCATTCGATTAGCGGCGCGGTCCTGCCCGGCCTGCCCGGGCACTGGCGAAGCGGGGCGTTGTGATATGATTCGCGGGTAGGGAGGCGCCATGTTCTGTCACGGTTGCGGCTCGCAGGTGAGTTCCACGGACACCTTCTGCCCGAGGTGCGGGAAGGCCTTGGCGGCTGCCCCCCAGCCTTCCGCCGGCGCAGTCTGGACGCCGCGGCCGGACATCCAATCGCACACCGGCCGGTGGATCGGCGAAGGATGGGAGATGGTGAAGGACGATATGGGCGTGTATGCGGCGCTGGCCCTGATCGCCTTCGTCCTCGGATCGATGGTTCCGTTCGTGGTGCAAGGGCCGCTGACCGCCGGCTTCTTCATTTTCTGCATGCACAAGACTCTGAAGCGCCGCGCGGTGTTCGACGACCTGTTCACAGGGTTCAATTTCTTCATTCCCGCGCTGCTGGCCTCGCTGGTGATTACGGTGTTCGTGGCGATCGGAACGGCGTTCTGCATCATCCCCGGAATCCTGGTGGCGGCCAGTTGCAAGTTCACGTACCTGTTCATCGTGGATAAGCGCATGGATTTCTGGCAAGCCATGCAGTCCAGCCACGCCGTGGTGAAGAACGATTACTTCGGGTTCTGCATGTTCCTGGTGGCCATGACGCTCCTGAATGTGGTCGGGTTCCTCTGCTGCATCGTGGGAACGATGGTCACCATCCCCATCTCGGTGGCGGCCATCACGGTGGCTTACCGGGACGTGGTCGGGTTCGAACCGAGCAGTGCGGGAACCCTTTGACAGGCTTTTGGGACAGGCCCTTCCTGGCGCGGATGGCAGCGACGGCGCTGCTCTTCGGGGCGCTCCGGAGCTTCGCGGCCCCGGTCCACCCGGCATTCCGCTTGTGCGCCTTTCACTGGCTCACGGGCCGGCCGTGTCCTTTGTGCGGCCTCACGCGGGCAGGCTTTGAACTGGCCAAAGGCCACTGGCGCGCCGCGGCCGGCTTCAACGCCCTGGCCCCCCTGGCGTTTGCCATGATCTTCGCGGCTCTCTGGAACATCCCTGGCCGGTCCCGTTTGTGGACCGCCGGCCTGGCGGCGTTCGCCGTCTACGGCGTCTGCCGCGCGCTGTTCCCGGCGCTCGACGGAACTTCGTAGCCCGGCGCGGCATCGCATTTCATGGAACACTATTTGCATGGGCGCTTTCGGCACGGACCATCCCGTTTGGCAGACGCCCGAGCTGCCGCGGCCGCACCGCATGCTCGAGGTGGAACTGAGGAAATGGGATCGGGACTTTCGATTTCTGCTGGGATGTTTCCAGGCCTCGCTTACCGCCATCGGGGAGGATAAGATTGCGCGCCTGGTGGGGCAGGCCTTCGCCAGTCCTCCCACGCCGGGCGAACGGCTTCCGCCGCGCGGTTCGCAAGCGCTTTCGATGGCTTTCCAACTGCTCAACATGGTGGAAGAGAACACCGTCAATCAGGTGCGCCGCATGCGCGAGACGGTGGGCGGTCCCGCCAGCGAGCCGGGCGGATGGCCGTATCAACTGGGGCTCCTTAAGGAGGCGGCGTTCGGCCCCGCCGATTTGATTCGCACGCTGCCGTCCGTCCACGTTCAGCCGGTGCTCACGGCGCATCCCACGGAAGCTAAGCGGGCTTCGGTGCTCGAGCGCCACCGCGAGATCTACCTCATGCTGGTGGAGCGCGAGAACCCCACGCGGAGCCCCATGGAGCAGGAGGCTTTGCGGCGCCGGATCGAGGCCGGCCTGGAGCGGCTGTGGCGCACGGGCGAGGTGGTGGAGCGGAGCCCCGACGTGGAATCGGAAATCCGCAACACGCTGTACTACATTTCGCACGTGTTCCCGGGCGTGCTGCCGCTGCTGACGGAGCGCTTCCGGGCCTCCTGGGAATGGGCGTTTCCCGGCGTGGCGCCGCCTGGAGAACCGCGCTTGACGTTGGGCAGTTGGGTGGGCGGCGACCGGGATGGCCACCCGTTCGTCACCACGGCGATTACGCGCCATGCGCTCGAGGCCGCGCGCGCGGAGGCGCTGGGCGCCATCCGGCGGCAGCTTGAGGCGCTGGCCGGCAGTCTGAGCCTTTCCGACTCCATCGAAGCCGCGCCGGCCAGCCTGTACGAACGGATCGCGTCGTATTCGGCCATGCTGGGCGAGAGGGCCGGCCACATGCTGCGCCAGTACGCCGGCGAGCCATGGCGGCAATGGGTCCGGCTGATGCTCGCGCGCGTTCCCGAGGCAGGCGTCGCCTCGCTTGTGGAATGCCGCTATCGCCGGCCGGAGGAACTGCGGGAGGACCTGCGCTTCCTGTCCGGGCTGCTCCACCAAGCCGGGGCGGACGCCATCGCGCGGGCCGAGGTGGCGCCGGCCGAGCGGCTGGCGGCGGTGTACGGATTTCACGGAGCGGCCCTCGATATCCGCCAGAACAGCGCCTTCCACAACGTGGCGCTGGGGCAACTGCTGACCATCGCCGGGGTGGGCGGAGAAGATTACGCCGGCTGGAGCGAGCGGCGCAAACGGGAGTTGATCGACCGCGAGCTCGATTCGCCGCGCCCATTCGCGGTCTCTTCGGCCGCTCTTCCACCGGAAGCCGACGCCAGCGTGGGGGTGCTGCGCCTGGTGCGGGAGTGGAGCGGCGAGCACGGGTATGGCGGCATCGGTTCCTTCATCGTGAGCATGACGCATGAAGCTTCCGATCTGCTGCACGTCTACCTGCTGGCGCGGGAGGCCGGGCTGGTGCGCGGCGCCCCGGGCGGGCTGGTGTGCGAGATCCCCATCACGCCGCTGTTCGAGACCATCGAAGACCTCGAGAACAGCGGCCGCGTGCTGGCCGATTTTCTGGCGCACCCGATGACCATCCGCACGCTGCGGCGCCTGCAGGAGCGCGAGAACCTGGCGCGCCCGCTGCAGGAAGTCATGATCGGGTACAGCGACAGCAACAAGGACGGCGGCATCCTGGCGAGCCACTGGTTTCTGCGCAAGGCGCAGATCCGTCTGGCGGAGGTGGCGCGCGAAGCCGGCGTGGAGTTGCGGTTCTTTCACGGCCGCGGCGGCACCATCGGGCGGGGCGCCGGACCGACCCACGTGTTTCTGGAATCGCTGGCGGCCGGCGCCTTGCAGGGCGAGATACGCGTCACCGAACAGGGCGAAGTGATCGCGCAAAAATACGCCAACCGGCTGACCGCCGCCACCCATCTGGAGCGTCTGCTGGCCGGCGTGACGCGTTGGACGCTGGCGCGGGAACGCGAGCCGGAACGCATTCCGGAGACGGTGGAGGACCTGCTGGATTCGGCGGCGGCCGTCAGCCGGCGGGCGTACCGGGAACTCATCGAGAGGGAGGGATTCGTCGAGTTTTTCTCGCAGGCTACGCCTATCGACGCCATCGAACGCAGCCACATCGGGTCCCGGCCGTCGCGGCGCACGGGGCGCCGGACGATCGACGACTTGCGGTCCATTCCATGGGTGTTCAGTTGGAGCCAGGCGCGCTTCAACGTGCCGGCCTGGTACGGCGTGGGGAGCGCTTTCGGGCAGGTGCGCGAGCGCGGCGGAAAGGCGTGGCAGTCGCTGGCCAAGGCGGCCCGGGAATGGCCGTTTCTGTCCTACCTGTTGCACAACGTGGAATTCGGGGTGGTGGCGGCGGACCCCGGCATCATGGCGGAGTACGCGGGGCTGGTGGAGAATGCCGCCCTGCGAGAGCAAATGATGGGTCTGATCTTAGAGGAATACGAGCGCACCCGGAATGTCCTCGAAGAGTTGTTCGGCGGCGACCGGCAAGCGCAACGGCCGCGATTGCGGCAGGCGGTGGAGATCCGGCGGCATGCGTTGATCCGCCTGCATCGCGAGCAGATCGCTCTGTTGCGCGCCTGGCGGGAGGCGGTGAAGGAGGAACGCACGGAGCAGGCCGCGGATCTGCTGACCGCCCTGCTGGTCACCGTGAACGCCATCGCCGGAGGGTTGAAGACCACGGGATAAGAAGGGCTAACTGGCCATTATTCTCTCTTGGGCAATAGACCGTTCAGCAGTATGTTTGCCAAGTCGTCGGCGTAAGCAAGCGAGAGTCTGCGGTGATTCACAATGAGTACGTACTGCATCGTCCCGTACATTAAGTCGACAATCTGATCGATGTCCGATTCCGCGTCGAGTTGCCCTTCCGCCCGGAACTGTCCCAGGGCCACGCGCAATAATCTGCGCCGTGGTTTGACCCAGTAGGTCTGGAAGGCTGCATCCACTTCAGGATCGTCATGCGCGGCGTGGAACACGGCTCGGAGAAGCCGCCCGTTCCGTCCCATCAGGGCCTGTGCGAAGCCTCGCAGGCTTGTCCTGAAGAAGTCCTGAAGCGATAGCCTCTCCGGGCGGTGCAGTTCCGGCATGATGCTCTCGACAAAAGCATCGATCACCACGGCGGCCTTATTCGGCCACCAGCGGTATACGGTAGCTTTGCTTGCCCCCGCACGCTCGGCAATCGCATCCGATGTCATGTTGGCGAAGCCACATTCCTCCAACAAGGCCAGCGCGGCGTGCAGTATTCTGGCCCGCGCGGCAGCGTCGCGTGGTCTGCCGTGCGCCTTCATCCCGGCTTCCGTTACTGGAGCAATCTTCATTTGTACCTGCCTATCATAACCGCTCCTGCCTGCCCAGCGCGAATGGTGCGTATAGCTGGGTGCGTGGGGCAGCCGTATGTGTGCAATCCGTTTCGATGCCGTTCGACCTGCGCGCAAGTTCCATTACGGGCGGCTATGCCCACGACGACTCACAGCTTCGGCAAGTGGTCCCCACCCGTCGGCGGCCGCCCCGGTCTGTCAGTTTCCGTCCTCAGTAGCAGTGTATAACCCGACCTATGCACGCGGGCAGCGCCCCGAGGAAATCCTGAGCGTACGGAACGCACCGGGGACCCCGGAATACGGCGCGAAAGCGATGGCCTAGAATCGTTTCTGGCGCTCCACCCCAAGGCCATAGCGGTCACCCCGAGGGTCTGCGGTAAGGAGGAGCCTCGCACCCAAAGGCCCGCCCAACGGCGCTCGCGAACATAGCGCCAAAAGCCCACTAAAACAGCGGCTTCGACTCAGATAGCGGTATGGACCTGCCGCGAAGCGCGCTTGTAGCTAACGTGAGTTCGCTAGGAAGCTCCGTGCATAAAATGTTATGCATAAGCTGCAACCCATTGAAACCACGCTGCTTGCAGGGGAGCTCCTGCGGACATGCTGTTTTTCCCGCAGTGAACTGCTAAGCCGAACGCTCAGCGAGTGCCCCGATCCGGAATCGATGGGTAGCCGTTATTCCGCCGCAATTGGTGCATAGTTTAGGTATAATAGTGAATCGTACTAACGAAACCAGACCGTTTCGTTTCGTATCTGGAGGATAGCTCCGAGAGGAAAGCCTTATGCACGATCTGGCCAGAAGAATGCGCCGCCTGCATCCCCGGGCTGTTCGATTCACGCGGACAGAGCGCGGACGGAGCGCCGTGTTGCTTGCATTCACCGTGGCCATGGGAATGGAGTTGTGGACGGGGGCCGGAATGAGCCTGGTTCTGCCCTTTCTCACTGGCACCCTCAGTGCGTCAGCGGATGAAGCGAGTTGGCTGATCACGGTATAC
>Ga0182027_10012858_pt1 | contig 11726 bp, 9 predicted proteins | sample 712E1DmetaG_FD_121300 | JGI IMG/M metagenome (GOLD analysis project Ga0182027, IMG submission 121300) | Permafrost microbial communities from Stordalen Mire, Sweden - 712E1D metaG (Illumina Assembly) | ecosystem: Environmental > Terrestrial > Soil > Wetlands > Permafrost | place: Sweden...
CCGGCCAGGAGCTTTTCGGCCGTCTTGGCGCCAAAGCCGGGCAGTTCGGCCAGCGCGCCGGAGCGGGCCGACGCTTCCAGTTCATCGATGGATTTGATTTTCAGCTTTTCGTAAAGGGTCTTGAGTTTCTTGGGTCCCAGGCCGGGGATGCGCCGCATCTCGAGCAGCGCGGGGGGAAACTGGAGGCGCAGCTCATCGAGCTTGGCGATCCGGCCCGTGTTGATAAATTCTTCGACCTTCTCCGCCAGGCTCTTGCCGATCCCCTTGGTCTGGGCCAGCGTTCCCGCCTGGAGCCACTCGGCGGGCTGGCCTTCGAGGCCGTCGAGGATCCGCGCGGCCTGCTCGTAGGCGCGGCTGTGAAAGGGATTCTCGCCGCTCAGCTCCATCAGCGCGGCGATCTCCTCGAGCATGGCGACCAGGCTCACTTTGTCATTCGTCATGCTCCCCTCCCCCTCCCGCGGCAGCCCCAAATATAGCAGATGGAATATCCCAAAGAAAGGACCTAAAAAAGATAATTTGGGTTCACATTTGGCCCGTCTTTGCCTAAGCTGTCAATCTTACAGGGTCCCTTGGCGCGACCCGGCGACGGTTGGAGGGAGCGGAAAAAGGTCATGGCGATTCAGATTTTCAACACGATGACGCGGAAAAAAGAGCCCTTCGTGCCGCTGCATCCGCCCCACGTGACGATCTACAATTGCGGGCCGACCGTTTACGATCATTTTCACATCGGCAATGCGCGTAATTTCGTCGTGATGGATGTGGTGCGGCGCTATTTCGAGTATTGCGGCTACCAGGTCAAGTTCGTCCAAAACCTGACCGACATCGACGACAAGATCATCCGGCGCGCGGCCGAGGAACACACCACGTTTCAGGCGATTACCGACCGATACATCCCGTGCTACTTCGAAGACGCGCGCAAGCTGCGCATCCGCCCGGCCGACCTCCACCCGCGCGCCACCGAACACATCGGCGAGATCGTCGTCTTTATTCAGGATTTGATCGCCAAGGGGTTTGCTTACGAGATCAACGGGTCGGTGTACTTCAGCGTCAGTCGCGACAAGGAGTACGGCAAGCTGTCGGGACGGCGGGTCGAGGACCTGCTCGAAGGGGCGCGCGTCGAGGTCAGCGAGGAAAAGCAAGAGGCGGCCGATTTCGCCCTCTGGAAGAGCGCCAAGCCGCGCGAGCCGGCGTGGGAGAGCCCCTGGGGCCGGGGCCGGCCGGGCTGGCACATCGAGTGCTCGGTGATGGCGATGCGCCATCTGGGCGACACGATCGACATCCACGCCGGCGGCACCGACCTGACCTTCCCCCATCATGAGAACGAGATCGCGCAGAGCGAGTGCCGGACCGGCAAGCCGTTCGCCCGGTACTGGATGCACAATGGCTTCCTCAATATCGACGGGGAGAAGATGAGCAAATCGCTGGGCAACTTCAAGCGCGTGGACCAGGTGCTGGAGCATTTCTCGCCGGCGGCGATCCGCTATTTCCTGCTCTCGGCGCACTACCGCCACCCGCTCGACCTGGCCGAAGAGGCGTTGGAGGAGGCCGTCGCGGCGGTGCGGCGGATCAACGATACCTTGGAGACCGGGGCCAAGATTCTGGCGATCGAGCCGCTCGCGCCGACGCCGGCCGGGGCGAGCGAGTCCGAGGAAGTCGTGGCCCTGCGCGGCCGCTTCCAGACGATGATGGACGATGATTTCAACACGCCGCGCGCGCTGGCCGTGCTCTTCGACGTGGTCGGCCTGATCCATGAAACCCGCGCCGCCGCGCAAAGCGAGACCGATGACGAGAAGCGAGCGCGCCTGCACCGGCTGGCCGCGCTGGTTGGTTTTGGGCGCGCGCTGCGCGACTTCTTCAGCTTGGAAGTCGAGGCGGCCGAAGCGGCGCCGCGCGGCGCGCTGACCGAGCCCCTGATGGACCTGCTCATCGAGACGCGGGGGCTGGCGCGCCAGGCGAAACAGTTTGCCATCGCCGACCGGATTCGCGACCGGCTGGGCGAACTGGGCCTGGTGCTCGAGGATCATCCCCAGGGAACGATCTGGAAACGCAAGGAAAGTTGATGCGTCATTTCTGAAATCCCGCAAATTCCCTATGAAGCGATCCGTGCCCGCTGCGGCGCCTGTTTGCAGGCGGCGCATTCGGTGGCCCAGGCCGACATCCACGAATTGCCGTGGGAGGGCCGCGCGGCGCTGCTCAAGGATTTTTCAGGCCGCCCGTGGTGGGTCCGCCTGGTCTGGTCGCGCCGGGTGATGCGGCGCGAGATCCGGACGCTTCAATCGCTCGAAGGGGTTGCCGGCATTCCGCGCGTCTTGGCGCTGGCCGGCCGCAATGCGTTTGTCCTGGAGCGGCTCAACGCTACACGCATGCCGAAGATCTGGCGCGAGGCGCCGCCGCCGCCCGCCTTCTGGATCAACGGCCGCCGGCTGATCGAGCAGTTGCACGCGCGGGGGGTGGGCCACGGCGACCTGCGGCGCAAAAACATCCTGATGGGGCCGGGGGGGGAAGCCTACCTGATCGATTTCGCGACCGCGCTGCGCCACAAGCCGCGCGGCTGGAACGCCTGGCTGATCAACGCGCTCCTGGTCCGTTACCAACAGGTCGACCGGGTGACCTGGGCGCGGATCAAGGCCTCCTATCGCTCAGCCCGGCTGGATGAGGAGGAGCGGCGCTGGCTGGCCGAGGAACCCTGGTTCTTATCGCTGGGGCGATGGCTCAAGAAGCGCGTTTACCGCCTGCGCAAGCCCCAGTGGTGGCGCGACCGCTTCCGCATGACCCGCGACTGGGTGCGGGGCAGATTCACACCTCGCCATTGAAGGCGTGATTGACCGCTTCGGGCGGATTGATCGGCAGGTAGATCAGAAAATGCGCGCCCTCTTCGGGCGTGGACGGAGCCAGCTCGATCGTGCCGCCGTGCGCCTCGACCGTCTTGCGCGCCGAGGCCAGGCCGATGCCCGTCCCTTTCTTCCCCTTGGTCGTGAAAAAGAGATTGAACATCTTGCCCACCAGCTCTTCGGGGATCCCCGGCCCGTTGTCGAGCACCTCGATCAGCACCTGGTTGCGACCGCTCAGGCGCGTCGTCTTGATCTGGACCCGCCCCTCGCGCCCCTCCGGAATCGCCTCCATGGCGTTGACGACCAGGTTGAGCAGCGCATCATAGAAGATCTCGGGGTCGAGCCAGATCGCCTCAATGGAATCATCCAAGGCGTGCTGGACCCGCACGCCGCGCTCGCGGGCGGTGTCGCGCAACGAGCGCACCATGTCCCGGATCATCGAGTTAAGATGCACCTCGCGCAGGTTGGGCTCGGTCTGCCGGCAATAATTCAGGATGTTTTCAACCAGCTTGCGAATCCTGCGGCTGGAGCGTTTGAGCACGTCCCAGCCTTCGCCGGCCCGCTCGAGATTCTTGAGGGTCAGCCCTTGCTCAACGAGATATTCGCCCCCCTGCATCGTCAGCAGCACGTTTTTGATGTAGTGCGCCACGCCCGAGAGCGAGACGGCCACGGCGGCCAGGCGCTCGGCCTGGATCTTCTGCTCGTACATCCGGGCCTTCTCGATCACGATCGCCACCTGCTTGCAGATGTTCTCGAAAAGAATGATCTCGTCATGCGTGAAGAAATGGTCCTCGTGCTTGCGCGCGGTCATCACGCCGATAATGTCTTCCTGGATGCGCAGCGGGGCGCACAGATAGGCGCGGCAACGGCGTTCGAGCACCGAGGGGAGCGGCGCGTAACGCGGGTCGCGCGTCGCGTCTTCCAGGGCGAGGATGTCACCCGTGGCGGCCACCCAGCCGGGCAGGCCCTCGCGCCGGGCGAAACTGGCGTTGCCGATCAGCTCGGGTTCAAAGCCGAGGTTGCTGCGCAGGACGAGCCGCTCTTGTTCGTCGAACAGGTAAATCGAGCAGACCGGGACGCTCATCATCCGTCCGGTGATCTTGACGATGCGGTCGAGGATGTCATCCAGGAGCATGACCGAGCCGACGAAGTTGCTGATCTCGAGCAACCCCTCCAGCACGCGGTGCATCCGCGCGTGATCGCTGAGAAACGACGTCTGCTCCAGTTCTGTGCGTTCGCCGGCCAACATGGGTCGTGCGCTCCCTTGACGTTTGCTTCAAAAAATCCTTTGCGGGCTGAGCGGTTCTTCCCTGAGCCGTGGGCCGCTTACTTTATCCGCCGCAATAGATTAACATATAAACAAAACTAATGGCAATAAACTTCTTACACCATCTTAATCTCCGCCGGTGGAGCGATTACGCTGGGAAACGCCGCAATCGCCTGAAAACACAGGCTTTTCTTACCTATTGAGATCGCTCATCCGCAGGCCGGGTTTGGTCCTTTCCAGAAATTACCAGAATTGTCGCATTGGATCATAAAACGCCCCTTTATCGAAACCGGGGATCAAATTTCCGGTCATGACCCTGCTGTGAAGACCAACCCAAGGGGGCTGAAGTTCCCCAAAAAACAACGCCGGCGCTGAATCGGCGGCGCCGGCGTTGCGATCTTATCGGTTGACGATTTTACTTTGCGGCGTTGCAAATGGCGGCGAAGTCCGCCGCCTTGAGCGACGCGCCGCCGACCAGCGCGCCGTCGATATCGGGCTGGCCCAGCAGGCCCGCGGCGTTGTCGGGCTTGACGCTGCCGCCGTACTGAATGCGCACGGCCGCAGCCACGTCCGGGCTGTAAAGACCGGCGACCAACTCGCGGATCATCGCGTGGACTTCCTGGGCCTGCTCGTTCGTTGCCACCTTGCCCGTGCCGATGGCCCAGACCGGTTCGTAGGCAAGGATCAGCCCGGCGACCTGCTCGGCCGTGAGCCCTTCGAGGGCGCCGCGCACCTGGGTCTCGACCACCTCGCCGGTCAGGCCGGCTTCGCGCTGGGCCAGCAGTTCGCCGACGCAGACGATCGGGGTCAGCCCGGCGGCCAGGACAGCCTTGGCGCGCTTGTTGACGGTCTGGTCGGTCTCGCCGAAGTATTGGCGCCGTTCGCTGTGGCCGACGATCACATACCGCACGCCAAGGTCTTTGAGCATGTCGATGGCGACCTCGCCGGTGAAGGCCCCCTTAGCTTCCCAGTGGACGTTCTGGGCGCCCAGGCGGATCGTGCTGCCGGCCAGGGCCTTGGCGGCGCGCTCGAGGCAGACAAAGGTCGGCGCGACGACGACGACGCAGCGTGCGTCCTTGACCAGCGGGACGAGCTCCTTGATCAGCGCCTCGGCCTCGGTCGGGGTTTTGTACATTTTCCAGTTGCCGGCAATGATCGGCTTGCGCATGAAATCTTCTCCTTCAATTCGGATAATGGGGCTTATTCATCGACTGCCGGCATGAGAAGAACATTGTCAAAATTGTGCTCACGAAGATCCTTCTCGATATCGGACATATATTTCGCATAGTCGGAGGCGCGAATGCCGGGACTTGTCGGAATGACGATCAAGTATAACCAGTCGTCCTCCAGGCGATACTCGCGATCCTCCAGTTTCAATTCAACATTGTGTTCGCGGCGAAGCGTCGATAGACGATCACGGACCCAATCAATGACCGTAGGAATCTGATTTTCGTTCATCGCGCAAGATCGAGCCAGGTTTCCACGATACCCCCTCATATTCCTCTGAAAATCGGGCGTGGCCGAAGTAAAGCCGGCCACGCCCGAATTCATGAATCGCCTTAGGCGAGGGTCACTTACTTGCCGACCATCTTGACGATCAGGTCGACGCAGCGGCTGGAGTAACCCCACTCGTTGTCGTACCAACTGAGCAGCTTGACGAAGTTGCCGTCCAGCACCTTGGTCGACTTGCCGTCGATGATCGAACTGAGCGCGCAGTGGTTGAAATCGCTGCTGACCAGTTCCTCGTCGGTATAGCCCAGGATCCCCTTGAGCGGGCCTTCGGCGGCTTCCTTGAGCGCGCCGTTGATCTCGGCGACCGTGGCCGGCTTGGCCAGAATGACGGTCAGGTCGGTGGCCGAAACGTTGACGGTCGGCACGCGCATGGCATAGCCGTCCAGCTTGCCCTTGAGCGCGGGGATGACCTCGCCGATCGCCTTGGCGGCGCCGGTCTTGGTCGGGATCATGTTGATCGCGGCCGCGCGCATGCGGCGGAAATCCTTGTGGATCTGGTCCTGGATCGGCTGGTCGTTGGTGTAGGAGTGAATCGTCGTCATCAGCCCGCTGACCACGCCCCACTTGTCGTTGATGACCTTGATCATCGGCGCCAGGCAGTTGGTCGTGCATGACGCGTTGGAGACGACGAAGTGCTTGGACGGGTCGAACTCCTGGTCGTTGACGCCGATGACGAAGGTGGCGTCGGGGCCGTCGGCCGGGGCGGAGATGATGACGCGCTTGGCGCCGGCCGCCAGGTGCTTGGCCGCGGCGTCGCGCTTGGTGAACAGGCCCGTGGACTCCACGACGATCTCCACGCCGAGCTTGCCCCAGGGCAGGGCGGCGGGGTCGCGCTCCTTGAACGCCTGGATTTTCTTGCCGTCGACGATGATGTTGTTCTCGTCGAAGCTGACCGCATTCTTCAGCGTGCCGTGGGTCGAGTCGTACTTCAGCAGGTGAGCCAGACTCTTCGTATCGGCCAGATCGTTGATCCCGACCACTTCGACGGCGGGATTCTCGAGGGCCGCCCGGAACACGAGCCGTCCGATGCGCCCAAACCCATTGATGCCTACCTTCACTACCATTGTCGCCTCCTCTAAGCTTTTTCTGAATCAATTGTGTGTCATGGTGTCGCCGGCCGCCGAGCGCCTGGCGCATGGTTCCTCATTCGTCCGCCTGCGGGGCCTGAACTTGGGCTCCGGCTTGTCGCGCGGCAATCCGTCCGGCCTTCACAGACCCCCCATAGCTTACTTTGCCCCAAGGGAAAGTCAATTGAAAAACCCGCGCCCGAAAACCGGCGTCTAATCGCAAAGGGTCTGATGGACAATCTCGTCCCCTTCGAGATGGAGCCAGGTCTTGAAAGCGCGTTGTCCCTCGCGCAGCTCGATCACGCGCGCGCCACGCTTGAACGCGTGTGGGTCGTCGCCATAGCCGTTAAAGCCAACCCCGCGCACGAAACCCAGCCATAGCCCGTGGTAGCCGGCGATAAAGTCATTCAGGTGGGAGTGGCCGACGAAAACGCCTTTGATGTCGCCGGCCTCGAGGATGGCGGCCCACAGCCCGGAGTTGACCCGCGGACAATAGATCTCCTCGCGCTGATCGCCGACATGCTTCCCTTTTTGCCAGAACAGCTCGTATTCCTGAAGGGGGATATGGAAAAAGGCGTAGGCGGGCAAGACCGCGCCATGATTCGCCTGCTTGTAACGCGCGGCGGTTTGCAGGTACCACTGCACCTGGTCCGGTCGAATCCAATCATAAAAACTCAGATCTTTGTCGGCGTGGTAGGCGTTGGAATCCAGGATGTAAAGCAGGGCGCGGGCGCGACCCCCTTGGGCGGAGGCGATGGGGAGGACGTAATTGCTGAAGCCATAAATGTTCTTCGGGCCGCGACGGGTCACGGTGCCGGGCGCGTGCAGGATGATCTCGTAGTGCTCCCGGCGGTTGTGGCCGAATTCGCCGTCGTGATTGCCCAAGGCGGCCGCCCAGGGGATCCCGCGCTTCACGGCCGGGGCGGTCAGATCGCGGTATGCCCCGGTGATCGAAGCGGCGTCGGCACTAATGCAGTTGTCGCCGGTATAGATCACCAGGTCTGGTTTTTCCGTCTCCACGATTCGGTCCATCAGCTTGAGCGTCCGCCGATCGCGCTCGTTCGCCCGGTCCCAATGAATATCGCCGAAGGTGACGATCTTGAACGTCCCATCGGCGCGAAAATGCAGGGGCGGGCCTGCGAGATGCGAAGAAAAGTTCAGCCTGGCGCAGCCCAACCCCAATAGCAAGGCTAGCGCCAGGGAGGACAGGGGAAGCAAGCGCGAAATGCGGCAAGCCATGGGCAGACTCCTTGATCAGCAGTGGACATCATAAGCGGAAAAGATTCAAGGGGGAAAGGAGCGAATCGACGGCCAAGACGAAAAGGACTTAAGAAAGCGCGGAAGACGACGAGCACGAGCACGAAAAAACTTTTCAAGAACTCCTAACCTAAACCGGCCCTCTATTTCTTTTCCCAGGGAGGGACGACCATGCCGCCCATGGCGCGGCGGGGCGGTTCGGGGGCCGACGGGGCGGGCGTGGGCCGGGGGCCGCCCGTTTCGGAGGGACTGAGCGCGCCGGCCGGACGGCTCTCGCCGCCCAGGCTCTCCAGTTGGCGCACCGAATGCTCGTCGCGCAGATAGGGGCGGGCCGTTTCGGCGCCGATCGTACCGGCGCGCACGTGGGCGAGGATCGACATGTCCATCGTCTGCATCCCGTCCTTCTGGCCGGTCTGGATCGACTGGTAGATCGCGTCGATGCTGTTGCCGCGGATATTGTTGCGGATGGCGGGGGTGGCGAACATGATTTCGCAGGCGCAGACGCGCCCGTTGCCATCGGCGCGGGGGAGGAGGATCTGGGCCAGCACGCCAAACAGATTGCCGCCGAGCTGCGTCTTGACCTGTTCGACCTGGTCGCTGGGAAAGACATCGATAATGCGGCCGATGGTCTGCGCGGCGCTGTTGGTGTGCAGCGTGCCGAAGACGAGGTGGCCGGTTTCGGCCGAGGTGATGGCGATGCCGATGGTCTCGTAGTCGCGCATCTCGCCGATCAGGATTACGTCGGGATCCTGGCGCAGGGCGTACTTGAGGGCATTTTTAAAGGAGAGCGTGTCGGCCGAATCGCCGACCTCGCGCTGGGTGACGTACGATTTTTTGGAATTGTGGATGTATTCGATCGGGTCCTCGATCGTGAGGATATGATCGGCGCGGTTGGCGTTGATGTGGTCGACGATCGCCGCCAGGGTAGTGGATTTGCCGCTGCCGGTCGGGCCGGTGACCAAGGCTAGGCCTTTGCGGGCCACGGTCATTTTGAAAACCGATTCCGGGAGGCCCAGTTGACCGAGCGCGGGGATGGTCGTGGCCAGCGAGCGGGCGACGACGCCCATCGTGCCGCGTTGCTTGTGAATGTTGAAGCGGAAGCGGCCCAACCCGTGGATGCTGTATCCGAAATCGAGTTCATAGCGCATCAAGGGGTCCGAGCTGAACCGCTGGCGCTGCTCTTCGGTGAGAATTTCCTGGACCATGGTGGCGACGGCCTCCGGGCTCAGGCGGCCGAACTGGGCAAGAGGAACGAGTTCACCGTTGATCCGGACCGCCGGCGGCAGGCCGCCAATAAGGTGCAAATCCGAGCCTTCTTGCTCCACCAGCACTTTGAGCAGGTCGTTCATCGTCATCAGTGGGATGCTTTCTATCGTTATCTTTAAACACAAAACTAAAACGTCTTTATCGTGCTCGTCATCGTTCTCGTCCTCGTTATCGATCTCGCATTCACTAACAAGACCAACGAGGACAACGAGGAGGAGGAGACTCACCGCAGGCCGGAGCCAAGATGAGCAGACCGATCCCCACGGCCGAGCCGGAGGTCGCACGGGATCTCCTTATTATGGATCGGCTTGAGGAAGGGGCAGGGTGAGTCAAGAATCCAGTACGATGGGGGCACGGCCGCCGAGTATCGTAGTGGACGGCATGGACGGCATGGACGATATGGACGAGGTGGACGAGGTGGAAACGGATCGGGCTTCTTGAGGGCTCCCGGCTAGAGCGGCTTGACTCACTCCGCCAGCGCCGCGGCGTCACGGGTCAGGCGCGCCATCGCCTCTTCGACGTTGGCGCGGCTATTGAAGGCGCTCAGGCGGAAGTATCCTTCGCCGGCGGCGCCGAAGCCGCTGCCGGGGGTGCCGACCACGTTGAACCGGCCAAGCAGCAGGTCGAAAAATTCCCAGCTACTCAGGCCCCGGGGCGTCTTGACCCAGACGTAGGGGGCGTCGCCGCCGCCATACACCTGGAAGCCGATTTCGGTCAGCGTCCGGCGCAGAATGGCGGCGTTTTCCATGTAAAAATCAATCGTCTGGCGGACTTGTTGGCGGCCTTCTTCGCTGTAGACCGCCTCGGCGCCGCGCTGCGTGATGTAGGAGACGCCGTTGAACTTGGTCGAGTGGCGGCGCGACCAGAGCCGGTGCAGGTCGACCCGGCTGCCATCGGCGGCCTTGCCGGTCAGCGTCTTGGGAATGACGATGAACGCGCAGCGCACGCCGGTGAACCCCGCCGTCTTGGAGAAGCTGCGAAACTCGATCGCCACCTCGCGCGCGCCTTCGATCTCGTAGATCGAGTGCGGAATGGCGGGGTTGGTGATGTAGGCCTCGTAGGCCGCGTCAAAAAGGATCAGCGCGTCGTTCTCCCGCGCGTAATCGACGAATTTCTTGAGCGTGGCGGCGGTGGCCACCGCGCCGGTCGGATTGTTGGGGTAGCAGAGATAGATGAGATCGACCTTGCCCTCGGGGAGCGGCGGGACGAAGCCGTTCTCGGCCGTCGTCGGCAGGTAGACGAGCCCCTCGTATTCGCCGCGCTCGCTCATCGGCCCCGTGTTGCCGTGCATGACGTTGGTATCGACGTAAACGGGATAGACCGGGTCGGTGACGGCGATGACGTTTGCGCCCTGGGCGAGGATGTCCAGGATGTTGGCGGTGTCGCACTTGCTGCCGTCGCTGACGAAGATCTCGTCGGCGCGGACCTCGGCGCGGCGGGCCAGGAAATCCTGGGCGGCGATCTTCTCGCGCAGCCAAAGGTATCCCTGCTCGGTCGGGCCGTAACCTTGGAAGGTCTCGCGACGGGCCATGTCGTCGACCGCCCGGTGCATCGCCTGGGTCACGGCCGGGGCAAGGGGCTCGGTCACGTCGCCGATGCCCATGCGGATGATGGGGGCCTCGGGATGCTCGGCCTTGAAGGCGGCCACGCGCCGGCCGATCTCGGGGAAGAGATATCCGGCCTTGAGCTTGAGGTAATTCGAGTTGATCTGAACCATGTCCGTTACCGTTCTGCGAAATCAGGATGAAGATCGAGCACGACCCTTTCAGGGTCGAAAATCACACCAGAATCACACCAGAAACGCGAGAAGATCACCCCCCAAAATCACATCGTCCGGCCGAGGGCCTGGGCGATCTTGCGCACCTCGCCGATGACTTTGAGGAAACGCTCGGGCTTGAGCGATTGCGGGCCGTCCGAGAGCGCGCGGGGCGGGTTGGGGTGGACCTCGATCATCAGGCCGTCGGCCCCGGCGGCCACCGAGGCGCGCGCCATTGCCTCGACGAAATGCCAATTGCCCGTGCCGTGGCTGGGATCGACGAACAGGGGCAGGTGCGAGAGGCTCTTGATCACCGGGACGGCGTTGAGGTCCAGGGTGAAGCGGGTGGCCGTCTCGAAGGTGCGGATGCCGCGCTCGCAGAGGATGACGTTGTAATTGCCCTGGGCCATGATGTATTCGGCCGCCATCAGGAATTCGTTGACCGTGGTCGACATGCCGCGCTTGAAGACGATCGGCTTGCGCGTCTCGCCGACGGCGCTGAGCAGGGCATAATTCTGGCAGTTGCGCGCGCCGATCTGGAAAACGTCGACCAGGTCGATCATGCGCGGGATGTCCTCGCAGGCGACGACCTCGGTGACGATCTTAAGCCCGGTGGCCTCGCGCGCGGCGGCCAGGTACTCCAAGCCCTGCTCGCGCAAGCCCTGGAAGGCGTACGGCGAGGTGCGCGGCTTGAAGGCCCCGCCGCGCAGGAACTGGGCGCCGGCTTCCTTGACGGCGTGGGCGACCTCGAGGATCTGCGCGCGCGACTC
>Ga0182027_10012859_pt1 | contig 11726 bp, 8 predicted proteins | sample 712E1DmetaG_FD_121300 | JGI IMG/M metagenome (GOLD analysis project Ga0182027, IMG submission 121300) | Permafrost microbial communities from Stordalen Mire, Sweden - 712E1D metaG (Illumina Assembly) | ecosystem: Environmental > Terrestrial > Soil > Wetlands > Permafrost | place: Sweden...
CACTTTTGGCTCTCCCTGCGCCGCTTGGCGTTCTTGCTCGGTCGTGCGATCGAACGTCTTTGGAACATCGCCGAGGTCATCGAGCTTCAACCTTGTTTGGCGCTTTCGTGATCCACTGATTATCTAATTCAAACATTGAGAAGTCATGAAAAATGATCCCCGGTTGCGCTGATTTCATCAAGATCCGACAGGCTGGATCAATTCCTGGTTACAAAATTGATACGAAGGCAGCATACAGAAAAGGTTGGGCAGGTGTGAAGTGATCTCTTGTAAGAAATTTAGTCCGTAAGTTTGCGGGAAATCTTATTACAGGAATGCCTGGTTGACCAATGCAATTGGTGATTTTTTGTCCATTTGGGAGAGGATTAAGCAGTAAGGAATCGTGTTCTTATTCATCTAATCAAGAAATTAGATCCATCCCACTTCGGAGGAATCAATGGCTGAAACAAAGGTTACTGTTTATGGGGCTTATTGGTGTCCGGATTGCCGCCGCTCGAAGAGGTTCTTGGGTGAGCAGTTCATCCCTTATCAATGGGTGGATATCGAACAGAATAAAGCCGGCGAGGCGTTGGTCCTGCAAAAGAACAACGGGAAACGCATCATTCCCCTGATCGTATTCGAGGACGGCTCATTTCTCGTCGAGCCATCCAATGCCGAATTGGCCAAGAAACTCGGACTTAAAACAGAAGCCAAGAAGATCTATTACGACCTCATTATCATCGGCGGCGGACCCTCGGGCATGACTGCTGCCATCTATGCTGCGCGCGAGGGCTCGGATACGCTTTTGATCGAACGCTCCGGCCTGGGCGGACAGGCCGGCATCACCGTGGGGCTCGATAACTTCCCCGGTTTCCCGGAGGGCATCGGCGGACAGGAATTTGCCGAACGCATCACCCAGCAGGCGCGTCGCTTCGGCGTGGAGATCCTGCAGGCGCAGGACGTAGAGAAGCTCATGATGGAAGAAGGCTATCAGGAAGTCTATACTTCAGACGGCAGGCATTATCATTCACGGGCTGTCCTGGTCGCCAGCGGGGCGTCGTACCGCCGCCTGGAAGTTCCCGGTGAAGACGATTATATTGGAGCCGGTGTTCACTTCTGCGCCACATGCGACGGTCCGTTTTACAAAGGGGCAAAAGAGATCGTGGTAGTCGGTGGAGGGAACTCCGCTGTGGAAGAAGGTCTGCATTTGACCACCTTTGCCGAGAAAGTGACCCTGCTGGCGCGTAGCGATAAACTGACGGCCAGCCAGTTTGCAACCGATAAGGTCAAGGAACCTGCCTCGCGCATCGAGGTGAAGTACAACACCGCCGTCGAATCATTCGAAGGTCGAGACTCGAAATTGAAGGCGATCAAGACCCGTAATTTGAAGACGGGTGAAATGGCGGAGCTGCATCCCGCGGCCGCCTTCATCTTCATAGGGCAACAGCCGAACACCGGTTTCTTGAAAAATTATTTGGAAATGGATGAATACGGTTTCATTCGCACCGGTCATGATTTTGTACATGCTAAAGGCAACAGGAGTAATTTTGATGCGCTGCCTTTTGAGACCAGCGTACCCGGTGTATTTGCCGCCGGCGATGTCCGTTATGGCAGCACCAAGCAGGTGGCATCGGCAGTTGGGGAAGGGGCGGCGGCCTCCATCTCGATCCGGGACTTTCTACGTAAAAATTAACGAACGAAATGGGACTGGTTTACCAGTCCCATTTACTTTCGGTGTATCAGACGACCTAGTCGAACCTAACGATCCAAATATTTTAGCCCCGACCCCGTATTGAATAATACGATTCGCTCTTCCACCCCGACCCAACCTGATTTAACCAATTCTTTTAAGGCAGCCAATGTGGCTGCACCTTCGGGTGCAGAAAAAATACCCTCCATACTTCCCAATTGACGTTGGGCTTCGAGAATGGATTCGTCGCTGACAGATATGGCGATACCTTTGCTCTCATAAATATTTTCAAGGATAAGATGGTCGGCGAAACTCTTTGGAACGCGCAGGCCGGATGCGATGGTATGCGCATTTGGCCAAAATTCACAGGACACAGCACCGGCTTCAAAGGCTTTTACCACCGGGGCGCAGCCATCTGCCTGAACCGAAACCATGCGCGGCCGCTTTGTCTTTTCCAGCCAACCCAAGGCTTCGAGTTCTGCGAACGCCTTCCACATTCCGGCTAAACCGGTCCCGCCGCCAGTGGGATAAACGATCACGTCAGGGAGTTCCCAATTAAAGTACTCGGCTAACTCGTACCCCATGATTTTCTTGCCTTCCACGCGGTAAGGCTCTTTGAAGGTGGATAGATCGAACCAGCCTTCGTTGCGGGCTTTTTCGTCTGCCAATCTGGCCGCGTCGCTGATCAATCCATCCACCAGGAGGACTTCAGCGCCAGCCATCCGGCTCTCTTCAATATTTGCGATGGGAGTATCTTTAGGCATGAAAATATATGCCTGCATGGCGGCGCGTGCAGCATACGCTGCCATGGCTCCCCCGGCGTTCCCTGCGGTTGGGATGATCACTTTTTTAATGCCCAACTCTTTGGCTTTAGAGACTGCCGCGGCCAGTCCGCGTGCTTTAAATGATCCAGTTGGGTTGCTGCTCTCATCTTTTATATAAAGCTGGGAAAGACCCAAGGTTCTACCTAATCGAGGTAGTGGGAGCAAAGCTGTGTCCCCTTCACCCAGAGTGATGCAATTCGATTCCTTCAGCACTGGCAGTAGTTCATGCCACCGCCACATCCCTCGTTGACGTTGCCGGATCTGATTTCGATCCAATTGCTTTCGCACCGCATCCAGATCATAGCGGGCCAATAAGGGTGATTGGCAGGACAGGCAAAAGGTATGGATCTGTTTGTACAAATACTCTTTTCCACAACCCGAACATTGCAAAAAAGCGAAATAAGAAACGTTCATTTTATTTGAATGAGGCTAATTTCTTTCAGGGCTTGATTGAGCATGATTTACTGTCCGCGAGAAACCAGGTATAGCATTCGCAATATTTTTAGTTCGGCGTAATTCAAGCTTCCGTCCAGCTTATCGTAAACAGGTTTGAGAAAGGTTGGACTAAGCTCATCGAATGCGGCAAAGGCGGCATGTTTTTGTTCAGGTGTTGCGGAGGTCAGCGATTGCAAGTCTTCGCCGTTCCGGAGGGGATTCCCCGCCGAAACAAATTTCGTTAAATGGTCAAGGATCGTTCCCAGCATGACTTGATAGTTTTTCATCAGGCTTTCAACCGTTTCTGCCGCGTTATACGCCTGTCCGACAAGCCGTGTGTGCTCGCCAATTTCCATCCCACCCCCGCCACTTTTTCCACCCGAAGAAGTGGATATAGACTTTCCTCTTTCTTTATGAGAGGAGTGAGGCTGCTCTTCAAGCCCATGCTTTTCGCAAAACGATTTGATGTTATCTAAAAACGTATCTCCATATTGACGCGCCTTCACCTGTCCCACACCAGAGATGTTGAGCAGACTCTCCGTTGATTGCGGATAATACGCCGACATTTCCATCAGTGTTCTATCCGAGAAGATGACATACGGAGGAACGACCGCTGCATTTGCCATATCCTTACGCTTCTGACGCAGGAGGGCAAACAACGCACGGTTATACTCCAATTCCTCTTTCTTCCTCCCATCTTTCCGGACTCGTTCTGTCGCTTCCTGCACTACGCCCATAATTGGGGCGCGGTTCCTGAGCGCGTCCAACGCCTTTTGAGTGAGACTCAACGTGCGATATTCGCCATCCTGTTTCAGGTAACCCATCTGCACAAGTTGACGCGCAAGAACCACCCATTGTTGCTTTGTCAATTCTGTGCCAATGCCATAGGTGGAAAGCTGATCGTGCCCCCATTTCAAAACCTTCTCGTTTTTCGAGCCGAGTAAAATATCCACAATATGAGCCGCGCCGAAACGTTCATCCACACGTTTGACGCAGGAGAGGAATTTCTGTGCGAAGACCGTGATATCGGTCAACGCGGTTGGGGCCGAGGTGCAGTTGTCGCAGTTGGTGCAATTGTCGGCTGAGTATGCTTCGCCGAAGTAGTTGAGCAAGGGTTTGCGCCGACAGGTTGCCTCATCTTCCGCATAACCCACAATAGCTTCCAGATGCTGCCTGGCAACACGTTTTTCTGGTTCATCCTTTTGGTCAATGAAATAGTTTATCTTGGCGACATCCGAATAACTGTAAAGGAGAAGACAATGTGCAGGCAAGCCATCACGTCCCGCACGACCGATCTCCTGATAATAGCCTTCGATGCTTTTCGGCAAATCGAAGTGAATGACGAAGCGAACATTGGGCTTGTTGATGCCCATGCCGAACGCAATGGTGGCGACGATGATCTGCGCGTCGTCGCGGATGAAGGCTTCCTGATTCTCGCGGCGTTCTGAATCCTCCAGCCCGGCGTGATAAGGACGTACAGAATAACCCTGTCCCGCAAGATAGGTGGCGAGTTCATCCACCTGCTTGCGCGAGAAACAGTAGATGATGCCTGACTGGTCTTTGTAACGCTCCAGCATTTGAATGGTTTGCGTGATGGGATCGCGCTTGCGAACAACTTCCAGGTAGAGATTTTCGCGGTTGAAACTGGCGACAAATTCATTGGTAGTTGTGAATTTAAGCGTAGAGCGAATATCCTGCCGTACGCGCTCGGTGGCCGTAGCGGTCAGCGCAAGGCAAACTGCGCTTGGAAATCGCTGGCGGACTTCGACGAGTTGGCGATATTCGGGGCGGAAGTCGTGTCCCCACTCCGAGATGCAGTGAGCCTCGTCAATCGTCAGGCAATCAACTTTCAGTCCGGCGAGCATCGAGAGGATGCGCGGGGTGAGGAGCGTTTCGGGCGCGACGTATAACAATTTCGTTTCGCCGCGCTTCACGTAATCCATGTTCTCCTGATATTCCTGCGGCGCGAGCGAGCTGTTGAGGAACAAGGCGGCAATACCGAAGGCGCGTAATTGTTCCACCTGGTCTTTCATCAATGAGATGAGCGGCGAGACAACAACTATGAGTCCGTCAAAAAGAAGTGACGGGATTTGATAACAAAACGACTTTCCGCCACCTGTTGGCATAACGGCGAGCGTGTCGCGTCGCGCCAGCACGTTTTCGATGACTTCGCGTTGAAGTGGTCGGAAGGTGTCATAGCCGAAGGTCTCTTTGAGTATGGATGCGGGAGTGGGCATTTTATAGTTTGGGTCGATTCAATTTATCCTGCAAGATAGTGTCATTCGACATACCTTTTTGGGTTTTACGGCGCGACCCGGGAAAACCATCCTTGAGTTTTGAGAACACCTCTAACATAGCCATCTCATGTTCGTAGTTTTCAATGGCAGGATCATCTGGATAACCTTGTTTCCACGTCTCGAACCACGAGATTGCACCTTCGGGCTTGTCGTCGGCGATCATCAGCTCTATCTGGCACATGCATAATATGCCAAATTCGGAGACATGCAGCTCTTGCTTTTTCATCATTTTGTCAACGATGGTTTTGGCCTTTTCAAGATCCCCGGCATGAATGGCTCTCCTGGCTGCAATTGCCTGCCCAAAAAAGTAGTCAGGAAACCGCTCCGTTATCCGATCTGCCAAGTCCTCCGATTCGTCGTTTTTACCTTGTAAATTGAGTGCCACTGCCAGATTGTTTAATAAACTCGGCTCCTGGGGCTGAAGCTCCAGCGCCTTGCGCAGAAAGCCTTCAGCTTTTGAGCCATTCTTTTCCCGTAAAGCATGGATTGCCTGTTCCATCAAGCGTTGAGCAGCCGGCCTGAGCGTTGGCTGCTCCGGCGGGTCGGGGGAAATTTGAAACCCAAACATCAAGATGGGCCTCCATTCACCCTGCAGCCAGAGGTCAATGGACTTTCCCGATTCGAAGATGCCATGCTTTGAAAGAATCTGCGATGCTTCCAATCGCAAGGTATCGGGACCTTCCCGTCCGAGAGCAAAATCCTTCAAGGTGGCAAGGAGTGCGGGGTGAGCGGACATGTCGGCAAGTTTCAATGCCAGGTCTCTCGAGAGACTGTCTCCCAATGCAAGCGCCGAAGGGACAAAATGGAGAATTTCAGGGCGGCTATTCATATAGGCCTTGATCTTATTTTGAAATGCTTTATCGTCCTTTTGATGAGCGGCACGATCAACTGCCGAGGAAAGGTCCTTTATGGTTCCCGAGGGCAACCACATATCCAGCGAGAATGCCTGTGGACAGGTACGTTCATGCAAGGGCTTTTTCAATTCTTCCAGATTGTCGCTGGCAAACGATGAATACGGAGCCAGTTTCAAGGTTTTTTTCCAGTAAGTGCGGGCCTTGGCTATATTTCCTTTGCGGTATTCAGCGACTGCACACCAATGCCAAACCGATTCATTCAATTGATCGAATTCCCCTGCGTGTTTAGACTCATCCAATAGCGCCAGCACGCCCTCGTCGTCTTCAATGAAACTGAGCGCTTCGGCTTTCTTGACCCAGCGGTCTGTGGCATCCGCATTGGAATCTTTCAACCTTTTTGCAAATGCGAGAGCAGCCTCCTCTTTGCCTTGCATGAACAGAAAACGAGTCAAGTTCGAAAGTGCATGCACGTTATCCGGTTGGATATCGAGAACCTTATTGCTCGATTCAATTGCTGCTGCAAGATTTCCTTCCAACCAGTAGACTTGGCTGAGGTTATTCAGAGCCGGGACAAAATTTGGACGCTGCTCAAGAAGGATCTTTGCTACATGTTTACTGTGCTGGTAATCCCCCAGTTCCATCAGTACTTGCAATTCTTCGTGCTTGGACGCAAATTCCAACCCGGCTTCGAGAGTAAAGTCAAGCTCTCCCAGCATTTTTGCCAGACCGCGTTCCAACTCTGGAATGGTTACCCGTATTTCAGCCCCCCGTTCGTCCCGCGGCCACTGTTTAAGGAATTGACGAAAGGTTTGCAAGGCAAGCGCCATCTGGCCATTATTAAGATAGGCGACTGCGAGGCCAAGTTTGACTTCAGCCCTGTTGGGCGTCAGATTGTGCAAATAGTACATGGTGTGCAAATACCCATGCTCGTTTCCGATGTCTATGTAAGCATTCGCCTTCAAGCTAAGGACTTCTGGTTGGCGCGGAAATTTTTTATCCAACTCTTCGAGTAGATCAAGAGCCTGCTGCGGCTCGTTTCCGGAGAGCAAGTTATCGGCTTTTTCCAATCCTTCGCGCAAGCGCCGCGGCAGGTTGATTGGATCAACGCGTGTGGGGAAATTATTTTTGCTCATTGTGGCATTTCACATTGGCGTAGTCACGTGATTCGCTAAACATATTTGTGAAGGAAATATAGCATAATCGAGAATAATGGACAACTAACGAAAATGCCATTTCTTGAGGTGATAAAGAACGGCGGGAGAATCTCTCGGAGCAAGGAGGTGTGTGTCTTTCTCACACATTCGTTTTATATGTCATTGTCAAGATTGCCGACCGATTCTGCATGAGCGAAAGCAGGGGACTAATAAGCAGGGTGGTTCCTGTGCCCTGATCGCGCTACAACTTTGTAGCCAGGAAGTAAACCAAGCTTTTGCCCCATCCTGCTCGCTGAATCGCTAGTGCGAGCTTCTTGTGGATGGCAACTGTTTCAATTGCTTCTCATTGACCAGGGCGAAAGCTTGCCTGGTCGTTCAGCATGGCATGGAGAAGTTGGAGACTGTGTTGTTTAGGATCGGTGGTGGTCATAACTTGAGTTGGTTCAATTCATCCTGCAAGGCGGGAAGTTTGCGGTAACGTTCGCGTATCTCTGCGATGAGTTTGTTCCAAGTTGGTATGTCATTCAACTGGCGGCAGATCTCGCGTATCTCACGCAAACACTGCGCGGCTTGTGAATAAGCGTCCCGATTGCGATAGTCAATGAATCGCTCGGCCTCTTTGGAGAACAATTGAAGGGCTTCATGTGGATATTGCTTCTTTGCCGCCTGTGCTACTTCAAGGTGCAAAGCGTGATCTCCCCAGCGAGGAGGCAGTTTTTCCAGTGTTGCAAGCGCATTTCCTACTTCTTTTTCAAGAAGATAGAGATTTATGAGAAAATCAAAATCCTTTTTGTTTTCAAGTTCGGCGATGATATGAGCGCGCGAATTGTCCCAGCGGTTAAGTTGCTTTGCCAGTTTGCGAAGTTTGCTATATTTCTCGATGTTGGGGTATTTCCAGAATAGACGTTCCTCCAGTTCGAGAGAGCCATCCAAATCGCCGTGTTGTTTGCGTGTATTCGAAAGCCATTCAAGCAAACGATCATCCTTAAAGGTTTTCAACCTTTCAGTGACGAGTTTTTCAGCAAGATCTGCCTGCTTGTACTTTGTAAAAATATCCAACGCTTGCAGAAGATTGTAGTCTTCTGCGGCTTGTGCGGCTTCTTCGGCTTCCTTGAATCGTTTGAGTTCAAGCAGGCGTTCGATCAGGTCGTTCAAACGCCCGGTTTCGCGGCAGATTTTCAAATACGCCTCGTCGTCGAGGACATCCACTTCAAGTTCCAGTAACAGCCTGCCCCAAACCCCGCGTCCATAGTTAGCACTCCAATCCTTGCCCCTTGGCATGCTTTCGCGCGTCCACTTTGCAATTTCGGCTCGTTCCTCAGGCGTGGTTTTCGATGTAAGAATTTCTGGCACGCAGTCCGCCGCGCCGACGCCGCCAACTTTAATGGCATCCCACTGATACGCGCTGAACAGAACCTGCAAAATTTCCCGTCGTCTCTTGGTATCGTTGATAGAGGCTAGGCATTGTCCCAGTGTTTCGCAGCAATCATAAATCACTCCCAGCAACGCGCCTTCCTCGTCGTCAAGGGCAACATCCTCCTCTTCCAGAATGGTTTCGATGACGCTCTCGCATATCAAGGCGGCATTGTTGACATCCTTCCGCGCGAAATAGGTTGAGGCCAGGTTTAGAAGAGGTTTCAGAGCTTTTTCGATATCGCGTGTATATCCCCATTCATGGTCTATGCCGCGAAAGGCTTGACGTGCCTGTCGACGAATTTCTTTAATGTCAAGCGTTTTTTCTTCTGCAGAGAGTGGAAGTTCAAGTAGGGATTCGAGGTCCGGTTCCTAGTCGAGCATCTGTTTGACGAGGGTGATCAATTCGGCTTTGGAGTGTTTTTCGAGGGTAGTGTCAACGGTTTCGACTTCCTTGAATGAAACGGCGTCGTTCACCCATGTGAGTAACAACGCGACGGTGTGTTTGCATCGTCCACCATCACTCACAGGACAGGAACATTCTGCTGATTTGATTCCTTTGCTATCGAACAAAACCTCTTGGCGGTAAAAAGGAGCCTGTGTGCCAAAGCATTTGGATTTTAGCGTCATTCCCTGACGTTGTTGGTCGTAAATTGCTCCCTGCTCAAAATACTTTTGTCCCCGCTGGAAATAGACCTCATCCGTCCATCGAAGGATATCAGATTTTCTGATGCGTGGGATAGATGACATCATGCTCTCCTAGGAAAGACATATCGGTATTATACAATCACAACTTTTGTTACAACAAAAAACGCTGCCATTTCTGACAGGGCGGAGCAGTTTGAATGAGTGTCACAATACTGACAGCCGCGGTCTGAATTTATACCCGTATATTTGATATATGCCGCGCAGAACAGGTTTTGGTGGAGTTGTAGCCCGCAAGATGATAATATTTGACATCCTCCGATCTGCCAAATTACAGGTTTATTGTTCCTGCTGCAAATGTTCCGCTAGCCACATCTTGATAATGGACTGGCGCGTTACGCCCAAGCGACGCGCTTCTCGGTCAAGAGCAGCCACCATCCAAGAAGGAAAATCCACGTTGATACGCTTGATTTCCTCTCCAGGTCGACGGGCACGAGTAACATCCAGTTCGGCAAGAATGTTTTCGCCATTATCAAATTTTTCGTCAAATTCAGAAGCTTTCATAAAGCTCTATCTCCTCATTGCGTGATCGTCGTACCGAGATGATACGGATATTTTCACCTCGATATGTGATGACAGCTGACCAGTATTTGCCACTGATCTTTCCAATTACCAGGTAGCGTGGTTCATCCAACGTTTTGGCGGGAATTTCGAGACGATCCTCATCACTCCATAAGGCTTGGGACTCATCGAAATTAACCCCATGTTTTTCACGATTGCTCTGGCTTTTCTTCGGATCGTATTCAAAAGGCATTGTATAATAATTATATCATTTTTACTCAATCTTGCGAGTATAAGTTCATACAATAGATGGATATTCTTGGACCGGTTAAAAATCGTTGCATTTGATCATGACTGACTTGTCCTTACTTTTATGAACACCACAGAGAGGTAAAATCCATCCTAGATTGCCGATAGAGGAAGCTATGGTGTTACCTAAAATCACGGAGAGCATAATCCGCGCAGGAGCCGGACCGGAAAGTTTTCATCGTGGCGAGGAATATTATCGAGACGGTGCAATCTCGAGCACTGCTATTCAGGGAGCCCTATTAAGTGGTGAGTGCGCCGGCACGTATGCGCCTTATTACCGGGTACAAGTGGAGCTAGACGAGGCTGGCATCGCTGAGGCATCCTGTACGTGTCCTTACGAATTTGGCGGCTTCTGCAAGCATGTTGTCGCCTTGTTACTTGCATATTTGCACCACCCAAAATCATTCGCCGCGCGCAAAGCGCCAGCGGAACTCCTAGCTGACCTGGATCCCAACGATCTCGTCGCCATTTTAACCAAATTGATGCAGGAACAGCCAGAACTGTATGATCGCATCGAGGCTTTAATTTCTGTTCCCTCGAGATCCAGGAAGAAAGGCATGAAAGTGGACATCGAGGTCTACCGCCGTCGTATTAACAGCATTGTCCACAGCCTGGATGGAATGAGAATGTCGGAGGCCTATTGGAATGTGGGTAGCCTGGCAAATCAATTGCGCGAAGTAGAACAATCGGTCGTGAAATTCCTGGACGCCGGGAACGCCGAGACCGCGCTCGAGATTCTGCTCGTATTGCTGGAAGAAGCCAGCCGGGCCATTGAGTATATTGACGACTCGAACGGCGAGCTGGGCGGCTACGTAGGCGAACTGGGCACGTTGTTGGCTGAAGCAATATTGAGCATGGAACTTAGCCAGATCGAACGGGTGAAACTGACCGGCAGACTCGAGAAATTGATCAAGTATGCTGGTGATTACGGAATGGAAGGCAACCTGCACATTGCTGTTCAGGCCGCGAAGTTTGGCTGGAACGATGTCCCCAGGGAGATGGTGACTCTTCGGAGGACAACGTCTAAAGTCAACGAGGATGATGAGCCGGATGATTGGGATGAAGACGATGACAGGGACGAGGAAGTTGCATATGAATTTCATGAATGGGACTGGCCTGCTGTAGCCAGCCTCAGTGATCTCACCGAAGCCAAGTTGAATGTACTTGACCGGCAAGGCCGCACCGAGGATTATCTCGCCCTATGTAAGAAAGAACAGCGTCATCTGCGTTATACCCTTAAGTTGTGTGATCTCAAAGAGGTGACGGATGCTGTGAAATATGCCAAGGAGCACCTAACCTCTGCCGAAGAGATTCGGCAAGTAGCGCTGCGGTTGCGGGAATCACGCTTGGTTGCCGAAGCCATTGAAGTTGGCGAACACGGCCTGAAATTGAAGGGGCCAAAGGTAGGGTTGGGCGAATGGTTAGGACCGATGGAGGAGGCTCAGGGACGGACAAAACAAGCGTTGGCAGCATGGCTGGCCGTATTTCCGGAGCAGCCATCGCTTGGAACCTATAAGACGATCAGGCGATTGGCCGAGTCAGGTTGGGGACGCTTGCGCCCGGAG
>Ga0182027_10012860_pt1 | contig 11726 bp, 6 predicted proteins | sample 712E1DmetaG_FD_121300 | JGI IMG/M metagenome (GOLD analysis project Ga0182027, IMG submission 121300) | Permafrost microbial communities from Stordalen Mire, Sweden - 712E1D metaG (Illumina Assembly) | ecosystem: Environmental > Terrestrial > Soil > Wetlands > Permafrost | place: Sweden...
ATCAGGCTCCTCGCCACGCGCCGACAGCCAGGAAGGCGAAAGCAGGGCCACGACCATGACCGTTTCGTCGCCCCAACCTCGTCTTACGGCAACCTACTCGCGTCCGCATCGTGCGAGCGGGCCATGTCACTGACGACACTCATCAGCGACCCTCGAAGCCCGGTCCGCTACTGGATGAGCAATCACTTCCCGGACGTCCGCGATGCGCTGACTGACATGCGCGACTCCTTGCCGGACATGACCGGCAAGACGATCCCAGCGCCGGGTCACGCATCCTCGACAGCCGGCGTCGCGCTCGACTATCGCCTCCGCTTCTACTGGGGCCATGTACACCTTGACGAGTTGGTCGCTTGGCAGGGCGCCACGATGGCGGCGACGGCACAGGGCCACGCACTTCTCAAGGGATATAGGCCATCGCGAGATGGTGAACTGCTTGCGTGGCCCAAGGCAGCCAGCCTGGCGCCAGCAGCCTTCTTCGCGGCCCTGGCCAGGTTCCTGGAGCGCCACCCTCCGGCCAAGAGACAACTCCCCGTGCCTGAGGAGTTGAGGCTCGCGCGCTACTGCTACGTCCTGGGACTGTACGAGGAGGTGTTTCGCATCGGCTATGTCTGGCCCACTTCGTTTCTGGGCAGCCTACCGGCCGAAGCGGCGGCAAAGGAGGTCCTGGCGATCGTTCCGGACGAGCGAGTGCGCGACATTGCCAGAATGTCAAGGGCCTGCTACGAGCCACTCCAGGACTTCTTTGAGCGCCCAATCGTGCTCAACCCGACGTTCGAGGGCAGCATTTATGTAGGCGGAGCGGACGGGGACCTCATCCTTGATCACCGGCTGGTGGAAATCAAGACCACGCTCGATGCCAGGCTTGATCAGAACTGGCTTCTCCAACTTCTTGGGTACGTCCTTCTGGATTGGGACGACAAATACGGCATCGATGGGCTCGGCCTGCTACTCGCTCGCCAGGCAACCCTGGCACGCTGGCCACTGGATCGCGTGCTTACATCTGTTGGCGCGGGAGGCATGAGAGACCTCCCTGCTCTTCGGGCGGACTTCAAGAGCCGCCTTGTCACCAGTTAACTTGTCCTCCCTCCCGTCCGAGCTGGCCATCGGATGATCCCGTCCCTAAGCCGCTGGGCCGAAGCCCCAGACCGCAAGCCGGTGGTTGCCGACACGGCGCGTAATAGGGACAGCCGATCGGCGCACAGGCTAATCTGACCCAATGATTCGTAGCGAGCTAGATGTCCTCCTGGAGAAGGTCCAAGACCCCGCCCTAAGGGCCGACCTTCGATCTCAGATCGACCGGCTGAAAGAGCGGCGCAGCTTCGGCCTCGTGTTCGAACGGCACATCCCAGAACGAGTTCGCCTGCCGCAGCATCCGGTCCGTGTCGGCTCCCACGTTGTGAATCGCGATGAGGTGGACAGTCCGACGTTCGAAGTCCTCGGGATAGACGGAGGGGTCGCGGCCCTCTCCCAGATCCAGGACGCCGAGGGCGCTTATGTCCATCGCGGCGAGCATGAGGTCGGCGGTCTGGAGCGAGGACCCCTAGAGTCGCTCGTCGTGATCTCCGATTTCGACGAGCCCGTCGTACCCGGCCTCCGACTCCTCGGGTCCCTCGAACGCGGTGGAGATGACAAGCCTTACCACGTCGTCATCAAAGGCGAGAACCACCACGCGTTGGAGGCGCTGCGCTTCACTCACGCAGGCAAGGTCGACTGCATCTACATCGATCCGCCGTACAACAGCGGCGCCCGCGACTGGAAGTACAACAACGACTACGTGGACGAGAACGACGCGTACCGCCACAGCAAGTGGTTGGCATTCATGGAGCGACGGCTCAAGTTAGCCAGGACACTCCTGAATCCAGATGACTCGGTGCTCATCGTGACCATTGACGAGAAGGAGTACCTGCGCCTGGGGCTGCTGCTCGAGCAGACGTTCCCGGAGGCCGTCGTAGAGATGGTCACAAGCGTGGTCAATCCGCGTGGGCGACACCGACCTGGCCGCTTCGCCCGATCGGAGGAGTACATCTACTTCGTCCTGTTTGGTCGGGCAGTAGTCGGGACTGAGGCCGATGAGGATTTCGTCGCAGGTGCCGGAGTTCCCTGGCGCACATTGCGGAGGAGCGATGCTGCGTCGGCCCGTGGCACGGCAAAGGGTGGCCCGGCCCAGTTCTACCCCATCTACGTGAACAAGCTTGGCCAGATCGAGGAGATCGGCAAAGCCCTACCAATCGGAATGCCGCGCGCTGCGGCTCCGCATAGACCCGGCTGCACGGCGGTGTTCCCGATCCGAGATTCCGGCCTCGAGATGAACTGGGGTCTCATCGCTCCAGCCCTGCGTGAGATTCACGCCCGCGGGTTCGTTCGAGTTGGCCGACACACGCCGAGCAAGCCCCAGCAGTTCGAGATCTCATATTTCACCGCAGGGAAGATCTCGGATATTGACAGCGGTGCCGCTGTCAATCTGGGAAGACGAGACGACGGGAGCGCGATTGCCCAATACGTCGTGGACAAGCGCAAGAGCCCGACTTCGACCTGGTCGAAGCCTTCTCATAACGCCGAAGTACACGGCACAGAACTGCTCGCGGCTTTTGTGCCCGGGCGACGCTTCCCCTTCCCAAAGTCCTTGTACGCCGTCGAGGACGCGCTTCGCTTGTTCGTGCGGCACAAGCCTGAGGCAATCGTCCTGGACTTCTTCGCTGGGTCGGGAACTACTGTTCACGCGGTGGCTCGGCTAAATCGACAGGATGGCGGCCGCCGGCAATCAATCATGGTCACGAATAACGAGGTGTCGGCTGACGAGGCGAAGGACCTACGAGCTCGTGGCTTGCGGCCCGGTGACCCCGATTGGGAGGCACTAGGAATCTTCGAGCACGTGACAAGGCCGAGGGTTACCGCTGCGATTACCGGCAAGACTCCAGAAGGCCAGCCTGTCGCCGGAGACTACAAATACGCCGATGCCTTCCCGATGGCCGAGGGCTTCGAAGAGAACGTCGCTTTCTACGAGTTGCGATACCTCGACCCTGACGACGTTGATCTAGGCTCGGCGTTTGATGACATTGCTCCGCTGATGTGGCTCCGCGCCGGGGCTACGGGTCGCGTCGTCGGCGCACCCGTTGAACAGCGCGCACTGCCGCAGTACGTATGGACGGGCCGCTACGGTGTCCTTTTCAACGAGGACCGATGGCGCCGATTCCTCTCGGAGAGGCCCGAGTCGGCCTGCACTGCATTTATCGTCACCGACTCCCCGACGACTTTTGCAGGTGTTGCCGCTGAGTTGCCGACTGATATGGAGGTCGTCCGGCTCCCTGACTCCTACCTCTCCATCTTCCTACCGGACCGAGGCAGAGCCTGATGCGCTACGAGCTGCGCGACTATCAACGCGACGCCTCGCTTGAGATACTCAAGCGGATCCATCAAGCGCGTAGAGACTGGTCCGAGGACCACGACCGTTCTTCGTTTGCCCTGTCGGCCATAACGGGATCGGGAAAGACTGTCATCGCGACGGCTGTGATCGAGGCCTTGTTCTTCGGGTCCACCGACCTGGACGTCGCGGCTGATCCGCGGATCGCATTCCTCTGGATCACGGATGACCCGGCATTGAATCGGCAGACCCGTGCGCGGATGCACGACGCTTCGGAGCTTCTCACCCCCTGGTCGCTCCGGGAGGTCGACGACGCGTTTCTGGACACGGATCTGTTGCCCGGCCGCGTCTATTTCCTAAACACCCAGAAACTGTCGCGCACCAGCCGACTTGCCCAGAGCGGAACCAATGCTCGGGAGTACTCCTTCTGGGACGTCCTTGGGAACACGATCCACGGCACGTCCACGGACCTGGTCATGGTTCTCGATGAGGCGCATCGAGGCATGAAACGAACCGCTGACCGTCAAACCATCGTCCGTCGGTTGATCCATGGCGAGCCTGGGTCCAATCCACCAATGCCGATCGTTTGGGGTATCTCGGCAACGATAGATCGGTTCACAAGGGCGATGGGCGAGGTCACCGACCGAACCAGTCGGACCAACGTTGTCGTTGACATAGAACGCGTCCGCGCCTCTGGGCTCGTGAAGGACGAGATCGGACTCGATCAACCTGACGAAAAGGGCATCTTCTCCACGACCTTGCTGCGAGAGTCTATTCGCGCCACTCGCTCCTACGAGAAGCGCTGGGCAGCGTATTCAGCGACCGAAGGCGAGCCCGAAGTGATGCCGGTCCTGGTAATCCAGGTGCCGGACAAGGCTGGCGACGCGAAGCTGAGCGAGCTTGTTGGTGTGCTCGAGGCGGAATGGCCGGAGCTGGGTCCCCGATCGGTAGCTCATGTTCTCGGCGAGCACCAGACTCTCACGATAGGCCGAAGGACTGTCGACTGGGTCTACCCAGAGTCCATCCAGACGGAGACGGAGATCCGCGTCGTATTGGCAAAAGAGGCGATCTCGACTGGGTGGGATTGCCCGCGGGCTGAGGTTCTGTATTCTGAGCGGCCCGCCCAAGACGCGACTCACATTGCCCAGATCATAGGCAGGATGGTTCGCCAGCCGCTCGCACATCGGATCGCGACCGACGACGCCCTCAATTCGGTAATGTGCTACCTGCCGCTCTTCGACCGTACGTCTCTCTCAGCGATCAAGGATGAGCTGGAGGGGAAGGGCGCAGACAACGGTCAGAACAAGGTCGGGGCGTCCGTCGTGCGTGCGCCGATGGTGTTTGAGCGGAACGCGTCGTTGGATCCCCAGGTCTTCGAGTTCATTGGGACGCTGCCTAGCATTCCAACGCCCGACCGAACGGCGAGCCCCCTCCGTCGAGCCCGCGCCATGGCCCGTTTGCTGTCAGACGATGCTACTGGTGCACCGCTTCTGGCGGATGCAGGCGCCTCGCTGACCGATCGTTTGAATGCTCGATTGGATGGACTCGCGGCCGAGTACAAGCCTCTTGTGGACGCCAACCTAGACGATCTGCTCGCCGCCACGGTTCGAACATCGCGGATCACGACAACTGGCGAGGACATCGGCCCAGCCGCCTCCGAAGTCCGGCAGATCGCGACCCATTCGCGGGACGTCGCCCGAGACAGCCAGCGGACCATCAACGGAATGCCCGAAGGCCTGGGTAAGGCGTGGTTCGCACATCGCCTTGCCTCGGACATCAATGTCGATCGGGATGCCACGCGGGCCAAATGCGCAGCCGTGCTCCGTGTGGATGGCATCCGCGGGTGTGTCGAGGAGACGGCGACCGGTTGGGTGCAGCAGCAACTGGATCGGTTTCGTGTCGCCATCGCGAACCTGAGCGGGGCCACTCGCGACGCTTACACACGAGTCCGGGAGCAAACGACGACGCCCGAGGTCGTTACGATCGAGTTGCGAAACAACGAGAGGGCGGCGACCAAGAACCGAGATGGAAGTGACTTGCCCAAGTTCTCGGGTCACCTCTTCTCGGACGGGGCGGGCGTGTTCCCGGCCGACCTCAACGATTGGGAGCGAAGGGTTGTTGAGGCAGAGATCGCGAGGCCCGGATTCGTGGCTTGGTATCGGAATCCCGCATCCGCCACACCCGCATCGCTCCGGATCGCCTACCAGGACGACGAGGGGAACTGGGCGTCCCTTCAACCAGACTTCATCGTAGTCTCCCGACGCGCTGACGGGAGCTTGGGTGCCTCGATCGTAGATCCGCATGGCGACTACCTCGCAGATGCGCGAGCCAAGCTCCAGGCGCTCGCGTCCTTCGCCGAGCTGTTCGAGGCTGCGTTCGTTCGAGTCGAATCCGTGGCCAAGTTGGATGACGGGAGCCTGCGGATACTGGACCTGACTGATCCTGCCGCGCGAGCCGAGGTCTTCGGATTCTCAGGGGGGAAGGTCACCGCTCTTTATCAGTCCGAGCCTTCGCGGCCGTACGTCTAGGGGCCTGGTCGGCCGCCCGGAGCGCCTGTTCCTGTTCCTTCCCTACGCTGCGCGTGGCGTCAGGCCGCAACGTCCAGACGCTGCGATGCAGCCGACATAAGCGGAGCCATCTCTCGATACCCGCGTTCCAGCCGGGCCCACAACTCGGCCAGCTCAGGGTCTGCAATGCGCTCGGCCTTCAGTCCGTACTCGAGCGCGGCCCAAAGGCCCCCTTCCCACCGGATCTTCTGGGCGAGAGACTTCTCATCAAGCTTGTTGCTCGCAGCCATTGGGCACTCCTCTACGGTCGTACCCTATGTCTGCTCAGTGTCAGCTAGCGTGGCACGCGCAAGAGCGAAAGGGGGGCTCCGATGCCGAATGAAGCGAAGCGCAGGCTTCGTCTACTTCGACTACGCCAAGGGGTGGTCGTTGACGATGCTTTGAGGCTGTCTCGACTGAAGGAGCTGCAGGCGGAGCCGGCGCTGGGGGTTGGCACTCGGCTCTTCATCGTTAACCCTGATGAGCCACCCCACCCGCCCGCATGGGTCGAATTTCTCGACGAAGCGGCTGCCGAGGAGCTGCCAGAGATAGCTTCCAGTCTGAACGGCGCTGTACTCGTCATTCCTCGCAATGGACGCCTGTGGCTCCTGACCTTCGGGACGGGGCACCTTTTCGTCAACGAGGACTTTGCCGACCCCAGGTTTGGCCTGCGTACTGTGCTGAACTTGGTCGACCCTGAACAGCTCCGTTCTGTTGGCAGCCGCATCTATGAAGACGTGATTGTCCGCACGATGAAGCAAGTGAGCCGGCGATCGAGCCGCGCCGCTTTCACGATCGATGACACGCGGGATATCCTCCGCGACGTCACCGGTGCGCCAAGGAGTCAATCGACCTGGGGAACCGAGCTCACAGGTGGGATCGCCCTATCGCTGACCATTCCTATCGCTGCCACGGGACTCCCGGACCTGCTAGATCGGATCGAGGCCGAGCACAACAAGACCGACTACCGAGCGTCCTTCGCGTTCGTCGACTTCATCCAGGCGGTCACGGATCCGACGCTTATCACTGAGCTTGACGCGGACATGCTTGACGCCATCTCGGGGCGGAAGCAGTCCGACCTCTATCTGGCGCCACCTGAGCCGATTCTGTACGAGGACGTGGGCGGCTTTCTCTACTTCCGGGAGCGGTTGGACGATGCCCACCCTGAGCTCGATCTGAAGGATTATCGCCGCACCGCCGGCGATCCCAACGACTTGACCGTTGCGAAGCTGCACGCTCATGTGGTCAGGCTTCTCAGCGCAAGCACGGCAGCGGAGCGACGAGCCTGGTCGGTCTATCGCTGCGTTGTCTACGAGACGACGCTCCGAGGGCGGTCCTACCTTCTGTCCGAAGGAGACTGGTTCGAAGTCGATCCTGACTTCGTGTCGAGAGTCGATCGGGATGTGGCGCTGATAGAGAAGGCAAGTATCCAGTTGCCTCCGGCACGCGAAGGCGAAGAAGAAGCGGCCTACAACCAGCGGGCCGCAAACGAGACGGGCATCGCCTTGATGGACTTTAGGCTTGTGCCAATCGGAGGCAGCACGATCGAGGTCGCTGATCTCGTCAGCCCTTCAGGCCACCTGATCCACGTCAAGCGAAAGACTCTGTCTGCGACACTGAGCCACTTGTTCTCGCAGGGACGGATATCCGCTGAGGCCCTCAAGGCGGATGAGGCGGTCCGAGCTGCCGCGGCAGCGAAGCTGGATGAGGATGGCAGGGTCTCCGGCGACATTCTGCGCGGAACGTTCGACGCTAGGTCCAAGACGGTCGTCTACGCGGTCATCGCCGCCAACGCGGCGGAGCTACCGGCGAAGCTGCCGTTCTTCAGCCGACTGAACCTCTGGCAAGCTCGGCGGTACCTCTCTGCCACGCTCGACTACCAGGTCGCCTTCCTGGGAATCCCCTTCGAGTGACTCCTGCTGACCCCGGGGTCGGCAAGGGCTCGTGGTTGTGGACAATCGGCAATCCCAAGGGTCGTGCCCTGGCCGGGCTCATCTATTCTCGAGGAGCAGCGCCTCACACTCCGTTCGGACCCCAGACACAGTCCCCGACCATTGACAGTGGACGAGAGTGATGCCACTCTGGCGCAGGCAGCTCACACGTCAACCGTGGCCCGGGGCCGGAGAGGCGCACAAGAGAGGAGTCCCATAACTTCCAAATGACATAAGAAGATCGAAACAGATATCCAGGATAGAAACCAGACTCGCAAAGATAACCCTAGGCAATTGCCTGGGGTTTCGTGTTTCTCAGTGGCCAAGCAAATGCAAGAGGTATCAAGATGAATGACCAACTGGTCCGAATAGGCATCTTCTACGATGGCAACTTCTTCAGCGTTGTTAGTGACTACTACGCCTATCACCATGAACGTAGCGCTCGCATCAGCATCAGTGGACTTCATGAGTACGTCCGGAGCCGTGTTGCTCACGAGGAGCACGTGGATCCGCGCTTCTGTCAGGTAGTTGATGTCCACTACTTCCGTGGCCGTTTCACTGCAGCCGAAGTCGAAGCAGCTGGCAAGCTACTCGCCGACCGCAAGTTCGATGATGTCCTCGTTCGCGAAGGCGTCACAACTCACTACCTACCCATGGGCTACAGCGGCACCGAAAAGGGCATCGACGTATGGTTTGCCCTTGAAGCGTATGAACTCGCAATCTACAAACGTTTCGATGTCTGTGTGTTGGTCGCTGGGGACTCTGACTATGTGCCGCTCGCGAGGAAGCTGAACACGCTTGGTGCCAGAGTAATGGTGCTAGGTTGGGACTTCGAGTATTCAGACCACCATGGGCGAGTGCGTACCACGAAGACCTCGCAGACCCTGCTGGATGAGGTGACATACCCCGTTCTTCTCAGCACGACCATCGAGGACAAGACGCAGAAGGACGCCGTCAAGGGTTTGTTTCTTCCAAGGTTGGAACCGAGAGAGCAGCAAGAGCATCCTGGACATTCCTCACCCACGATTCCGAGTTTGCCGACCGCGAGACAGTCTGGTCGGATCCAGAACCTTGTCGAACGAGAAGCCGAGAACAAGCGGTTCGGTTGGATCACGCCAGCCGAGGGAAGCCCGAACATCTGGTTCGGTGAGCGTGACCTCGAAGATGCTGCCTTCACCTCAGTTGTTGTGGGTGCCGTTGTCACGTACGAAATGGGCAGCAACTGGGAAGGGCCGTGCGCCAAGCGAGTTCGCATGGAGACCAACGGTTGACTTCTTGCTCTTCAGCACGTCGCCGCCCTGCTCGGCTTCGCACCGGTTAGGGCGGCTGCGTCCTCGTTGTCCGGGTAGGTGCGAAGACCGACCTGTCGGCCTGTGACGCGAGACTCCCGGAGGACGACGATGCGCTCGGGCACGATCTTTGAGGGAAGCGCACGATCGCATGAACGCGGCGAGCAAGCCGACGGATAATGGGGTGGAAGGCTCCCGAGAGCGGGAGTGTGCCACGCTAGCTGACACGCCGGGCGCCTACGCTGCAGATCAAATGAAGCACGCACGGACCGAGAAGCCGTCGCATAGCGACGGCCCAGATCTCTGGTCGCTGCCGGCGATGACGGTGGGCGGGTCGCTGGATCCTGCCGACGGCCCAATGGGGCCGGGACTCGATGTCGACCGCGCATCTGATGAGCGGCGCTGGCGTGCGCAAGCGGTGATCTCACCGATCGAGCAGATCGTGCACGCCCTCGCCAGCGTGCAGATCCGAGAAGAGGACTACGACGCGCGGCGGCTTGCTCATCACGTCGTCGACCTCGCCGTGCGGAGCATGGGCTTCGCGCAGGAGACGACAACCGACGAGGTCCTCGATGAGCTCGCGGCGATGGCCCGGGCGATGCGGCCGGACGCCCCGTCCGACGAGTGGCGCGACATCGCCGCCCGGGTCTTCGGCGGGCTGCAGAACGTCAGCCACGACTACGACAAGTTCCGCTTCACCGGCATAGCCGCCGACGGCGTGCGACGAGAGTTCAGCTTCCGGCTGATCGAGCTTCGCGAGCACGGCGACGACGCGGTAGTCGAGGCGACGAGCGAGGCGATCAACCTGTTCGTCTCGGCGCTCGACATCGAGCCGTCCAACGCCGAGCGCGCCTACCAGGCTCTGCTCGCTCGCCAGCTTGAAGAGGGGCATCTCGAACAGGCGATCCGGACCGCGCAGATCGCGGGTCGCGCTTCGATCGCCTCGGCCGCTCTCATCAACGATGCGATCGAGCGAGCCCAGCGCGATGTTGACCCCGATGTGTGGGTGAGCGTCATCGAACCCGAGCTGAACGAATCGCAGGGACGCGTTCGTAGTCGGATCGCCGATGACGATCTGATCTACGAGAAGGCCCGCGACCTCACCGATGCCGACGACCCTAAGGTCCGAGCCGAGGCGGGAGCTGTGGGCGAGATCGTCCGCGAGCAGCGCCGAATCCATGTGGCGCTCGAACGCCGGCTGGTCGTCGCGCGTCCAGCGTTCCTCGATGCGCAGCGCAGCCAGCGGCTCGCCGTCCGCCGGCGGCTGCGGCTCCTCTCGGTCGACACCGGGCTCTTCCGCTCGGTGATCGAGCTCGCCAAGCCCGATGCCCTCGCGGTGACCGACGTGTTCGCAGACCAGGCACTTGGGGTCGTCATGCCGCATCTTATGCGGCTCGACACGCTCATCGACGCGCTTCTCGAACCCGTGGTGGCCCGCGAGCGTCGCAGCGTCGATCTCGAAGTCGTCGGTGACGTCGACGAGCGCTGCGACCCTCAACGCTTCGCGCCCGTGAGCCTCGCCGCGGCCGCCGCGGTCCTCGCCACGGCTCGCGAAGCGCCCCTGCGCCTGTCCGAATTGCTGACCAGGGCGCGCTCCGCGGGTGATCCCGATGTGATCGTCCTCGTTCGTCTTGCCTCACTGTTCGCGTTCGCGCCCGAGCGATCTGACGACCCCGACGAGGATGAAACGCGTCCCGACGATCTCGTCGCCGGGCTCGCTGCACTCCACGATGGTGCAATTCTGCGCGACGATGGGTACGCCGGGGCCGATCTCCTCGTGGGCTCGGCCGAGGCGATCGAGGCGCTGCCTGCGCCGGCCAAGCCTGAGCGGAAGGCTTTGGAGCCAATTTCGCTCGCCGTCTTCCGGAGTCGCCGATGAGCGGATACGACCTTCCCGATATCACCGCTGCATCGGCTCTCATCCGACATGCACTAGCCGGGCGGCCGCTCGCCACCGGCTCCGAATACGGCGAGCTGTTCGACCGCTACCTCCATCACCAGGCGTTCAGAGACCTCGTCGCCTCAGTCGCCGACGGGCTTGATCTCGCCGTCCTCCAGGCGCCTCCGACGACCGGACTCGTCCTTTCGCCGAACCCCGACTCGCCGTTCCGGCTCCGCTTCGCCGACTTGCGGCCGTGGACGCCGGACGAGCGACTCGTCGCCGGGCTCGTGCTGCTCGGGATCGCCGCGCTGCGCTTCCCACGCGAGGAAGACCTCGACGCCGAGGGCATCGTCCGCTACGTCACCGTCGGCTCGGTCGAGAAGTTTATGCGCGAGGCGATCAGACCTCTTGCCATCGCACCCACCGCCGACGCCAAGTCGATCGAGGCGTACGCGCGATCGGCGGCCGAGGCGTACGAGCGGATGCCCGGGCTCCTGCGCACCGAGAAGCGAGGCCAGCGCAAGCGCGGCTGCACCATGCGGGTCATCGAAGACGTGTTCGACCTGCTCATCGAGCAGCGAATGGCCCGCCGCCCTGCGCGCATGGACGACGACACGCTCCAGCTCACCGACCGATTCCGCGTTCACGTCGCCGAGATCGCCGGGTCGGAGGCGCTCGCGGTCCTCCGCGCGGTCGCGGCGCAGCAGCCGGCGGAGG
>Ga0182027_10012862_pt1 | contig 11725 bp, 11 predicted proteins | sample 712E1DmetaG_FD_121300 | JGI IMG/M metagenome (GOLD analysis project Ga0182027, IMG submission 121300) | Permafrost microbial communities from Stordalen Mire, Sweden - 712E1D metaG (Illumina Assembly) | ecosystem: Environmental > Terrestrial > Soil > Wetlands > Permafrost | place: Sweden...
CGTGAGTTGTTAAAGTACGAGTTGTTGCAGTAGAGTCATGAATAGAAAAAGCTTCTTCTCTTTGGGGATGGCATTGGTTTTCATCTTGAGCATTTGCCTCCCGGCCTGCCAATCCGCTCTCCCTGCCGGTCTCACCCCGGGCAAGCGCGTGGTCGGCTACTTTGCTGAGTGGGCGCCTGCCGGGGGTTATCTCGTATCGGATATCCCGGCGAATAAGCTCACCCATATCAATTATGCTTTCTCTAATGTTACATCCACGGGAACATGCCAGCTCGGCGACCCGGCTGCCGATGTCCAGCGTCTCTATAGCGCCGCCGAAAGTGTCAGCGGCGTGGCAGATTCAAATGCCACCCTTTTCCACGGCACCTTCAACCAGTTGCTGGAGCTGAAAGCTAAGTATCCATATCTTAAGGTGTTCATCTCGATCGGCGGCTATTCATGGTCGGGAAATTTCTCCAACGCCGCCATCACGGAGGCCTCCCGCAAAGCCTTTGTCTCATCCTGTATTGACTTGTATTTCAACACCTACAAGGGTGTTTTTGATGGCATCGATATCGACTGGGAGCTTCCGGTCAGCGGTGGTCTGACCAAGGGGCGCCCGGAAGATAAGCATAATTTCACCCTGCTCCTGGCAGAATTTCGCCGCCAGTTGGATCAGCTGGGTTCCGCCAATCACACCCGCTACCTCCTGACCATTGCTGCAGCCGGTGGACCGGGCCAGGATCAGCACTACGAGCGCGACCAGATAGCCAAATATCTCGACTGGCTCAACCTGATGACCTATGACCTGCATGGCACCTGGGATACCCTGACCAATTTCAACGCCCCACTCTATCAGGACAGCCTGGATCCGGGTGACTCCTCCCTGAATGATGATGCAGTCGTGCAGGATTACCTTTCCGCCGGCATTCCAGCCGGCAAGCTGGTTATGGGCGTCCCATTCTATGGCTACGACTATGTGGGGGTCAGTTTTAACAACAACGGGTTATACGAGGCCTGCGTCTACCCCAGTTGGGGCGGTGCGATAAGTTACACAAAAATCAAGAGCGATTATCTGCCCTCCTACAAACGCTATTGGAACACCGAATCTCAGGTGCCCTACCTTTATAACATCAACACTGCCCAATTCGTTAGCTATGATGATCCCCAATCCATCGCCGCCAAGGCCGGTTACGCCCGTGACAAGAACCTGGGCGGTATCATGGTCTGGGAATTGAGCCAGGGTAACTCCGATATGCTGGCTGCCATTCAGACCGGTTTCCAGAAGGGTGGCGTTCCCCACCTCGTCCCCACGCGTGACCCGAATGCTGTGGTTGTCCCGCGTGCTTTCCAGGCCCAAATCCATAAAGTCAGCGGGATCAAGGTCGACGGCAACCTGGATGACTGGACCGGCCAGCCGACCTTCACCCTGAACAATGCCTCCCAGCTTGCCTATAAACTATCCTCTACCAGTTGGGGCGGTCCCAAGGATCTATCCGGCCAGATCTGGGCCGGCTGGACGCCAGATGGGCTCTATTTCGCCGTCAAGGTCGTGGATGATATCCATATCCAGCTGGCTTCCGACGAAAGTCTGTGGCATGGCGATTATGTTGAGTGGCAGTTCGACACGCAACTGGAGAAGGACTGGGATAAGAAATCCATGAACGCGGATGATTACCAGATCGGCGTATCCGCCGGTGATTTTAAATCAGTGGCCCCGGCCGCCTATGCCTGGTTCAACGGACCGGATGCACCCGGGCCGATTAAGATCCAGCAGGCCCAGGTTCAGACCCCCGATGGCTACATCCTGGAAGTTTTCTATCCCAAGGCTGTCCTCAAGGGCATTACCCTCAGCGATAAGGCAGTCTTTGGGATGAATGTCAGCCTGAGCGATGCGGATGATCCCAACATCGGCCAGAAGTCCATACTTTCCACATCCTCCACCCGCACCTATGCCGATCCCACCACCTTCGGCGAGATCACCCTCGTCCCGTAGGGCGGACCTACCTGTCCACAAAGTGGCACGTGTCCGCCCATTCCGCCCGTCCTTCCTATGTATTCGCCCATTGCATCTGCCCTGTCTAATCCTGCAGAGTCCGAAGTTTCCACATCGTCCCAGTAAGGGAGACTTCGGAGTCACTAAAGTCAGGAGAAGTGGTATTGCTGACAGGCTTTTGGTACGAAAGGTACTGGCATGCCCAACCAAGTAAATGACTTGCGACAATTGCTCAACACTGGTCCAAATGTCCAAATCAGCCTGGCCATCTGCGATCTCGCCACCGGCTACCAGATCCTGGTCAAGCCGGATCTGCCCTTTCATCCGGCCAGCACCATCAAGCTGGCCGTGCTGATGGAAGTCTACCATCAGGCCTCGCAAGGCGAATTCTCGCTCGATGATCAGCTACCGGTCAAAAACTCTTTCATCAGCCTGGCCGACCAGAGCAAATATGCTTTAATGTCAGAGGATGATTCGGAAACTGACCTTTATCAGCAGATCGGAGAACAACTGTCCTTCCGCGAACTGGCCCGGCGTATGATCATCTTCAGCAGTAACCTGGCCACCAACCTGCTGATCGAAAAGGTCAGAGCGGAGCGGGTCACCCGCTTTATGCAGGCCTTGGGGGCGAAAGACCTGGTGCTCCGGCGCGGTCTGGAAGATAAAAAAGCCTATCAACTCGGCCTGAACAACTCATCCACTGCCCGCAGTCTCATGCAGGTCTTGCTCTGCCTGGCAAAGCACAGTGTGGTAAGCCCGACCGCCTCGGATGAAATGATCGCCATCTTGTGTCAGCAGCATTTTAACGAAGGCATCCCGGCGCAGTTACCCGCCGGGGTCAACGTAGCCCACAAAACCGGCTGGATTGAAAAGGTCTACCATGATGCCGCCATCGTTTACCCGCCACAGCATTCCCCATATATCGTCGTCATCCTGACCAGCGGTTTATCCGAAAAAGACGCAGCCCCTGCCCTCGTCGCGTCCCTTTCCGCGGCCATCTATCACCAGTTGATTCCAACATAAACAAAAGCCCGGCACTTTCGAGGTGCCGGGCACTTTTTTTACAAAACCAGCCGCAGCGGCTCTTCCAGGAACACCGCCAGCGCCTGCATGAACTTGGCCGCCTCCACGCCATCACTAACACGATGGTCCACTGAGATGGTAGCCTTCATCCGCCAGCCCACCTTTAACGCGCCATCCTCAACCACCGGCACTTCGCGCGCTGAGCCAACCGCCAGGATGGCCGCTTCGGGTGGGTTGATGATCGCCGCGAAATTTTCCACATCATACATACCCATGTTTGAGATGGAGAAGGTCGAGCCCTCTATATCATCGGGTTTGACCTTGCCTTCGCGCACGCGTGCAGCCATGGCTTTAACTTCGGTCGAGATCTGACGTAGCGGCTTCTGGTCCGCCTCGCGCGAGACGATCGTCAGCAATCCACCTTCCACCGACACGGCAATCCCGATGTTGACCTGTCCGTGCCGCAGGTAAGTGTTTCCGTTCAACGAAGAATTCAGAGCCGGGAATTGGCGCAATGTCGACGCGGCCGCCTTGACGATAAAATCGTTGACCGAGAGCTTTTCGTTCTCCGGTACGATCTGGTTTAGCTGTTTACGCAGTCCCATCAACGCATCCATTTTGTATTCGTGGCTCACGTAGAAATGAGGGATGCTGGTTTTGGATTCAGCCATCCGCCGGGCAATCGCTTGGCGCAGCTTGCTCATTGGAACAGTTTCGTCTGCCAAAGATGCTGGATGCTCTGCCAGGTTCTGCGCTTGTCCGCTGGGTGCTGATATCTGACCGCTGACCGCTTGCACCACATCCCGCCGCACGATCCGGCCGCCCGGACCACTTCCCTGGATATGGCTCAAATCCAAGCTGCTTTCTCGGGCAAGGTTCTTGGCCAATGGGGATGCTCTGAGCATTGAAGGTTGCTGATTGGGGATTGCTGACTGCTGAATGCTGATCTTTGCCCCCTGTCCCTTGTCCGCTGACGCATCTGGCGTGTTCTCAGTTTTCTCTTGAGTATCAGATACCTTATTAACTGATTCCGGAATCTCTTCCTCCGCCGTCCCCACAATCGCGATCGGCGAATTGACCGGTACTACCGCGCCTTCATCCACCAACAGTCTGCGTACCACACCGCTGGCAGACGACTCCACTTCCACAGTGGCTTTGTCCGTTTCGATCTCGGCCAGCACATCCCCCTTGCTGATAGTCTCGCCAACTTTCTTCGCCCAGCGGACCAATGTACCTTCGGCCATGTCGAAGCCCAGTTTGGGCATATTGATGGTATCAGCCATTACAGCACCTCCTTTACAGCCGCGATCACATCCTCCACCTGTGGCAGAGCCGATTGCTCCAGCGTCCGGTTATACGGCAATGGCACTTCCTTCTGAGCCACTCGCCTAATCGGGGCGTCCACGTAATCGAAGGCCTGCTCATAGATGCGCGCCGAGACTTCCGCGCCCACGCCGAACGATTTCCACCCTTCCTCCACTACCACTGCCCGGTTGGTCTTCTTGAAGGACTCGATCACCGGCTCCATATCCAGCGGGCGCAGCGAGCGCAAATCCACAATTTCCACCTCCACACCCCCTTTTGTAAGCTCATCCGCCGCTTTCATCGATATTTCCAACCCTTTGGAATAGGTCACGATCGTAACATCCTTGCCAGGACGTTGGATTTTTGATTTGCCGATTGGGGTGACATAATCGCCTTCCGGCACTTCGCCACGCATCTGGTACAGGGTGGCATGCTCGAGGAACAGCACCGGGTCATTTGAACGGATGGCGGCTTTCAAAAGGCCCTTGGCATCCTCCGGTGTCCCGGGCGAAACAACCTTCAACCCGGGAAAATGTGCAAAAATAACATCCGGGGTCTGGCTATGCGTGGCGCCCAACTGGCGGCCGCCACCGGTCACTGCCCGGATGACCATCGGCAGGACGAATTGCCCGCCGAACATATAATGCAGCTTGGCGGCTTCGTTGACGATGTGATCCATTGCCGCGAAGGCAAAGTTGATCGTCATTAGTTCAGCAATCGGCCGCAGCCCGGTCATGGCTGACCCGATCGCCGCGCCGATAATGGCCGCCTCCGCAATGGGAGTATCGCGTACACGCTCTCCGCCGAAGTGATCATAAAAGCCCTTGGTAACTGCATAGGAGCCCCCCCACACACCCACTTCCTCGCCCAGGATGAAGACATTCGGGTCGCGTTCCATTTCCTCCCACATGGCCTGGGAGATGGCTTCGCGCATGGTAATGCGGGCCATAATTATGCCTCCTCCGTGTAAATATCTTCAAATAATGTGTCCAGGGCCGGTTCCGGGCTGGCTTCAGCGAATTCGACCGCTTTCTGAACTTCTCCTTTGACTCGATCATCGATCTGGACGAGTTCTTCAGAGGTTGCGTATTTATTAGATGTTAGATAATCACAAAAAAGGCCAATCGGGTCTTGCTCTTCCCATTTTTTGACTTCCTCCTGCTTGCGGTAGCGTTCCGGATCGCCCATTGAGTGGCCGCGGAAGCGGTAGGTCATGATTTCAAGCATGCGCGGCCCTGACCCGCTGCGGACAGTCTCGATGGCTTTTTTACCTGCCTCGTAAACCGCCAGCACATTCATCCCGTCCACCCGTTCATGCTCCATGCCATATCCTTCAGCCTTCTGCTGGATTTCAGAAACTGCCGAGGCGCGCGCAACATCCGTTCCCATCCCGTAGCGGTTATTTTCGCACACCCATAAAACAGGCAGCGTCCAGACCTTCGACAGATTTAATGCTTCATGGAAAAAGCCTATATTGGTGGCACCTTCTCCGAACATGCAGATCGTCACGCCATCCCGGCCTGCATATTTGTCGCCCAGTGCCAGGCCGGAAGCCAGTGGCAAGTGTGCACCTACGATGGCATGGCCGCCCCAAAAATTCTTCGTCACATCTGCCATGTGCATGGAACCGCCCCGGCCCTTCGAAATGCCGGTGGCCTTACCAAGCAACTCGGCCATCACCTGGTTGACCGAAATCCCACAGTTGATCGCCACGCCATGGTCACGGTAAGCCGTGATAACCCGGTCCTGAGGCTGTCGTGCGGCGATCAACCCGGTGCTAACTGCCTCCTGCCCGATATACAGGTGCATAAATCCACCGATTTTTCCGGCCTGGTATAGTTCCGCTCCGCGTTCTTCCAGGCGCCGTATGAGCACCATCTGATAATACAAAAATAAATATGTTTGCTTGTCCATTCCAACTCCCTAGGTGGGTGATATCCGCATCGTCTCAAAAACCGGGGGCAGGTGATAACTTATCCTGCCCGGCTGGTTGAAAACGAATCGTTATGCTAAGAGTAATATTAGACTAATTATATCCAATAATTATCGATTTAATGTTAGAAATTAAAGGATTCTTTCGAAATCTTCATCATATTGACGAAATTAACCGTAATGCGACATTCTTTTCGCATCTTTCCACCTGGATTTCCGGAGTCCAAAATTTTCGATTTCGGACTCCGCCAGGCCAGTAGCCCTTAATTCCACTTACGAGGTTTTTTTAGCATTCGGTGCGAGCGCCGGCCATGAAGCCTCGAGAAAACTGGTGCCGCAATAAAAAATCCCTCCGCTGTAGAGGGATTTTTTATCAAATTGGCTAACCGCACGTTGGGACGGAGACCGTAATAAGCGGTGCGACACCATAGTCATTGTGGGCTTCCAATCCATATACCAGGTTCGTTCCTCTCGGCGCGTTTGGATCGCTAAAAGATGTCGCGGTCGCGCCTGCATCGGTTATCTGGGTACCATTGCGGTAGATTCGATAGCCCGTCACATTGCTGACTGCGGACCAGTTGAACGTTACATCCAGGGCTGAGGTAGTGCATGTATTTGTTTCCACAAATGTAGCCGGGGTCACCGGTAGAATTGGCACCAGGGCAACCGGGGCCTGATCTACGGGTCCCTGCTGGGTACTGCCAGAGTCTCCCTCCCAGCAAGTCACGTTTGCCGAGGCCTGCACCAGCCACCACGTGTTCAGGCTGTTTCGACCGAGTACATTATAAGGAGTACCCTGTGTTAAATAGGTAATCTCATAATACTCGGTCCCGGGGCCTTTCCGGCAAAAGGCATTGACGGATGGGATTACCTGCGCGGTTTGCTGGGTGGTTGCCGTTGGAGCCAAAGTGGCTGTCGGAGCAACAGTAGCAGTAGCGGTCGGAGCGGAGGCTGCCGTCGCCTCCGGCGGTTGGGTTGCAGTGGGGGGAATCGGACTCGCTGCAGCTGCCTGGGCCGCTGTCGGGCTGACTGGTGCAGATGTGGCTGCAGCTAAATTACAGGCGGTCAGGGCGAAAACCGCAACCAGGGCAATTCCGGAAATTTTATAAAATATTGGCGCTTTTCTCATGATCTTCCTTTTACAGTGGTGAAAAATCACTGTTTTCAGTTTTTTATAGTATCATGTCGCCATTTTCAAGTCAACGAATTATTAATCACTCTAAGCATACTCTTATGGGTTATAGTATCGCCAGACTGTCCGGAATCGCCTATGACAAATACCATTCCTGCTGCCCATGCCCTTGACCTGCTCGGAATCCCCTACCGGCTCTTCCAGCATGCCCAACCACCCGAATCGTTTGAAGAAGCCGCCCGCCAGCGCGGACAATCTCCTGCGCAAATCGTCCGCAGCATCGTCTTCCGGCTCGCCGAGGGGCAGTTCATTATGGTATTGATTGCCGGGCCCGGGCAGATTTCCTGGAAGCGCTTGCGGGCTACCCTGGCGACCACCCGAATAAGCTTGGCCAGTGAGGCCGAAGTGCTGGCTGCCACAGGGTTCGTACGTGGCGCAGTCACGCCGCTGGGATTGCCTCGTCCGATGCGGGTGCTGTCGGATGAATCTGTCTTTATTCCAAATGAAATTTCCATCGGTTCGGGGGTACGCGGCGTCGCGATCATCCTGAAACCTACAGATTTGCAAAGTGTCTTGAGGCAGTTCGAGACAGGCAAATTCGCCGTATAATCGTGCAGGAACGCGGCTTTAAGATGCTTATTGATATGTGTATTATAAAAACTTAGATTGGCTACCCCCCCAAAAAAAAAACGATGCAATCTAAATCATTCCTGATCCTCCTGGCCTTAATTCTTGTCTGCGCATGCAGCCCCTCGGCCTCAGCCCAAACAACCATGACAGCCACAGATAAAACTGCCACTTCAACTGTCTGGACGGAAACATCCAGTCCCACCGCCACTTCCATGTCCACCTATACGCCTACAGATACTCCTACCACAACCCAGACTCCCATCCCAACTATCACGCTCACGCCGACCATTACACCCACTCCAACTTTCGATTTTCCAAAAGTCACGGTGAATGTAGCCCTGGCAGCCTGTCTCTATGGTCCCGCCAAAGGTTACCTTTATAAATTCGACCTCAAGCAGGGTGATACCGGCTACGTCGGGGGACGCGCCCCCGTTGGCACCTGGTTATGGGCCAAATTCGACCGTTTTAAAGACTTCTGCTGGGTCTCTCCATATGTTGTCAATCTGGTGGGTGATGTTTCAACGGTTATGGTTCAGCAAGTGAACCTTCCCATTACCAACGCACTCTACGCTCCGCCAAAGAACGTCAAGGCTACGCGGGATGGGGATAAAGTCACGGTTACCTGGTCGGCAGTATGGATGACCCAGGATGACGATAACGGTTATTTCCTGGATGTATGGGTCTGCCAGAATAAAAGTTTCGTCTGGATGCCGATCGGTTGGCAGAGTCTGCCAGACCAATTCCACACATCCTATACCTTTACTGACGGGCCCGGCTGTGCTGGCAAGTCCGGCGGCCAAATCTACACGGTCGAGAAGCACGGCTATACATCCCCCGAACAAATCCCATGGCCCCCGGCCAATTAGTCCTTTTACTGGTTATCGAAATTAAAAATTCCCCGTCTCATCTGAAGGCGGGGAATTTGGTTATTGTCTGGTACTTAATCTGCGGTGGCCGGCGTTTGTAGGTTAAATTCCTGCTGACAAATTTCCACATTCGCGGCTTTCAAGAAGCTCATGGCATTTTCGTCGGTGCGATAGGCTATACTGTAAACCAGCCGGACAATGCCGGCATTGATCAACGCCTTGGTGCAGTTGATGCACGGCAGATGCGTCACATAGCATGTAGCGCCTTTGGTCGAAACGCCGTCCAGGGCTGCCTGGATGATGGCATTCGTCTCGGCATGGATGGTGCGAATGCAATGGCCGTCCACCATCAAATGGCCTGCCTCGTCGCAGTGCGGCTGACCGGTGGGAGAGCCATTGAAGCCGGTCGTCAGGATGCGCTTTTCCAATACCAGTACGCATCCCACAAAGGCCCGGTCGCACGTACTGCGCTCTGAAACCGCGTAGGCAATCTTCATGAAATAAGAATCCCAATCGGGGCGCATAAAGCTTCTCCAAATATCCTAGGTTGCGGCGATTATACCGCTTCTTCATTAGTTAGCTTGCATCCCTGTCAATTTTATTGTATGCTTAACTCATGCCATTAATCCGTCAAAGCATACCGGATAACTGGGCTGAACATGCTTGTTGCCCGCTCTGCGCTTCTCCAAGAATGCGCGTGCTGCGCGACGCGGCTGGCCCGGATCGATTACTTTGTAGCGCTTGTGGGCTGGCCTTCGAGCTGGAAATGGAAGGCGCCCGTCTGCATGTTTCCCGTTGGCCGGACGCGCTGCCTTTTTTGCTGATTATGATCCCGGATCAGTGGCGGACAGCCGCTGAATTGCGCAGCCTGGTTAAGCAAAATACTTCCGCAGATGGCCTAGCTGCCTCCGCATCACCAGCCCCAATCGGTCAACCCCCGCTCCCAATTCCACTTGGCAACGCCGAAGTCGCCCCGGAGCTAACGGAGCCTGCCGGGTTGGCCAGCCAGCCACCGGCTGCGCCTTCAAAACCCGCACCGGCCCCGCTGGAATCAGATGCGATCGGCATCCGCATCAAACAATTGCGCGCCCTGGGGAATTCATCCAAAGAGATCCGCGCTACCTTAACACAAGCAGAAAACGATCCGGAGCGGGTTAAGGCAATTCTTCGCATCATCACCCGGATGGAACGCCAGGAGCAAACCCGCCAAAGTAAAAAACTGTTCTGGTGGTTGGGCATTCTGGCTGCGCTGGTGATCATCCTGGTGGCGGCCGGCTATGTTCTGCAAGTAAAAACACAGAACCAAAGCCAGGCAAACGCGGCCGGCCCAACCATCCAAAGTACACAACCGCCCAACCCGCTGGCCCAACTCTTGAAATTGAATACTCCAGTGGTGAATTACAATGCTGCCCCGCCGGCTGCTCCCACCGCCAGCGCCAGTGGTTGCCCGCGTAATGCCCTGGAAGCCGCCAGCTTGTTTGGCGGGCAGCCGGATGATTGGTACTACCCGCCCAGTTCCCATGGCTGGGTCATGGCCCGTACCACCTCATCCACCAACATATTCGTGCCGAAAGGGATGAAGGCTGCTTACCTGCTCTTAAGCGATAAATTGAATCTAGTCGAAGTTCAAGGCCCGGCCACTCTGAGCGGTGCTTACTATGCTGCCATCAGTTGCCCCTGAATCAAGCCAAATGGACCGCTTGTTTCATAAAAGATATCCAGCCGCAGGTTGCTTATAAAATCCGGAAAACCGGGAAAACCAGCCGCAATATCACATCCAGGATCAGTCCAAGCATGAACCACATCCCGAAAGCCCGGTTATTAGAACGCCTGCGGGGCAAAGAACAACGGCCAGCCGCCCTGTCCATCAGGGAAACCTTCCGGGCGCGTCTCTGGCTTGGGCTTGAAGAACTGGGGGGTTAACTTTAGCAAGGTTGGTATCGCCAGGGCCACCAGAACCATCACCGGCGTGAAATAGCGCGTCAGGATCAAATACAATACCAGCGCATATGGCAAAACCATCATCGCCAGAATGGTGTAACGGGCCGTTTTTTCACCGATCAGAACCGGCAGGGTGTAGATCTTCTTGGCTTTGTCAACCAGTAGCTTGTCGATATGCTTGCCAAAGATAACAGTCGTCACACCCAGCACATATGGCAGGCTGGCCCAAACCACATTCCAGTTCCAGACATGCGTCAGTACATAATAGCCCCCCCCGATCATCAAAGGGCCCCACACAATCAAAACAGCAATCTCGCCCATCGCAATGTACTTGAGCGGCCAGGTGTAGAAAAGCACGAAAAATGCCCCCAGTCCGAGCAAAACCCAAATGGTAGCATCATTGCCGTTGGATAAGATCAAATACAAGCCGCATAACAGAGCCAGGAAAGCCGTTACCGCAAAATAGGTCAGGTGCTGGCGCCTGGTCATCAAACCATCTGCCACCGGCTGCGGCCCGTACATCGTGCGATAGTAATTATCCTTATCGACGCCGCGGCGGTAATCGGTGTAATCGTTGAAGATATTATTGGAAGCGTGAGCCAGCACCAGCCCGAGTGCCAGAATGAACCATGCGAACAAATTCACCTTATAGCCGTCATGCCAGGCAAACAGTCCCGCCAGGATGGCCGAAAGCAGGGTCATCAGTAAAACTGCCGCCCGCGTGGAGATCAACCATTTCGAGATGACGTCCAGTTTATCCCATTCCTCTTTGGTAACGTTCGGAATAACAGTAAGGGCTTTCTTCCACATTGCAAAATTCATATTACGTACTCCTTGTGTGGGAATAAGCAATGATATCCGATAAAAACGGGCTGATTATACCTGAATATGATCTGATAGCCCCTTGTTACTGGTTGTGAG
>Ga0182027_10012863_pt1 | contig 11724 bp, 10 predicted proteins | sample 712E1DmetaG_FD_121300 | JGI IMG/M metagenome (GOLD analysis project Ga0182027, IMG submission 121300) | Permafrost microbial communities from Stordalen Mire, Sweden - 712E1D metaG (Illumina Assembly) | ecosystem: Environmental > Terrestrial > Soil > Wetlands > Permafrost | place: Sweden...
ATATACGCCGGCGAATAGGCCGATCGGCGGACGGCCACGGCTTCGGCAGCCATGCCGGTCGGCGGAGACGAAGTGGGACGCGCAGTCTGACGTGCAGCGGAGGACATTAGGATTCCAGCGTGAATGCGGTTACGTGCGCTGCGTTATTTGTAGAGGTCGCTCAGGCCAGGACCGGTTTGCGATCTGCCGCGCTCACCTGGGACTCGATCCAGGCGTACGTCTTCTCAAGCCCTGCGTACAGAGCCGCCGACGGCCCCCAGCCGAGCTTCTCCCGAATCAGCCGGTTATCGGAATTCCGGCCGCGCACTCCCAGCGGGCCATCGATGTGGCGTATCGACACCCGCTTGCCGGAGATTTGGATTGCCATCTCGGCGAGCCGGTTGATCGTCACCATCTCCTCGGAGCCGATGTTGACCGGTCCGGTGAAATCCGATTCCACCAGGCGGCGGACTCCTTCCAGACACTCGTCGATAAACAGGAACGAGCGGGTCTGTTTGCCGTCGCCCCAGATCTCGATCTCGCCGCCGTCCGGGCACTCGATCACTTTGCGGCAGATCGCGGCCGGCGCCTTCTCGCGCCCTCCGCACCAGGATCCTTCAGGGCCGAAGATGTTGTGGAAGCGAGCGATGCGAACCTGGACGCCGTAATTTCGCATGTAGGCCAGGTATAGCCGCTCGCTGAAGAGCTTCTCCCAGCCGTATTCGCTGTCTGGCGCGGCGGGATAGGCGGAGTCCTCGGAGCACTTTGGGTTATCGGGATCGAGCTGGTTGTACTCCGGATACGCGCAGGCGGAGGAGGAGTAGAAGAACTTCTTCACGCCGGCCATGCGGCCATACTCCAGGCAGTTGAGGTTAATGGTGGCCGAATTGTGCATCACACACGCGTCGTGCTCGCCGGTGAAGATGTACCCGGCGCCGCCCATGTCAGCCGCGAGCTGATAGACCTCGTCGATATCCTGAACCACGGCGCGGGCGAGATCCTGGTCGCGCAGATCGCCGAGAACGAACTCGTCAGCGTGTGTGGTGCAGTATTCATGCTCTTTGATATCGACGCCACGGACCGAAAAGCCTTCGGACTTGAGTCGCTTTACAAGATGGCCGCCGATGAAGCCCCCGGCGCCGTTAACTAAAATGCGTTTCATGAGTTAATCAGGTCCTCCTCAGCTTGCGGTTCCCGCTCGCTGGCGTGGCTTCAGCCCTAGCAACTGAAGCGCAAAAAGGACTACGAACCTCGGGTTGTGCTTCAGATACCGCTTCCAAAGGCGGCGCGGTTCGGTGGCGAGGCGAAACAGCCATTCCAGACCATGCCGCATCATCCAGCGGGGTGCCTGCGACTTAGTTCCGGCCAAGAAATCAAACGCAGCGCCCACACCGACCATCACGGCCTGCACCCGCCCCTTGTGCGCAGCCATCCAGTAATCCTGCTTCGGAGTATTCAGTCCCACGAATAGAATTCGCGCTCCGGATCGGTTGATTTCTTCAACGACGCCCCGGTCTTCTTCTGCCGACAGAGGCCGGAACGGAGGCGAGTAAGAATACGCTATCTGGACCCCTCCGAAGCGGCGGCGTACGACCTCGATGAGCTTCCCAAGAACCTCAGGCGACCCGCCGTAAAACCCGACTGGTATTTGCGCCGCAGCGGCGCTCTCAAGCAAGATCGGCGTTAAGTCGGGGCCATAAACCCTGGTCGCGTCTCCCTGCCCCAGTAACCGCAGACCCCATACCAGCGGCATTCCGTCGGGTGTCACAAGGTCGGCCTGGTTCATGACGGTCTGGAATGCTGGTGAATCGTAAGCCTCCATAACGTTGTTGACGGTGGCAATGCAGACGTACCTGGACTCTCTCCGGTCTGCCCAATCACAAACTGTGGCTGCGGCGTGAAGGTAGCTGGTTGCATCCACCTTCATGCCGAGAATCGGCTCCCGTGCGATTGCGGTTGACATCGGATCAGCGGTTCGCAATAGCGCGCTCGTATACAGCCATCAGCAGATCGTAATTGCGCTCGGCCGTATACTTCAGTTCGAACTCACGGCGCGCCCCGGCCCTCAGGCTCGCCGTGAACTGAGTTTTCTGACTCATTGCAGAAACAGCCCTGGCCAGATCATCGGGGTCACCGGCGCTGAACAGTGCCCCGTTCTCGCCATCTCGGATCATCTCCTGCATTGTGCCGAGGCGGCTCGCAACCACAGGCGTGCCCCTCGCAAATGACTCGATGATTGTCATCGGCATGCCCTCGTACCACGTCGAAGGAAAGACCAGAAACTCCGCGCGACCCATAAGCTCCCGAACTTCCAGCGGGCTGCGCCGGCCCAGATATTCCGCGTTACGCACCACCCGTGTCGCCGCCTCCACCTGTGGTCGCATGGGGCCGTCGCCAACAATCTTGAGCGGCAACGGGGGAGCCAATCGTTCCCAGGCCCTGAGCATCGTGCCAATCCCCTTCTCCTCGGAGAGTCTTCCGACGAACAGGGCATACCGCCCGCCGCCCGCTCCAGGACCTGGGTCCTCGAGAATGAAGTTTGGCTTGACGGCAATTCTCTCTGGATCGAAGCCACCGGCGATGAACTTCGCGCGGGCGGCTCCCGACAAAGCGATGTACTGAGCGACCTTCCCGGCCCAAGTACCCAAGACTCGATGAACGTGAATCATCGTAGCGGCCGTGGCCGAAGCTAATAGGCTGCTCCGATAGCAGCGCCCGACGACACCTCTCCATAGCGTGCGGCTCCTCAGGCAGTTCTCACAAGTCCGTCCTCGCCGGTACAGCTTTGCGCTGAGGCAGAGCAGGCGATAGTTGTGTAGTGTTTGCACCACCGGAACCCGACACGAGCTAGCTGCATAGTAGATCGACGGGGAGATAAGCGGAAAAGTGTTGTGCGCGTGGATCACGTCAATTCGCCTATCCAGCAGCAGATGACAGATGGAGGTGTGGACCCGCTTGTTCCATACCGTGTTAAAAGCCGTCGGCAGCAAGGAGGCCTGGCGGATGGCATTGTTATGCAGCGTGAACTGATGCACGTCATGTGAGTGCGATGTGAGCAATCGGCGTTCCTGATCAAGGACGCTGTCCTCGCCGCCCGCTTCCCGGTAGTAGTTGTGAATCTGTAAAACGCGCATCACTGCCCGCTGCATTGCGTGCCGGCGGCTACCGCTATATGACAGCCTACCTCGATCTGGTGCTCAGCTACCTTGCGGATGCGCACGCCCGGCATTCACGGAACGGGCCCCAGATTCGACCAAGGTTCCCGACGAGCGTTGGTATGCTATACGGCTCGACGAGGTGAGTCCAGTCAGAGCGACTGAGATCAAGTTCGAGTGCTGCCGACATGGCGTAGGCAAACTCCTTCGGACAGCGACTCGCCACAACAAATCCGTTCTCGCCATGCCGCACGAGCCGCCGACTGCCACTGACATTGGTGGTAACGATGGGCTTCTCACAAGCAACCGCTTCGACCAGCGCGTGCGGCCACCCCTCATCATGTGAACCCAGGACAACAAGATCGGCTGCTCTTACGAACTCGGCGACGTCGCGCTCCGCTTGCCAACCGACCAGCAGAACCTTCTCTCTCAGCTTTCTGCTGCGGATCTGGGATTCAAGCTTTGCCCGGTCTTCACCATCGCCGACAAAGCATAGCTTTCCGTTCGGCCTATCCGTCGACCAAAGTGCAAACGCCGAGAGGACCAGATCCCACCCTTTCACCCAGTTGAGCCGGCCGCAAAACAACACAATTTGCCCGTGTTCCGGAAGACCTAGCCGCTGTCGCGCGCTAACGGCAGAACCAGGCTTGAAAATCGTCGTATTGATTACGGTGGGCTGAAATGTAATCTTCTCGCGCTGCAAACTGCCCTTGCTGCGAGCTACCAGGCCATCGATTGCGTCTGAATCGGCGGATGCAATCACCGCGTCAGTCTTGGAAAGAGCGCGGAAGAGGCGGCGGTCAAACGATCCCGCTATCCACTTCGCCACGGCGTAGCGTGAATTCACCAACGGGTTACTCACGCCGTGGAAGTGGAAGAGGAGATCACTCCACCCCCAGTTCGAGATTGCAATGAGACCTTCAGGCGACCCGACCATCGCAGATCTCAGCCCGGCTGAAAGGACGGCGGCGCGATGTCTTCGCAGACCAGCGTAGAACCGAAGTCGCAACGGAACCAGCGGTCTCTCGGCCTTGCGACTGACCCTCGCAACAGAGATGAAGGGCAGGGCCACTCCGCCATGTTCTATGGACGTCCATCGGCCAACTGGCGACGAGTAATCGGCCGAGATACCCACTAGAGCTAGGTCGGAGCCGAATGCTTCTATCATGTGTCTAGCGAAAGATAGCTGCCCGCCTATTGGAAAATCCCGAAAGTCGCAATTCTCGACGTATAAGATGCGTGCCATTGTTCTGTTTAAGATAGCGTATTGCTTTTCGGCCTGCCCTCACTGAGCCTCGCTGCCCTCTCGCAAGGCTAAGCCGCCGATGGCAAGCCCGACCATAGTCCCTTCCCGGCGGCGGAACGGTAAACGTGTAGGAGCCTGTCATAATTGCGATCAGCCTCGAAGTATCGTCGAGCCAACTCGGGGTTGCTCCGCGCCGCATTGTGCCGAATCTCCGGATCATCCAGAGCCGCGGCCACCGCTTCAGCAATTCTGGCCGGGGCCGGGTCGGTCAGGACGCAACCCCTTGAAGCACCCATAATGAGGGTATAATCCCCGATATTCGTCGCAACGATCGGCTTCCCAGAAGCGAGATATAGCCCCAGTTTGCTTTGAACGTTAATGTTGTCCAAGCATGGCGGGCGGGCGTGGATAAGCACGTCAGCACGTTTGAAGAACCCCGGCAACTCCGATGAGCCGCCCGGACGGATGACCCGGGTGTAGCGACAGTCGAATCCGAAGTTCTCGACCACGTCCTCGGACGTATTCCCGCTCAGCACCAGTACGAAAAAGACGTCCGAACGACGAGCGACCAACTGCTCTTGAGCCTGGGCAAGGAGTGCCAGCCCCTGGTAGCTGTGCGTAGACCCGGCATACATCACAACCTTGTCGCAGGAGTTACACCCGGGAATCTCGGGAAGCGGCCCCGAATAGTCGGCAAACTCGGAAGTGTTGAGCCCCGGATAAATCACCGTGATTCGGGCTCCGGGAACGCGCCCGGCGTTCATTAACTCGTTCTTCATGCCTTCGGCCTGTGCAATTACGTGTCCGGACCTCCTCAGGGCCCAAAATTCCATCAACTTCGAGCAACGTGATAATAATGGACGAGAGCCACGGGATCCCCAGGCGGATGGGACGTACACGCCGTGGATTTCGCAGACGAACGGAGTGCGGAACAGCTTTGCGAACGGGTAGATGAGAGCTGCCGCTAAGTGACCGTGGCAGTGGACCACATCCGGCCTCGTTTTCGCCAGCAGTCTCGGCACCTTCAGAGACCAGGCGCATAGCGTACTTTCATTCGAACCAGTAGGTCCCCGGTCTTGAGGCGTGGCGTATTGAAGTATCGATACCCCGATGCCGTGCGCCTCGAGTGTCCGCCGTACCTTGAAGATATGGGCGGGTGATCCGGTGACGTTCTCCGCTTCAGAGGGCAGTGACGGTGTCACCATGAGAACAGAACGGGGCCACTGGGATGCTGGGCTCATAATTCGCCCGCCTGCTCTTTGCTAGCCCGCTCTCGGCAAGGTAGACCCGTGTTGGTGCTTCCGACCACTCGCGCCGGAGTGCCAGCCGCGATCACGCCTGGGGGGAGCGACTTGGTAACCGTGCTGTTGGCTGCGACGGCGGTGCCCGCCCCAATGGTGACGCCCTTCAACACAGTCACGTTCATTCCAAGCCACACATCGTCCTCGATTCTGACGGGAAGAGCACGCCCACACTCGCGAAGTTGTCGCGAACGTGGATCAACCGGGTGCCAATCGGTGTCTGTAATGGTCACATTGGCCCCGCATAGTACCCGATCTCCGATGAAGATCCCGGAGGCGGCCCCGATGACGGTCGCGCTCAACCCACATTCTTTCCCGATACTTAGCATGGCGCCTGGCATGAGTGTTGAAATCGCACAACGCCGATTGAGGCCGACGAGGTTAGACCATTGCGCCGAACGGAAGGTACACCCTGTGCCAATTCGAATCACACTGCCCGGCCGACGCCGAAAGATAGGCATTCCGTGAAAACGCGATCCCGCGCCAAGATCAATACGCCACCAAGCAGCAGACACCCTAGCCAGCGCGGTGTAGATAGATGACAGGACCAAGTCAATTCCACATCGGACCTTATGGGGTAGGCTATCACTCGTCAGAGACAATAAGCTATATGTCAATATCTCACACCAAGGCTATTGCGGCCCTATAGGCGCCTAACAATTGTGAAACGACGACTTGGGGGGCATGGCGGCGACCTGACACTTCCCTAGCAGCGGCACTGAGGTGCGCAGCCAGCTCCGGATTCACAAAAATTTCCCGAATGCGTTCGGCGAGGACCGCTGGATCCCCAGGCGGGAACAGCAGCCCCGATTGACCCTCAGACACGAGGCTGGGAATACCGCCAGCAAAACTGGCCACACACGGCACACCAAGTGCCATTGCCTCACAGAGGCTATTCGGGCTATTGTCCACTAGGGTCGGCTGAGCAAAGACGTGCGCGCGGCAGAGAACCCGGGCGAGTTCCTCAGCGCCGAGGTACCCCAGAAACTCAACCTTGTCCGCGAGCCCAAGACGCCGCAGCAGGTGCAGCAGGAAGCGTGAATAGCCACTGGATTTCTTGAAGGACCCAGCAAGCCGGAGGCGGACATCAGGGAACTCGCCGAGCAGCGCTTTCAGGGCCCGCAGCAGAACTTCGGTGCCACGCCTGGGATCGCCAGCATTCGAGAATGCGATAGTGCGCGGGTCGCAGAGGCCGGCCTCCCAGCGCAACCCATAGAACACCGGGCGCAGCACCTCTCCAACGTGAAAGTACGCCGCCGTGTTGTTCAGGTACCGCAACTGGGCCCGATCCCAATAGGTTCGCCCGAGAAATATCCGGTTCTTGGCTATGATGATCGACTCCTGGCGGGCCACCCGCCTTCTGCGGACGTAGTCCCAGACAAGTCCCCGGCCGGTCGCGAATTCGACGGGCCGCGTGGCCCGGACGACATCGAGCGAACTTAAGACGCCGAAATGATGCTGTACACACGAACGCAACAGCCCTTGGATTGAGATTACTATAGGGACGTCAATTTCAGGATCCTGCGCAAGCAACCCGTAAAACCGCTCAGTACCATGAATGTGCACGACATCAGGACGCCAGCGACGAATGACGGCCTTGCACCATTCCATGTCGCGCTTTCCGGGCAAATAGAAGGAGCGGCACTTTTGACCCCGCGTGAAGTACTGGACACCCCCGTCCTCAAACTCGGTGTCATCGAGCCCTTGATACGCCGTCGCGATACCGAGCTGAAGGCCAGATTCAAAGGCGAGCGCCTGTGACAGGGATGTCATCCAGTGCCCGGAGCCCAGGGTCCGCACAGACCGCCGTTCATCAACCGCAGGAAGCGGTATGTTTGTAAACCAGAGGGCCTTCATCTCATTGGCCGGCGTCGGAGCATAACGAGCGAACGAGGCGCAGCGGTGCAGCGGCCCAGGCAAAGAACGACGAGGAAGTATTCCGGAACCGTTGAAGGATACGAGGACGAGAACATCCGAATCGCCCAGAGTAGAACGATCAATGCGGCGGCTGTTGTCTCAGCGCTGGCGTTATTGCGGAGTGCTCGGACAGCAGGTACAACATGCACGAAAACATAGGCAACGAGCAGGGGCAAGCCGCCAAATAGGACCAAGGACAGATACCCGACGTCCGTCGCGCCCTCCCACACGACGCCGTTCCAGTTCCAGGTTGCCATTGAGCCTCGACCGATAACGAAGTCACGCAGCGACAAGTCCTGGAAGAAAGACGTCAACTGGCCAGTGCGTGTGTCTTCAGCTAAGCGGCCCAGAAACGCGAGACCGGCTTGGCCGAACAAGCCCCCGGTCGCGGTCTCTGAGAGAACTGTAGCGGCACCGACGGCAAGAATAAATCCACCTACGATAATCACGAGAGTTTTCCGGACGAATGACCCTTGACTGACTTGTGACCGATAGACGTACATCAACAGTCCGGCTCCAGTGATGACGAGATAGAGCCTGGTTTGACACAGCAGTGTCGCCAGAAGCGATATCAGAAGGGGTATCCACCGGAGATAATGGCTCATTCTTCGCCGTGGCTTACTACTCAGGAGATACCAGATAGAAAATAGATTAAGCGCATTTGCCGAAAGGCCGAGAGCCGAGACAGCATCAGACCGGTTTGATATTGGGTCAGTGGCGATGCCAACCAAGATCGCAAGTGAGAGTATCCAAGTTAGGGAGACGAGAAATGGGCGGACAGTCTTCCAGCCTGCTTGCGAGACAGTTACAAAGGCAAGCATGGAGATCAGGGCCACGGAAGGGCCGCTGAAATGGGCGATCTTGGTCGATGCGAGGTCGGCGAGTGAGTAGCCTCGAAGGACCACAACAGCGGTGACGAGGACGAGAAAACAGAAGGGATGGATAAGTTCGTTCTGTCTTCGCTGTCGTAGTTGGGCAGCGAACGCCAGAAGTCCTGCCGCCGTCATGCTGCAGAACTGAATGGCATGCGGCACATAGAACAGAGCCGACCGCTGCACCTTGGCGAACCAGATGCCGCCGTAACGCCATTGCTCCGCCCTATCACGAGAGAGGGCCACAATGGAGACGAAGGATGCGAGGAGCGTTATCCCGGTTAAGACCGCGGCCAGGTGATTAATCGTGAAGGCCGTGTCGTGATCGTCCCCGGAAGAGGCGCTCAGTATCCGGTTCGCCGGCTGAGCGATGGCAGCGACTCGTGACGTAACCATTATCGCCTTTTTGCCGACAAGAATCACGCTGTCACGGCAAGTTTGTCCGCCGAGATCGTCGTTTGACCTTTCCATCCACGGAGCTCGGAACGGATGCGGCTGGTCATATACGGTACCTGTACCAACGTTTGAACGCAGCCCGTCGCGACATATGCCCCCGCCAGCCCCAGGGGGCCGTGAGCGGTCGGACAGGTGTGGTCGCAACCGGACCGGGAGTGGGTACCGGCCATGGCGCAAGGACATCGTCCGGTGAAGCTCCACATGTCGTGCAGCGTCCAAACACTGGGCGCGATGTCACGGCACAAGTTCACGAATTCTACCGATGCGCCGCCCCACTGGGCCGCATGAGGTTGTGCACGTTGATGACGTCCCGGCGAAGGTCGCGAAGAGCCAAAAGGAGCCGCGCGCTAACCTTGCCTTGGAGGACACGCCTTAGGAGCCCGGGACGTACTTTGCGGACCACCCTGTAGGTCGACGATTTCGCGCGAAGGATCGACAAGCCTTGCGTTGGCAGATGCGACGCCGTCCCATCGCAGTGGACGGATAGGCGCGCGACGGTGTGTCCGCGACGTGCCAGGGCTTCGCCGAGCCGCGTTGCGGCGAGCACGGCCCCGCCGCCGCTAAAGTGGCCGGACAACATCACGATGTGCATCTTGTTTGAAAAAGGCGCCTCGACCGTCGAGGCCGCCCATTAGCCCGCATCCGAGCATCAAGTATCCCGCCGAAGCCGGTCTAGCCGATAACGGCCACTTCTTGCGGTAATTCCTCCGCAGTCTTCCGCTCCCACTCATGAGATTTCCGTCGCAACAGCCACTGCATGAAGAATACCTGAGCCGCGGTCTGGACGACGCCCGTGAGTACGTAGGCGGACGCCAGCCCCGCAGCGCCGTGGGCGATGAAGGCGTATGCGGCAGCGACGAGCGCCGCTCCGCGCAGGAACGAAAGAGCCATCCCCCACGACGCCGCGCCCAGCGACCAGATAGCCTGCCCGACACAGATGTTGGCGGCGGAAAGCACCGTGGCGACGCAGACCAGCACTAGAGTCGCAGATCCTCGACCGAACGCCGCTCCGTACGCGCGCATGATATGGGGCGAGGCTAGCGCGATTGGCGCGGCAAGCACCACCGCGCTCGCAGTCGTGGCAACCGCGCTCCAGTAAAGGAGGCGTCTATACGCGCTGGCGTTGCGTTCGCCGGCGAGGTTGGAGAGCATCGGAAGTCCGAGGCTGCCAATCGCACTCGAAAAGAACAGAATGACGAACTGCCACTGGAACGCGGCCGTAGCCAGGCCACTCTCAACAAATCCTGCGCGCTTTGCCAATAGGGTATTCGTCCACCAGACAGCCGGAGTGAATGAGAATCCGGCTATCAGGACAGGGAGGCTGAAATGGTACAGAAGTCGCACCTCGTCCATGCCCAGGCGATGCTTGGCCGGGATGCTCCACTTTCGACATTCGCGCCGGATGAGTACGCCGAATGTGAGATAGCTCACAAGACCAACAAGTGCGTAGCCGCCCACCGCACCGTCGATGCCCGCCCAGATCACGCCGGCCAGCACCGCCGGGATTGTGACAACGCTTCTTACGAAATTCGCCGTGGCGATCTGTCGAAAGGCTTCGAAGCCGCTCAGGATTCCCGTCTGTGATCCATTGACTGCAACGAAGAACATCGCTAGCGCACCGAGGCGCAGAGCACCAGTGAGGGATGGTGCGCCCAGGTAGCGGCCGCAGATAAGTCGTGCGGCAGCGCAAAGAACGACGGCGACCAGAAGCCCTGAGGCAATGGATGTCGATTGCGAAAGAGCGATAACGCGCCCCGCCTTGTCAGGGTCTGTGGACCGGAATTCGGCCACGTGCTTTGTCGCCGTAAGCCCAAGGCCGAGTTGTCCGACACTTGCGAACAGGTTTATCGTCGAGAGGATAATACCCAATCGACCGTAGTTATCGACGCCAAGTTGCCGAGCACAGAGGACCGTCGCGGCCAAGGTGGCCGACTGCGAGACGCCTGCGCCCACAATCGACCAGAACGCCCCGTGCGCCATGCGCTGCTTCAAGGACGCCCCCGGGGCGTTCCACAGCAGATCCAAGAGCGGCAGTCTCATGCCGATCCGTATCCGTCGGGAGTGGACTTTGTTGATAATCCTTGCAAGAGTGCTCCCCAAGTCCTACTTGCGCCACCTACGCCTGGGACTTGTAGTACTTCGAATAATACTTCCCGTAATAGCCGTAGTAATAATAGCGGTCGCTCATGTCTTTGCGGACTTCATTCAGCGCCACACCAATCACGTTTGCCTTCACTCTCTTCAGACTGCTGAGCACGCTACTGACCGCGTTCCGGTTGGTCTGGCCGGCCAAAGTCATCACCACCACACCATCCACTACCGCGGCCATCTGGAGCGGCTCGGCGAAGCCTAGCAGCGGCGGGGCGTCGACGATGATGAGATCGTAGTCCGGATCGGCTTCGGCGAACAGTTTCTCGAGCGTGCTGCCGAGGCGGCCGATGTGGGAAAATGGGGACGCTATGACTTTGCAGGAACTCCGCGCAACCAGGCGAGACTCGGTCCTCGGGCTGGCAGCCAGGCATGGCGCGCACAACGTCCGTGTGTTCGGCTCCATCGCGCGCGGGGAGAGCGACCCGCAAAGCGACGTGGACTTTCTTGTCGATCTCGATCCCGGCCGGACGCTTTCCGATCTGGGGGGTTTGCTGATGGATCTCGAGGAAGCCCTGGGGTCCCCGGTCGATGTCGCCACCGAGAAGGGGCTGCGGGTGCGGGTCCGCGAACGGGTTCTGGCAGAGGCCGTGCCGCTATGAGGGTTTTCGAAGGCGATCCCGACCGGCCGGTTGGCAGGCGGAAGCGCC
>Ga0182027_10012864_pt1 | contig 11724 bp, 9 predicted proteins | sample 712E1DmetaG_FD_121300 | JGI IMG/M metagenome (GOLD analysis project Ga0182027, IMG submission 121300) | Permafrost microbial communities from Stordalen Mire, Sweden - 712E1D metaG (Illumina Assembly) | ecosystem: Environmental > Terrestrial > Soil > Wetlands > Permafrost | place: Sweden...
TCTAGCGGTCTCATTTCAGGAGACGCCGTCACCCACGCCAGACTCGCATCAGTTCTTCAAAAGACAATCCGCTGGTATACCACCGCCGCCGTCTTTATGGCGGCATTTCTTCTGACCGCAGGTTCGCATTTCTTTTCTGCGAACCTGCATAGCAGCGAGATTGTATCTTGGCGTATTCCATGGTATGCGGCTGCGCTCGCAGCCGCACTGACTTTCCAATTGGATCCCATCCTATCGTTTATGGAAGGATGCGGTTTTGTGGCCAATGTCGCACGGCTACGACTTGCCCAGGCGGTGACCGGAAGCATACTTGCATGGCTGGTCCTCGCGGTGCATCATGGATTATTCGCTCCCGCGATGATCATGACCGGCAATGCGAGTGTCGCCTCAATTTGGCTTTTCCAGAAGCGACGCCTGTTGCTGTCACTACTGCGGCATCAACCGGGCGAACACAAGATTCATTGGACGAAAGAAGTGTGGCCATTTCAATGGCGCATCGCGGTCAGTTGGCTTTGCGGCTATTTCATTTACCAGCTATACAACCCAGTTCTCTTCGCTTACAAAGGAGCTGTGGCTGCGGGCCAAATGGGCATGTCTCTGAGCATCGCAAACGCTTTGCAGTCTATCTCCATTTCATGGATCAACACCAAGGCTGCTCCGTTTGGCGGGATGATCGCACGCAAAGAGTATTCTGCGCTCGACACTCTATTCTTTCGCACCCTCAGGCAGTCTCTAGCCATCTGTTCCGCTGAAGCTTTATTAGGGTGGGCAGCCGTGGTGTATCTGAACTGGGCGCATATTCGCTTTGCTCAGCGGCTCTTGAGTCCAACATCGCTTGGAATTCTATTTATTGGTACAATCCTGACCGTTCTTGTCTTTGCAGAGGCTCTTTACCTGAGAGCTCACAAGCAGGAGAAATTCATGCTTCCCTCCGTTCTCGGTGCTATCCTCACTGCGTGCTCAACGTACTTTCTTGGGAAGTACTATGGCGCATTTGGCATGGTGAGTGGTAACTTGATTATCGGATTATTTTTTGGATTACCCCTTGGGACATATATCTTTCTAAGATATCGGAGGATCTGGCATGCCGGATAAGCCCCTGCTAACTATTGCAATTCCGACATGCGGCCGGGCGCATTATTTAGATCGGCTTTTGGATGTCTTACTGGAACAAATGCGCGGCGAGACTCGAGTGGAGTTGCTCGTATCGGACAACGCCTCAGCTGACAAAACTCGTGAGCTTATTACGACGTATAAGGAACGCGGACTCGCGATTCGCTATATCCGTAATGAATACAATCTCGGCGCGGACAGGAACATACTGCAATGCTATGAGTTGGCATCCGGAAAATATGTTTGGATATTTAGTGACGATGACCTCATCGCGCCCGACACCCTGAAACGCGTGCTTGATGCACTATCCACACAACTGTACGACCTTGTCTGCATTCGTGTCTATTTCTTCCAAGGGGATTATCTCCGGCATAGGAAATTCACCCTGACTCCGGATCTTGACCTGACAAGAGCCGAAGACTTAGCGCGGCATGTCCACGTCCTCTTCACATTTATCTCCGGCATCATTGTCGATAAGGAACGCATTTCCTCCATGCCCCATCGGCCGTTCGATTCTCTGCTGGATACCAACCTGGCTCAACTAGGACCGTTCTATACCGCGCTCAATCATCACCGCAGAAGTCTCCTTATTAGCGATCCCCTGATTGCTGGCACGAGCAACAAGAATGTCGCGTATGCGCTTTATAGTATTTTTGGCACCAATCTAGCAAAGATCACTGACGAGTGGATAGAGAACAGGTCCGTTCGGAGTGCCATCATCAATGGAATGCTCCAAAAGTTCTTCCCGGCCTGGATCCTAATGACCCGGAAATCGCAGGCTTCGAGCATCCCAGAGGATCCCAACGAGATTCTACGCACCTGTTATGGGAACTATTTTCGATACTGGATATTTGATTATCCCATTTACGCCCTCCCGCTGCCATTGGCGAAGATTTGGCTGCTGGGCGTAAGAGTGATCAATAAGCTCGACACTGTGCTCGGACGGCGCTGGTAGAATCATGAATACGCGAACCGCAGGCAATATCTCTCCGATGCTAGCGGGACGGTTCATTCGGGCGAATGGTCTGTACCTGTTTGCCTGCGAATTGGGGCGTCGTGTGGGAATCGCTCTCCGGCGGCGGATGCTGGCCGGCGAACTTGGCTGTCTTGACATCAGGTGAGGCTATCGTGATTTGGACCATTTTTTGGATCAATATTTTCACCATTGCGATCTCATTTAAAAAGCGCATGATTCTATATGCCCTGATGAATGCAATATTTCTTTACCTTGTAACCGGCCAGGCGTTCCAAATACAAGCGGACCTCGAACTAAGTGGCTCCGTACAATACCTCTTTCACTATATTAATGGTGCTGGATTTAACTTAGCGCTATGGTACGTCTTAGGGATTAGTTGTGTATCTCTTGCTCTGGCTCTCATCTCACGCGGATACATCCGGGGTACACGGCCTAAGCCACTCTACACTTTCGCTCCAAGCCGGCGGTTCTATATCTTATTGTTTATTTTCCTTTTTCTTCTTTCGTCAATTCTGATATTTTGGTTGGTTGGTATCTCAGAGTTTCTGAATTCCACCAGACCTGGTATACAGTCCGGATCAACCAGCTTTATCGTTCTCTTAATTGTTGGAGTAATGCCATTTCTCCTGAAAGTTCTTACTAAAAGCAAAATTGAGCGTGGCGACATTATCTGCTTTCTGTTTTCATTTGTTATTACTGCAGCGTTTTCAAGAATTAACGTAATTGTTTATCTGACAGCTATTCTTTTAGTCTATTATTATGCGTCTGGTTGGGCTGATCGACCCATTTCAATGAGGCTTTTGGCGAGGCTATTGTTAATTGGAAGCATTACAGTTGTGATGTTCTTTGGTGTAGGCGCAATTCGTAGCGCGCAAAGTTTTACTGGCGGTTCTTTTGGAAGCCTGATCAGTTATTTAATAGAACATCCTGAAAACAGCCTTTTATCTCTCGAATTCAATTACCGGTTCGGAATTGAAGGCATGTCTGGAATCACTGGCGCCTTCACCCAGTACCTGTGGGATCCAAGTTCAGTCCATTATGACTACGGGGCATCTTGGATGATACGGGGAATTATTCAATGGTTGCCGGGGTTCCTGAAGACTTACGCTTATCCACTTAGCCTCTTAAGTTACTCTCTAAACTGGTATCCTAACAGTATAGTTGCCTCCGGGGCCGAGAAGATGTATGTTAGTTATGGCTGGTTCGCAACCTTGCTCTATCCAATCGCTGTGTACCTGTTGGGGTGGGTTCTTCCACTGAAGATGTTGGCGAAAAGAACGTCTCCTCTGATTCTTCTCTGCGGATATACGTTTCTTGCATGTTGCATTTTCTTTGTCCGTGGAAGCCTAGATGTCTGGATAGCTTTCAGCTTTTCATATGTGATTATCATTCTGTTGTTCTGGCCGCTCTTTCGCCGTCAACTTCATAGGATCGACAAACGACCAGAAATTAGCCGTGGCCATTCCTAAGACAACCTCAGAGGTTCTGGTGGGTTGCTTTAAATGCGTAAAGTTGGCTGACTGGCGTCCGGTAGAAGTTGTATAGAATCAGCTAGTTACCAAGATCGATCAGTAGGCTCCGGAGCTAGATGGCTGAAGTGCGCGCTATGGATTTATACTCATTTCATCCTCTTGCGGTTGGACACGCAGGCTGATGACTAAAGGAACAAAACTTTCTGGTTGATTGGGTTTAGGTTTGGCCATAAGTGACGCCTTCCGTCAGCAAGTCGCCGCATCGGTTGTAGCTAGAGAGACGATTCTCTTATGCGTTTGAAACTGCCCAAACTATCGATATGCATTCCTGCGTACAACCGGGCTGAACATCTGCCCGCGCTGCTGGATTCCATTCTAAGCCAGAATTACCCAAACGTCGAGATCGTGATCTCCGAGGACAACTCACCGCAGCGCCTGCAGCTTGCGCAAATCGTTCAGGAATACCGCCTGCGTGGCGTGGGCTGCATCTGTTACTACGAAAACGAGAAAACTCTCGGATTCGACGGTAATCTGCGGACGCTGTTTGTCCGGGCAACTGGCGACTATTGTGTGATGTTGGGCAACGACGATCTGCTCTGCCCCGGTGCGCTTGATACTATCGGCACCCTGCTCTCCCAGCATCCCGATGTCGCGGTCGTGATCCGCTCGTATGGCTGGTTCCACAATGACCCCGAAGTTGTCGATCAGATCGTTCGGTATTACCCGACGACCAGAATATTTGCTTCAGGAGAGGAGACGGCAGCCACCTTCTTCCGCAGGGTTGGCGCGTTGGCCGGCCTCGTTTTCCGTCGCCAAGACGCAGTTGCCGCTGCGTCTGATCGATTTGACGGGACTCTTTATTACCAGGTCTACATCGCCGCCGAATTGCTATTGAAGGCCCGCGGCATGTACATAGCGGATGTGATTGCTTTGTGCCGCGAGGGCAAGCCGGATTTCGGACAAAGCGAGGCGGAAAAGAGCAAGTTTCAGCCCGGGGTCTACACCTCCGACGCCCGGATCACAATGGTCCGCAGCATGCTCGAAATCGCTGCATACATAGACACCGCTCACCACTGCAACCTATACAAGCGGGTTTTAAAGGACCTGGGGAACTACTCGTACTATTTCCTCGCATTTCTGGCGACTTCGCGGTTCTCCGAGTTTTGGAGGCCGTACCGCATCCTGGGGGAACTAGGATTCAATCGAAACCCTCTGTTTCACTTTTACTTCTGGAGCCTTGCCCTGTTGGGAAAAGCCAGATGTGAAACTGTTGTCAAATTCCTGCGCTCCACCCTGAGGGCTACGCCGCGGCTTGGCGGTATTGCATCAGGGACACCGTTGGAAAGCACAACCACGTCATCTTCAGGAAGGCAATGATGAACACCTCGGCAAAGCGAACCATCCATTCTCGCCTGAAGATTCACTTTCAGTCTGAGGGCTTCTTACAGGGAATCTGGCTCGCCCTCCGATTCATTTACTGTCGCATTTACAGCCTCAGATTTAAAAAATGTGGATCATTTTATATTCGTGGGGAGTTCACAATTCGGGGCGCTAAGCATATCTCTATCGGCTCACTTAGGGCTGGCAGTCGCATCTGGATTGATGCGGTTGAGCGCTATCGCGATCAAAGTTTCCAGCCGGATATTACTATCGGCAAAGGTGTCTGTTTTACCAACGACATACATATAGGATGCACGAATCGCATCATTTTGGGTGACGGAGTTCTGCTGGGAAGCCATGTGTATATCACCGATCACGATCACGGAATCTACGCTGGAGAAGAGACGCATAGCCACCCGGGTGAGCCGCCATCGCAACGGCCATTGACCGCCTTTGGCACGGTCGTTCTTGAAGACAATGTGCATGTCGGGGAATACGTCACGATATTGAAGAATGTGCATATTGGCTCCGGGAGCATCATTGGGGCGCATTCGAATGTGACCCGCAATATTCCGGCTTACACCATCGCAGCGGGTAATCCCGCTCGGCCGATCAAGAGATTTTGCCATCAGACTCTACGCTGGCTGAATCTGGATGAGACGAACTGAAGAAGCGTGGAAAAGGCCCTTTCTCCGAGGCACGTTCGGAGGGTGAGAATTCAGCGTTTTAGCGACAACTGACCCAAGTGGGCACGTTCAACTTGAGTTTGTAATGCACAAGCTGCTGGGCTCTACATGCCCCAGGAGTTGAAAGCCGTTGTGGCAGGCTGATCATGTGTGTTCTTTTGCAGGTTTTGAGCGAAGTGGGTCAATATTGCTCTTGCATAAGCCATCTTTCTCCGCCAGCCCCAGCCCCGCCGTAAGATTGCGTCCCCGGTTCCTCCTGCTGCCTTACGATTATTCAGCTCCTTGCACCACAGACTGGTAAGATTATCCCGTGTAGGTCGCATCTCGCAGAAATGTTAACCAAGATGGATTATTTACGGATTATTTGCGCAGTCTCTTCGACTCCAGGTGAAGGGCCAGGAGTTATCAAATGAAAATCGCCTACGATGCCCGGCTCAGCCTGGGGCAGTATCGCGGTATGGGCCACTTCCTGCGCCAACTGATTGCGGGTCACGAGCGGGATTTCCTCGGCTTTTGTGCAACCGGTGAGCAGGACACATCACTGAATCTGGTAGCCAAGGGCCTAAAACCCTACCCGCTATGGGAGCAGATCTCGCTACCCAGGCTGGTACGCAGTCACAAGGTCGACGCATTCCTTGCTCCCTATAACACCGCGCCCCTGCTTCTGCCGAAGGGCGTCAAGCTAGTGCTGGTGGTTTACGATCTCATCTTCATGGGCCGCTTACCGCTCTCGCAGTCGCTCTATCAGAATGTTGGCCGTTTGTATCGCAGGCTCGTCGTGCCGCGGGCCATCCAACGTGCTGACGTGGTCGTAACTTGCTCGAATTACACTGCGCGGCAGTTGGTATCGCGATTCGTGCTGGACAGCAGTAGGGTCTGTGTCATTCCGGCCAGCCTCGGCGAAGAATGGTTCTCAGCGGAAGCTGCCCGTGTTGCTACGCCGCATTACGTGCTGGCCGTATCGGGAGTCGGGCCAAGCAAGAATTTGAGCCGGGCGATCGCGGCGTTTGCGCAATGCCGCGCCCTCAGCGAGGATTCGAGTCTCCGGCTGAAGGTGGCAGGGGTCAAGGAAAGATTTCACCCCGTATTCCAGGCCGAGGCCCGTCAGCTTGGAGTCGCCGACTTCGTGGATTTTATGAATTACATTTCAGATGCCGAAATGCATGAACTGTTTAAGCATGCTAAGCTTTTCATAATGCCGTCGATAGCCGAAGGCTTCGGAATTCCAGTCTTGGAGGCGATGGCCAGCGGCGTGCCCGTGGCAGCCAGTTCTTCGACCTGCTTACAGGAGGTCGGCAGCAATGCAGCTCACTACTTCGATCCGTACTCCATTGAGGGCATGGCCGCGACTATGCACAAAATTCTTGCCAATCCCGCACTCCAGGAAAAGATGTCAGAACAGGGACGCATTCAATCGCGGAAATTTCATCCTAACGTGGTTAGAGAGCAGGTTCGCGCATTTTGGGCAGAATTAGAAGGATTCGCGATACCGGAGCAGGGTACGGAATACGAAGAATGGTAAAAAAAAGATTGTTATTTTTGACTCCTCGCTTTCCCTATCCAACCCGGAGCGGAGGAAAGCTGGCCCTTATCAATGTTGCCAAAGCATTGCAAGATTACAGACTGACTCTTCTGTCCCTTTGCGGCACGCGCGAGGACATGGAATATGAGCCCAATGATGGCTTATTTGCAGAAGTGCACAAGGTATATCATCCCAAATTGACGTCGTACTGGAATGTGCTGTCTTCACTCCCAGGCAGGAGACCGCTCCAGCTTGCGTACTACCAGTCCAATGCCTTTCGCAGAAAGGTGGAGGAACTGCTTCCGCAACATGATGCCGTGCTCGCACATCTGATCAGAGCCGGACAGTATGTTGCCGGTTCGGATCATATTATCCCCAGCATGCTGTTGATGTCCGATGCGATATCGCTGGCATATCAGAGGCTGGCCAATCTGCCAGGAACATCCCTCCTTTGGCGTTTTTTGTCTCGTGTTGAACTGAATAGGGTGTCGCACTATGAGAGGGCCTGTCCGGAGAACTTTGATCTGGTATGGCTTCATTCAGATGTCGATCGCCGCTTCCTTGAGCTAGAACAGAAATCGGTAAGAGTTTTCCCACTGGGCGTCGATCTTGAGGAGTTTCCATTCAATCCTGCCCCTTCCGGAAATGTGGTGGCTTTTGTTGGGGACATGTCGTTCAGCCTGAATATCGATGCATGCCGGCATTTTATTCAAGACATTCTACCCGCGCTCAAGGCCCGGGCAGGAATCCGTTTACGCGTGATTGGAACCTGCCCGCAATCGGTTAGGCGAGAGCTTGAGAAACATGCTGGAGTCGAGGTGACAGGTGTCGTTCGCCGGATTGCGGATGCGGTGGACGGTGTCTTCTGCGGTGTCTGCCCCGTGCGGGCAGGCGCCGGAATTCAGAGTAAAATCCTCAACTATCTTGCTCTTGGAATTTCATGTGTTACTTCCGAAGTCGGCCTCGAAGGGTTGAACGCAGTGGATGGACGTGATCTTCTTGTATATAAGAAGCCAGAGGACGCCGTGGACCTGATTATGAAGCTATACGGGGATTCTTTTTTCAGAAACACAATGGCGACTAACGGCCGCAAATATGTTGAGAAAGCGCACAATTGGAAGATGATTCACCGCTGCATTCGCGAGGACGTTTCGGAGTTGCTTGATGTAAAATAATCTTTCTGGTGAACCCATGTTCACGAAGAGAATCCCAGTCGCATCGAAAGAAGAATCATATGCAGAACAATTGTTGCGCCAGTGGGACGGAGAGAGTCAGACGAGCAAGCAACTTACATAGCCAAGATTGCAAGAGAGCCAATCCAACATGACCGATTCACCAGCATTGGACTTGATGAAACTTGTAGTGACGGGAAGCAGTGGCTTCGTCGGTCGTCATTTTTGCGCCCGTTACGGCGGAGTTCCGCTCGTTGACCAGGATGGCGAAGTGGATCTTCGCGAGGCGAGGCGAGTGCAATCCGCAGTCTCTGCTTTGATGCCCGAGGCGGTTCTACATCTTGCTGCGCTGAGTTCGGTGGCTTCGTCCTTCGAAGATCCGGCTTCCACCTTCTCCGTAAACTTTCTGGGCACGTTGAATCTGCTGCAATCGCTGAGTGCGATAGGGTTTCAAGGAGCCTTTCTTTACATCGGCTCGGCCGATGTCTATGGGCGAACGGCGGAAGCGGATTTGCCCACCAGAGAGACTCAACCGCTCCGCCCACGCAGCCCATATGCAGTGAGTAAAGTTGCGGCAGAGGCGCTTTGCTACCAGTGGAGTCAGACGGAGAACTTTCGTATTGTATTGACACGGCCTTTTAACCAGATCGGACCCGGACAGGATAAGCGCTTTGCCATCGCGGACTTTGCACACCAGATCGTGGATATTCGCAGGGGTCGACGGCCGCCCTTCCTAGTCACTGGTAATCTTGATGTAACACGGGATTTTACCGATATACGAGATGCGATACGCGCTTATCGAATGCTTTTGGAGAAGGGACAAAACGGCGAGATCTATAATATCTGCTCCGGGCAAGAGTATAGCTTGCGCTCGCTGGCGGAGAACCTTTTGCAGATAGCCGGTGTTCACGCAGAACTGCAAATTGATACGGCCCGACTAAGACCGATGGAACAACGAAGGGTGATCGGCGATTTGAGCAAGATCAATGCGCTACTAGGGTGGGCTCCTGAGATCTCTTTAACAACAACACTCACAGATATCTTGCGGCAAGCTGAGGAAAACGAATGAAGGATAAGAATGTACTCATAACAGGCATTACGGGGCAGGATGGCGCCTATCTCGCAAAGTTCTTGCTTAACAAGGGTTATTGCGTGCATGGTGTGATTGCGCGAAGGAGCACAGATACGCTCTGGAGACTCCGCGAATTGTCGGTTTTGGATGATATTGAGATCATCGATGCCGACCTGATCGACCTATCATCGTTGATACGCGCTTTGGAAAAGACCAAGGCAGAGGAAATATACAACCTGGCGTCGCAAAGCTTCGTAGCCACATCATGGGATCAACCGTTGCTTACAGCCGATGTTACTGCCGTCGGCGCACTTCGATTGCTTGAGGCAATGCGCATCGTGAATCCGAAGGCGCATTTCTATCAAGCGTCCTCGAGTGAGATGTTCGGCAAGGCTCAACAGCCAGTGCAGGACGAACAAACCCCTTTCTATCCCCGAAGCCCGTATGCCGTGTCTAAGCTTTTTGCTCATTGGAGCTCTGTGAATTATAGGGAGAGCTTTAATTTGCATGCATCCAGCGGAATTCTATTCAACCATGAATCGCCATTGCGCGGCATTGAGTTCGTAACCCGTAAGGTTACAGACGCGGTGGCGCGTATTCATTGCGGTCAGCAGAGGGAACTCCGGCTTGGCAATCTCGATGCGCAGAGGGACTGGGGCTTTGCGGGCGACTATGTCGAAGCAATGTGGAGCATGCTTCAGCAGCCGGAGCCGGATAACTATGTGATCGCAACCGGAAAAACAACTTCGGTCCGGGAAATGTGCCGTATTGCCTTCTCATATGTAGGATTGAACTTCGAAGACTACGTAGTCATTGACCCGCGTTTTTATCGCCCGGCTGAAGTCGATTATCTTATAGGCAACCCGTCCAAGGCAAAAGCGCGCCTTGGCTGGACGGCTAAGACGTCCCTTGAATCCCTGATTCATATGATGGTCGAGGCTGATCTTTCCCGCGTCAAACGTATGAATTAGCTATGTGTTCGAGTTCAAGCTGGGAGATGAGATGACAAGGGGGAAGAGTGCGAGATACACGCCGGAGCCGAATCTGAGATAAAATCGTTCATATGGAAGTAACCATTTCAGGATCTCCTGCCAGTATCCTGTCAAAGCCTATCCTAATTCTCGGAGGCTCCGGATTCATTGGCACACGGCTCGCCGATTTAATGATCGAGCGGAACATTCCGGTCAGGATTGGCGACCTCAGGCCAAGCGAAGTCTTTCCGGATCTTTGCGTACAATGCGATGTGCGACGGCACGAAACCCTGAACGAAGTAGCTCATGGTACTCGCGCCATCGTCAATCTAGCTGCTGAACACCGCGACGATGTGCGCCCGCTCTCCCGCTACCACGAAACCAACGTGGAAGGCGCATCGCAGGTGTGCCTCGCCGCCAGCAACGCGGGAATCCAGAAAATCGTCTTCGCCAGTAGTGCTGCAGTATATGGATTCCATCCCTATCCGGTAGACGAGAGCGGCCCATTCGCCCCATTCAATGCTTACGGCAAAACCAAGCTGGACGCGGAGGGCGTCTATCGCGCATGGGCTGCGGAAGATTCATCCCGCACGCTCGTGATCGTTCGGCCTACCGTCGTTTTCGGAGAAGGGAATCGAGGAAACGTATATAACCTACTGCATCAGATCGCATCGGGCCGTTTTTTAATGGTGGGATCGGGAAATAACGTGAAGTCCATGGCGTATGTCGGCAATGTGGCCGCGTTCCTGATTCACACCATCTCATTGGGGCCGGGTGTGCACACCTTCAATTACGTAGACGGACCTGATATGAACACAAGAGACCTGGTCGAGTACTTCAAGCGCTGTCTGGGAATACACGGAAAGACACTTAGTATCCCCATGCCAGTTGCACTCGCCGGTGGCTATCTGATGGACATGCTCGCACACCTTTCAGGACGAACGTTTCCCATCAGCGCAATTCGGATCCTCAAGTTCTGTGAGAGCACCCAGTTCCGTGCAGATCTTGCCGCTCAATCGGGCTTCATCCCGCTCTGTTCGCTCAGTGAAGGTTTGGCTCGAACCCTTCAGTTCGAGTTCCCGACAAGATAGCGTTTCCCTGCGTCTTGGAGTTGAACGCGTTTGGTGATCGCAGATGCGAAATGGGCGAACAAGCAAAACCAGCATGATACGGGCTTAATGTACCCATATCGTGCCCGGATTTTGCTGTCACTTTGATTGCCAAACACCCCGAAGGCCTTTGGAGTGAATGGCGGGGACGACGAGACTCGAACTCGCGACCTCTGCCGTGACAGGGCAGCGCTCTAACCGACTGAGCTACGTCCCCGGATGGAACCTGTAGAACTCTAAATATGCCTGAA
>Ga0182027_10012865_pt1 | contig 11723 bp, 11 predicted proteins | sample 712E1DmetaG_FD_121300 | JGI IMG/M metagenome (GOLD analysis project Ga0182027, IMG submission 121300) | Permafrost microbial communities from Stordalen Mire, Sweden - 712E1D metaG (Illumina Assembly) | ecosystem: Environmental > Terrestrial > Soil > Wetlands > Permafrost | place: Sweden...
GCCAAAGCGGAATACGAAAACGCGGCTGACCAGGATTTTGCCGTGGCCGACGCGTTTTACAAAGCGGCCGCGGATATTTGGGAAGACAGGGAAAAACAATTGGGCAAAGAAATTTTTGAAGGCGCCCAGCGGTACGTGGCTTTGCAGGCTTTGGATAACTTATGGATGGAACACTTGGACACAATGGACCCTCTCCGGGACTCAGTAAGGCTTCGCGGCTACGGCCAGCGCGACCCATTGGTGGAATACAAAAAAGAAGGCTATGTAATGTTCCAGAATTTGCTTAAAGAAATTAACAAGCAAATCGTCAACAGCATTTTCCACATTTCCGTCAACGTCCAGCCCAACCCGCAAGCCCAAAATTTACCAAATAATCTGGTAACAAATTTATCCGACGGTTCATCCTCGTCCGGCAGCCCATCGTCCGACCCCAAATACGCCGGCGTAGGCCGCAACTCTCCCTGCCCCTGCGGCTCGGGCAAGAAATTTAAGAAATGCCATGGAAAGTAGTGAATCAATAGAAAACAAGGCAACACAGAAACACGGAATTTAAGTTGAAGCACAGAAAGGCAAAACCAAGTTCTGTGTCTCTGTGTTCCCATTCTGCGTTTCTGTGTTGCCAAGAAAAGTATGATAACCGTCTCAAATAACATAAACAAAATCACCGAACAAATAATCGGAGTGGCTATAGAGATCCACAAAAAACTTGGGCCGGGATTTGTCGAGAAGGTTTACCAGCGGGTTCTGTATATAGAACTCAAAAAGTTGGGATTACCCATGGATAGGGAATTTAAGATTGTGATAAAATGGGGCAACTCAATAATCGGTTATCAAATTGTGGATTTCGTTGTCGCTGATGTATTTGTTGAGATTAAAGCAACATCGGAAATCCAAGATATTCACAAATATCAATTGCTATCGTATTTGAAGGCGGCTAATAAGCCGCTAGGCCTGTTACTAAATTTTGGGTCTCCAACTTTAACAATTAAGCGAGTAATTAACACAATCAAATAGTATGCCCAACGATTATCTCAAAAAAGAACCGAGCAAAACAGAGAAGCTAATGTATGAATTAATGATGCACCAGCAGCAGTTGGAGAACCAGACTTTTTCCAATTCCATGACCGTTTTGGCCGTGGCTTTGGCGCTTGGCGCGGACGCGGAAAAAATTGCCAAGTTTTTGACTACGGACGAAGAAAAAATAAAAGAATTCGGCAAAAGCATAAACGCGGCCATAGCCAAACTAAGACCGGCAAAGGAAGAAACCGAAAAGACTGCTAAGTTAAAATAAGTTTATTCGAAGTGTCATTGCGAGGAGGTCAGGGCTTTAACTGACCGACGAAGCAATCTGTTCCTAAGTTTGATAAGATTGCTTCGGATGCACTCGCAATGACACATGTACTATACTTTTTGTTATGCTCAAGTTCATTACCGGCAACAAAACAAAGTTTAAGGAAGTACAGGCTGTGCTCGCGCCAATCAAGCTGGAACAGGTTGATATTGATTTGGCGGAGATTCAAGAGCTGGACGCGCGGAAAATTATAGAGCATAAATTAAAGGAGGCTTTTAAACATCGAAAAGGTAAATTTATTATTGATGACAGCTCGCTTTATTTAAAATGTTTTGATTACAAACTGCCCGGGCCGCTGGTAAAATGGTTTAACGATTCCATCGGTAGCAATGGTTACGCCCGTTTGGTAAAAAGTATGGGCGAAAATCGCGCCAAAGCCAAAACCATTATCGGCTATGCCAAAAACCCCAAAACGATTTTATTTTTTGAAGGCAATTTAAACGGCAAAATAGTGCCGCCAAAAGGGGATTATAATTTTGGGTACGATCCGATTTTTGTGCCTGATGGAAAAATTAAAACTTTGTCGGAAATAAAGGATAAAGGAGATTTTGCATTCAGCCCAAGAGGGCTTGCGGTTTTAAAGCTAAAAAAGTATTTGTTAAAAAATATCGCATAGCAGGATTTTAACGGCCGTTAAAATCCTGCTATGCAAAAAATGTAATTATGAAAAACGTTAGACTGCCGGCGCACATTAAGCCAGAACGATATCAGCTTACCATAAAACCCGATTTGGAAGGGTTTGTTTTTGAAGGAGAGGAAACGATCTCGTTGCGCCTGGAAAAATCGGTATCAGAAATTACGCTTCACGCAAAGGAGCTTAATATCGTATTTGCATCATTCAAACCCTCTCCCCAGCCCTCCCCCAGAGGGGGAGGGGGGAAGACGGTATTGCCGAAAAAGATCAGCTATGATGAAAAAGAGGAAACGGCTACTTTTATTTTCGGGAAAAGTTTGCCTAAGGGCACGGGAGAGGTGAGGTTAAAATTTAAGGGGATTTTAAATGACAAAATGCGCGGGTTTTACCGCAGCCGGTATAATCATCAGGGCAAAGAAAAATATATGGCTACCACGCAGTTCGAGGCCACGGACGCGCGTATGGCCTTTCCCTGCTTTGACGAACCGGCCCACAAGGCCGTGTTTGATATAACGTTGATGGTGCCACAGGGGTTGACGGCGATTTCGAATACGTTGCCAGTGACAAACCCTCACCCTAACCCTCTCCCAGAGGGAGAGGGAAGGGAACAGGAAACCCTCTCGATTCCGATCTCGGTGGAGAGAGAGGGCGTGACAGAACACCAAAGCGGCTACAACATCGTTAAATTCCAGCCTACGCCAAAAATGTCAACTTATTTGGTGGCCTTTATAATCGGCGACTTTGAATTTATACAAGGCAAGACAAAAAACAACGTTCTTGTCCGCGTTTTTGTGACTCCCGGCAAAAAACACCAGGCAAAATTTGCCCTGGATACCGCCATAAAGTGCCTGGAATTTTACAATAATTATTTTGGCATCCCGTATCCTTTGCCGGTTTTGGATTTAATCGCCATTCCGGATTTTTCCCACGGCGCCATGGAAAACTGGGGCGCGGTTACCTACCGCGAGTCCGCACTTTTGGTGGATCCGGAAAATTCATCAGCTTCCAATAAACAGTGGGTGGCTTTGGTCATCGCGCATGAGTTGGCGCACCAGTGGTTTGGCAACCTGGTGACAATGCAATGGTGGACGCATTTGTGGCTCAACGAAGGATTCGCCTCCTATATAGAATATTTGGCTACTGACCATATTTTTCCGGAGTGGGATGTTTGGACGCAGTTCGCGTTTAACGATTTGGGTGCGGCGTTAAAACTGGACAGTTTGAAAAACACCCATCCTATAGAAGCGGAAGTCAGGCATCCCGACGAAATCGGGGAAATTTTTGACGATATTAGCTACAGTAAAGGCGCCAGCGTAATTAGGATGTTGGCCGGTTTTTTGGGGGAAAAAGATTTTCGTGCCGGCCTAAGGTATTATTTAAAAAAATATTCCTATTCAAACGCCTCCACCGCGGATTTGTGGGCGGCGTTTGAAAAAGTCTCGGGCAAGCCCGTGCGAAAAATGATGCAAAACTGGACCGGTAAGCCCGGATATCCGGTGTTGCGCGTGATTGAAGAAAAAGATCGTCTTATATTAAAACAATCGCGATTTTTTAGCAGTGAAGTTTCCAAGAAAAAATCGGAGGATAAAACATTGTGGAGTAATCCGATAAAAATTGCGGATTCGCAGGGAAAAGTCAAGAATAATTTAATGATCAGTAAAACCCTCTCCCTAACCCTCCCCCACAGGGGGAGGGGAACCGCACAATGGACCAAATTTAATTTTGGAGAGACCGGATTTTACCGCGTGGATTATTCGGCGCAAATGTTGGAGAATTTGAAGGCGCCGATAAGAAATAAAAAGCTGGGGGCAATTGATCGTCTGGCAATAATCAGAGATGCTTTTGCTTTGTCGGAAGCCGGAGAACTTCCAACGGCGCAGGCCTTAAACCTGCTTTCGGCTTATGAAAACGAAACCGATTATACGGTTTGGGTGGAACTTTGCGGCGGCCTGGCAAGCTTGCGCAATTTGCTGTACGGCCAAAATTGCTATCCGAAATTTGAACAATTTTGCCAAAAAGTTTTGGTTAAAATTGGCGCGGAGGTCGGTTGGCGCGCAAAAAAAGGCGAGAGCCATACCCGCGGTTTGCTTCGCAGTTTGATTTTGGGCCAGCTGGCTGTTTTTAACCATCAGCCGACTTTAAACAGAGGTTTAAGCCTTGCAAAAAAATATAAAAAAATCCCGGCCGACATCCGCGGTGTGATTTATCAAATAATTGGCCGCCAAAGGGGCAAAAAACAGCATCGCGCGTTCATCAGTAAATATAAAAACGAGACCTTAAGCGAGGAGCAAAATCGTCTGGGCCGCGCTCTGGGGCAGTTTGCAGATGTTAAATTGCTGAAAAAAACTTTAGAGTTTGCCTTATCCAAAGAAGTCCGCATTCAGGATACCGCGCAGATTTTTGCTTCGGTTTGGAATAATCCTTTGGGAAAAAACATCGCGTGGGAGTTTACCAAAAAGAATTGGCCTATGCTGCTTAAACGTTATCCCGCTTCCGGACATATTTTAAACCGTTTTATAAAATCCGCGGCAAGTTTTGTTACAGTTAAAGAAACTAAAGATTTCGCGAACTTCTTTAAAAAACACAAAGCTCCAGGAGCCGAGCGCGCTATCCAGCAGGTTCTGGAAAAAATTTATGGAAGCGGCGCGTGGCTAAAGCGCGACGGAAAACATATTGAAAATTGGTTGATAAGACAAAACAATTAACAACTCCGACGCTTTGGTCGGAGCCCCGACCCCTAAAGGGCGTCGGGGTTGACAATTAACTTTGTAAAAAGACCTTCTTGTTTATCACAAAGCTTAAACAATTTGTGGGGTTTATACTTTTAATTTTTTTACTACTTTTGCCAATCAGGCTGTTTGCGCAGGCTTCTTCGTCTACTCCCAATGCCGCGTCTTCAACTGCGTCCGGTCTGGTAATGCCTCAAAGCGATCAGCAATTAAAAGCTTTGGACAGCGATGGGGACGGTTTAAGCGATTATGAGGAAATTTATATTTATCACACTAATCCAAATAATTCCGATACGGACGGCGACGGTTATAGTGACGGACACGAAGTTCAAAATGGATATGACCCGAACAAAAACGGGAACGACAAGCTACAAAAAGAAATTGACGTGGATTTGACGACGCAAACTTTAACCTACTTTCTGGGGCCTTATCAGGTTGGCCAGTTTTTAATTTCCTCGGGAGTCGCAAAGTTGCCGACTCCGCCGGGAGAATACCAAATTTTAAAAAAATTGCCGTCTGTGCATTATAAAGGACTTGGGTATGATTATCCCAATACCAAGTGGAATCTGATGTTCAAGCAGCAAAAAGCCGGCAACCTTTACATCCACGGCGCCTATTGGCACCATAATTTTGGCCACCCCATGAGCCACGGCTGTATAAATGTTTCGTATAACAACATGGAGCCGCTGTACAATTGGGCGGATGTCGGGATAAAAGTAATTATACAGTAATGGCTATGCGTTTTAAAATTTTTGATCAAGTAGCCGATTTAAGTTACGGAATATCGGAAAAATCCGACGGAGCGATGGAGTTGGCAAAGGCCGGATTAGCTGAGGCAAAACATCGCTCAGATTTTTTTACCAGGCAGGGGATTGATCCGGCAAAAACTATAAGTCTGCGGCAGCCGCATTCCGCGATTGTCAAAAAAGTGGGCGCTGATGATCTCGGCAAAGTCGCCGCGAATGTTGACGGTTTAGTGGCGGATGCCGCCGGGTTAATTTTGACAGTTACAGTTGCCGACTGTTTTCCGATTTATTTTTTTAATCAGGTTTCCCGGGCGGTCGGCCTGGTCCACTCGGGGTGGCGGGGAACTGCGGCCAATATTGCGGGCGAGGCCGTAAAAGTTATGCCTGGCAATCCGACTGATGTCATTGCCGGTATAGGCCCCGGCATCCAAGGCTGCCATTTTGAAATTAAGGAAGACATTTTGGAAAAGTTTTTTCAATATCCGGAAGCTATTAACCATCACGGCAATAAAATTTTTATCGATTTGCCCAAAATCATCAGCCGGCAATTAATCTCGGCCGGACTAAAACATCAGAATATCGAAAATTGCGGCGAATGCACCTATTGTCTAAAAGAAAAATATTTTTCTTTTAGGCGGGACAAGCCAAAAAGTGTGGAGGCGATGTTGGCGTATATAGGATTGTTATGATTTAATAAAACGGCGCTTTGATGTGTAGTTAGCTGATCCCGCTACAAGCACGGGACAAGTTTATCAGCTGTTATTAATTAGACAGCCCATAAATTGACTAACTACTAAACCCAACGGATTTTATCCGCTTATTGCCAAAATTCTAAAGTTTGCTATAATATCCAAAGTAACAACTTAGGCAATTCGGTAAATTTTGTCATTTTTTTAATTTTTGTCATTTTTGTTCATTTCTCATTATGCATCCGAAATTTAAACTCTTTTCCTCGCTTTTAGCCATTTTGCTCATAGCCGCGGGCGCTTTGTGGATAGTTTTGCCCCAGGGTAGCAGAATCAGCTTAAAAGCCCTTAAAATACCTTATAGCCAAAGCTTTAAAGTCCATTTGGGGCTGGATTTGCAGGGCGGCAGCCACTTGGTCTATCAGGCAGATTTCAGCGGCATCAAGCCTGCCGACCAGGCCGACGCTTTAAACGCCATTCGCGACACCATTGAGCGCCGCGTCAATAGCTTTGGCGTCAGCGAACCTTTGGTGCAGGTTTCGGGAAGCAACCAAATTGTAATTGAACTGCCCGGCATAAAAGATATTAACGACGCCATAAACCAAATCGGCCAAACGCCGACGCTGGAATTTAAAACGCAAAATCCAAACCCTCCGGCACAACAAGTAAGCGCTTCCGGTACGGCTGATTTGTCTTTAAATGCCGCCGACGAATGGGTTTCCACCGGGCTTTCCGGCAAACAATTGCAAAAAGCTACAGTGGATTTTCAACAGGGACAAACCTTAAGCAGCCAGGTTGTGGTGCGTTTGCAGTTTGACAGCGACGGCGCCAAACTTTTTTCCCAAATCACTTCCGCGAACATCGGCAAACCTTTGGCGGTTTTTCTTGACGGGCAATTGCTGACCGCCCCCACTGTACAAAACGCCATAACAGACGGCACCGCGGTAATTACCGGCAATTTTACGGTGCAGGAAGCCAAAGATTTGGCCACGAGACTCAACAGCGGCGCCCTGCCCGTGCCCATAAAGTTAATTTCCCAAGAAACAGTCGGCGCGACTTTGGGCAAAGAGTCCGTGCAAAAATCCGTGGAAGCCGGAATTATAGGTTTATTGCTGATAGTTTTGTTTATGATAATTTACTATCGTTTTCCCGGAGTCTTGGCCATTCTTGCCTTATTAATTTATGCTGTAGTGGCATTTGCAGTTTTTAAAATTGGCGTTTCCTTCATTGCGGTTGCTTTAGTAGGGTTATTCTTTTTTTTGGGACTGACTATCAATTCTTGGTTTGGGCTTTTTGCGTTGCTTAGTTATATTATTTTAATTTTTGCTAACAATCCTTCTTCTCCAACGCCTTTAATTGTGCCGGTAACTCTTACTTTAGCCGGCATTGCGGGATTTATTTTGTCCATCGGTATGGCGGTTGACGCCAACATTTTGATTTTTGAGAGGCTAAAGGAAGAAATTCGTAGCGGCAAGGAAATCCACAAGGCCGTGGAAGAAGGTTTTAGGCGGGCATGGCCTTCCATTAGGGATTCCAACGTTTCCAGCCTTATCACCACGGTTATTCTTTATTATTTTGGAACCCCCTCCATAAAAGGCTTTGCACTGACTTTGGGCATCGGCATTTTGATTTCAATGTTTACGGCCATTACCGTTACGCGGACTTTTTTGCGGGTGTTTGTGGGCAACAACATAGCGACTCACCCTTGGCTGTTTGGCGTTTCCAAGTTAAAAGCTAACGACGCTTCTACTAAATACTAAAGTTTACTAAATGTACGAAATACGAAAAGCGGAATTCAAGTTTAGTATTTTCCGCCAGAGGCGGATCTGCCTCCGGCATGAAGTACCTTTCGTACTTTTTCGTATTTAGTCGAGAATAAATTATGTTCAATATATTAAAATACTACAAATTTTTCTTCTGCGTGTCCGGGATAATCCTTCTTTTCGGGATTGTTTCGCTGTCGGTTTACCACTTAAAGCTTGGCATAGATTTTAAGGGCGGCAGCCAGGTTCAATTGCAATTCAGCAAACCTTTTGATATTACTAAGGTTCAAGACGCGGTAAGGTCTCAAAATTTGGGGAATTTTCAGACGCAAACCGCTTCGGGCAACAGCTTGATAATAGAAATTCAAAGCTTAAGCCAAAACCAGCATGATCAGCTTTTATCCAAAATCCAATCAACGGCTGGTAACTTCACGGAAACCGAATACACTTCCATCGGCCCTGTCATTGGCAAGCAATTGACTCAAGACGCATTTTTGCAGTTGCTATTCGTATCTTTGGGAATAGTCTTTTATATTGGCTACGCTTTCCGCAAAGTTACCAAGCCGGTTACTTCCTGGCGGTTCGGCTGGGCCGCGGTTATTGCTTTAATCCACGACCTGCTTTTTGTACTGGGAGTATTTTCCGTATTGGGGCATTTTAGGGGAGTGGAAATAGACAGCTTGTTCGTTACCGCTATGCTTACGGTCTTGGGCTTTTCGGTGCACGACACCATTGTGGTTTTTGACCGGATTCGCGAGAACTTAAGAGTTTACGCGGGTCAAAGCATTGAATTTGTCGTTAACCACAGCATTAGTCAAACATTGGTCAGGTCTTTAAACACCAGCTTAACCGTGCTGTTTGTTTTGTTGAGCCTTTTGCTGTTCGGCGGCGAGACCATAAAATACTTTGTCTTTGCCTTGTTTATCGGCATCATCGTAGGCACTTACTCTTCCATATTCATCGCCAGTCCGGTATTGGTTTTATGGCAAAGATGGAAGACAAAACAAGCGTAAAATACATCATTTAAAATCCCCTTGATGGGAATCATCGGGGATTTTTAGACTGTGGAAAACTCGGCTTGCGCAAATAAAAAGCCTAAGGTACTATGTGTATATAGTGAACGATTGTATACTATTTATGTATTTTATAACCTCACAACGTTGGTTTATTTTTGAGAGCCGTTCGCCTTACCGTAGTTATTCTAAGCTTCGCGTTATTTGCGATGCCTGTTGCCGAGTGCCGGCTTTTAGGCAAAATATGCCGCGGCATAAAGCCCGCGGCAAATCCGCGTGCGGTTATGTTTTTGTGGATCGCGGCGGAAGAATTATCAGTCAAAAGGCACAGTATCTCGGCGACTTGACGGTTGACCAGGCAGAATACCGCGCTTTAATTTTCGCGCTCAACAACGCCTCGGGCTTTTGCCGGCAGGAAGTGGATGTTTGGATGGACAACGAAATCGCCGTCGGCCAGTTAAACGGATTTTATTGTTTAAGGTCGGAGCGCATTAAGCCTTTGTTTGATGAGGTAAAAAAATTGGAAATGCGTTTTGCCAAAGTGTCGTATTTCCATCACAGCCGCGGCAGTTTTTGGGCCCGCGAAGCAGATAGGATTGCGAACGAGGAATATAGCCGGCTGCAAACAGGATAACTTGACATAAAAAATAAAAAGGCTATAGTTAAAGCATAATTGAATTTGCCTAAACCCTAAACGGGCATGGCAAGGAAAAGCGATAGGAATTAAAGACGGTCATCCGTCTTGCTGACGTTCCTATCGTTGCCGGTCGAAAGGCTGGCAGGCCCTTTAAGGGTCAGGCAAGATCGGGTGGCCTTTTTTGATTACCCAGCAATACAAAAAAATGAACAAACTTCAGCTAACCGAACAATTAGGCGCCAAGCTTGGGATTACCCATTCCGAGGCCGTAAGATTTTTAAACGGGTTGATAAATATGATTTATGGCCAGCTTCATTCGGGCAACGAAGTAAACATTTCCGGATTCGGAAAATTTAGAGTCAGCCATCGCGCTTCCCGCGCCGGCATAATCCCCAAAAATCCTTCGCAAAAAATCACCATCCCCGAACTAAACGTTCCCAAATTCAAAGCCGGAGAGGCTTTTAAAGAAGCGATAAAGCTTAAATAGCGGGCGAGTGTATTGATATTTTCTAGTGAATTACCGGTTCAAATTAAGCAAAAGAGTAAATATATATTTAAATCTCTCTTACATAAGGGAGATTTTTTTGTATGCGAAGTATTTGACAATAAAGGTTATTTTATGCTATACTGTGGGAAATTACAAATAACTCATAATTTATAACTTATAACAATCGGGTTTGAACATACAACTGTTATTAGTTATTAATTAACAATTATCAGTTATATCCTCCATGGGCATTCTAGACACCATAATTCACACCAAGCAAAGCGAATCTTTGAGCCTGTTTAAACCCAGCGATGTGGTTAAGGATATTTTGGATTTGCTCAAAGAGCGCGACAGGCGCATTTTAATCCACCGCTACGGCCTTGAAGGTTTAGAAAGCCAAACTTTGGCGGCCATTGGCCAAGAGCAGAATTTAACCAGAGAACGCGTAAGGCAAATTGAAAAAGATCTTTTAAAGCAGCTAAAAAAAACCAGCCTGCAAAAGGAAAGTTTTGCTTCAGCCAAAGATTTTTTGCTGGATATTGTTGCCGAACACGGCAGGATTATTGCAGAAGAAAGTCTGCTGATGCATTTAAACATCAGCGACGCCAGGGAAAAGAACGCCCTGATTTTTATTTTGCATTTAATTGAAGAGCTTGACCACTTTATCCACCAAAACTACAAAAAGGCGTGGGTTTCGGTTTTGTTCAAGGAAGACTTGCTCGCGGGTTTTGTAACCGAAAGCAAAAGAATTATCGGCGAAAAAAATACCCCCGTTCCTGCCGAGGAATTTTTGGAGCATTTTAAACAAACGGAATTTTATAAGCAAAACCAGAACGAACTTTCCGACAAAGTTATTTTAAACTATTTGGAGTTGACGGTGGAAATAGAAAAAAACGTTTTTGGCCACTGGGGCTTGAGCTTATGGAAAGAAGTCAGGCCAAAGGACGTGGGCGACAAGGCGTATTTGGTAATGAAGCACCATAAAAAGCCCGAGCATTATTCCGCGATTACGGAAATGATAAACAAAGCCGGATTTGACGAGCGCAAGGCTTACAAGGAAACCGTGCATAACGAATTAATTAAAGACCAAAGGTTTATTTTAATCGGCCGCGGGATTTACGCGCTTTCCGAGTGGGGCTATAGGCCCGGCGTTGTTTCGGAAGTAATCGCGGAAATTTTAAAACAGTCTCCGCAGCCTTTAAATAAGGAAAGAATTATTGAAGAAGTTTTAAAGCGCCGGATGGTAAAAAAGAATACCATCTTAGTCGGCCTTTCTAACAAAAAGCTTTTTGTTAAGGTTGGCAAAAATAGCTACGCGTTGGCATAACCTTCTGGCTTTACTAACTACTAATCTTTACGAATATACTAATGTGCAATATCATCGGTTAGTATATTAGTACCAATTAGTAGTTAGTAAAGCCAAAGAAATAAAAATGGAAGTTCTCTCCGGTATTCTCCCAAATTTCGCGACTATATTTAATCTGTCCTTTTTGGTAATAGTAAAATATTACGGATGGGTGCTTTTTGTTTTTGCCATGGTTTATGTGCTTTATTATCAATATCTGCACGAAATCCAGAACCAGTTCATTGGCGGCGTTGAGTGGACATTTTTGGAAATTCGCGTACCCAAAAACAACGCGGCCAGCACCATGGCCGTGGAAAACATTTTTACCCAAA
>Ga0182027_10012867_pt1 | contig 11722 bp, 6 predicted proteins | sample 712E1DmetaG_FD_121300 | JGI IMG/M metagenome (GOLD analysis project Ga0182027, IMG submission 121300) | Permafrost microbial communities from Stordalen Mire, Sweden - 712E1D metaG (Illumina Assembly) | ecosystem: Environmental > Terrestrial > Soil > Wetlands > Permafrost | place: Sweden...
CCAATTCTCCAACTCCGCGAGACCCTGGTTCGCAGTGCTCATGCCCCCAGCATACCTCAATTCCATCGAAGGGGCAACTCCTTAGGTTAACGCTTATGGGCCGTTGGCCTGGGCTTTGCTAGGGCGCCCCTTTGGGGCTTCCTCGCAAACTAGGGCGCTACCTATCCGTCCGGACAGTTGACCGTGCCCCGCATGCCCGTAAAGGGGTCAGCGAAACAACGCGTAAAAGGGTCTTGCAGATCGTCGAGCATGTGGGACTATAATCGACAGCCCTTATGGGAAGGACTGGATAGCGCTTATGCACCGACGGACAATCACCAACGCACTCGCCATCACAGGCATGTTCATTTCACTTCTGTGCGGTTCGCTACAGGCAGGCGACCGGATCACCTTATCATTGGATGGTACTTGGGACATCGAGGACTCAGTTTCTCCGGACCAGATGCCCACGGCCTTCCGGCATCATGTGCCCGTCCCTGGCTTGGTGCATCTTTCTCTCCCGGCATTCCCCGATGTGGATCAATTCGAGTCCTTCGAAAATCGCCGAAACAGACTGAGGTTCAATCGCTCGCCGGGACCCGAAAAGATGGACAAGACGATGGTCGGTATCCCGCGCCAGAAACGGAACTATTTCTGGTACCGGAAAGGATTCAAGGCGCCGGCGCGGAGAGAGGTCGCATTACTCAAGATCAACAAAGCGCAGTTTGGCACGGCGGTGTGGCTCAATGGCAAGAAGGTCGGCGAGCACTTCGGCTGCTTCAGCGCCGGCTATTTCAATCTGACCGATGCCATGCAATGGGCGCAGGACAACGAACTGGTAATCAGGATCGGGGCACACCCGGCGGCGCTTCCGCAGACTGTACCCGCCGGCATTGACGGCGAGAAGACCTTCTGGACTCCCGGGATCTACGATTCGGTGGCAATTCTCATCGCCGACAACCCGTTAGTGGAGAGTGTCCAGGTGGCGCCACAACTGGCCACGTCGGAGATCTTGGTCCAGACCAAAGTGCGTAATTACGGTTCGGCACGTTCCTTCCGCCTGGTCAATCGGGTAGAGAATCGGGTAATGAAGGAACAGGTTCAGATTGGCGCTGGCAGCCAGAAGACCGTACTTCAGAGGATTCCGATGCCAGGCGCCCGTCTGTGGACGCCCGATCACCCCAACCTGTACACGCTGGAAACAAGCACCGGAAGCGATAATGTCAGGACACGCTTCGGGATGCGGGAGTTCCGGTTCGACACGGCGACCAAACGCGCTTATTTGAACGGGCGCGTGTTTTTCCTGCGGGGATCCAACATCACTTTTCATCGCTTTCTCGAGGACCCTAAATCCCAGGGCTTGCCTTGGGACAAGACGTGGGTGCGTAAGCTACTGGTCGAAATCCCCAGGCGGTTGCATTGGAATAGTTTCCGTATCTGCATTGGCCCCGTGCCGGAATTCTGGATGGATATCGCGGACGAGGCCGGCCTGATCCTTCAGTACGAGTTCCCTGTCTGGGGTTATCGGGAAGCCTGGAGCACGCAGGAGATGATCACGGAGTACAAAGAGTGGATGCAGGATAACTGGAATCACCCCAGTGTGGGCTGGTGGGACGCCTGCAACGAAACCCACGCGGATGTGCTCGCCGAAATCATCCATGCCGTGCGGCCCCTGGATCTTTCCAACCGTGCGTGGGATAACGGCTACAATCCGCCGGAAGCACCCGACGACCCTGTCGAAGACCACAATTACCTGTTAATCGGAGACCTCGCGCCCACAGGCCATCACTTTGATGTTGCTGAATTGGAGGGCAGCACGGGGGCGAAGGGGACCAACAGCCCCCACCCGACCGGGCACGCTGCGGTCCTCAACGAGTACGACTGGATTTGGGTCAATCGCGACGGCAGCCCGACCGTGCTCTCGATTCCGCTCTTCCGGCGACTGGTCGGCCCAAACGCGAGCGGACGGGAGGTTATTGACCTCGCTGCCTACCTGTGGGCCGGGCTCACCGAGTACTGGCGCGCGCACCGCAACTACGCCGGCGTGTTGTGCTTCACCTACCTCACGGCGTGTCACCGGGATGCCTACACGGGCGACTTTTTTCAGGACATCGAGAAGTTGAAGTTGCAGCCCGAGTTCGAGGAAGCTCTCTCAAACGCTTTCAATCCCTTGGGGGTCTACCTCAACTTCTGGCAGCCGAAACTGGCCGCCGGCGTCAACCGCCCCATGGCGGTCTCTCTGGTCAATGATGAGTACGAGGCGGCGCGAGGGAAACTGGTGGTCTCGGTGGCCGTGAACGACAAGACACTGGTCCGCCGTGAAATGGATGTCGAGGTGGGCCCGCTGGGCCAACAGACTTACATTGTGAACCTGCCGATCCCCTCGGAAAAAGGGCCGTGTGTGGTGAAGGCAACCATGCGCCGCACCGGGGCCACGGAGGAAGTGGTCAGCAGGCGGAAATCCGTCATCGAGTGAGTTGGACTCGGCATTCGCGTTCATATCTCCGGAGGCCCAATGCATAAGCGCCGGCCCATTGCGCGTCGCAGGTTCCTGCAGGAATCTGCCGCGCTTCTTGGCACAAGCTCGTTGTTAACTGAGACAAGCATTTCTCGGAATGGGGATTCAACCGGCGGGTCGAATGCCGCCCCACAGGGCAGGCTGACTGTCTCGCTCGATGGCGCTTGGCGGATTGCAGATAGCATATCGGCTGATGAGGTCCCGCAGTCCTTTGAGCATGTCGGGGCTGTGCCGGGCATGGCAAACCTCGCCACACCGCCTTTCCCGGACGTGGGCGCCTTTATCAGCTCGGAGAACATCCTGGATCGTCGCGCCTTCAAAGTTCAGCCTGAATCTGAGTTGGCGAAAATCGTCCCGGGTCCTCAACAAAAACGAAGTTACTTCTGGTACCAGAAAACCTTCAGAGTTCCAGCCAAAAGAGAAGTTGCCATTCTGAAGATTAACAAGGCCCAATTCGGCACGGCGGTTTGGCTAAACGGAAAGAAGATCGGGGACCATTACAGTTGTTTCACCGCCGGGTACTTCAACGTAACGGACGCGATGAACTGGGAAGGAGACAATGACCTGGTGGTCCGGATCGGCGCGCATCCGGCGGCTGTTCCTTCCTGGGTCCCCACGGGGATAGACTTTGAGAAGAACAGGTGGACTCCCGGAATCTATGACAGTGTTTCGTTGCATTTATCTCACAACCCGGTTATCGAAACCCTACGGGTAGCCCCTCGTATTGATCCTAGCGAGATTGTTGTGCAGACGAAAATCAAGAACTACGGAGGAGCCTGCTCTTTCATCCTCACGCGCCAGGTGAAAGAATGGAAGGGCCGGCACCTGGTTGCGGAATCCAAGCCTCAGTCGTTAAGTCTTGCAGGGGGTGAAGAAAGGACGTTTACGGAGACCGTTCCACTCCCTGGCGCCAAGCTCTGGAGTCCGGAGAATCCTTTTCTCTATAGCTTGGAGGCCAGCACGGGCGGCGATTCCTTCTCAACTCGTTTTGGCGTGCGCGAGTTTCGCTTCGACACTCCTACGAAGCGCGCCTATCTGAACGGCAAGATCTACTTCATGCGAGGTTCGAACGTCACCTTGCATCGTTTCTTTGACGATCCGCAGTGTCGCTCGTTGCCTTGGGACGAACCCTGGCTCAGAAAGCTGCTCATCGACATTCCCAAGCGAATGAACTGGAACAGCTTTCGCTTTTGTATTGGCCCGGTCCCGGATAAGTGGCTGGACATCGCTGATGAGGCGGGCTTGCTCATCCAGAACGAGTATTTCGTCTGGACCTTGGGCGAGAACCAGCAGTTAAAGTGGAGCAAAGAAGAACTGATTCGAGAGTATAAGGAATGGATGCGCGATAACTGGAACCATCCAAGCGTAGTCATCTGGGACGCAACGAACGAAACACTGGCTGATGTTTTTGGTGATGAAATCATCCCCGCGGTAAGGTCGATGGATCTTTCGAACCGCCCTTGGGAGAATAGCTGGAATGTGCCTGACGGTCCCGACGACCCGGCGGAATGCCATCCCTATCTGTTCGCCGTCTCCCCTGGCCAACCGCTCTCTTTCCAGATGACCGATCTGGAAAAGATGAACGGCAGTGAAACTCCAACGTATTCCGGGGTTTTGACAACAGCACATGCGCGCATCCTTAACGAATACGGCTGGCTTTGGCTCACCCGTGATGGTGTTCCTACCCCAGTCTCCAAACCCGTCTACGACAAACTGCTGGGGCCGGATGCAACGCCCGAGCAAAGACTCGAGCTCAACGCTTATTTGCTTGGCGGATTGACTGAATTCTGGCGAGCGCACAGGAGTTTTGCCGCTGTCCTGCACTTCGTCTACCTCTCATCCAACTACCCAGGGGTTTACACGGCGGACCACTTCAAAGACATCCAACGTCTCATTCTGGACCCGCACTTCGAGGACTACATGCGCCAGGCTTTTAAGCCGCTGGGAGTGTATGTCAATTTCTGGCAACCCACTCTCGTGGCGGGTTCGAATCGGCGGTTCTTTGTCATGATGATCAACGATGAGTATGCGGAGGCGAAGGGGAATCTCGTGCTTTCTCTGGAAGGAGAGGATGGGAAGGAGGTCCTGCGTGGCGAGTTGCCTTTTGCTATTCCCGCCTTGGGCCAGCAGACATACAAGCTCGATTTTGTGATCCCCGGCGCTCCGGGAAAGTATTTGCTTAGGGCGGCAGCATCTCGTATGGGGCGAGAACAGGACCCCACCGTCAGCCGCCGAAAGTTGTCGATCATAATGAAGTCCGGCTGAAAGCGCATGAGTTACAGTCGTTTGACATAACCCAGCCGGCATTCAAGAAAGTGAGATCTTCAAACAGCCTTAAAAGGGGAGTGCCATCATGAGCCCACTTCAACGCATCGGACGGCGTCAATTCCTTCACGACTCCGCTCTCGGCTTGGGAGCCGCGCCGTTAATTGCCAATGCAGCCTTACCGGCAAAGGGGGGATCTCCAGCCCATCCGGGTTTGCAGCAAGGCGGATCAACATCAAATTCCAATGGCCTAAAGATGCAGGCCAAATTTGGATCAACAGACTCCGTATGCATCATCCGCGAGCCGCAAGCGGGCTTCCAGGAGCAGTTGGCGTCGTGCGAGTTGGCGCGCGGTTTACGAAACCTGGGGCTCGCCAGAGAACCGGTACAGGCTCTTGTGGGTGGAGGTGAACCGCCATCGTCTGGCTATATTTTCTCTCTTTCGGTCAGGAAAGGAGGTTTTAAAAATCCTGAGGCTTACGAAATCTCTCACGAATCCGGGGCCGGCAAAGCTTCTCGCGTGCGGTTGACGGGCGCCACACCTAAAGCTGTTCCATACGCAGTGTTTGACTTCCTGGAGCGTCAGGGAGCCTTCTTTGGCTTGGACGGCGAAGCCTACCCACTGGAGCCTGCGCGCGCCCTCAATCTGCCGCCCGTTGGTGATCCCTGGCAAGCGCAACCACGCTTCGCCGCGCGCGGGCTGGTGCCCTGGCCGGACTTCCTCAATTGCGTGACGATTTATAACCGCGAAGACTGGCGCGCCTACCTCGAGGCCATGGTCCGGATGCGGTTCAATACCCTGGGTGTCCATGTCTATTCCGGGGCGAACCAGTGGGCGGAGTCGTTCCTTTCCTTTGAATATGCCGGGGCCGGTCACCTGGCTTATACCGACACGACCGCGACGAACCGCTGGGGCTATCTGCCGGAGCGCACTTCGCGTTTCGGCATGGGGGGGGCCGACTTTTTCGCGGACGAAGTCTTCGGTGCGGAAGCTACCACCAAGGCCAGAAGTTGCTGGGAGGCCGAAGAGCTTGCGCAGCAACTATGGAAGGAAGCCTTTCAGTACGCCAAGCAGCTTGGCATTCGGACCGGCGTGGGTTTTGAGCCTTACCAGATCCCCGACGAGATTTACCATGCAACTCCCCCGGAAGCACACTATGTGTCGGCCGACGCAAAAAATCCGGGGCCTCGCATCGACCCAGAGTCAGTAGCGGCGAAGGACATCCTGGAAGCGCGCCTGGGGCGACTTCTGGAGGCTTATCCCACCTTGGATTACGTCTGGTTGTGGGAAGACGAGGGGATGAGCTGGGAGAGCCAAAAGCAAAGCGTCCCGCTCTCGGTCACTCCTTTCAAGCAAGCCTATGATTTCCTGAAGCGCCACGCGCCCGAGAAGCGCCTGGTAATTTCCGGCTGGGGCGGCGTGGTCCGGCATTTCGCCTACTTCCATAAAGCGCTGCCGGAAGAGATCATTTTTTCTTCGCTGAACGACAACCTGGGTTGGGACCCCGTGAGTGAGGAGTATGGAAAACTCGAAGGTCGTGAGCGCTGGCCGATTCCTTGGCTCGAGGATGACCCGGCCATGTGGCTGCCGCAGTTCCACGTGGCCCGCTTCGTACGGGATATGGATCTGGCGGAACAAAATGGGTGCCAGGGCCTGTTGGGCATCCACTGGCGGCATCGCATCATGGATATCGACGCCGGTTTTCAGGCTGGCTACTCGTGGAACAAAGAGCTGACCCCAGCCAGGTTCTTCCAGGTTTTTGCCTCGGCTCAGGCACGGGAACCACGCGCCGCCAAATTGGCCAAGGTCCTGGAGGACACGGACCGCGACCGGCTGGTTCTGTGCTCGTGGACCGGCGAGGTCAAGAATGGTCACAGCGAAATCCACGAGTACAGCGGTGACTATGATGAGGCCTTCCAGTTCTGGGACGGTTACGAGCCCCCCGATAGTGTAAAGAAATCGCAGGCCGAGGTGGCACAGCAGCTTCGCGCCCTCACCGATTCGGCCTCGAGTCCGGCGGAGCGCGAGCGCCTCAATTACCTTACACGCTTTGTCGAGTTCCTCACTCCCTATTCCGAATCGTGGTCGCTGGCGTTCCGTCTGCATCAGAAACTCCGGCAGGCGAGTGAATTAAAGAAGCAAAATAAGGCGGACGAGGCGCGCAATCTGATCATGACGGAAGGTGTACCGCTCTGGCTCGAGTTGGCGCCTCGGGTCCGAGAGGTCTTTCTCGATTACCAGGAGATTGTGAGCACCAGGAATGATCTTGGACAATTGGCTTCGATGCATAACAAGTACGAGCGGCTGGCCTTGTATCGCTTGCGGGCCTCGATGAAGGAGTTTCTGGGCGAGTTGCCACCCGAAACGGAGCGATTGTTCGCGGAGGTGCGGCAGCCCAACCTAAAGGCAACACCTCGAGCCTTCGTTCCCACTCGTCCAACGGTCCTCCGCAAAGGGGAACAGGCGCGAATCTCAGCCGTGGTTCCGGGAGCAGGTCAGGTGGCCCGCGTTACCCTGTTTACTCGCTCCAAAGACTCGGCCAAATGGAATCCTTCGCCCATGAGCTTGGCCCACAGGCACACCTATGCCAGCGAGATCAAATGGCAAGAGGCAGGCCCTTTGATGGATTATTACGTCCAGGCGGAAATCGAGTTGGGTGGAGTCAAGAAGGCCGCCACGTCTCCGCCCGAGGCGCCAGCCAGGTTCTATACCGTGACCTTGCTCTGAGCCTTTGGAGTGCGGCAGCTTGCTGCCGCTTTTTAGCGCCGACCTTGGTCGGCATTTTCTGCAAGGGCGTCGGATCGAGCAAGCTCGAACCGCAAAAGCGGCAGCCCGCCACGGCGGGTCGCACTCCAAAGCGCTCCGCGCGGGTCCCCTCTCCCTCGTGGAAGCAGTTCGATACGTTGATTCGCGAGGCCCGGCGCCAAGCGCGCGCGGCAGGTCTTACGCATCGCCACGTGAGGCGAGCCATCGCCAGAGTCCGTGGCGAGCGATGAGGATTGTCCTCGATACGAATGTCTTCGTGTCGGGCATTTTCTTCTCGGGACCACCTCACCGGATTCTGGGCGCGTGGCGGGATGGCCGTGTCAGGATTGTTTATTCCACGTCCATCGCCGAAGAATACCAGCGCGTGCTCGCTGATAGCTGAAAGCTGATGGCTGACAGCTTGCCTTCTTACGCTGCGGCGAGGACCTCCAGGAGCCGCACCATCGCCAGAGTGTCCTGTTTGCAGTAAGCGAGCAGGGCCTCCCGCAGTCTCTCACGCTCTGACGCGTCAACCTGGCCGCGGATCATCCTCTCCCAGGCCATGCCCGCCTCGCTGCCTTCTGATACCTCCATGCCCCCATAGGACATCTCCGGAACCAGCGCCGGAAGCACGCTCTTCAAAGAGAATGAGCCCGCAAAGCCTGGGTGGTAGACGTTGGCGCGTATGACCGCGAGCAAATCCCAAAGTCTGCCTTGAATTCCCGTTATCTTGTCTGCGTACTTGGGAAGCCAACTCGCGAGGTTACTCAGGCACCCCGATTCAAAGTTGCTGTAGACAACGATGCTGCCTTTCCCATCGATCGCCTGGCAAAGTGACTTCAAGAAGAGCGGTCGAGGGTCGCCCTCGTCGGCAGCGAGGAATTCGTAGTGCTCCACCGCGGCGCCCGGCTTTCGTTGCAAGTGCAAGGACCATTGGAACGGGAGCTGATCGTAAGGCCGCGTGCCGGCAAACCTCGGCAGCGCCAGCCCCAGGGTTTCGAAATCCATAAAGTGGACTGGATACTCAAGCAGGGCGAGCGATGCCTTGAGTCCCTTCCCGAACCAGGGCTTTCCGCTTCTCACACATTCCCGCGCCCGCGCCTGCTTCTCGGTGAGCGCGAAGCCCTTGGGGATGTCGCCAATCCGCTCGACGCCCAAATCTTTCAGCTTCTGAAATTTCTGCGACGAGAGACCGGGGAGATTTCTGATGTGGTCCTCAGGAAGCTGCTTGTTACAAACATCATAAAATTCACAGGTCCAGGGATCCGTGCATTGCCGCCCTGCTTCGATATCCGGCGGCTGCGCCTGCGCCAGCATCTTTCGCTGCTCGCGGATCAGCTCCCGCACGTCCTTCAGCAGCGCCGCAATATCGTCTGTCAGGTCACGATTTCGGAACAGCTTTTCCAGTTCGTACTGCTTGCCATCGTAGACGTACTCGCGGTTGAGGTGCATCAGGCAGGATACGACCTGGAACCCACAACCTTCCAGCACGAGTCGTTGGATGGCCACGTCGTAAATGTAGCGGTCCTTGACACTCGTCGCTGACTTCACCTCAATCAGCCGCCATTCGCCCTTGGCGTGCCGCTCCAGGATGTCGGCCCTTACCAGGACGTGGTCGTACTGAAAGGCCGCCTCGAACAGCGCTGGCACCTGGCCGTTTGCCATCACCTGCGCGGTCAGAGCCAGGGCCTTGTCCAGTTCTTCGTGCCCGGCCTCGATTCGCACTCCGCCAGGGAACATCTTCTGCGCCAGCCGTCCAACTTCCTGGCCTTGCTCTATAACAGCCTGAGATGTTGCATCGAGCTCGCCCGCCAAATCGGGTTTGTGAACCTGGAGGTACAGGCGCTTGAGGCATTGCAGACCGGCCATGAACCTGGACTTGGAAAGATTCATATTGCGGGATTCGGCACTCGCCAGCTTAACTCTCCTCGCCAAAATGCGCGAGATTCCTTTTGATGATCGTGTCATGGGCCTCGCGGAACTCCAGGTCGTAAGCCCCACAGTTGGCCATGCTGTCATTATCGTTCGAAGCCCGCCTAGGCGGGCGACAGCCTTTAGCCCACGGCGAAAGCCGTGGGAACGGAGAAGACTCCAGAACGTTTTCAAGCCCCGTAAGGGGCGGCATCATCTGGGCTCGGGACGCTGCCCGACGCTCCCTGCGGGATTATGTCGCCCCTACCGGGGCTTGAGAAGCCGCACCAGTTCCTTCTTTTCCCACGGCTTTCGCCGTGGGCTAATTGATGACGCCCGCCCAAGCGGGCTTTCGGGCATCTCTGACAGGCAAGTTAATGTTTATGGGGATCGCCCCCTGCGTTGTGTAGTGCTTTACCTAGAGCATGTCAGGGGCGTATGTGATGTCGCCCGCTGAAGCGGGCTGAAAAAGGGCTATTGGGCATTCGGTCCCATGGCTCACACCATGGGCTAAAGAATGTCGCCCGCCTAGGCGGGCTTCGGATAAGGCCGATGCCCTTAGGCTAAAGCCTATTGGGGCTTACCCTGCACCATACGGCACAGGGCTTTCCCTGGCCACGGCCGTCCCGTCCCGCCCTGCGGGAGAGGCGACCCTACATTCTAAATGGGACACTACCAACGTCACAGCACCCTGTCTGCTTTTACTAGCTTGGCCGTTGTCCCTCTGGTATGCTGACGCGGAATTCCTGAGCCTGTGCGAATGCAGGCAGAATGTCATAGTCTTTACTTTGGAGATGAGGGCTAACACTTATGAATACGAAAGGCATAAATAGACGCGAATTCGTCGGGGCCTCGCTAGCGGCTTCGGCCGGCCTGCTGGCGTCCCCGGGAACAGGATTTTCTGACCAGGTGAGACCCAGGAAAGCCTCCGGGTTGAAAGTGGGCCTCTACACGATTACTTATCTTGGCGTCTGGTACCGAGGGAACGCCCTGACGCTCGAAGAGGCGCTTGGCCGCGCCAAGAAATACGGTTACGACGGAGTGGAGGTTGACGGCAAGCGGCCGCACGGGCACCCGTTGACTTTGACTCGCGCCCACGCCCGTGAGCTGCGCAAGATGGCGGAGGGCGAGGGCCTCGAAATCTACGGGCTGGCCGGCGACAATGACTTTAGCAGTCCGGTGACCGAACACCGAGACGCGCAACTGCTCTACATGCGCGACCTCATCCAGCTCGCGCCGGAGTTGGGCGCCAGGACCGTGCGGGTCTTCCTGGCCTGGCGGGGAGTCACCCAGAAGCAAGGCCTCGCGTCTTACAGTCTGGCGGAGCCCTTATGGGAGATCGTCCACAAGGGTTTCTCACCGGAGGAAACGTGGGAGTGGTGCCGCGACGGCATGATCCAGTGCGCAAAGTTTGCCGCCGACGCAGGGGTGACCCTGGCCTTGCAGAACCACAAACCGGTTATCCATAATCATAAAGACGTGCTGCGTATGGTTAAGGAAGTTAACTCTCCCCACCTGAAAGTCTCGCTGGACGCCTGGATCATGGATGACAAGTCACCCGCCGCCATTCGCCAGGCGGCTCTCGATGTGGGCCCTTTGCAGGCGCTTTCGCATTTCGGCGGAGAGTTCAAGCGTGAGGCGGATGGCTCCGTCAAGGGGCCGGACTACTACGCATCGTTCGTCAAATCCATGCACGAGATCGGTTACAAGGGCTACATCGGCTACGAACTCTGCCATACCCTGCCGGTGGTGAACGGCCAGACCGTCGGCCTGGAGTTTGCCGATCAATGCGCGGAGGGCGCCGCGATTTACATGCGCGGGTTGATCAAGGCCAACGCGAGCTAACCCTGGTAAGAGAACAACAGGCGCCCGGGATCGGAAAGGCAGAGGTCGGAAGTCAGGATTCGGGATTCAGGATTCAGAAGTCAGTACAGGATCATAATCACGAATAGTGAATGGTGAATTGCGGATGCAGGACTTGCTTTGCGCACAGCGATCAGATCCTCTGACCGCTGCACTTCTTCAATTCACAATTCAGAATGCACAATTCAGAATTATCTCAGCCCCCTACCGCGACAGCTACCCGCTGGCCGAATTTGGCGCGGCTGAAGCCTGGTATCCCGTTGGGGGCCGCGCCTCGGAATCGACCGTACAAGAAGAACTGTGGATCTTGAAAAGCAAGCCCGCGTTACGCTGGCATAATCGAAGTGACAGCTTTCAGTTTGCAGGAAGGGTTACAACTCGCGCCACGCCAATCAGCTCCACATCTTCTTCCCAATCCCAGAGTTGGGCGGTACGTTCAA